>Ga0190269_10001047_pt1 | contig 13497 bp, 12 predicted proteins | sample Popmic249IS_FD_133749 | JGI IMG/M metagenome (GOLD analysis project Ga0190269, IMG submission 133749) | Populus adjacent soil microbial communities from riparian zone of Blue River, Arizona, USA - 249 IS | ecosystem: Environmental > Terrestrial > Soil > Riparian zone | place: USA: Arizona...
GTGCCGTCGGGTGTCTGGACCAGGCCCCAGGGCAGATCCCGCTCGGTGGTCACCACGGTGGCGCCGCACACCGGGCTGGTGCAGCTCGAGCCGGTGGATACGGCGACCACGGCGCTCGGAGCCGAGACGTTGCCCTGGGCGTCCCGAGCGGTCACGGCGTACCGGTGGACGGTGTCCGGGAGCAGCCCGCTGTCGGTGTACGAGGTGGCGGGCGGGCTCCCGGCCGAACCGGTGAGGGTGCCGGCCACGGCGCCGTCGCGGTACACGACGTAGCTCGTCACGGCCACGTTGTCGGTGGCGGCCGTCCAGGACAGCACGACCGTGGTGCCGGTCGCGACGCCGGTCAGCCCCTCGGGGGCGGTGGGCGCCTCGTCGTCCGCTTCGCAGTAGGGCGGCGTGACCGGAACCGTGGGACCGGCCTGCGAGACGTTCCCGGCGGCGTCGCGGGCGTTGACGTACCAGCCCCAGGTGACGCCGCCGACCACGGGTAGCGTCGCCGACGTGGCCACCCCTGGCACGGACCGCACGAGCTGGCCGTCGTGGTAGATGTCGTAGGCGTCGACGCCGACGTCGTCGGTCGCGGCCGACCAGCTGAGGGTGACCGAGTCACACGTGAGCGCGCTCGCCTGCAGGTCGGCCGGAGCGCTCGGTGGCGTGGTGTCGGCCGCCATCAGCATCGGCAGCAGCAGAATCAGCGAGGCAGCTCGCATGGAAGGACCCTTCAGTACGGGTAGCCGGGCACGCCGAGCCGGATGCTCGAGATCCCGTAGTCGCCGGTCCGGCCGGACGTGATGTAGAGGGTGCGCCGGTCGGGGCCGCCGAACGCCGCGTTGGTGGCCTGGGGACCGGACGAGATCGTGCCGAGCAGGGCTCCGGCGGGCGAGAACACGTACACCCGGCCCTCGTTGTGCGAGACCCAGTAGACGTTGCCCGCGCAGTCCACGGTCGCGCCGTCCGGTCCGGTGATGGTGGCGAAGACCGTCCGGCTGCCGGTGCTGCCGTCCGGCTCGACGGCGTACGCGTAGATCCGGTTCTCCCCGAACGCGCCGACGTAGAGGGTGCGGCCGTCGGGGGACAACGCGATGCCGTTCGGCTGCCGCAAGGTGTCGTCGACGAGCGAGACCTGCCCGTCCACGACCCGGAACACCCCGGTCCGGCCACCCATCTCGTCGGCACGACGGCCGCGCTGGAAGCTGGGATCGGTGAAGTAGGCGACGCCGTCGGCGCGGACCGTCACGTCGTTCGGGGAGTTGAACGCCCGGCCCTGGAAGTCGGCCGCGACCACCGTGCGGGCGGCGTCGGACAGCCGGAACGCGGAGACGGCGCGGTTGTCGTGGGTGGCGGCGATGATCTGCTGTCCGTCCGGGCTCAGCGCCAGGCCGTTGCTGCCGGAGGCGACGACGAACGTCCCGGCCGGCGCCGGTGGGGCCAGCCGCCGGATCGTCGACGGCTGCACCTGTTCGGCGCCCGCGGCCGTGCCGAGGTCGGAGGCGAGCAGATAGCCCGGCTCGGCGATCCAGACCGGGCCCTCGAGGAACGAGAACCCGCCCTGGACGCGGGTGGCGGACAGCGCCGCTCCGGGAAGGGGCGGCTCCGCGGGCACGCCGGCCGCGCAGACGCCAGGCGGCGCTCCGGGCGGCGTCTCCACGTCCGCGGCCGCGAGGGCTCCGGGCGGCGTCTCCACGTCCGCGGCGGCGAGGGCTCCGGGCGGCGTGCCCGCGTCCGCGGCGGCGGGGGCGGCGGACATGGCGACAAGGAGCAGGCCTGCCGCGCCGGCTCGCAACATATCGACGTGCATGATTGCGAACGTAACACGTCCCGTTGAAAAGCTGGGAGCGCTCCCATACGATGACGCACATAAATGTTACCGTTCACCACGCCGCCGGAGAGAGATTCCCATGGCCAGATCCAGATCGACCAAGGTCGTATCGGCATCCGCCGGCGCCGCCGCCGTGCTGGCGTGGGCGGCGGTCGCCGTGGCGCTGCCGGCGGACGCCGCGGCCGCGGGATGCTCGGTGCGATATGCCGTGTCGTCGCAGTGGCAGGGCGGGTTCAACGCCGACGTGTCGGTCACCAACCTGGGTGATCCGCTGTCGGGCCGGACATTGACGTGGTCGTACGGCGCCGGCCAGACGGTGACGCAGGCGTGGAACGCCACGGTGGCCCAGAGCGGCTCGGCGGTGACCGCGACGAACGTGAGCTACAACGGTTCGGTGCCGACCGGCGGCACGGTGTCGTTCGGGTTCAACGGCTCGTGGACCGGGAGCAACCCCGTCCCGGCCGGCTTCGCGGTCAACGGCGTGGCCTGCAACGGAGGGACGGTCCCGACACCCCCGTCCACCTCGCCCTCTGCCTCACCCTCGGCGCCGGGGGGCACCTGCGCCCTGCCGTCGAGCTACCGCTGGACGTCGTCGGGGCCGCTGGCCCAGCCCCGGAACGGGTGGGTCTCGCTGAAGGACTTCACCAACGTCGTCTACAACGGCAAGCACCTGGTGTACGCCTCGAACGTCTCCGGCTCGGGCTACGGCTCCATGAACTTCGGCCTCTTCACCGATTGGTCGGACATGGCCTCGGCCCCGCAGAACGCGATGAGCCAGGGCACGGTCGCGCCCACGCTCCTCTACTTCGCGCCCAAGAACATCTGGGTGCTGGCCTACCAGTGGGGTCCGACCTCGTTCAGCTACAAGACTTCCAGCGACCCGACCAACGCCAACGGGTGGTCGGCGCCGCAGACGCTGTTCACCGGAACCATCTCGGATGCTCCCTACGGCGTGATCGACCAGACGCTGATCGGCGACAGCCAGAACATGTACCTGTTCTTCGCCGGCGACAACGGCAAGATCTACCGGGCGAGCATGCCGATCGGGAACTTCCCCGGCAGTTTCGGCGCCTCCTACACCACGATCATGACCGACACCCGGGAGAACCTGTTCGAGGGCGTCGAGGTGTACAAGGTCCAGGGGCAGAACCAGTACCTGATGATCGTCGAGGCGATCGGCAGCCAGGGGCGCTACTTCCGGTCCTTCACGTCGAGCACCCTGAACGGCTCGTGGACGCCCCAGGCCGCCACCGAGAGCAACCCCTTCGCGGGCAAGGCCAACAGCGGCGCCACCTGGACCAACGACATCAGCCACGGTGATCTGGTGCGCAGCAACCCGGACCAGACCAAGACCGTGGATCCGTGCAATCTGCAACTGCTCTACCAGGGCAAGGACCCCAGCGCCGGCGGCGAGTACGACCAACTGCCGTGGCGACCGGGCCTGCTGACGCTGCGCCGATGAGGACGTTCACGGCCGTGGTGGCGATCGCCGCCGGCGTCCTGGCCCTCGGCGCGGCGCCGGCCCGGGCAGCCGTCGGCGGATCGGGTCCTCAGGCGGCCCGGCGGTGCTCCGCGGCGGGCTCGTGCCGGGCGGTCAGCGGGCCGCCCGGCAGCAGCCGCAGCCGCGGCGCCCGGACGGGCCCGGCCGGCTCGTCGTCCGGCGCGAGGTGCCAGCGGGCGCCGAGCCCGGCCCGGTCGCCCGGCGGCTGCGCCGAGCCGCCGGTGACCCGCGACAGCGCCACCACCAGCAGGTAGCCGAGGATCACGAAGGCGTGGCTGACCAGCCGGGTCCCGTCCACGCGGGCCGCGGAGAGGTCGTTGACGGACAGCAGCAGGAGCATGCCGACGAAGGCGGTCAGCATCGGCACGAGGCCGGTCGGCCGGTTGCGGCGCAGGGCGATGAAGAGGTAGCCGGCGCCGACCGCCACGTTCCAGGCGGCGGACTCGTGCCACAGGTGGCCGGGCGTCGCGCCGAGGCCGGTGTGCACGTGCGGGCTGCTCGCCCCGCCGCCGACCTGGGCGAGCCCGGAGATGAGCTGGACCGCCCCGACGAAGGCCAGGGCCACGTAGAGCGCCGCGCTCAGCCTCGCGCGCCGGCCGGGTCGCGGACCGGCGCCGGCCTCGCCACCGGAGCGGGTGATCGCGAACCACTCCCGCCACAGGCCCCGCCGGGCCGGGGCGGGCGCCGCCGGGGGCAGGGCCGCGAGGATGGCCGCGGTGAGGTCGGGGACGTCCGTGACGAGCCCCGTACGCGTCAACCGGTTGACGGCCGCCGCCCGCTCGAGCCACTCCCGGCAGCCGGCGCACCCGGCCAGGTGCTCGTCGACCCGGGGCCGATCGGCCGGATCGTCCTCGCCGTCCAGTTGCGCCGACAACATCTCGCGCCACCGCTCACACGCCATGCACCCATAGTCGCTCGGCGACGGCCTCCAGTTCCCGGCGTACCGGAGTCAGCGCAGGTCGGGACGCTGCACCGAGTGGCCCTCCTGGCCGCCGGTGCCACCCATCAGCCGCCGCCGCTCCCGGAAGGCGCGCAGGTTGGCCGTGTTGCCGCAGGTGCTCACGTCGTGCCACACGCCGCTGTTGTTGCGGGAGGTGTCGAAGAACGCCGCCCGGCACTCCACGTTGTTGCACAGCTTCAGCCGCGCCCACAGCCCCGCCTGCTGGGCGAGCAGCACCTCGGCCCACAGCGCGGACGCCAGCCAGCGGGTGCCGCGCCCGGAGGGCACCATGCGGACCCAGCCGTCGGCGTCGGGCACCAGGCTCACCGGCACGTCCGCCGGGGGCAGCGCGTCGCCCTGGCCCGGGTTACGCCCGCCCGCCGCGAGGATCACGCCCTCGAAGGTGGCCCGCAGGCGGCGCAGCGACCGCAGATCCGTCGAGGAGAGCAGCAACACGGGGGCGGGCAGGCCGACGACCCGCGACCAGGTGCCGAGCGCGTCGGTCAGCCATCGCTGGGCGTCGTCGGGCGTCGCCAGCAGGTCCGGGGCGTACGACATGGTCGCCCTGGTGTTGACGAGATCCTGCAGGAGGGCGAGGCCGGCCGGCGCCTCGCGTACGCCGTGCCGGGCACTTGCCTTCCATGACATAGGCGAAGCGTACTTGATTCTTTTTCACGCGAGCATCCACCGGTCGCGGGAGGCGGCCGGGCGCATCGGCTCCACGCTGCGCGTTCACGCCCTGACCCGGCGTTGATCATGACCGGTCCTTGACCGCATCGGTCACCATGAGCGGCCACGCGTGTGATGATCGGGGGACGAGGAGGGGTTGAGGTGCGCAGAGCTCTGACCGGGGCGGTGGCCCTGCTGACGGCGGCGACCCTGGCCACCGGGTGCGACACCGGCGGCACGGATCAGGCTGCGCCCGCGCCGACCGGCTCGGCCCCGTCCGTGTCCCCCTCGGCCTCCGCCACACCGTCGGCGACCCCCTCCACCAGCGCTTCGCCGAGCTCGCCGGCGCCCAAGCCGAAGCCGAAGCCGGAGAGGCTCAAGTCCGGGGCGAAGGGCGAGCGCGTGGTCGCGCTGCAGCAGCGCCTCGCCGAGCTCGGCTACTGGAACGGCAAGGCGGACGGCACGTTCGGCGGTCAGACCCAGCAAGCCGTGTACGCCCTGCAGAAGGCGGCCGACCTCACCCGCGACGGCGTGGTGGGCCCCAAGACGCAGAAGGCGCTGGACGAGGGGGTCCGCCCCAAGGCGAGGAGCACCAGCGGCCGGGTCATCGAGATCAGCAAGAAGCGCCAGCTCCTGATGCTGGTGAACGACGGCGAGGTGACCCAGATCTTCAACACCTCGACGGGCTCGTACGAGAACTACGAGCACGACGGTCAGACGTACCTCGCGGACACCCCCAGCGGGCGCTTCAAGGTCTCCCGCCAGATCGACGGCTGGCGCAACGCCCCGCTCGGCATGCTGTGGCGCCCGAAGTACTTCAACGGTGGCATCGCGGTGCACGGGGCGCATAGCGTGCCGCCGTACCCGGCCTCGCACGGCTGCGCCCGCCTCTCGATCGCGGCGATGAACCACCTGTGGGCCACCGATGGGATCCCGCTGAAGACCAGGGTTTGGGTGTACTGACGCCCGCCCGCGGGGAGGTTCAGCCGGCGACGGCGAGGGACCGGGCGACCTGCCGCAGGAACTCGAGGTTCGTCTGCGTGCCCCGGAGCTGACCGAGCAGCTGGCGCATGCCGTCGCGCCCCTGACCGTTGAGCGCGCGGCGGATCTGCGCCGCGATCGCGAGCTCGGCGGGGGCGAGCAGGGTCTCGTCGTGCCGCGTGCCGGAGGCGGCCAGGTCGATCGCCGGGAAGATGCGGGCCTCGGCGAGCGAGCGGTCGAGCTTGAGCTCGGCGTTCCCGGTGCTCTTGAACTCCTCGAAGATCACCGAGTCCAGGGCCGAGCCGGTCTCCACCAGCGCGGTGGCGATGATGGTCAGCGAGCCGCCGTTCTCGATGTTGCGGGCCGCGCCGAGGAACCGCTTCGGCGGGTGCAGCGCGGTCGAGTCGAGGCCGCCGGAGAGCGTACGCCCCCGCCCCGGCGCGAGCAGGTTGTACGCCCGCCCCAGCCGGGTGATCGAGTCGAGCAGCACGACCACGTCCCGGCCCGCCTCGACCAGGCGCTTGGCCCGTTCGATCGCCAGCTCGGCGAGGGCGGTGTGGTCCTGCGGCGGCCGGTCGAACGGGGAGGCGACGATCTCGCCGGCCACCGAGCGCCGCATGTCGGTGACCTCCTCGGGCCGCTCGTCGACGAGCACGAGCATGAGGTGCGCCTCGGGATTGTTGCGCGCGATCGCGTTGGCGATCTGCTGCAACACGATGGTCTTGCCGGCCTTCGGCGGCGCCACGACGAGGGCGCGCTGGCCCTTGCCGATCGGCATGACGACGTCGATGATCCGGGTGGTCAGGATGTGTGGCTCGGTCTCCAGCCGCAGGCGTTCCTGCGGGTAGAGCGCGGTGAGGTCGTAGAAACCGGGTCGCCGGCCGGGCTGGCGGCCGTTCACGGTGTCGACCCGCAGCGCCGCCGTCTTGCGGCCGCCGGTCCGCACGTCGCCGGCGATGCGGTCGCCGCGGCGCAGGTCGAGCCGGCGGACCTGGTCCATCGGCACCGGGATGTCGCCCGGTCCGGGCAGGTAGCCGTCGGCGCGCAGCCAGGCGCGGTCGCCGACGATGTCGAGGAGGGCGTCGACGGGTACGCCGACGCCGGAATTGTCCGTCATGAGAGTGCTCCACAGGGAGATGGGTGCGCGCATCGAGAGCGGCGCGGAGGAAGAACTGAAAGGGCCGATTCGGGCCTCTGGGGGCGGCATGCGCCGCCGGCATCCAGGGCTCGGCTGAGGTAAAGGTAGCACTGCCCACCGCCGGAAGCCATCAGGCAGGATGGGTACGGGGATTCCACCGAGCGACCGAGGAGACGGCCATGGCCCTGCTGCGCCGGGTGATCGGAGCGGTCCTGCGAGAGGTACGCCGCCGCCAGGGCCGGACCCTGCGCGACGTGGCGGAGGCGGCCGGGGTGTCGCTGCCGTACCTGTCGGAGGTCGAACGCGGGACGAAGGAACCCTCGTCGGAGATCCTCGCCGCGATCTGCCGGGCGCTCGGCCTGCCCCTCGCCGACCTGCTCGACGAGGTCCGCCGGGAGCTGCTGCGCGACACCCGGGCCCCGCGTCTGGCCATGGCCGCCGAGCGGGACGCCACCGCCTGGCTCGTGGCCGCCGGCGCCCGCCCGGTGCAGCTCAGGGTGCGTACGCTGGTCGGCTGACGGTCACCTGACGTCCATGTCGGAGCATTAGCTTGCCGCCATGGGTACCGTCGACCGCCGTCGTTTCCTGCAGATGGCCGGCCTCCCGGCCGCCGCCGCGGCGCTGCCGCTCGACCTGGGCAAGGCGCTGGCGATCCCGGCGCACGACCGCACCGGGACGATCGCCGACGTCGAGCACGTCATCTTCCTGATGCAGGAGAACAGGTCGTTCGACCACTACTTCGGCACGCTGCGCGGCGTCCGCGGCTTCGCCGACCCGCACCCGATGCGCCGCCCCGACGGCAAGCCGGTGTGGCATCAGCCCCAGGCGAGCGGCCCGGACCTGCTGCCGTTCCGGCCCGACGTACCGAATCTGGGCCGGACCTTCCTGCCCGACCCGCCGCACGGCTGGAACGACGGTCACGCCGCGTGGAACGGCGGGCGCTACGACCGCTGGGTGCCCAACAAGGGCGTCACCACGATGACGTACCACACGCGCTCGGACCTGCCCTACCAGTTCGCGCTCGCCGACGCCTTCACCGTCTGCGACAACTACCACTGCTCGCTGCTCGGCCCGACCGACCCCAACCGCTACCACATGTGGTCGGGCTGGGTCGGCAACGACGGCACCGGCGGCGGGCCGGTCATCACGAACGCCGAGCTCGGGTACGGCTGGTCCACCTACCCGGAGCGGCTCGAGCGCGCCGGCATCTCGTGGAAGGTCTACCAGGACATCGGTCTGGGCCTGAACGCGGCGGGATCGTGGGGCTGGACGCAGGACCCGTACATCGGCAACTACGGCGACAACTCGCTGCTCTACTTCCACCAGTACCGCAACGCCCAGCCCGGCAACCCGCTCGCGGACAAGGCCAAGACGGGCACGAACGTCAACGCGCTGGGACGCGACCCGGAGGCGTTGCTCAGCGACTTCCGCGAGGACGTCAGGAAGGGCCGGCTGCCCGCGGTCTCGTGGATCGTCGCGCCGGAGGCGTACACCGAACACCCGAACTGGGAGCCCGGGTACGGCGCCTGGTACATGTCGCAGGTCATCGACATCCTCGCCGCGCACCCCGAGGTGTGGAGCAAGATGGCCCTGTTCATCACGTACGACGAAGAGGGCGGCTTCTTCGACCACCTGGCCCCGCCGACGCCGGGCTTCTCGACGGTGCCCACCACGAACGAGGTCTTCCCGGGCGACGCCGATCACCCGGCCGGCCCGTACGGCCTGGGCATCCGCGTCCCGATGATCGTCGTCTCGCCGTGGACCCGCGGCGGCTGGGTGAACTCGCAGCTGTTCGACCACACGTCGCTGATCCGCTTCCTCGAGGCCCGCTTCGCCGGCGACCGCCCGGACCTGGTGGAAACCAACATCACCCCGTGGCGGCGCGCGGTCACCGGCGACCTGACCAGCGCCTTCGACTTCCGTACGCCGAACCGCGCCCGCCCCTTCCGGCTCCCGGACACCGAGGACCTCAAACCCGAGACGCTGGTACGCCACCCCGACGAGGTCCCGGTCCCACCCGCGGACCAGCGCCTCCCCCGCCAGGAGAAGGGAGTCCGCCCGGCTCGCGCGCTTCCGTACGCGTTGCACGCCGACAGCCACGTCACGGCCACCACGCTCACCGTCACGTTCCGCAACACCGGCGCAGCGGCAGCGGTCTTCCACGCCCGTCCGGCCGGCGGGGAGCCCACCACGTACACCGTCGAACCGGGCAAGTCCCTGACCGGCGCCTTCCCGGCGGAGCCCGGCTACGACGTGGAGGTGCACGGCCCCAACGGCTTCTACCGCCGCTTCCACAGTGGACACCTCGGCGTCCGCACGGACTCCGACATCCGCGCGGAGAAGGTCACGCTGACGTTCACGAACACCGGCGCCGGCCGTCTCCAGCTGACCGTGCGGGACGCGTACACCTCGAATCGAACGACCTTGTCCTTGCGCGCCGGCCAGACGGCGACCAAGTCCTGGCCGGTGGTCCGCACCCGAGGCTGGTACGACCTGACCGTCACGGCCGGAGCGACCACCGAATACCGCTGCGCCGGCCACGTGGAGAACGGCAAGGACAGCATCACCGACCCGGCCATGGGCGGCCTGGTCTAGTCGGCGCGCCGGCCCAGCCGGGCGACCAGGCGCTCCAGAGCCGGCGCGGACTCGTCGACCACCACCGGCGCGGCGAACGGGCGCTCCCCCGCCGGCATCCCGGCCAGCACCGGCGCCGTCACCGTGAACTCCTGCTCGACCACGTCCTCGGCGAAGTCCACCGGCTGCCGGGTCGCCCGCGCCAGGTCCCAGCCGTGCACCAGCAGCTCGGTCAGCCGCAGGTGCAGCGCCATCGCGCCGGTCACCCGGCCGAACGGCACGTCGACCGAGCGGTCCAGGATGCCGGGCCGGCCGAAGGCCGCCACGAGGGTGGTCGCGCTCTCCTCGAAACTCGCCTGCAGGCTGCGGTACGTCATCGGCTTGGCGGTGAGCGCCGACGTGACGATCGCGTTGCCCAGCACGAGATGGCTGACCAGCGACTGGACGTCCCAGTCGGCGCAGGGCGTCGGATCGCCCCACTGGTCCGGCTTCACGCCGGCGACCAGCCGGCCGACACGTTCTGCCGTCGCTACCAGCTGATCAACGGTCGCCGCGGTCACGATGCTCACTTTATGGGGCCACGCAAACCCCTCGCCCGTCCGCGCCGAAGGCTTGCCCGATCGATGTACCCTCTGCGGGCGCCCGCGCGGATCGGAGATCATCACTGCCCGGGCTCCGCTGATTCTCGAGGGGGCTGGGGCGTGGACAGACGCGGGCTGCTGCGTACGGGTGCGGCGGTGTCCGTCGTGGCGGCGCTGGCCGGCTGCACGTCGTCCGGCGACGGCGTCGAGACGCCCGGCCTGGAGGCACGGGGCACCGTCCTGACCACGGTGAAGCCGGTCCGGCAGGACCTCACCAACCGGATCAGCCTCGCCGGCAAGGTGACCATCGACCCGGTCTTCGGCATCGTGGCGCCGGTCAGCGGCGAGGTGCGGTACGTGCAGCGCCGGCCGTCGGCCACGCCGGTCCGGCGGCTGACCTGGGTCGCCTCGGTGTGGAAGGGCGAGCGCCGCTACCGGGTGCAGATCCCCAAGGGCACCACGTTCGCCGGCCGGCTGATGGACGACCGGGCCGCCGTGACCGCGGGGATGCCCGTGGTCTCCGCGAAGCACGCCGGCTACGGCATCGTCGCGGACATCGACAGCGCCATGGCGTACCGGATCTCCGGTTCGGCCAAGTCGGTCCGGGGACAGATCCAGAACGGACCGGGACCCTTCCGGTGTACGCCGCTCGGCACGATCGCGGCGTTGCCGGCCGGCACCGTCCCCGAGCCGCCACCGCCGTCGCCCGCGCCGCAGGCATCCGGCGCGTCCGCCCCGCCGCCGGCCCCGGTGCCCCAGCCCGAGGCGCCGCCGCTCCCCGAGGGGTCCGAGCCGACCGGGCTGCGCCTCGTCTGCGCCGCCCCGGGGGACATCAAGCTGATCAACGGCGCGTCGGTCACCCTCGACGTGGTCACCGGCAAAGCGTCCGACGTCCTCGTGCTGCCGGTGGAGGCTGTGGCGGGCACACAGGGCAGGGGCAAGGTCGATGTGGTCGGCGCGGATCGCGTACGCAAGACCGTCGACGTGGTCCTGGGCCTCACCGACGGCAAGGTCGTCGAGATCAAGAAGGGCCTGACCGGCACGGAAGAGGTGGCGATCCCGGGACCCGACCTGCCCGCGGCCGCGCCCGGCGGCGAGGGCGCCCCGTCCGGGGTGCCGGGATGACCGGGCTCATCGAGCTGACCGGCATCACCAAGGTCCTCAAGGGCCAGGAGCAGACCCGCACGATCCTCGACGGCGTCGACCTGCGGGTGGACGCCGGCGACAGCGTCGCGATCGTCGGCCGGTCCGGCTCGGGCAAGAGCACGCTGCTGAGCGTCCTCGGCCTGTTCGACCGCGCCGACGCGGGCACCTACCTGCTGGCCGGCCAGGACATCACCCGGCTCCCCGAGCGCAGGGCGGCCAAGCTGCGCAGCGCCCGCTTCGGCTTCGTGTTCCAGCGCTTCTTCCTGCTCAAGCACCTGACCGCGGCGCAGAACGTGGCGATGGCGCTGGTCAACGGCCAGGGCTGGCTGCCCCGGCGGGAACGCCGCGCCCGCGTCCTCGAGGCGCTGGACCAGGTCGGCATCGCCCACCTCGCCAAGAACCGCCCGGCCCGGCTCTCCGGCGGCGAGCAGCAACGCGTCGCCATCGCCCGCGCCCTGGTACGCCGCCCGCAGGTCCTCCTCGCCGACGAGCCGACGGGCGCGCTGGACACGGAGACCGGCACGGCGGTGATCGACACCCTGTCCGCGGCGACCACCCGCGGCTGCGCCCTGATCCTGGTCACCCACGACCGGGACCACGCGGCGCGGATGGACCGTACGCTCGACCTCGCCGACGGGGTGCTCACCGAGCGCCTGCAGGCGCCCTCATGAGGCGCTTGTCCGGGCGGCTGCGGTCGGCGCTGGTCATCGGCTTCCAGGGCATCCGCGCCCGCAAGCTGCGCACCCTGCTGTCGATGGTCAGCCTCTTCCTGGGCGTCCTCGCCGTGGTGGTCGTGCAGACCGGCGCGAGCCTCGCGGAACGCGCGATGCTCGCCGACTACGAGCTCACCACCGGCGTCGACGGCACCGTGATCGGCGACGTCCAGGGAAACGCGCAGGCGACAGACATCGTCCTCGACACCGTACGGGGCCGCACGGACGCCACGGCGCTGATCTCGATGACCGCGATCATCGGCGAGCCGGCCGTCACCCCGGTCAACCCGGGCGGCTCACCGCTCGGCGAGAGCTGGGGCGACGGCCGCCCCTGCTATCCCGGCCAGGCCTGCATCGAAGGGCCACCGGTGCCGGGCCAGGCGGTGGAACTGCGGCTCACCGCCATGACGAGCGACGTCCGCACGTTCCGGCCGTTCCGCCCCCGCGCGGGCCGCTGGCTCGAGTTCACCTCGATCCCGGCGATGGCCCCCCGCCTCGTCCTCAACCGCGAGGCGGCGGAGGCGTTCACCCGCCACCGCGTACCGGCGGAAATGAGCATCCCCGGCAGCACGGCCCCCATCACCCCCCAGTTCATCGGCGTCGTCGACGACGGCGACACAGCACCGCACGCGTACGTCCGCTTCGACGAACTCTCCACCTGGCTCCCGACGGCGAACCTGAGCAACCCGGAGAACGGCGGAGCCGCCTTCCAGATCCTGATGACGGCGTCGACCCCGGTCCAGCAGGTCCTCACCACACGCCTCAGAGGCATCGGATCGGACATGTACGTCTCCACAGTCGACTCCCGCGAGGAACAGGAAAGCCAACTCAACCTGATCCGCCTCGTCTTCCTGGCCATGGCAGCCCTGGTGCTGCTGATCGGCGTGGCCGGCATCCTCAACGTCGGTCTGGCCACCGTCGGCGAACGGGTCGAGGAATTCGCCCTGAGACGCGCGGTAGGCACACCCCGCTCCCTCCTGGCCGGCATCGTCCTGGCCGAAACCCTCCTCACCGGCCTGCTGACCGCGGCCGCAGCGATCGGCGCGAGCGCGGCCGGCCTCAAGCTGCTCTCCGCAACACTCGGCCAATCAGAGCCGTTCCTCCGCAACGTGCAGTTCCCCTGGGAGGCGGGAGTCGCGGGCATCGTCGCCGGCCTGATAGCCGGAATCCTGGGCGGCTTCGTCCCCGCCGTACGAGCAGCAAAGATCCCGATCGCTTCGGTGATGCGGGCGTGAATCCCGTCGGTCCCCCGCGACCCGACTGGAACAGACGCCCGCCGATTGGCTACAGTTCATGAGTCGCCCACCGCGCAGACGCACGAGGGGCACGCGGACGTAGCGCAGCTGGTAGCGCATCACCTTGCCAAGGTGAGGGTCGCGGGTTCGAATCCCGTCGTCCGCTCAATCCCTCCCGGCCACCTCCGGCAATTCCCCCA
>Ga0190269_10001048_pt1 | contig 13485 bp, 11 predicted proteins | sample Popmic249IS_FD_133749 | JGI IMG/M metagenome (GOLD analysis project Ga0190269, IMG submission 133749) | Populus adjacent soil microbial communities from riparian zone of Blue River, Arizona, USA - 249 IS | ecosystem: Environmental > Terrestrial > Soil > Riparian zone | place: USA: Arizona...
CGCAGCGGCTGGCGGCGCGGGGTGGGGCGCGATCACGAGCTCGTCCGGAACGCTGTCGGCGGTAGTCTCCTTCGCCGCGCTGGCGCGCTCATCCGGACGGGCCGCTGGCCCGATGGACGCAGCGATCACCACGGGCGTGGGCTCATGCGGGCGCAGCTGGCCTGCGCGAGGCCCCATCGACAGCAGCGCCGCCCTCGTCGCAGCGATCGCAAGCTCGGATACGCGCACGTCCTTTCCGGCCGCCGCGTCGTCGGTACTCACCGCGCGCTTCGCCGCAAGCGCGAGCTGCACTGCGTTTTCGTCATCCGGGGCGGCAGCGTGTTCGGTGGTTTCGTCCTGCTCGGGGGGTGCGCTGACCGCCGAGACTTCCGTTAACGTGGCACGCCTGGCCGCGAGGGCCAGCTCGTCACGCAGGTGCTTGTCGCGCGCCGCCACGGGCTGCGGGCGGCCGTGCGCGGCTCGCTCGCCGTCCGCGCTCGCGATGTCGTCTTCGGCCGGCGAGCGCATGCCGCTCGGGTCGGTCGCGCCCTTGCTGGGATTCGGCTGGGCCAGCGCGGCCGCAGCCCGGGCCCCGCCCGACAGGACAGGCGAAGTGGTGCGCGCGGCGATGACCGCGCTCGGGCTGTGCGAAATGACGAGGCGGTGAGCGCCGGAGCGCGAGGCCTCCTCTGACTTCTTGTTGCGCGCTGCAGCCGGTGGCGTCGACACCCCGGCGGTGTCCAGGCTCGGATCGAGCGTGCGCAGCGAGCTGCGCTGGGGCTCGCTGACGGCGGCCGCAGCTACCCCGCGCGAGGCCCGCTCGGCGTTTGCCGGCGGTGCCGCGCTGGCTGCCGCTGCCAGCGGCAAGGACGGTAGCGCCGTATTGCCGGGCATCGCCTCGGGCGCGGCGCTGGCGCGCGCACGCAGCGCGGGCGCGAGCGGCGGAGGCACGCTGCGCATGGGCGGCGTGGACAGAGCGGCCGGTGCCTCGCTGCCACCAGGCAGCGTGTTTCGAAGCGTCTCCGGCTGTTCGCCCTCCGGGATGACGAGCGGGGGCGGCGAGACGGAGCTCGGCGTGAGCAGCGCCTGCGCCTCGTCGACCTCGTGCCCGGGCGCGTCATCGTCGGCCCCGTCCGCAGACGTCCCCAGCGCCTTCGTGCGCAGCAACGCTGGCAGCTGCGTGGTGGACAGGCGCTTCTTGCGCTTGCGCGTCTTGCGCACGCGCACCACGCGCTGCGTGGCGCCGCGGCGCGTGCTCGGCGCCGGCTGCGTGTCCATCCCATCCGGCTCGAGATCTTCGCCGGCATCGTTCGCAGGGGCCGCCGTGGAGTCCAGGGTCATCGCCGGCAGCGGACTGCTGAGGTCGCGCGGCACCGCGGTGCCGAGCGCCGGCGTCACCTCGTGCCAGTTGGGTTGATCGGGCGGCGGCGTGAAAGGGGCGAGCGAGCCCGTGTGCGGCAGCAAGACGTCCTGCAGCGAGTCCCCCGCCGCGCCCTCGAGCGCCGGCTTGCCAGGCATCACGTCGACACTGTTGTCTTGCGACGTGCGCCGACCTGTGTCGAACAGTAGGCCCTCGAAGTACAGCTTCGAGATCATCGTCAGGGTCTCGATATCGTCCGCGCTGCACGCATCCACGACTTGCAAGAGCGAGCGCTGACCGTCGAACAGGCGCAGACAGCCGTTGACCTCGTCCGGGATGTCCGCGAGCCGCGCGAGCAGCTGTTCTTCGCTGACCTCGAACACGCTGTCGAGATCCGGGAGCTGCTCGAGCAGCCGCCCCCACTCGTCCAGCCGGCGCATGCCTTCCATCAGCACGCCCTGCGTGGAGGTGTCGATCACGTCCTCGCGCTTCACTTCGCGGAAGTCGATCTCGAACGTGCCCTCGGACCAGACCAGCGCTCGGTAAATGGCGCGCGCCCCGCGCAAGAGACCGAGCTCGGCGTCCACGGGGTTACCGCCGCGGAAGTAGATGGCGCCGCTCTGAGCGGCAGAGGTCAAGTGCAGCACGCCCGACTTCTTGCTGTTGTCGATGGTCTGCAGCAGGTCGACCACGCCGATGTCCGAGAGCGAGCCGGTGAAGCGCTGCTTGCCGGCCTGGCCGCGCCGCTCGATGCCTTCGCGCCGCTTGCGCTGCAGCACCACGTTCACCCGGGCGACGATCTCCTTGATGTAGATCGGCTTGACGAGGTAGTCCTCGACGCCGAGCGACAGCCCGCGCACCTTGCTCTCCACGCTCACATCGCTCGACAACACGATGAGCGGTACGTCGCCCAGATCCGGCCGTCTGCGGATCTCCTCGATGAAGGCGAACCCGTCCATGTGCGGCAAGCGGGTGTCGCACAGGATCAAGTCCGGCTTGCTGAACTCCATCATCTCGAGCGCGTCGCGCGCATCGCTCGAGGTCGCCACACTGTAGCCCGACTTGCGCAAGCTCACTTCGAGCACGCGCAGGCTGCGCAAGTCGGCGTCGACGAGCAACAGATTCTGCTTAGCCACGTCTCTGCACCCAGGGGACTCTCTTCGGCCGCGCGTCCTGCCTGGAAGGCACGACGCTTCTATGCGGCTCGCTTCTTCATTTTGAACCAAAGCCGGCCGGCCGACCCTCCAAATTGCGGGTCCTTGACCCTCGCGGAGAAGCTGCCGTATTGTCCCTCACCCGCACAGAACGCGCCTGCGCCACGACCTTTCGGCACGGCGCGCACGTGCCAGTATGTCGGTCAAGGTGTCGGTCAAGTCATGAAGATGAGACACAGGCGTGGAGGTAGGTGGATGACGAAGCGCGGATGGTTGTACGCCGGGTGGGCTCTGATGACGACGCTGGCTTTGGTTGGACCGCTGGCTGGCTGCAAATCGGGCGGCGAAGTCACGATCCTGGACGTCGATCCGAAGGTCGGCGCCACGCAGGGCGACCAGTACGTGAAGATCCTCGGCAAAAACTTCCGCCAGGACATCGGCTACACCGTGTACTTCGGCACGAAGAAGTCGGCCCAGGTCACGATCGTCGATCCAGAGACGTTGCTCGCCACGACGCCGACGGGCGTGAAGGTGGGAACGGTGGACGTGCTAATCCGTGGCGATGACGGAAATGCGTTCCGCATCCCTCAGGGCTTCAAGTTCGAGGACATGGGCGGTAGCGTGGTCGAAGGTCTCGGGACCGGGGCCGTGAAGAAAGAGGAACGGGGCAAGCTCGCCTACTGAGCTCGCCCGTAGGCATGGGCGTCAACGTCCACCCCACCGCAGTCGTCGACGCAGATGTGGAGCTGGGTGAGGGCACGAGCGTGTGGCACTTCGTGCACATCTGCACGGGTGCACGCATCGGAGCGCACTGTTCCCTCGGTCAGAACGTGTTCGTGGGCCGCGGCGTGCGGGTCGGCAATGGCGTCCGCGTGCAGAACAACGTCTCGCTCTACGAGGGCGTAGAGCTCGAGGACGACGTGTTCGTCGGCCCGTCCTGCGTGTTCACCAACGTGAAGAACCCGCGCGCGTTCGTGCCGCGCAAGCATGCGTATCTGTCGACTCGCGTTCGGCGCGGCGCGAGCCTCGGCGCGAACGCCACCGTGGTGTGTGGCGTGACGCTCGGCGAGTACTGCTTCGTGGCTGCGGGCGCCGTCGTGACGCGGGACGTGCCGTGCTACGCGCTGGTTCTCGGCACGCCTGCGCGCTTGGCCGGCTACGTGTGTCGCTGCGGCGAGCGGCTGCACGGCAGCGGACCCGTGGCCTGTGCCGCGTGCGGGCAGGGCTATCGCGTCGACGAAGAAGGGTGTGAGGCGCGTGACTGAGCGCGACCCGCAGCCGTCAGCGGCAAGTGAGCCGATCCCGCTGATCGACCTGGCGGCGCAGCACGAGGCGCTCGCGAGCGAGTTGCGGCAGGCGTTCGAGCGGGTGCTGGCGAGCGGCAGCTTCATCCTCGGGCCCGAGGTGAGCGCGTTCGAGCAGGAGATCGCAGGCTACATCGGTGTGCCCCACGCGCTCGGCGTGTCGAGCGGCACGGACGCGCTCTTGCTCGCGTTGATGGCGCTCGGCATCGGTCCCGGCGACGAGGTGATCGTGCCGGCGTTTTCGTTCTTCGCCACGGCCGGCTGTGTAGCGCGGCTCGGTGCGCGTCCGGTGTTCGCGGACATCGAGTCGGACAGCTTCAACCTCGATCTCGAGCAGGCCGCGAAGCGCGTCAGCCCGCGCAGCAAGGCGATCATCCCGGTGCATCTGTACGGGCAGCTCTGTGATCCGGCCGCGCTGCGCGCGCTCGGCTTGCCGATCGTCGAAGATGCCGCGCAAGCGCTCGGCGCCGGCCGCGCAGAGCAGCAGGCCGGCACGCTGGGGGAATTCGGCTGCTTCTCGTTCTTCCCCACGAAGAACCTCGGTGCGCTGGGCGATGCGGGCCTCTTGACTACGCGCGATGCGGAGCTCGCGAAGCGTGCGCGCCTGCTGCGCGCGCACGGCGCGGAGCCGAAATACCACCACGCGCTGATCGGCGGGAACTTTCGTCTGGACGCGCTGCAAGCGGCGTTTCTGCGCGCCAAGCTGCCGAGCTTGCCGGCATGGAATGCCGCTCGTCGCGCCAACGCCGCGCGCTACGATCAGCTGTTCGCTGCCGCCGCGCTGCCCGACGAGCTGCTGCGCACGCCCGCAGAGCTGCAGCCCGGCCACATCTATCATCAGTACGTGATCCGCACGCCGCCCCGAGCGGCGCTGCAAGCGCATCTGCGAGAGCAGCGCATCGGCAGCGAGGTTTATTATCCTGTGCCGCTGCACCTACAGGCGTGCTTTGCGTACCTCGGCGAAGGTCCCGGCAGCCACCCTCGCGCCGAGCGCGCGGCCCTCGAGGCGCTGGCGCTGCCCATCTATCCGGAGCTCAGCGCGGCACAGCTCGAGCGCGTCGCGTCGATCGTCGTGGATTTCCTGCGGAAGCGGACCTGACCCGCGCTTGGGGTCGCGAAAAAGGCGCGCGGACCCTTTCGGGGGCGGCTCGCGGGCCTTAGATTGAACCCACATGAGCACCACCAGCCGTTACCACGCCCCCTTCGGCCCGGCCGGCGCCGAGCCGGTCGACGCGGAGACCGCACGCAAGCTGCTGAGCACGGCGCTGTCGCGCGGCGGAGACTACGCGGACCTGTTCTTCGAGTACGACGTCGCCGGCAGCTACAGCCTCGAGGAAGGCATCTTGAAAGCAGCTGGCCGCTCCGTGAGCCAGGGCCTCGGCGTGCGCGTGATGAAGGGCGATGCCACGGGCTACGCCTACGTGCAAGAGCTGACGCCGGAGGCAATGCAGCGCGCGGCAGTCACGGCCGCGCAGATTGCAGCTGGTGGCGGCGCGCCCATCCCGACTTCGTTCGAGGTGCCCAGCCTCAGCGCGCGTTACGCCGCGCAGCACCTGTCGCTCGACATCACGGGCGAGAGCAAGCGCGAGCTCTTGCTGCGCGCGGATCGCGCGGCGCGCGCCGCGGACTCGCACATCACGCGCGTCGAGGCCTCGCTGCACGAGGAGCTCCGCGAGATCTTGCTCGCGACGAGTACTGGCAAGCTGGTGCACGATCGCCAGCCGATGGTGCGCTTCTCGGTTCGCGTGATCGCGGAGTCGAATGGCAAGCGCCAGAGCGGCTCGTCCGGTGGCGGCGGGCGCATGGGGCTCGAGTACTTCGAGCAGAAGTCACCCGAGTGGCACGCCAAGGAAGCGGTGCGCCACGCGCTCGCGATGCTGGATGCGCGCGAGTCGCCGGCGGGTGAGCTGGAAGTGGTGCTCGCACCGGGCGACAGCGGCGTCCTCCTGCACGAGGCGGTGGGCCACGGCCTCGAGGCGGACTTCAATCGCAAGGGCACGAGCAACTACACCGGCCGCGTGGGCCAGCGCGTGGCGAGCGACCTGTGCACCGTGGTGGACGACGCCACGTTGTTCGGCTCGCGCGGCACCATCCACGTGGATGACGAAGGCAACCTGCCGGAGCGCGCGGTGCTGATCGAGAACGGCGTGCTCGTGGGCTACATGCACGACCAGCACTCGGCGAAGCACTTCAAGGTCACGCCGACCGGCAACGGCCGTCGCGAGAGCTTCCAGTCCCATCCCATGCCGCGCATGACCAACACCTGGTTGCTCGGCGGGCAGAGCGATCCCGAAGAGATCGTGCGCAGCGTGAAGCGCGGCATCTACGCGAAGAAGTTCGGCGGCGGTCAGGTCGACATCAGCAATGGCGACTTCGTTTTCTCGCTCACCGAGAGCTACTTGATCGAAGACGGCAAGATCACGGTGCCGCTGAAGGGCGTGAACCTCATCGGCAACGGACCGGACGTCATGAGCAAGGTCAGCATGTTGGGCACGGACTTCGAGACGTCCGACGGCGTGTGGACTTGCGGCAAAGACGGTCAATCGGTCCCGGTTGGCGTAGGCTGCCCGACGATCAAGATCGCCGCCATGACGGTGGGCGGCACGCAGATGGGCTGACGCCCGTGATGTAGAGCAACGAACTTCAGCATGATCGAATACGACATTGACAAGCTCATGGAGCTGGGCACGAAGGTCATGGAGCGCGCACTCAAGAAGGGCGCGAGCGTGGCCGAGGTGGGCGTCAGCGAAGGCACGCATCTATCCGTCAAGGTCCGCATGGGCGAGCCGGAGCTGGTCGAGGAGGCCGGCTCCAAGTCGCTCGGGCTGCGCGTGATGCGCGGTCAGCAGGTTGCGGTCACGCACACGAGCGACTTCACGGAGGCGGGCCTCGAGCGCTTCGTGGATGATGCGCTCGAGCTCGCGAACCTCGCGCAGCCCGATCCGTTTGCGGGCCCGCCCGACCCCGCGCTCTTGTCGAAGATCTCGCAGCATCCGGACTTGCAGCTGTTCGACGCCGCCGTGAACGATCTGGACGCCGCGCGCGCGATCGAGATCGCGAAGCGCATGGAGAAGTCGGCGCTCGGCTTCGACAAGCGCCTCACCAACAGCGAAGGTGCAAACGTCTCGCGGCAGGCCGGCGCGTCCGTGCTCGTGACGAGCGGTGGATTCCGCGGCGGTGTGCGCGGCACGTATACCTCGCTCAGCGTGCATCCGGTCGCGGATGACGCCGACGGCAAGAAGCGCAGCGGCTATTACTGGAGCGCGCGCCGCTTCGCCGACGAGCTGGAGTCGGCCGAAGCCGTGGGCCTCGAGGCCGCGCGCCGCACGTTGCAGAAGCTCGGCTCGCGCAAGCTGGACACGCAGGAAGTCGCCGTGATCTTCGATCCGGACGCCGGGCGCTCGATCCTCGGATTGTTGGCGAGCTGCATCAACGGTGGCTCGATCTGGCGCAAGTCGAGCTACCTGATCGACCGCGAAGGCCAGCAGGTCGCGAGCCCGCTCGTGAACGTGGTGGACGATCCGCTGATCGCGCGCGGGCCCGGCTCGCGTCCGTTCGACGGCGAAGGCCTCTTGTCGCGGCGCAACAGCGTGGTCGAGTCCGGCATTTTGAAGACGTTCATCCTCGACACGTACAGCGCGAAGAAGCTCGGCAAGAAGAGCACCGGCAATGCGTCGCGCGGCAGCGGCGGAGGCGTGGGCCCGTCGACCACCAACTTCATCCTGCAGCCGGGCAAGCTGAGCGCGCAGGAGCTGCTCAAGAGCACCGACAAGGCGCTCTACGTCACGGACATGATGGGCTTCGGCTTCAACGCCGTGACGGGCGACTTCAGCCGCGGCGCGTCCGGCTTCTGGATCGAGAAGGGCGAGCGCGTCTTTCCCGTGTCGGAGGTCACCATCAGCCTGAACCTCGACGAGATGCTGAAGCGCATCGACGCGATCGCCGATGATCTGGACCACCGCACCTCGATCTGCACGCCCACGTTTCGCATCAGCAGCATGACCGTCGCCGGGCGCTGAAGATCAAGGGGCTTGATTCACCTGCAACTGCTTTTGGTTCCGACGCCGTAGCAGCATGTGCGGCTGGAGTAAGACTCGTCACAAACTGCGACGGAAGGTGCGACATAGCGCGTGGCCGGATATGCTGCACGTGTGGGGGCCCAGATGTCGAAGCCGAGCGATGAAGAGCTGCTGCTGCTGGCGGATGCGAACCTGAGTGAGTTCCATCGCGAGCACGTGCGCTGGTTGCCGCCTGGCTCGATCCTGGAGCCCACGGACCTGCTGCTGTCCGCGGCGGGGACGCGCGCGCCGGGCCCGTGGAACAGCGCGCTCCGGCTCGGCCCGCGCGCCGCGGTGGGTGCGCAGGTGCTCGAGAGCGCTGCGCGTTTCTTCGAGCCCTTGCAGCGGGCTTATCTGATCTTCACGCGCGCGCACCTCGATGCAGACCTGGATCGGGCCTGTGAGCGCGCCGGCCTCGCCTACATGGGCGACAACCCGGGCATGGCGCTCCTGCAGCCGGTGGCTGCGGCGGCGCTCGCGGATGGAGTGACCATCGAGCGGGTCAGCTCCGCAGCCGCCGCCAGCAGCTTCGCGGACGTGATGGCCGAAGCCTACGAGGAGCTGCCGCTGACGCCCGCAGTCACGCGCAAGCTGCTGTCCCAGCCGGCGCGCTGGATTCAGCCACACTGCGAAGCGTTTCTGCTCTGTGAGCGGCAGCAGCCGCTCGCCGGCGCGCTCTTGCTCTGGAGCCACGGCATCGCGGGCGTGTATTGGGTGGGCACGTTGCGCGCGGCGCGCGGCCGCGGTTACGCCGACGCGATCACGCGCTTCGTGAGTAACCGCGCGCTCGAGGGCGGCGCGCGTGCGGTGGTGCTGCAGGCGAGCCGTGCAGGCGAGCCGATCTATCGGCGCATGGGCTACGAGGAGATCACGCGCTACCGGCGCTACTTTGTTCCGAAGGCGGAGTAGGGCGCGCTCGTCCCGAGCTGCTGGGTCAGCGCGTCATCTGCGATCGTGCGGGCGTGTCGATGTGTACGATGTGTCCGACGCGCCGCGACTGCAGCCCATCGCTGCAGGTTGCAGCCTGATTGTATGGCTAACAAATGGCCCGGTGTTTGATCGCGACTTACGAAACTGTCAAAGCTGACGTGACACTGTCGGCTAAGCCCAACCTCAGCGCCGCTCGAGCACGATCCAGGTGGAGCGCGAGCGCGCGAGGCAGCTGCCATCTGCCGCGAACAGCGCCGAGCCACACGAGATGCGCCGGCCCTCGCGGCCACTCGACCAGCCCGTCACGACGCACGCCTCGGCGGCTCGTGGTGCGCGCAGCACCTCCACGGCCAGCCGACCGAGCAGCACGGTCGGCAAGCTTCCCGCGAAGCTCGCGTAGCCGAACCACGAGGGGCAATCCAGCGCCGACCAGACGTAGCGCAGCGCGAGGCTGCCGTCCGCAGCGCACAGGCTGGCATCGGGCACGAAGCGCGCCGCTACCAGCGGCCGGCCGGCGACCGCGCCCGTGAACAGGCGCAGGCCATCGTGCTCGGCGCGCTCGGGACCGCACACGAAACATGTGGGGTAGGGATGGTCGCGATGCCCTATGTAGGCATGCTCGGCGAGCGCAGCCTGGGCCGCATCGACCGGCGCCGGTACGTCGATCTGCACGGACGTGGGCACCGCCTCGGCGATCAGTTGCTCGGCGTGCAGCAGCTTTCCGCCGCCCTGAGCGTCAGGCGCCCAGGTCAGCGGCGTGTCGAGCGGCGGGGGCGCGCGCAGGGTGACTTCGATTGGAACCCGCGTCCCCTCCAGTTGCTCGGCGATGAGACCGCATGAATAACCGCCGTTTCCCGAGCGGGGTGGACCACAGAAGCGTCTGGGGATCTCGAGCTGCGTCGTCATGACTGGGGAGTGCTGTCACGCGTCCAGCGGATCGTCCAGCTCTTCGAAGTGCGGATCGCGACGCTGCCTGCGCGGTGGCCGGATGCTCTGCTCGAGGTCGCGCCGCACGCGATCCACCATCGGCTTGATGTAGCTCGTGACGGGCGGACATTCGATACCGGTCCCGGCCAGGATCTCGCGCGTGTTACGCGAGTCGTAGCTGACGTCGGACGCGAGCAGCTCGATGAAGCTGCGCGGCACCTGGCTGAAGCGCTCGAGTCCGGGCGCGTGGAACAACAGCGCGGCGAGGTTGCGCGCGAGCCCGGGAGGCGCGGGTGGACGCTCTGCTGCCTCGTTGATCAGGTCGAACACGCGGGACACGCTGGTGGGCCGCTCGTCCGTGATGTGGAAGGTGCGGCCGATGCTCTCGCTGTGGTCGGCGATGGCGAGCCCGGCCTCGAGCACGTAGTCGAGCGGCACGAAGTGGCAGGGCTGGTGGCCGCCGCCCGGCAGCGGCAGGCGCAGCTCGCGCGGCGAGCTGACGATCAGCTGCAAGAGGGCGTACGTGCCCTCGTTGCGATCGATCTCACCCGTCTTCGACTCTCCCACCACGATCGTGGGCCGCAGCAAGGTGATCGGTACGCGGCTCATCGAGTCGCGGATGAGCGAGTCGGCGCGGAAGCGCATCTCGTCGTCGCGCGAGCGCGGGCGCGCGGGCGCGCTGAACTCGCTCTCCGTGACGCGGCCGTTCTGGGGTGTAAACAGGAGCGCGCTGCTCCAGTGCACCAGACGCTGCAGCCGTCCGCGGCCGGCTGCGGCGAGCTCCAGCACCTCGCCCGTGCTGCCCACGTAGTGGCGCCACTCGAGCTCGCGCCCGATGCTGGCCTGGTTCGCGCACGTGCAGTGATGGATCACGTCCACGCGCGCGGCGAGATCGAGGAAGCCGGCGCCGGACAGCCCGAAGTCCATCGCACTGACGTCGCCGCGCAGGATCTCGACGCGGGCACGGTCCTCGGCCGACAGCCGCGACAGGATCTCGTGCGCGCGATCGAACGCGGAGTCTGCCACGAGACACAACACGTACATCTCGGGGTGCTTGACGAGCAGCTGCCCGAGCAGCTTCTGCGCGAAGAAACCCTCCGGAAGACCGGTCAGCAGACAGATCGTTTGGTTTTCAGTCATCGCGCTCGCCTCGAGTTGTGTCCTGTGAGCTGACGGCGGCCGGGGTTGCGAAGCGGTCGCACAAGGTGCGGTGCAGGCTCGCGACTTGCTCGCGCAGCTGGGGCAGGCCGCCGTCGTTGTGGATGACGTAAGTCGCCGCTGCCAGCTTCGCTTCGAGCGGAGCTTGCGCGGCGAGGCGCGCGCGCGCCGCCTCCTCGCTCATCCCATCGCGCAGGATGACGCGCGCGAGCTGGACCTCGGGCGCCGTCGCGACCACCACCAGCGCGGACAGCCCGCGGTGCGCTCCGGTCTCGACTAGAAGCGGGGCCTCGTACACGACGTAGGGCACATCCGTCTGCATCGCCTCGGCGATGCGCTGCGCGCTCAGCTGCCCGATGCGCGGGTGGAGCATGGAGTTGAGCAGCTTGCGTGCGTCGCTGTCCTGGAACACGCGCGCCGCGAGCTTCTCGCGGTCGAGGCTGCCGTCCGCGGCCAGCACCTCGGCCCCGAAGTGGCGCACGACCTCCGCCAGCCCTTCGCTGCCGACGGCCACCACCTCGCGCGCGAGCTGATCCGCGTCGATCACCGGAATGCCGTACGCAGCGAGCTCCCGGGCCACGCTGCTCTTGCCCGAGGCGATGCCGCCTGTCAGTCCGATCACTGCTTTCGCCGTCACACGCACCTCAGAATTGCTTCTCGCTGTCGATGAGTATCGTCACGGGGCCGTCCACCACCGCGTGCACGCGCATCATGGCGCGAAACTGTCCCGTCGCCACCCGCAAGCCCAGGCCGGCCAGCGCTTCGCACACTTCGACGTACGCGCGCTCTGCGAGCTCGGGTGCCGCGGCGGCATCGAACGACGGCCGGCGGCCACGTCGCACGTCGCCGTAGAGGGTGAACTGCGAGACGACCAGCACCGCACCTGCGACGTCCTGCACCGAGCGCGACATCTTGCCTTGCTCGTCCTCGAAGATGCGCAGAGTGGCGAGCTTCTCGGCCATCCAGGCCGGGTCTTCGGGACGGTCGCGCTTGCCCGCGCCGAGGTAGACGAGCAGGCCGCGCTCGATGGCGCCCACGGTCCGCCCTTCCACGTCGACGCGCGCCTCTGTCACGCGCTGTGCCACAGCTCGCATGCCGCGCAGCCTACACCACGAGCAGCGGCCCCTGTTACACTTGCTGTGCGGAGACCGTGACGACGAGCAGGTATGAAATCCGGGCGGGCAGCGTCGAACACCTGGTCGACTTGTGCGAGCTCGCGCGGCACCTGAACACCGTCAACTTGCCGGACGATCCCGTGCTGATTCGGCAACTGCTCGATACCTCGGAGCGCAGCTTCAGCGGCGAGATCCGCGACGTTCGCAAGCGCGAATACGTGTTCGTGCTGTGGGACCGGCAGCGCGAGCGCGCGGTGGGCACCTCGATGATCATCGCGCAGCTCGGGCGACGCGGCGTGCCGTACATCTATCTCGAGGTTCGCGAGGAGGAGAAGTACAGCGCCACGCTCGATCGGCACTACATCCATCGCGTGCTGACGACGCGCTACAGCTACGACGGTCCGACGGAGCTCGGTGGCCTCGTGATGCATCCGGACTGCCGTCGCTCGCCGGAGCGCTTGGGCTCGCTGATCTCGTACGTGCGCTTTCTGTTGATCGCGATGCGCCGCATGGACTTCCGCGACACCTTGCTGGCGGAGCTCTTGCCTCCGTTCGAGGCCGACGGGAGCAGCTTGCTCTGGGAGGCGTACGGTCGGCGTTTCACGGGCCTCAGCTACCGGGAGGCCGACGTGCTGAGCAAGAGCAACAAGGAGTTTGTCCGGAGCCTTTTCCCCGAGGAGATCTACGCGACGTTGCTCTCGGCGGAGGCGCAGCGCGTGATCGGAGAGGTCGGCGCGGATACGCGCGGCGTGGAGAAGATGCTGCGCCGGGTGGGCTTCGAGTACGCGCAGCGCGTCGATCCGTTCGATGGCGGGCCGCACTTTACGTGTCAGACCGATCGCGTCTCGCTGATCGCGGCTGCGCGCCCGCTCGAGCCAGGCGTGAGCTGGCCTGGGCCCGCCAGGCTCCTTTTGGGCAGGGCGTACGCCGCGCGCCCATACTTCCTTGCCATCCCCTGTGAGCTAGAGCCGATGGACGGTGGCTTCGGGATTCCGCCCGCAGCGTTCGAGCAGCTGCCCGAGGAGTCGGCCATGGGGCCAGCCGTGGCCATTCCCCTGGGTTGAAAGCCAGCGAGGGAGTGGTTTCGGGTGCGAGGGCGCCGCGCAGGTGCCCGCGTGAAGCTCCGAGAGCCTTCCAAATTTTCTTTTCCGAAAACGCTTGACCCCCGCGCGCTCGTGGGTACATTGCGCCTCCCACAGCGACGCAACGCGGGTTCCGAGGCAGCACGCAGCTCCAACGAACACCGGCAAGCAAAAAGAGCTTGACGAAACGGGTTGGTCGAAGTAGAGTAAGCGCCCCCTGAAAAATGGGACGCTGAATCGGTCCTTGAAAACTGAATCGGAACAGCCATTAGCGCCAGGTCGCATAGACCTGGCAGCAAAGAGATGGCGGGTCCCGTTGGCAACAAAAAGCCAACAACCTTGCAACTGAATCGCCAGAGCTGGGCTCGAGCAATCGAGTGTCAGCAAAGGCCAGATGCTCACAGTTTTAACTGGAGAG
>Ga0190269_10001050_pt1 | contig 13473 bp, 10 predicted proteins | sample Popmic249IS_FD_133749 | JGI IMG/M metagenome (GOLD analysis project Ga0190269, IMG submission 133749) | Populus adjacent soil microbial communities from riparian zone of Blue River, Arizona, USA - 249 IS | ecosystem: Environmental > Terrestrial > Soil > Riparian zone | place: USA: Arizona...
ACCACGGCCGCCGCCGTGGAGGTGCTCACCTCGGGCGGCAACGCCATCGACGCGTGCGTGGCCGCCGGCTTCGCCGCGGCGGTGGGGGAGCGCACCCTCACCTCCCTCGGTGGAGGAGGGTTCCCCCTCGCTCGCACCGCGGCTGGCGAGGAGGTGGTCTTCGACTTCTTCGTCGACACGCCTGGCCGGGAGCTCGACGGCACGACGCGCACGCCCGCTCGCCTCGACTTCGAGGAGGTCGTCGTGCGCTTCTCCGGCGCCGACCAGGGGTTCCACGTCGGGCTCGGGTCGGTGGCCGTTCCGGGGTGCCTGCCCGGCTGGCTCCACGCCCATCGGCGCCTCGGTCGCCTCCCGCTCGAGTCCGTGGTGGAGCCGGCGCGCCGGCTCGCCGCGGAAGGGGTGACGGTGAACGAGCAGCAGGCCTACCTGCTCCGCATCCTCGAGCCCATCCTCACCCGCACCCCCGAGTCGGCCGCCATCGTGGCGCCCGAGGGCCGCCTTCTGGCGGAGGGCGATCGGCTCGCCAACCCGGCGCTCGCCGCCTTCCTGGAGCACCTCGACGAGCGAGGCTTCGCCCAGCCGTCGCTGGCCCGCGCCATCGACGAGTCGATGCGCGCCGGTGGGGGCCTGCTCACCGCCCACGACGTCACCGGCTACCAGGTCGTGGAGCGCACGCCGCTCGCCGTGGCATGGCGCGGTCATCGCCTCCTCACCAACCCGCCGCCGTCGTTCGGCGGGGAGCTGGTGGCGCTCGGGTTGGTGCTCCTCGAGGAGCACGATGCCTGGCCTGCCCCCGTGGGTTCGCCCACCCATGCCGTGGCGTTGGCCGAGGCGATGGTGGCCACCGACGAGGCCCGTGCGGCCGGGGCGGTCCGTTCGGAGCTGGCCCGGCGTCGGGCCACCGGCGGCACCACGCACGTGAGCGTGCGCGACGCAGAGGGCAGCGTCGCCACGATGACCACGTCGAACGGCGAGGGCTCGGGCTGGGTGATCCCGGGCACCGGCGTGATCGCCAACAACATGATGGGCGAGGACGACCTCCACCCCGACGGGTTCCACGCCAGCCCGGCCGGCCAGCGGGTGGCCTCGATGATGGCGCCTTCCGTGGTCGTCGGGCCCGACGGCCGCGCCGAGCTCGTGCTGGGCAGCGGGGGCAGCAAGCGCATCCGCACCGCGCTCCTCCAGGTGCTGGCTGGTGTGGTCGACCAGCGCCGGTCCCTCCCCGACGCGGTCGCCGCCCCCCGCATGCACTGGGACGGCAGCGAGCTCCACGTGGAGCCCGGCTGGTCTGACGACGCCCTCGCCGCGCTCGCAGCGCGGTGGCCCGTGCGGCGATGGGCGGCACGCGACCTGTACTTCGGCGGAGTCCATGCCGTGGCCCCAGGTGAGGCGGCCGGGGATCCGCGCCGCGGGGGTGTCGCGGCGCGAGGCTGACAGGGACCTCTGACCCTGTCGGACATAGGCCGAACGACCTATGCTGGTACCGGCGGGGGTACCAGGGACCGCCCCCGATCAGTGCGAGGAGTGCTCGATGGGTCTGCTCCGACGAAAGCGCGAACCCCAGGTCGTGATCGACCTCCGCGACCCTGCGCCGGCTCCCCTGCTGTGGGGATCGCCGGTGCCGTGCCCCACCTGCGCCGGGCGGGGCTACCTGGATCACATCGATCCGTTCAAGGAGGTCATGTTCCTCCACTGCACGGTCTGCGGTGAGCGCTACGAGATCACCAAGGCCGAGCTCACCAACGTCGTCGCGTAGCCAGCACCTCGCCTGCCGGCTCGGCTCCTAACCTGAGCCGCCCATGGCCTCGCTCACCGAGCTCGCTCGCTTCCACACGGCGCTCGACGCGGGCGCCATCAACCACCTCCAGCGCCTCGTGGCGGGCTGGGGGCTGCTCGCCGACTTCTGCTTCGCCGACCTGTTGCTGTTCGCGCCCACCGTCGACGCGCAGGACGGCGACCGGTTCATCGTGCTGGGCCAGGTCCGGCCCAGCACCTCGCAGACCGTCTACCGCGCCGACTGGATCGGCACCACCGTCGACGAGGAGGAGCGGCCGCTCGTCACCCGCGCCTTCCGCCTCGCCGAGATCATCGAGGGCGAGACGACGATCGCCGCGCTCAAGGAGCGGGTGCGGGTGCTGTGCATCCCGGTGCGCTGCCACGGCGAGGTGATCGGGGTGCTCACCCGTGAGTCGGCGCCGTCGTTCGGCCGGCAGCCCGGCGAGCTCGAGCGCACGTACGTCGCCATCTTCAACCGGTTCGCCCGCATGATCGCGGCCGGCGACTTCCCGTTCGACGCCCAGGACCTCGAGACGGAGGAGGCCCCGCGGGTCGGTGATGGCGTGATCCTCCTCGACGCCTCGCAGCGCGTGGAGTACACGTCGCCCAACGGCGTGTCCGCCCTGCACCGCATCGGGGTGCACGCCAACGCCGAGGGCCTGCGCTTCGACGAGCTCGGCCTCGACGACACCATCGTGCGCACCGCGTTCTCCGCCGGCACGCCCGTGGCCCAGGAGATCGAAGGCGGCGCGGAGGTCACGGTGCTCATCCGCTGCATCCCCCTCATCGAGCACGGCACCGTGTCCGGGGCGGTGCTGCTCACCCGCGACATCTCGGAGCTCCGGCGCCGGGACCGGCTGCTGCTGTCGAAGGACGCCACCATCCGGGAGATCCACCACCGGGTGAAGAACAACCTCCAGACGATCTCGTCGCTCCTGCGCCTCCAGGCCCGCCGCTTCGAGTCACCCGAAGCGAAGACGGCCATCGAGGAGTCGGTGCGTCGGATCCGCTCGATCGCCCTCGTGCACGAGACCCTCTCGCGCGAGGCGGGCGACGACGTGGCCTTCATCGAGATCGTGCGCCCCCTCGTGCGCATGGTGGAGGACGGCATGTCGTCGGACGACCGGCCGGTGCGGTTCCACGTGGAGGGGGACGCGGGCATCCTGCCGGCCCAGGTGGCCACGCCCGCGTCGGTCGTGCTCAACGAGCTCCTGCAGAACGCCATCGACCACGCCTTCCCGGAGGACCTCGACCTGCAGGCGGCGCCCGGGTCGGTCACCGTGTCGCTCAGCAACGACGGGGAGCAGCTCCGCGCCATCGTCGCGGACGACGGCGTCGGGATCCCCGAGGGGTTCGTCCTCGGGTCCGCCACCGGCCTCGGCCTGTCGATCGTCCGGACGCTCGTCACCTCCGAGCTCACCGGCACGATCAGCCTGCACCGAGGCGACGGGCCTCCGGACCGGCCTGGCACCGTCGTCGAGCTCGTGATCCCGGTGCAGGCCGCGGAGTGACCCCGGACGCGAACCGACCTCCTGGCGGGCAGGAGGTCGGTCGGACAGGAAGCGCCAGGAGGCGCCGGGTCAGGCGGTGCGGCGCTGGCGGGCGAGGTACTGCTTGCGCAGCTGGCGACGCTCCTCCTCGGAGGTGCCGCCCCAGACGCCGGAGTCCTGGTTGGTGGCGAGGGCGTACTCGAGGCACGGGGCCTGGGCCTCGCACTCGCGGCACACGGCCTTGGCGTTCTCGATCTGCTCGATCGCCGGGCCGGTGGTGCCGACCGGGAAGAAGAGGTCGGGGTCGGTGTCGCGACACGACGCGAGGTCGCGCCAGTCGTCGCGCTCGATGGTCAGGTGCACGGGGCGGCTTTGGGCGAGGGCCACGCTGTTCCTCCGCGGCGGTAAGGGTCACGGGGATTCGTGACGTGTTTCACATGCCGCCACGCTAGGTTCTGGACCAGAGGAAGCGCGTGCGGCTGCGCTCGAAACCGTAGCGTCGTTCCGCTAACGCTTGCAAGCACTTTTTCGGGCATCGAAGGTGACATTTGCCATGCTCGTCATCGGTCATCGCGGAGCGTCCCAGGCCTACCCGGAGAACACCCTCGCTGCGTTCAGGGGCGCAATCGGTCAGGGTGCCGACGGAGTTGAGCTGGACGTGCGAAGAACTTCGGACGGCGCGCTCGCCGTGCACCACGACGACGCCCTCCCCGACGGTCGGGCGCTCGTCGAGCTGGCCCGAGCCGAGCTGCCGGCCGAGCTCCCCGTCCTGGCGGACGCGCTCGAGGTGTGCGAGCCCCTCGCAATCGTCAACATCGAGATCAAGAACTGGCCGGACGACCGGGACTTCGACCCCACCGAGGCGCTCGCGGCCGACGTCGTGGCGCTGCTCGACGCGCGTGGTGAGCTCGACGACGGTCGCATCCTCGTGTCGTGCTTCCACCTGCCCACCGTGGATCGCGTCCACGAGCTGGCGCCGACCCTGCCCACGGCCTGGTTGCTCGGCCTCGTCGACGATCCGGCCCGGCTGATCGAGCGGGCCGCCGCACACGGTCACGTGGCGGTGCATCCCCACCACCTGTTCGTCAACGAGGACTTCGTGCGCCGCGCCCACGACGCCGGCCTCGCCGTCAACACCTGGACCTGCGACGAGCCCGACCGGATCCGCTGGCTCGCCGAGCTCGGGGTCGATGCGGTCGTCACGAACGTCCCCGACGTCGCCCTCGCCGCCCTCGGCCGCTGACCTCGGCTCGTCACTCCAAGATGAGCTCGGTCACCATCCCGGCCTCGATGTGGCCCGGGAGGTCGCACACCACCCGGTAGGTGCCGGCGGGCTGCCCGGAGAGGTCGAGCTCCATGGTCGCTCCGCTCTCCATCTCCGGGGTGCCCTTGCCGAGCGGGCCCACCACCAGGTCGTGGGGGACGGCACCGTCGTTCACGACCACCAACCGGGCGCTGTCGCCCGCCGCGAGCACGATCGGGTCGGGGCTGAACGCGAACTCGGTCATCGACACCCGCACGCTCTCGGGGGCCTCACCTCCGCCCGCCCCGCCCGACGAGTCGTCGTCGGACCCGAGCTGGGAGCCCACCGCGAGGGCGGCGAACGCCACGAGGAGCACGAGGACGCCCACTGCCACGACCCGCTTGCCCTGTGCCCGGCGGCGCTGCTGACGGTCTCTGGTCTGGCGGGTGCGCTGGCTCATGGCTCCAGGGTGCCCCGGACGCGCCGGTGCCGAGCAGGGCCAATGGTCCCGATGTGTCGAGCCTCCCGGGCCGCGGGCGAGGTCGGGTCGCCAGCCCAAAGGCGTGGCGCGGCTCCTACGGCATGACGAGGTCGAGCACCTCGGGCTCGTGGCTGATGACGAGGTGCTCCGTGTCACCGAGGTGGTCGCCGTCGACCTGGTACGGGAACGGGCCGTACCCCGTGACGGTGACGCTGGTCAGGTCGTGGCGGTAGTCGGTCCAGCGGTTGTTGCGGAGGTGCTTGCCCGACCCGAGCGCCGACCCGATGATCCGCATGGTGCGCCCGAAGGCCAGGGTGCGCAGCGTCACCAGGGCGAGGCCCCGGTCGAGCGTCGCCTCCGGCGCGAGGTTCAGCGGTCGGTTGCCCAGGTAGGTGTACGGGTTCGTGTTGAGGCAGATGGCCAGGTACCCGTCGTCGATCACCGTGCCGTCGGCGTGGTGCACCGCGAACCGCGGGCGGCTGCGGTCGTAGTGGCGGATCCAGGTGTCGAACCCGGCGTAGACGAACAGCGGGTGTCCGGCGTAGCGCTTGAGGCCCGCGCGGCGCTCCACCTGGGCGACGACGGCCGCGTCGAAGCCCATCCCCACGTGGAAGAGGAAGTAGCGACCGTTCACCACCCCGAGGCCCACCCGGTGGATGCTGCGCCGACCCAGTGCGTCGAGCAGGTCGCCGGTGGCCTCGATGGGGTCGTTCGGGAGCCCGATCGTGCGGGCGAACACGTTGGTCGAGCCACCGGGCAGGGCGGCCAGGGCGCACGAGGAGCCGGCGAGCCCGTTGGCCGCCTCGTTGAGCGTGCCGTCGCCGCCGAGCACGACGACCACCTCCGTACCGGCCGCGGCAGCCCCCTGCGCGAGACGGGTGGCGTGGCCCCGCCTGCTCGTCTCGGCGAGCGTCACCTCGTGGTCGGCGGACAGCGCCTTCTGGATCACCACCCGGCTGCGGGCGGTCACCGATGACGCCGACGAGTTGACGAGCAGCAGGACCTTCATGGCGGCGGTGAACCTACCCGCGCCTCGATCAGGCGATGCGGGCGGGTTGGATCGGACCGAGCGCACCGTGCGACGATGCCCGACATGCATGTCGTCGTCTGTGTGAAGCAGATCCCCGATCCCGCCGAGCCGGGCAAGCTCGAAGGTGACAACACGCTGGACCGCAGCGGGAAGCTCATCCTCGACGAGTCCGACAGCTACGGCGTCGAGATGGCCCTCCAGCTGGTCGACAAGGCCGGCGGTGGTGAGGTCACCCTCGTGTCCATGGCCCCGAACAACGAGACGAGCGGCCTGCGCACGGCGCTCGCCATGGGGGCCGCCAAGGCCATCCTCGTCTCCGACGACGCCCTCTCCGGTGCCGGGGCCCTCGACACGGCCAAGGTGCTCGCGGCAGCGATCAAGCGGGCCGAGCCCGACCTGGTCCTCGCCGCCACCGAGTCGAGCGACGGCTACACCGGCACCGTGCCGGAGCAGGTGGCCGCCCTCCTCGGCCTCCCGTCGATCACCTTCGCCAAGGAGATCCACCTCGAGGGTGAGACCGTGAAGGTCCAGCGCCAGACCGAGGCCGGCTACGACGAGGTCACCTGCCCGCTGCCCGCCCTCGTGTCGGTCACGGCGGGCGTGGTCGAGCCGCGGTACCCGTCGTTCAAGGGCATCATGGCGGCCAAGTCGAAGCCGGTCGACGAGCTGAAGGTCGCCGACCTCGGCCTCGACGCCTCCCAGGTGGGCGCCGCCGGTGCCGGCCAGGAGATCGTGTCCGTCGACGACGCCCCCGCCCGCGAAGCCGGCGAGATCATCGAGGACGACGGCGAGGCCTTCACGAAGATCGTCGAGTTCCTCGACGGCCTCAAGGTCATCTGAGCACCCGGCATCGAAGAGGAGAACGCACATGGCTCTGAACCGCATCTGGGTGTACGCCGAGGCCGCCGACGGCAAGGTCAGCCCCCTCACCCTCGAGCTCCTGGCCAAGGCCCGGTCGCTCGCCGGCACCGTCGAAGCCGTCTACGGCGGCGCTGACGCCGACGCCGTCGCCGGCACGCTGGGCGCCCACGGCGCCAGCAAGGTCCTCGCCACCGGCGACCTGGGCGGCTCCCTGCCCGGCGTCCCGGTGGCCTCCGCGATCGCCAAGGCCGTCAACGACGGCAACGGCCCCGACCTCGTCATGCTCGGCACGAGCTACGACGGCCGCGATGTCGCCGCTCGTCTGTCCGTGGCCCTCGACAAGCCGGTCATCACCAACAACATCGACATCGAGGTCGACGGCGACAGCATCGTCGTCACCGAGCCGATCTTCGGTGGCACCAAGCTGGTGAAGACGAAGTTCACGGCTGCCGGCCCGCACATCGCCCTGTTCCGCCCGAAGTCCTTCGTGGCCGAGGAGGCCGGTGGTGGCGCCGCCGCCGTCGAGTCGCTCGAGGTCGCCGACGCCGGCCAGGCCAAGATCACCAACCGCCACGTCGAGGAGGCCACCGGCCCCAAGCTCGACGAGGCGGCCGTGGTGGTCTCGGGTGGCCGTGGCCTCGGCGAGTCCGACAAGTACCAGCTGATCGAGGACCTCGCGAAGCTCCTCAAGGCCGCGCCGGGCGCGTCTCGGGCGATCGTCGACGCCGGCTGGGTGCCCTACAGCTACCAGGTCGGCCAGACCGGCAAGGTCGTGAAGCCCACCGTCTACATCGCGGCGGGCATCTCGGGCGCCACCCAGCACCTCGTGGGCATGAAGGGCTCGAAGAACATCATCGCCATCAACAAGGACCCCGAGGCACCCATCTTCTCGGTGGCCGACCTCGGCATCGTGGGCGACGTCCACAAGGTCCTGCCCAAGCTCATCGAAGCACTGCAGGCTCGCTGACGCTCGTCGCTGACGAAGCGGGGCTTCGTCAGCGAGCTGGTTCTGTGACGGCCGCCCTTCGGGGCGGCCGTCGCTGTTACCGCTCGCTGCTCCGGGGGTGGCGGAGCCACCCCTCCGCGCTGCGGGGGGCTCCGGCGGAGCCTCCGCCCCCCGCACCCCCCGCCTGCTCTCCGCGCGTTCCTCGTCTGTGCTCGCAGCTGCTCGCCGCCTCGTCGTCGCAACTCCAGCTGCTCACCGCCTCGCTTGCCGCTCTTGGGCCTACAGCTGGTCGGCGGGGACCTCGAAGGTGTTGCACTGCTCGTGGTCGCCGCTCTCGAAGCCGACCATGAACCAGCGCTGGCGGGACTCGCTGGAGCCGTGCGTCCACGACTCCTCGCTCGGGTTGCCGAGGCGGTCGTCGCCGACCGCGGCGGCCGCGGCGATCCCCTCCGCCAGGTCTCCCGGCTCGAGCAGGCCGCGGTCCTTCGCGCTGTTGCCCCACACGCCGGCGTAGCAGTCGGCTTGCAGCTCGAGGCGCACGGAGTGCTCGTTGGCCCGGTCCGGGTCCTGCTGCTGGGCCGCACGCACGTCGTCGCTCGTGCCCAGCAGGTTCTGGACGTGGTGGCCGAGCTCGTGTGCCAGCACGTACACCTGGGCGAAGTCGCCGGGCGCGCCGAAGCGCTGCCGGAGCTCGCGGAAGAAGTCGAGGTCGACGTAGGCCTTGTGGTCTGCCGGACAGTAGAAGGGACCGACCGAGCTCGGCGCGTCGCCGCACCCGGCCGTGCTCACCCCACCGCTGAAGAGCACCAAGGTCGCGTCCTCGTACCGAGCACCGAGCCCGGCGTCAGTGCTCCAGAAGGCCTGGATGTCATCGAGGGCGTCGGACATGAGCTGCACCAGCTCGTCGTCCGCCGGGTCGACCGTGCCGCCGGGCGACTGCAGCTGGCTGAAGATGTCGGGGAGCCCGCTGCCGGTGCCCCCGCCACCGCCCAAGCCGCCGCCGAGGAACACGGCGATGAGCAGGGTGATGATGCCGATGGCGCCGCCGCCCATCGCACCGCCGATCGGGATGCCGGCGCGGCCGCCGGCAGCGCGCCGGTCCTCCACGTTGCCGCTGAGCCCGCCCGATCGTCGGAACTTCACCATCGGCCGAGGTATGCCCGAACGCGGGCACGCCTACTCGGTCGCCAGGCGCTGGACCGGAGACGGCGGCGCCCGAGCGCCCTCAGGCATGGGAGACCGAGGTAGAGCCACCCCCACCGCTAAGTTGCCCGACGTGAGCATGAAGGACCGCACCACCTGGTCGAACTGGGCCGGGAACCAGATGTGCGCTCCGGTGGCTGTCCGCCGTCCGACGTCCGAGGCCGAGCTCGTCCGACTCGTCGTCGACGCCGCCAACGCCGGTCAGCGGGTGAAGTGCGTCGGCGCGGGGCACTCGTTCACGCCGATCGCCTGCACCGACGGCGTGATGGTCGATCTCAGCGGGTACGACCGCGTGCTGGGGCACGATCCCGAGGCGCGCACGGTGACGGTCGAGGCCGGCATCTCGTTGTCGAAGCTCTCCGAGGAGCTCGACCAGCGGGGACTGGCCCTCGAGAACATGGGCGACATCGCCTACCAGTCGATCGCGGGCGCCACCGCCACGGCCACCCACGGCACGGGCTGGCACTTCGGGAACCTGTCCAGCCGCATCGTCGGGATGCGCCTCATCGCCGGTGACGGCTCGGTCGTCGAGTGCCGCGCAGACGACAACGCCGACGTGCTCGCCGCCGCCCGCGTCGGCATCGGCGCGCTGGGCGTGGTCTCCACGGTCACGATCCAGGCCGTGCCCGCGTTCCGGCTGCACGCCATCGAGGAGCCGATCCGCGTCGACGAGGTGCTGGCCGACTTCGACGGCTTCATGTCGAGCGCGGATCACGTCGAGTTCTTCTGGGTGCCCCACACGGCATGGGCACTCACCAAGCGCAACCGGCGCACCGACGAGCCCGCCGCTCCCCGGCCGAAGGTCAAGCGGCTCCTCGACGACGTGATCCTGCCCAACGTGGCCTTCGGTGCGCTGTGCCGGATCGGCCGGCGCAAGCCCGACTGGATCCCGCGCATGGCGAAGATCCTCCCGTCGACCGGCCGGGTCGAGTACACGGACCGCAGCGACCGGGTGTTCACCAGCCCGCGGCTCGTGCGCTTCTACGAGATGGAGTACGCGATCCCGCGCGAGGCCATCCCCGAGGCGCTCGGTCGGGTGCGACGTCTGGTCGACGAGGCGGGCATCCAGCTCAGCTTCCCGGTGGAGGTGCGGGTGGTGGCACCCGACGACATCCCCCTGTCGACGGCCTCCGGACGGGCGAGCGGCTACATCGCCGTGCACGTCTACAAGGGAACGCCCTACGACGCGTACTTCCAGGGCGTGGAGCGCATCATGGACGCCTACGGGGGGCGTCCGCACTGGGGGAAGATGCACTTCCAGCGGGCCGAGACGCTCGCGCAGCGGTACCCGCGGTGGGACGAGTTCCAGGCCGTCCGCCGCCGCTTGGACCCCGAGGGACGGTTCACGAACCAGTACCTCGAGCGCGTCCTGGGTCCCGTCACCACCTGACGCGGTCGTCCTCGCGCGCTGCGTTGATCACTGAGCGTGGTTTCGCGCCCAATCTCACTCTGAGTGGTCGCAGTTTCACGCAGCGCTATTTCGAGGAATTGCCACGGAAAGTGGTTGCGCCAGCACCCCCTGTCACCCCCTCTGACCTGGGAAAACACCCCTTGTGCGCCGCGCGCGAGTTCCGTATGGTCACCGTCAGTGCGGTGGTGATCACAGCGAAAACGGAATCTGCGGAAGCACCGAGATTCCCACGCTGAGCGGTCACACACTCGAGCGGCAACAAGATCCAGAATCTAGACAAATCGGACAGAGATCCTTGGAGGGACTGACATGAGCAAGCTCGGCGTTGAGTGGGGCGGGCGAGGCGTTGAGTGGGGCGGCCGTGGCGGTGTCCTCCGCTTGGGTGGCGTTCTCCGTGAAGGCGGAGTCCTCCGCGGTGGCGTGCTGCGGGGTGGCGTGCTCCGCTAGGTCCTCCGACCACCATCTGCACGAAGGCCCCGGCTCAGGCCGGGGCCTTCGTCCGTTTTGACAGGTTGACCGCCATCTTCCCGACGGGTTCTCTTTCGGGGTGCGAAGGACGCCAGGCTGATGAAGCGCGTAGGAGCTGACAGGATCCGCATGGCGCTGCTGCTGGTCGCAGTGCCTGGTGCCTACGCGTCCGCAGCGGTCCTCGGGCCCCTCTCGCACAGCGGGCCCCTCGCCGGTGCGCCGATCGAGCTCCCGTTCTTGGTGCTCCTGGGCGGGTTCATCGCCGCCGAGCTCCTGACCGTCGACATCGAGTCGCGGTCAGAGGCTCACTCCGTGAACTTCGTGGAGCTGGTGTACGTGGCCGCCCTCGTGTTCTCGGCGCCGTTGGTGGTGATCGGCGCCCGCATCGCAGGGCTCTTCCTCATCCTCGGGTTCATCCGTCGACAATCGCCGCTGAAGCTGATGGTGAACATCGCCATGGCGAGCGCCGAGTCGGTGACCGCATGCTTGGTCTTCACCACCCTCATCGACGGGGTGTCACCGGTCGAGCCTCCGGGATGGTTGGTCATCTACGCGAGCACAGCGGCCGCCTATCTCGTGTCCACCTCGCTGGTGTCGGTTGCCATCACCGTGCTGAGTGGGTTTCCCGGTCGACGGATGGTCCAACAGGTTCTCCTTGTCGGGGGCATCGTCGCGGTGGCCAACACGACGATCGGCATCGTCCTCGTGGGCTCCCTGTGGAACGACTCCTATCTCGGGTTCCTCGTGGTCGTCGTGGCGGCGGTGCTGTTCTTGCTCCATCGCTCGTACACGCGGCTCACGGAGCGGCACAAGAGCCTCGAGACGTTGCACGCGTTCACGCGGGCGCTCGGCGGGTCGCTCGAGATGCACGAGCTGGAGCGGGCCGTCGTCGAGGGGGCGCGGGGGATCCTGCGAGGCGAGCAGGGGGCGATCCTGCTCCCGCCGATCCGCGACGGAGCGCCGGCCACCCGGGTGCTGGCGCAGGACGACGACACCCGGCGGGCGAACATCTCGCCCACCGAGCTGGCTGCCGATCTGGCCATCCTCCTGCCCACGGGCGAGTCCCGCCTGTACGAGCCGGGGCAGCCGCTCCCCGGCTGGCTCGCCGAGATCGGCGTGAAGGACGCGGCCATCGTCCCGCTGGTCACCGACGGCGTCACCTCCGGTGCGATGCTCGTCGCCAACCGGCTCACCGAGGTGAGCGAGTTCGTCGAGGACGACCTGCGGGTGTTCGAGACCCTCGCCAGCCACGCGAACGTCGCCCTCGAGAACGGTCGACTCGTCGCCCACCTGCAGCACGAGGCGCAGGAGCAGGCGTACCTCGCCCTCCACGACCCGGTGACCGGGCTTCCCAACCGCACCTCGCTGCACGAGCTGCTCGAGCAGGCGATCCAGCGTGCCAAGGTGACCGAGGTCGGCTGCGCGCTGGTGTTCGTCGACCTGGACACGTTCAAAGAGGTCAACGACACCCTCGGCACCGCCACGGGCGACAAGCTGCTCGTCGAGGTGCGCCAGCGGGTGCAAGCTCTGCTGCCCGCCACCGCCACGCTGGCCCGCTTCACCGGCGACCAGTTCGCGGTGCTCGTGACCGGAGTGGTCGATCAGGCCGACGTCATCACGCTGGCCGAGGCGATCTACGCCGAGTTCGACACGCCCTTCAGCGCCGACGCCGTCTCGCTCGTGCTCGGCGCCAGCCTCGGCATCGCGCTGTACCCCGACCACGCCGGCACCCCCGACCTCCTCCTGCAGCGGGCCGACGCCGCCACCTACTCCGCTCGGCTCGAGGGCTCCGGCATCGAGGTCTACGCCGCCGAGTCCGACCCCTACGCCCCGCGCCGCCTCGCCCTGGCCGCCGACCTGCGGGAAGCGCTGGCTGCCGACGAGGTCGACGTCTACATCCAGCCGAAGGTGTCGCTCGTCGACGGCTCGGTGGTGGGCGGTGAGGCGCTCGTGCGCTGGACCCACCCCCGGCTCGGCCCGCTGAGCCCCGACCAGTTCATCCCCGCCGCGGAGCACACCGGCGTCATCAAGGCGCTCACGCTCTACGTGGTGCGAGGTGCGCTCGCCCAGTGCCGGTCGTGGCGTGACGCCGGGATGGACATCAAGGTGTCGGTCAACCTCTCTGCCCGGAACCTGTTCGACACCCACCTGGTCGAGGACATCGGCGCCGCGATCGAGGCGGCCGGGGTGCCGGCGTCGTCGCTCACCCTCGAGCTCACCGAGTCGACGGTGATGGGTGGGTCGCTCCGGTCGATGTCGGTGCTCCAGGGCCTCAAGGACCTCGGCGCCGAGCTGTCCGTCGACGACTTCGGTACCGGCTACTCCTCGCTCTCGCACCTGCGCCAGCTCCCGGTGTCGGAGCTCAAGGTCGACAAGTCGTTCGTGTCCACGATGACGTCGAGCGAGACCGACGCCGTCATCGTGCGGGCACTCGTCGACCTCGGCCGCAGCCTCGGGCTGCGCACCGTGGCGGAGGGCGTCGAGAACACCGACGCCTGGGAGCTGCTGAAGGAGTTCGGCTGCGAGGAAGCGCAGGGGTACCTGCTCAGCCGGCCCCTGCCGGC
>Ga0190269_10001051_pt1 | contig 13465 bp, 6 predicted proteins | sample Popmic249IS_FD_133749 | JGI IMG/M metagenome (GOLD analysis project Ga0190269, IMG submission 133749) | Populus adjacent soil microbial communities from riparian zone of Blue River, Arizona, USA - 249 IS | ecosystem: Environmental > Terrestrial > Soil > Riparian zone | place: USA: Arizona...
AAGTAAGGGCAGAAAAAAATAGTTACTAGCAAGCAAGTAGGTAGCTTCTAACGGAGGTAAGCAAGGGATAGGTTCGGTTATTGTAATAACGAAGTTATAACTAGATAGCAGATATTACAACTTTCAAGTTAGCTATTCTAATCTCTTGAGCTTTTCTAATTTTTAATAATTTAAGAAACTGTAAGTTACTTTTATGATTTATCTTTTTTATATTAAAAAAGAGGTAGCAGTTTACGCAGCAACCGTAGAACAGTTTAATTAGAAAACTTCTATTTATAGCTGCAAATTGCTAGTTGCTGCGGATTGTGTTTTGCAGTAAGCCTAGACTAATTGTAAGTCTTGCTACTAAGCCAGCTTGCAGCTCCGCAGTTAGAATAAGCTAGCAACTTTTCACTTTAAAATTAAATTAAAACAGAAGAAGAATTGAATATTTATAATTATGATATATAAAATTAAAATTATATTTTTATACTTATATTTTCATCAGCTGCAACCCGCCTAGCGACTAGTTGTTCTTAGCGAAGCTTATTACTACAAAAGCAAGCCCTTTCTACTTGCTTGTTGTAATAGTAAGATCTTCTAATGCGAAGCTACTAGATAGACTATCTAATCGAAGATATAACTAGCTACTCTGGCTAGAAAGAAGCTAGTAAAAGAAAAGTCCTTTCTACTAGCTTCACAATCGTAGGTATTATAATTACAAGTAGCTGCAGGTATTACAAATTATTATAGCTGCGAACAGGTAGTAGAAGTAAGTCTAGACTTATTGTTAGTCTCGTTATAAGCTAGCTACTTGCTTCGCTAGAAAGGACTTTTTTCTTTTACTAGCTCCGCTAATCGAAGCTAGAGCAAGCTAGCGCAAGCTTTGTAAATAAAAACTTTAAATTTAAATAAATTTATGTTATTAATAGGAAGTAGAGTAATCGAAACTCTGTCTGTAATGTGTAAAATTACTGCTAAACCACTCAGCTAACCTCCTTTTAAATTTTAATATATTAATTTCTAATGTTAGCAGCTACTTGCTTACTTGTAAATAGTTACTTGCCTGTGGCTTGCGAAGGTAGCAAGCGGAGCTAGAAGCTAGTTACTGCTACTAGCGAAGTTAGTCTGGCTAATTGTTATTTCCAGGCCGGCAGCCCTTTGTTGTAGCGAAGCTACTAGGGGGAGTTGTTGCAGTAACTAGCTTCGCAAGTTACAGCTACCAGGGGCGGCTTGCTTTTGTAGCTTCGCTAAGAACAACTAGTCGCTAGGCGGATAAGATATTACTAATCGAAGATATAACTGGCTAGCAGCTGGTAAGCAATCGTAGATATAACTAAAGCTAAAGCTACAGGTCGCTAGGCTAATTAACAAGCCAGCTAAACTTTGAGTAGCTTCGCAAGGGGGAGGTCATCTAATTATAATCTATATAAATTTTATTAGATTAGCTAAGCAAGCAAGGGCGGAATTGCTTACCTAGAAGCAAGTTGCTAAATATAAATGTAGAGAAATTTAAGATATTAAATTTAAATTTAATTAAGAAGAAGCAGAGTCTACCCATACTAAGAAATCTGGGGAAGAAACAGCTTCTACTACTATAGGCATAAATCCATGCCAAACTCCACAAATTTCAGAACATTGACCGTAGAAAGTACCAGATCTTTCTGCTACAAAAGAAACTTGATTTAATCTACCTGGAACAGCATCTAATTTTAACCCTAAAGAAGGAACTGCAAAAGAATGTAATACATCAGAACCAGTTACAATTAATCTTATATGGCAATCCACAGGTATAATTAATCTATTATCTACATCTAATAATCTAAATTGACCTAATTCTAAGTCAGATTCTGGTATCATATAAGAATCAAAATCTATTGATTCTCCACTATCCGTAATAAAATCTGAGTATTCATAAGACCAATACCATTGGTGCCCTACTACTTTTATAGTTAAAGTCGGAGAAATTACTTCATCCATTAAATAAAGTAATCTAAATGAAGGAAAAGCAATAGCTATTAGAATAAATGCGGGTGTAATAGTCCATACTAATTCTAACACAGTTCCATGTGTTAAATATTTATGCGCTATTGGATTTTTGTTAGAATTATAATAATAAATTAAAGAAAATAGAACCCAAAATACAGAAAAACTTATTACAATTAAATAAAATCCAATGGTATTATGTAAAGTTACTAAACCTGTAAAACCTGGTGCAGCACTATCTTGGAAACCTAATTGCCAAGGTTCTGCTGCATCATTAAGAATAATATTAAATATAGAAGTAAAATTAGCCATTTTATATTTAAATATATAATACTGAATCTTTATTTATAACTATTTAGTAGTAAGTCTAACGACTAACAAGCAAGGGCTTGCTTTTGTAGTTATAATAACTACTAGTAGCTAGGCGGGTTGTGAAGCAACCTTACTATTAATTTTTTTTTCTAATCGCTTGCGTAGTTGCAGCTGTAATTAGCGAAGCTTATAACTACAATGATATTTGCTGCTAGTTATATTTTCTTGCTATCTTCTAACTTAAGCAATCCCTAGCTTGTAGCTTCGCATTCGAAAGGCTTTCTAGCTATAGCGAAGCTAGCCGCCCTTTCTTGGCAGCCCTTTCTTGTTATTTCGTAGATAATACTATCCCTTGGTTAGTTTCGCTAGTAGCTACCAACTTGCTTGTATTTAGTCGTAAGACTTAGTAATCGAATATATTACTAGTTAGCAATTGCTTCTTGTAAGTCTTACGACTAACTAGTCACTTCGTTTAATTAACAACTTTTATTTTTTTTTTTATTAAGTAAGTTTTTTTTGCTACCAAGCAAGGGCCAGGGGCGGGCGCGCTAGTAGCTGCTAGCAGCTATCTATTTGAAATTAGAAAGTGAAATTAGAAAGTTGTAGATGTTACTGTAGCTTCTCTAGTATATATTTATATTTTGAATAGCTTCGTAAATGGCAGATAGTAGTAATTGCGTAATAACTACTAAATAGCTACGCTTCTAGACTAGAAGTAGCTTAGAAGATTTAGAAAAAAAAAGATAATAATAGTTGCAGTTAGTTAGTCTAGCGACTTGCGAAGCTTAAGCAGTTAGTCTAATTAGTAGTAGCGAAGCAATAAGTTTTATCTTTTATAATTTATAGCTAGCTACTTGCTACCCGCCCCAGCCTGTAGCGAACCAACCCGCCCTGCCTAGCTTGCAACTGCTTGGTTGTTATATCGTAAATATTTATATCCCTTGCTTACCTTCGATAGTAGCTACCAACTTACTTGTTGTAAGTCGTTAGACTTAGTAATCGAAGTAATAACTAATTAGCAATTACAAGTTGCAGTAGCTTCGCAACTGGGCCAACCGAGGTGGGGCGTCCCCAACCAACCAACCAGGCAGCTAGCTTCGCTAGGCGGCGGGTAGCTTCGCTAGGCTTGGTTCGCTAGGGGGTAGTTAGAAGAAAGTAGCAGCTGTAATAAGCGAAGCTTATAACTACAATTGCTACTTACTCATTATATTATTAATTAAAATAACCAGACTAACTCAACTTACTAGAGCCAAGTTAATAAGATTTAGTCTTTGAGTTTTTTTTTATATTACTAACAAAGTAAGTAATAGCTTTTTAAATTAAAAATCCTATTCTATTTGTAATATAATCGAATAAATTTAAGGGATCGAACCTTATAATTTATAATATTTATAGCGAAGCAAGCAATGGCTTGTTGTAGTAATAATTACTTGCTTGCTAGCTAGCTAGTTATAATAACAACTAGTAGGCAGCCCGGCCTTGCTTGTAACAAGCAAGGTCCAAGGTCCAAGGTCCAAGGTCCAAGGCCCAAGGTCCAAGGTCCAAGGTCCAAGGTCCAAGGTCCAAGGTCCAAGGGCAAAAAAGAGGCTAAATTTTTAATAACTTTTTTTATTAACGCAGCTGCTTGCGTAGCTAGCAAGTAAAATAAATAATTTAGGGTTTTAATTATATCTCCAATTGCTAATAAGAAACTAGACCTTTATTTCCTAAAGAAAGGTAAAATTAAAGACTATTTGCCTTTTAGTCTACCAAAATCTAGAACCTAGTATGGTGTAAGGAAGGGGAGGGGTGTAGATTTAGTAAGCTTCGCTTAAAAATAAAGAAGCAATAAGTATAATTTAAATATAAGTTCTAGTAATAATAACCTTCGGTTATAATAACAAGCAAGGGCTTGCTTTTGTAGTTATAATAACTACTAGTAGCTAGGCGGGTAGCGAAGCTTACTAAATAAGAATTGCTTGCTTGCGAAGCAAAAAAAAAAATAGGCTTTAATCTAATAAAATTATTAGCCCAATTATAAATAATAAAATAATAAATAACAATAAAATATTATAAGTAATTAACTTAATATAATGAATCGTTACGAAACTAATATCATCTGATTTTTTTTTTTGTTGCGAAGCTACCAATATTGTATCTTTAATATAACCAGGTAATTTTTTAAAAAACTTATTTTTATTAAAATCATCCTTGATATCGAAGCTTACTAAATAATATAGTAGCTGCGCAAGTCAGTAATTGTAAAATATATACTAATAATACAAAACTAAAACAAACTATTATATAAATATATACTTTATAGGTAAAATAATCAAATATAATATGATATATTGAATAGAAAGAAAGAATTAAATTTATTCTTATAAGAAAATTAGGTTTTTTATTTAAACTTTTACTTAAAAATGCAGGAAATATTGATTTTGATATAGAATCTTGTGTAGATTCAGCCAAAGCTATTTCTTTCCCTCCCTCTTCCCTCCTCCTATTTTAAACTTATAACTTAAATTATTATTAATAACACTCTAGCGAAGCTACCCTACTAATAATCCTCCAACAATTATCAAATTACCTAAGTTAAATAACATTAATGTTCTTTTATTTTCTTTAATTAAATAAAATCTTCTGTTTTTATCAGCTTCATTTTTAACTAGATTATTTATATGATTATAATATAATTTACTTATTCTAGAATATAGTAAATATGTTCCTATAGCAGGTATAATTTTCCCCCAAAATTCAACTTGAAAAGGTTCTAAATGTCTATATAAACTTTCACCTTTTTCTAGCGGAGCTAGCGGAGCAATAATCCTTTACCTTATCAAGATTTATACTCAATATTCTATCTTGTATATTTACAAGTCTATCTAATTCTATTGAATTTTTATTTATTAGCATTCGATATTTAGATAAAATCTCCTCAGGATTTAGATTGCTTAAATTAAAAGGATCTATTTGTTTAACATCTTCAATGTTACCCTTAAATCTTTCCTTGAATAGTTTTAGATATTCATCATTGTTTAAAATTGAATTTTTATTTAGAATTTTTTCTAGCGGAGCAAAAATTATTCTTATTTTCTTCAAATTTATCAAAAAGATTTATATTTTCTGGCTTCTTCTTGCTCCGCTACCAGGCAAGCAACTACCTTTATCTCAGACAAAATCTGGGAAACTTTCTTTAAAAGAAGTAGAACCTTTTTCTAGCGGAGCAAGCGGAGCAAGCGGAGCAAGCGGAGCAAGCGGAGCAAGCGGAGCAAGCGGAGCAAGCGGAGCAAGCGGAGCAAGCGGAGCAAGCGGAGCAAAACCTAAATTTTGCTCCGCTAGTAAAAATTCTATCAATAGCTTCAATCCTATCAACATCTATAGTATTATCAATATTATTTATATCTATATTAGATTTATTCATTTTAGAACTTTCCTCTAAATTAATAGAATTTATCTCTAAATCTTTATTAACTAAATCAAATAAATCATTACCAGCATCAACAACTTTGTTAAAATTATTATCATCAATAATAATTTTTAATCTATTAAATAGTTCTTGCTTCGCTACCCAATTCTTTCTTTACGTCATCATCATTCAACAATTCATCTATTGAACTCTCAGATAAAGATTTCATAAGTTGAAAATCTTCTAAAGAATTCTTAGGAATATCATTAATAATTTTTGTTGTTTCCAAATTTTCTTGTGCAGCTACCCTTTTCATTCTAGCGAAGCAAATAAAATTTAAATGTATTTTATATCTGTTTCCTAGCTATAGCTACTTGCTTGTAATATCGAAGATATAACTAGCAACATGAATGTATTTAAATAAGATAACTTTTTTATATAACTAAAGAACAGAAAATAAATTGGCCTTTTTATAAAAGACTAAGGGCCTCCTTTAGGACCGCTAATAAAACTTAGCATATTTGTAGCTCAATGGCGAGGGTGGGAGAATCTATTAGAAATAGTAAATAAAATTACTATCTTTAAATAAGATGTTGCTTACCCGTCAGGCAGTTGCAAGCTAGGCAGGGGCGGCTTGTGGCTCCGCAATTAGGCGGAGAAGTTAACTAGCAAAACAAAATTAAAAATAAAGCAAATGGAAAGGAACTTATTTTTGCATCATAGCTTCTACCTTTTGTTGCTAGCTTCGCAAGCCACAATTAATAGACTTGCTATTGCTAGTAGCCCCTTCTTCTAGCGGAGTAAACCCTTTGTCCAAAGCTCGTTTTCATTTAATATATAAAAGAAAAGTAAAGAATTTAAGTATAATACCTATACTCTTTTATTTACTTTGTTATTAACTAGAAACAATCAAAAACAAACAAAACCCAAATTTTACTAGTTTCGAAGCTTCACCGAAACAACATTTGCTATTGCTATAAGCTTCTAGCGGAGCAAACCCTTTGTCCAAAGGTCATTTTCATTTAATATATTTAATATTACTCTTTTAAAGAATAATTTTATATTATTAATAAGTACGTCTATAATTATATCTAACTTAATTGATGAAAAAACCATAGATATTATTCATAAAAAAGCTTCATAATTAAAATCTAGACCATAACTATAGAAATCTGTAAGATATACAATCAAATATATGAAGCAACAAATAAAACTTTTTTTTATAAAGTTAAAAACTATCATTATTGCTCTCCCTCTATTCATCTTTTGTATAGTTAGTTACTGTTTTCTCACTTGATGCTGGACTACTAGATCTTGAACTATCAGAACCATAAAAATCATTATTTGTACTATAGTAAGTTTCAGGAGTTTTGAATTGATCCACTGTTATTTTATCAGGAACAATCATAGAATTAGTAATATTTGGCAACGCTGTATCTGAAAATGGGTCATTATATAATGAATCTGGAGCTGGTATAGGATAATCAATTGCATCAGGTATATTAGATTTTAAAAACCCTTTTTTAAAGAAAGCAAATGGTTTTAACTTTTTTGTTTCTTCTACACTTGGAGAATTATTAATATCTTCTAACCCAATATTATTATCCCAAGTTTCTCCTCCATAATTAGTTAGGGTTAGTTTTTCCACATCAGATGTTACTAAGTTACTACTTGCTATACCTTTTTCTTTTACTTGTCTGTCAAATATCTGTGATTGGATATCTGTTACTCTTTCTATATCGATTTCTGATGCTTCTGGATAAAGAATACCAAATTTCTCTCTAATTTTATTGGCTAAAATTTGTTTAGCATTTGTAACATATGTATTTACATCCACATCGTTTTTCCAATTAGATATAGTCTCATTTGAACTAGCTCTTAATTTCCCTCTTCGATTTTCAGTTAAATCTTCTATATTAATATCAGCTGTCAAAGGTTCAGAATTTATTGAATTTTGTGAAGAACCTCCACCTCCTAGATCACCTTTTCTAAAAAAATTATCTGGAAATAGATATATAATTATTCCACCTATAGTAATAATTATTATAGCAGCTATTGCTATATCTTTCCAAGTTAATCCCTTTTTCTTATCTATAATTTCTTCTTGTTTTGTTATAGTTTTATCAATTTCATATTTATTAGAATTACTTGGTGTATTATCAGGTGTTTCAAGAATAGCTATGAATAATCTTCTAAGTAGTTGTCTAAAATATTCTTTAAATCTATAGAAATAATTAATAAGACTTTCACTTAATAATTCGGGAGTTATATAGAAAAATCCTGAAACAATTGAAGATATTAATCCTACCTCTAATACAGCTTCTAAATTTCCAAAGAAAACAACCAAGCAGTTGCAAGCTAGGCAGGGCGGGTTGGTTCGCTACAGGCAAGCAGGGGCGGGTAGCAAGTAGCTAGCTATAAATTATAAGAAAATATAAAATGTATGTAGCGATAGCGTAGCAAAAGCAAGTCAATCTTAATTACGCAGCTAGTATATCTATATAAGAATAGTCAAATAAATTACTTTTAAGTTATGTAAATTATGACTAGTTGCTAGCAGCTACTTGCGCAGCTAGCTAGAAGCTGAAACTAAAAAACTGAAAAGATTTTATTATTCATCTCTTAGATTAAAAATTTATATTGGAAAAAAAAAAAAAAAAATTGCCGCCCTTGCTTCCCCTTGCTTAGCTACTAATATCTACGATTACTAAATCTATCTAGCGAAGCAATAACAACAAGTTAGCTAGAAAGTCTATCGAATACGAATCTACAAGCTAGGCAGTCAGTAGCAAGCCCCTGCCTGCCAGGCAAGCAAAAAAGACTTTAGCATAATGGTTAATGCAGTTCGCTCATAATGGATTTTATAAGGGTTCAAATCCCTTAGGTCTTAATTTTAACAATTTATTGTTTATATTCTTGCTGCTAGTGAGCAGCTAGCTACGTAATCTAGGATACGAAGTAAGGTAGCAAAATTAAACTTATGTATTAAATATTGAAATTTTAAAATTTAGTTGCAGTAACTAGCTTCGCAAGTTACAGCTACTTCCTTCTTTAGTTACTTGCCTGTGGCTTGCGAAGGTAGCAAGCGGAGCTAGAAGCTAGTTACTGCTTCTTATTGTAATATCTTCGATTGTGAAGCTACAAGTAAGACTAACTTAGCAACTTCTAGACTAACAAGCTGTAACATCGTAACTAATAACAAGGAAGTTGAAAGCTACCTAGCGTAGCAATAAACTAAGTAAGGGATTGTAGCTGTAACTTGCGAAGCTAGTTACTGCAACTAAGCAAGCAAGGCAAGGGCGGCTAATAATAAAAAGGTAATATGAGCGAAGAAAGAATAGCTTACCTGGGGAGAAATTAGCAAGCAGGGGTAGCTTCGCAACAAAAAAAATAAAAATTAAATAATTAAAAGAGGGTTAAAATTCTAACACTTTAATTATTTGCTTGCTTAGCTATTTGCTTCTAGTTAGTCTAGTATATCTAATTAGTAATTAGCTTCTATTAATTTAACTAATTGATATTATATACTAACTAGATGTTGCTGCGCTATTAGTAGCTAAAATTCCGCAATAAAATAATTAAGGAAAACTTAGGTAAATTAAAGAATATTAAAAAAAACAGAATAGATTTTGTGGAAAATTTTTATGGAAAATATTTACTTATAGGGATAATAATTACTTTTTTATTCTTATGTTTTTTGTACTTACTTGCTTCTTGCTGCTGCTTATTAGTCTAGAAGTTGCTTATAAGTTAGCTACTTACACTTATAAATAGGTTTAATCTCCTACTGCTAGCTTTTCTAACCTTTGGTTCGCAGCTAAAGCTAAAAAAAAGATTAATCTATAATAATAAAAAAAAAAAGAACTGCTAGTAGATGTTTTCGCAGCTACAATTTGCTTTAGTTTTATCTACCCCTGCTTAGCTTATCAGCTGCTGCGTAGCTGTAGCAGCTATACAAAGATATAGCAAGAAGCTAAGCAAGCTACAAGTAAATATGTAATAAAAATAAGATAAAAAATAAAAAAAATTAACACTTAAGTTTGTTGCAAATTATATTTATTTATGGAAAATTTTACTTGCTACTAGCTTCGCTGGGAAGTAAACTCACCAATCTTAAAAGGTTGTTATTACTAGGAAGCTGCTCCGAGAAAAATAAAAAGGTTACTACCCGCCTAGCGAACCTAGCCTTTGTTGCTTAGCTTCTTGCTTTTACCTTCGTAAGGTTAAAAAAAAAGCTAGCTTCGCTTGGATTGCTAGCAATCCGAAAGCTAACCTCTCTTAACTTTTACCTAATTTTTAGATAACCTTTAGCTAACTTTTTATAGCTAGCTGCTTGCTTGTAATATCGGAGATATTACTAGCTAAGCAAATTAGGGGGAGAAAAATAACAGCAATCCTCTGTTCAAACGCAAGCGTAGCTAAAAATAAAATAAAGGATGCTTCGCTAGAAAAATTAGAACTTAGACAAGGTAGGTAGCGTAAAAGATAAATATAACCCCTATAAGTAATAGAAAGAGTATTTCCTATATTTACTAGTAATATTTATATTAAATTAAGTTATAGAAGCTCAAAATAGACAACTAATTTGCTTAGCTGGTAATATCTCCGATATTACAAGTAAGCAGCTAGCTATAAAAAGTTGAAAATTTTAAGCTAAAACTACAAAAATTGGTTTATAGAATTAATTTAACCCAATTAATAATAAAAAAAAAAGAATTTCCCCCCATATTCTTATATGGTTGCTAGTAAGTCTGGCTAACTACTAAGGTAGAGTTACAAGTAGCTGGTAAGCTAAGCAAGCAAGGGTTTGCTCCGCATCCCCTAGCTAGCAAGCAGCAGTAGCAACTAGAAAAAAAAGAAAATTTGCTAGTTTATCTAAGCTAGCTGCTACTTGCTAGCAGCTACTTGCTAGCTAGGGGGAGGCGTAGTTTTAAAAAGAAACCTTGCTTAGCTTCTTTTTATTAGTTACTTGCCTGTGGCTTGCGAAGGTAGCAAGCGGAGCTAGAAGCTAGTTACAGCTTACTAGTAACTCTTTCGACTTGCTTAGAAGTTAGCTAGTAAGCAGAAGATACAACTAGGAGCAGTTATCTAATTTTAATTTAAATAGAATTATTTTTGTTACTTGTTAGCTTGCGAATTTTGCTAATAAGTAAAAATTTAATTTGCTTGTAGCGAAGCAACTAGAAAAATCTCTTCCTACCGATAGCTTGTAGCTTCTTGTTATTAGCGCAGTTGCTAGCGAAGCTAGCTGAAAGATATTACTTGTAATAATTACTTGCTGCTAGCTATCGCAAGCAGCTAGTTATAATAACAAGAAAGGGGTTTGCTCCGCATCCCTAGTAGCTACAAGAAGATATTACTAGCTACAAGCAAGTAGCTAGCTAGCTATAAAAATAGTTTTAATTAAAAAACAATATAAAAGAAGAAATATAAAAATTGCAAAAAAGCAAATACAATACAAAAAAATTAATTACTAGCTGCTTATAGTTATATCATTAGATATAACAAGAAGCTAACCAAGCTAGAGTTTAATTTTTTTAAATCTTATAGAAGAATTTAATTTTGGTTCTGATTGAACGTTTTTCAGTAGTTTTAAGACATGCAAATCGTTATTCTGGAAAAAATATAAGTATAGAATAAGGTGTAAAGGTGAGTAATGATAAATAAGATACCTTATAGTCCTCTTAAATAGAGGATAGTTATATAATAATATAATTTAGCTTAATTATAAGAAAGGAAATTTTCTACTATAAGAGTCGATTTATTTTGTTTAAAGGTAGTTGGTAGGGTAAAGGCCTACCAAGCCTACGATCAATAGCCAAGTTTGAGAGAACAAATGGCCACATTGGGAATGAAAAGCCCCAAATTGCAAAAGCAATCTGCAGTCAAGAATATTAGTCAATGCTCGCCAGAGTGAACTAGCTAACTGAAATCACAAAATCACAGATAGGTGCTTATTGTGATAACGTAAGGGAAAAATTTGATATTACCTTACTATAAGTGTTGTCTAAATAACTGGTGCCAGAAGACTCGGTAACACCAGAAACGCGAACGTTAGTCGTCTTAAACAGGCGTAAAGGGTAAGTAGGCTGCTTTAAATTTTTATTTTTATAAAAGCTAATTAATAATTTGTGCTTAGTAATAAATTCTTGCCAAGCGGCAGCTACAAAGCTTCCTAGCGAAGCAATAAGCAAAGTAAGGGATGAATCAAGCTACTAAAAATTTTCAGATTAATTTATTAAAATTAACACTCTTAAGTTTGAATTGCTAGCTACAACTAAAAACTTAAATTTATTAATTAAATAAAGATAGATATACTTAAAGCTAGAATCATAATTGAGATAAACCAAATAATACTTAAGTGTAAGGGTAAAATCTAAAAATACTAAGTAGAATACTAACGGTGAAAACTTTTTATCTAGGAGTGATTGACGCTGAGGTACGAAAGTGAGAACAGGGAATAGGATTAGATACCCAGTTACCTCTCACCGTCAACGATGAATGGTAGTTGTTAGTAGTTAGTAGTTAGTAGTAAGTCTAGCTGCGCAAGCTAAGCAAGTAAAATTAATTCTCAATTAATTAATTTAACTAGCAACTCGTAGATATTACTAGCAACTTCAATTAAAACTAGTGACGATGTTAACGCGATAACCATTCCGCCTTGAGAGTACGGTTGCAAAACTGAAACCAAAAAAATTAGTCGGTCTCGGAGCAAACGGAGTGAAGCATGTTATTTAATACGAAAGTACGCGTAAAATCTTACCAGTTCTTGCATATCCAATTTTTCTTATATAAAGAAAAAGTTTTATATTTAAAATTTTGATATTTATATATATTCTAAATTGAGAAATTTCTAATATTAGCTTCAATTTTATTCCAATTTTTTTTTGAATATTATTTAAGTTATTTAGGAATTCGTTTACAGGTGTTGCATGGCTGTCGTCAGTCCGTATTGTGAAAAGTGAGGTTAACTCCACTAACGGACGAAATCCCTGTAGTTAATTTATACTTAACTATTACTTAATAATATATTTATTAAGTTGGGGCTAAGACAAGTCGTTATGGCCCTTATGAACTGGGCTATAGACGTGCTACTAAAATTTTTACAATGTGACGCAAAACTTTAGCAAGAAAAAAAAACTATGCTAAAAAGGTTTAGCTAATCAATAAAAAAAATTCATTCTATTATTATTTGAACGGATTGTTGCCTGAAACTCGGCAACATGAAGAAGGAATTTCGAGTAATCGTTGATTAGCCACGCAACGGTGAAGCTTGAATCCGTGATGAACTAACTGTCTGTCGCTGGGGAGGAATTCGGTAAGGGGGAAATAGCCAAAAAATAAAAAGTATAACAAAGTATACACTATTATTTAGAATATTGAGAGTTAAATTTTTTAACTTTTTATTTTTTTAAATAAATTAGTGTCGTTATCCTTATAATTTGTTATTTTTTTTTTTGTAGGAAATTAGGAGATAGGTATCAACAATTTTGTTGAATTTTATTTTTAACGATTAACCCTTCTGAGTGACATCTCAAAAGTCATAGCAAGGTAGCTGTACTGGAAAGTGCTGCTGGAAAATATAAATTAAAAACCCCCTCTATAAATCCCGTCTACTAGTTGTTATTATAACTAGCTAGCTAGCAAGCAAGTAATTATTACTACAATTGTTGTTATAAGCTTCGCTAATTACTGCTGCTACTACCCCTAGCTAGCTACTGCCTGCCTAGCAACTAGGGGATGCAGAGCAAACCTTTTCTAGTAGCTTGTTGTAATATCCAAGCAGCCCTTTGTAGAAGC
>Ga0190269_10001052_pt1 | contig 13418 bp, 10 predicted proteins | sample Popmic249IS_FD_133749 | JGI IMG/M metagenome (GOLD analysis project Ga0190269, IMG submission 133749) | Populus adjacent soil microbial communities from riparian zone of Blue River, Arizona, USA - 249 IS | ecosystem: Environmental > Terrestrial > Soil > Riparian zone | place: USA: Arizona...
GATTGCAGACTTGGCGTGTCCGGCGCGCGAGTGGTCCGCTCGCGGGAGACGTGAAGCAACGCTCCAGCCTCGAGGCCCCGGCGCCCCGCCCGCACAACCTGAGATGCGATCAATGGATAGACGATTACGGTTACGTCGACGATTACGGTTACGGGTTGAGTGAGTGGCCCGGAGCTACTCCGCGGCAGCTGCCGCCGAGGCGTAGCGACTCTCCGGCCTCGCCAGCCCATAGTTATCCCGCAGCGTGCTTCCGGTGTACTCCTTCCGGAACAACCCCCGCCGCTGCAGGATCGGCACGACCTGTTCCACGAACACCTCTAGCCCTGAAGGCAGCGCCGGCGGCGTGACGTTGAAGCCGTCAGCGGCGTGCTCGTTCCAGAACTTGGTGATCGAATCAGCCACTTGCTCCGGCGTTCCCACCAGCGTGCGATGGCCGCGGCCGCCGCCGAGTCGTGCCAAGAGTTGCCGTACGGTCAAGCGCTCGCGGCGTGCGAGGTCGACGACGAGCGTGTAACGCCCCTTGGCACCTTCGATCTGGTGCAGCACCGGCAAGTCATCCGGCAGCTCACGGTCGAGCTCCAGGCGCTCCGGCGCGACCTTCAGCACGTTCGCGAGCTGGATGCGCGCGAACTCGGGCCGGATCAGCTCGTCGAGCTCCGCTTGCTTGGCTTGCGCTTCGCGCTCCGTTGCGCCCAGCACCGGCACGAGCCCCGGCAGAATCTTGATCGTCTCGGGATCGCGACCCGCAGCACGCGTGCGCGCCTTGAGATCGGCATAGAACTCCTGCGCCTCTTCCAGCGTCTGCTGTGCGGTGAACACAGCCTCCGCATAGCGTGCAGCCAACAGCTTCCCGTCCTCTGAGGAGCCCGCCTGTACGAGCAGCGGATAACCTTGCGGCGGGCGCGGAACGTTCAGCGCACCCTGCACGCGGAACTGCGAGCCCACATGTCGCGGCGGAAAGACCCGGCTCGCGTCACCCCACACACCCGTCGCCTTGTCCGCGACGACCGCGTCCTGATCCCAGCTGTCCCACAGCTTCAGCGACAGCTCGATGAACTCACTCGCGCGCTGATAGCGATCTGCGTGTGAGGGCAGGGTCTCCAGGTTGAAGTTGCGCGCAGCGTCTTCGCCCGCGGTGGTCACGATGTTCCAGCCCGCGCGACCGCCGCTCACATGGTCGAGCGTCGCGAAGCGACGCGCCAGGTTGTAAGGCTCGTTGTAGCTCGTGGAAGCTGTCGCGATCAGACCGATGTGCTCGGTCACGGCCGCGAGCGCGGTCAGCAATATCGTGGGCTCGAGCACCGCATTCGGACGCTGCTCGAAGCTCTGCCACAGCGCAGGCACGTCGGCGAGAAACAGCGAGTCCAGCTTGCCGCGCTCGGCGATGCGCGCGAGCTTCTTGTAGTGCTCCACGCTGGATCCAGCGCGCGGGTCGCTCTCGGGTAGGCGCCAGGCCGCCTCGTGATGGCCGACGTCGAGCAAAAAGGCGTTCAGGTGTAGCTGACCCTTGCGCTGCGCCATGTGCGTGCTCCTTCGGAAAAGCGAGAGAATGTGTCTCGCATTGAGAATGGGACCAGACCTAGGGCGAAAATGCACGCAATGCAAGGCGTGAGTGTCTTGTAAACGAGACAATCATCCGACACCATCCGCGCCATGCCCAGTGATTATTTGTGGTACCTCCCGACGCACGGCGACGGCCGTGACCTGATCGGCAGCGCGTTTCATCTGCCGGGGGCGAGCAAGCCTCGTCCGCCGTCACTCGACTATTTGAAGCTCGTAGCCCAGGCTGCCGAGCGCGGCGGCTTTCTCGGCTCGCTGATCCCCACCGGGACGCACTGTGTGGATGCCTGGCTGGTCGCAGCTGCGATCGCGCAACACACGCGTAACTTCAAGCCTCTGGTCGCGTTTCGGCCCGGGCTCGTGCAGCCGGCGGTCGCCGCTCAGAGCGTCGCCTCCTTTCAGCAGCTGTTTGACAACCGCCTGCTACTCAACGTCGTGACGGGCGGCAGCTCCACGGAGCAGCGCTCGTTCGGCGACTTCCTGGATCACGACGCACGCTACGAGCGCACGGCGGAGTTCCTGAGTGTGGTGCGAGGCGCCTGGCGCGGCCAGGGTTTCAACCACAAAGGCAAGCACTTCCAGATCGAAAACGGCGGGGTCGTGCAGCCGTTGGCTGCGGTGCCCACGATCTACTTCGGCGGTGCTTCGGCGGCGGCGGAGGCTGTCGCTGCGGAGCACGCGGATGTCTATCTCGCGTGGGGTGAGCCTCCGCCAGCGATCGCGCAGCGCATCGCGTCGGTGCGCAAGCAGGCCGAGAAGTACAAGCGTAACGTGCGCTTCGGCGTACGCCTGCACGTGATCACGCGCGACACGGAGGAAGAGGCATGGCGCGAGGCTCAGCGCTTGCTCGACAACATTCCGAAGGGTGCAATCGCGGACGCGCAGCGGAACCTGCGTGCGCTCGAGAGCGTGGGCCAAGCGCGCATGATCGAGCTGCATGCAGGGCGCAGCATCGCGCGTGCGCAGGACCTGGAGATCTACCCGAACCTGTGGGCGGGCGTGGGCCTGGTACGCGGCGGTGCAGGCACGGCGTTGATCGGCAGTCACGAGCAGGTCGCGGAGCGGATCGCTGAATACGAGGCGACCGGCATCGACACGTTCATTTTGTCAGCCTACCCGAACCTCGAGGAAGCGGTACGCGTCGGCGAGGATCTCTTGCCACTGGTTCGGGGCAGCAGCCCTCAGCGGCGGCAAGAACCAGGCTTGGTCGCTGCCAGCTGACACGATAGAAAGCCCACCGCCCCTGGAAGAACAGGGCGGTGGGCGTTCGCGGTCCGCTCAGATCGTCACTGTCGTGCCGTCGAAGCGCGTGAACTTGAAGCCCTCGAACGCTTCAGCGTAAGTGAAGCGCTCGTCACGCAGCAGCGCGATCGCAACTTCCTCCGCCTGCGGCAGCGACGCTGCAGCATCCGAGCGCCAGTGAATGCCGGCCCAGTTGCGGCCCTGACCGAGGTTAGTCGCGAGCTTGTTGAGCTCACCACCGACCGTCAGCGGCTCACCATCCCACGGGATGAGCTTGGTCGGATCGTTCGGATCCGGCTGGACAGGGTTCGGGATCACGAAGCTCTCATCGAAGAACGCTTTGAGGATCGTGGCGTTGACAGCTGCGTTCGACGACGCGCCGCCGGGGTACGAGCTGTGGTTCGGCGCGCCTTCGGGATAAGCGCTCGAGATCAAGTACGAGCCAAACTTCTTGAAGCTGCGCTCGGCGGCCTCGGAGTTCAGCGCGTCTTCGTGGATCGGATAGTCGACACCGTTGACCAGCTTGTTGTGGATCAAGCCGCCGACCGCCTCGGGACGCGGCGTGCGGTGCACGAACCACTTGGCCCAGTAGTTCACGCGGATCTCGCGTGTGGTCGAGAGCGGCAAGAACGACTGGATGTACGTGAGATTGAACGAGCCCGAACCAGCCGATACCTTGGTGATCTTGCTGTACGGGTTAGTCGGGCTGAGCGCCGCTCCCCATCCGCCGACGATCAGCGGGTTCTTGCTGGCAGCGACGCCGAGGAGCTGCGATGCGCCCCAGAAACCCGGAGCGCCGCCGTGCGCGTACTCTGCGAGATCGCGACCATGCGAGAGATAACGCAGGGTTTCGTCGAACGCGATGCTGCGCGTCGCGGCTACGCCGTTCTGGTTCGCGAGCCACTCTTCGTAGTTGGCCAAGAAATCGTTGTCTTGGCCCAGCTTCTGCAGCCGGAGCTTGGCGGGCACGTAGGTCGCGCCGAACGGCAAGTCTTGCAGGATAAACTGCGAGATGTACGGACCGACAGTGACACCGGGCGGCACAACGCTCTTCGGCGTGCGACCGCTCGAGTCCGAAGGATCGATGTACCGGGCGGTCCCGCGGAACAAGAGCGCGGGCGTGACCTTGCCGCTCTCGTCGCGCGGACCGGTGTAGCCTGATAGCCCGCTGATCTCCTCCGCCGCCGCCAGCACGAGCTCGTTGCTCGTGTCGTTGCGGTACTCAGAGAACGGCACGTCGCGCAGCAGCGACTGCCAGTAGGACTCCACCACCTCTGCAGCCTTCTCGGCGCTTGCGAGGGCTGGCGCAGGCGGAATCGTGGTCTGTTGCGAGCTGATGCCCGATGTGCTGAGCGCGAGCGTACCGAGCAGACCCGCGAGCTTGCGCGTGCCGCCCAGCGGAACCTCCTCGAAGTCGGCAGGATTTTGTGTGCCGAGCGCGTAGAGCAGCTTGTCGTAAGCCGCGAGATCCACCTCGCCGAGCTCGTTGTGCGGCAGGCCGCGCGTGTCGCTGCCGATGCGATTGTCGTAGCGCTCGTCGTCGCCATTGTTCGGATGCGCAGGCACGCCGATGTTGCGAGCTCTGCGCGCGTTCTCGACGCGCAAGCGGTAGGTGTCGCGCACGAACGCTTCATCCAGGCTCGGGTCGTGGACGGTGTCGCCAGCGCTCGCCTCATCATCCGCGACTTCTTCTGGAGCGGACTGCGCTTTCGCTTTGGTCTCGAGCGCGATCGTGGCCGCTACTGCACCAGTCACCGCGAGCGTGCCCGCGGCACCGATGAACGAGCGTCGCCCGAGCGCCGGCTTCTCTGCGTCGCTCGTCGCTTCAGGCTTGTGTTTGTTCTGCGTGGTCATGAACGGTCTCCGTGTTCGCGTGTTCGCTCCGCGCTCGCCGGTGAGTGGCAAGGGCGGAGCCCACAACAGACATCCCGCCGTAACTTCGTAAAACCGCTGAAATGAATGGGTTGCCGCGAATTCATACGTTGGAAGCCATCCTGGTGTCGTCCGTCAAAAAAGACAAGACGACAGAGTTGCAGAAGGCTATAAAGTTTCGAAAACCACGGAGCCTACTGCTTTCATGACGACGGACATCGCATATCTGACCGCGAGAGAGCTCGGCGAGCGCTACGCGAAGCGACAACTATCACCCGTCGAGGTGACGCGGCGCGTGCTCGCGCGCATCGAACAGCTCGAGCCGCGCTTGAACGCGTTCGTGTTGGTAGACGCTGATCGCGCGCTGTCCGCTGCGCACGCGTCCGAGGAGCGCTGGCTGCGAGCTGCACCGCTCGGCGCGCTCGATGGCGTGCCAGTGTCGATCAAAGACCTGCTTTTGACGCGTGGCTGGCCCACGCGCTCCGGCTCACGCACGGTCGATGCTAGAGGTCGCTGGGAGGAAGACGCTCCCGCGGTGGCGCGCTTGCGCGAGGCCGGCGCGGTGCTCTTGGGCAAGACAACGACGTCTGAGTTCGGCTTGAAGGGCATGGGCGACAGTCCACTCACAGGCTTCACGCGCAATCCATGGAACCGCGCGCATACGCCGGGCGGGAGCAGTGCTGGTGCGGTGACTGCCACAGCCGCAGGTCTCGGTGCGATCGCCATCGGCACAGATGGTGGCGGCTCGATCCGCGTGCCCAGCGCGCATACGGGCGTGATCGGGATCAAGCCGACGTTCGGCCTCGTGCCGACGAGCCCGCCCGCGTTCATCGGCGTGCCCCCGCACGTAGGACCGATCGCCCGCAGTGTCGCCGACCTGACGCTCGCGCTGGGCGTGCTGTCGCAGCCCGACCCGCGGGACCCCGCGCAGCCCACGCGTGCGTTGAAGCCGCTGACCGAGGACGCGCCGCTGCGCATCGCATACAGCGAAAACCTCGGCTACATCGACGTCGATCCCGAGGTCGCGAGCGCCTTTGCTGAAGCCATCGCCGCCCTGCGCGGCGAGGGCCTGCAGCTGGAAGAGGCGGAGCCTGGCTTCGGCTCACCCGGCACCATTCAACGCCGGCTGTTCGCAGCGCGCGCGGCCCACACGGTGCGGGCGCTCGACGCAGCCCAGCGCGGCCGTCTGGATCCCGCGATCGTGGTCGCCGCAGAAGAAGGCGAGAAGCTGACCGCGCTCGACTATTTGCAAGCAGAAGCGGAGCGCGTGGAGCTGATCACGACGCTGGCTCGCTTCCACACGCGCTACGACCTCCTGCTCACTCCCACCAGTGCCGCCCCTGCGCCGCTGATCGATGCAGTCGGTCCCGCACGCGAGTCATTCGCGGGTCCGTTCAGCCTCTCGCGACAGCCCGCCCTCTCGATTCCCATCGCACTGACGAGCGCAGGTCTGCCAGTGGGCCTGCAGATTGTCGGCCGGCACCACGAAGATGCCCGCGTTCTCGCGCTCGCAGAGCGCTACGAGCGCCTGCGGCCGTTCCAAGCGCCGCCGCTCGAGGTTTGAGCAATTTGTCACAGCGGACCTACCTTGCGCGTGTCTGTGATAATAGACTAACGTCCGCCTTCCGTGCATCACCGCACAAACCTCAGGAGCTCGACATGACCAGACGCCTAAGTGATCGTTTACGCCTGCTGTTCTTGGCGGCCGTGCCAGCCCTCCTCTCTGGGGTGACCGCGCATGCCGAAGACAAACCGAAAGAAATACGCATCGGCTTTCCATCGGTCGGCGTGGGCAACCGTCCGATCGCCACTGGCAGCGCGCTCGCTACAGCGCACTTGCGTGGATCGTTCGAAGAGGAGTTCAAGAAGGACGGCATCGAGATCAAGTGGAACTTCCTGCGCGGCGCAGGCCCTGCGGTGAACGAGCTGTACGCCAACGGCCTGCTCGACTTCTCCACGCTCGGTGACCTGCCATCCATCATCGGACGCTCGAGCGGCTTGAATTACCGCGTGCTCGCTAGCGCAAGCGTGCGCGGTCACATCTACTTCTCCGTGCCGGCAGACTCGCCAGTGCAGAGCATCAAGGATCTCAAAGGTAAGCGCGTCGCCGTCGCCAAAGGCACCGCTACGCACCTCGCGGGCGTGAAGATCCTGGAACGCTTCGGCCTCGCCGAGAGCGACGTCAAGCTGATCAATATGGACGTCAACACCGCGCAGCTCGCGATCGTGACGCGCGACGTCGATGCAGCCATCGGCAGCCAGGATTACCTGCGTCTGCGTGACCAAGGTGTGTCGCGCGTGGTGTACACGACGCGCGGGCAGGATGTCGCGTTGACGTCCAACTCAACGTTCCTCGGGAATGAGGCGTTCATCAACAAATATCCAGCGCTCACCGTGCGGGTCCTCAAGGTGTTCGTGCAGAACGCCAAGTGGCTCTCCGAGACGCAGAACACGCTGATCTATCAGCTCTGGACGAAGTCGGGCACGACCTTCTCCTCGTTCCGTGAGGACCTGCAGGGCGAGGACTTCAAGTACCGCTACAGCCCGCACACCGATGCTTATTTAGAGGCGCGCTACAAGTTCCAGATCGATCAGGCCAAGCGCCTCAAGCTGGTGCGCAACACGTTCTCCTACGAAGACTGGATCCAGCCCAAGTTCCTCAAACAAGCGCTCAAGGAGCTGAACCTGGAGGGCTACTGGCAGCCGCGTGGTCTCGACGGCAAACCCGCGCAACCTGACAGCAGTCACGCTGCACATACGCCCGCGCCCGCACCGGCTGGCGGCTGAGCAGGAGCGAAGGGCGCTGGTCCATGCAGAGCTTCTTCCAGCGCAATCGCTTTCTGATCTCGTTTTCGGCGCTGTCGACGCTCATGGGTACGAGCGTCGGCATCGCCAAGGTGACGACTTCGCTCTACGCACTGGAGCTGCACGCCGACGAGCTCGTGCTCGGCCTCATCGCAGCGGCACAGAGCATCGGATCGCTCTTGATCAGCCTGCCGGTCGGCGTGCTCGTGGATCGCATCGGGCCCGCACGCCCGTTTGTGTTCGGCAGCTTCGTTGCGGGGGCTATCTACTTCTTCATCCCGGCGTTCGCTTCTGCCTGGTGGCTGCTCGCTTGCACAGCAGCCATCAGCCTGTTCATGCCCATGCGCTTCGTCTCACTGAACTCGCTGTTCATGCGCGAGATCGTGAAGATCGGCATGAGCAAGGCTGGCTTTTACCGTGCGACGCACATGATCGGCATGATGCTGCTCGGTCCGACGCTCGGCGTGTGGGCGAGCAAGTCGTTCGGATTCGCTGGCTCGTACTACTGGATCGCCGGCCTGTTCGCGCTGACCATCGTGCTCAGCCCGATCGTGCTGGCACGGCAGAGCGAACGTGCAGCTCACCGCGGCGGTGAGCCGCTACGCGCTCAGCTGCGCGCGCTCAGCGTGGACACCGAGCTACGTGAGACGGGCGTGGTCGAGCTCGCGCTGCAGTCGATCAACGCGTTCTTCTCCTTCTTCATCGTCATTATCGCGGTGCGCGAGCTCCGCCTGGGCGAGACAGTCGCGTCGCAGCTGTTGGCGGCGCAGGGCGGCGCGTTCATGCTCTCGCTGTTCTGCCTGGGGCCGCTCGCGAGCCGGCTGGGGGACGACCGCACCTATGTGATCAGCTTCGCGGTGATCGCCGCGGCGCTGCTCGTCCTCGGCGTCAGCAGCACACCGCTATCGCTGGGTGCCGGAAGCGTGCTGCTCGGCGCAGGTCTAGGCAGCCTGCAAATCGTGAACATCACGCGCTTCGCGATCATCGGCGGGCGGCTCGGCCGAGGCAAAGTCTCGGGCCTCACACCGCTGCTCGGCACCACGGGCAGCTTACTCGGCAGCTTCTTGGGCGGGGCCATCGGCCGCGCTTTTGGTTTGCAGTACGTGTTCTTTTTTTACGCGGCCGCGTTCGTCGCGTTGCTCGCACACACGCGCGGTCGCTTGCAGGAAAGGATTCAGCATGGGTTACCCGAGCGTCTACCCGACCGGAGTCACGGTATACGACCGTGAGCGCGCGTACAGCGGCTACACCATCTTCCAAGCTGCCAACGTCGGCGCGCTCCTCGTCGACATGAACGGAAGAGAAGTGCAGCTCTGGAAGGGCCTGCAAGGCTTTCCTAACAAGCTCTTGCCGAACGGACACGTGTTCGGAAGCACCGCGGAGCGCAACCCGCGCTACGGCACGCAGGATCAGCTCGACCTCGTGCAAGTGGACTTCGAAGGGAACGTGGTGTGGCGCTTCGATCGCCTGGAGCACATCTCAGATCCTGGCGAACAGCCGCGCTGGTACGCGCGGCAGCATCATGACTATCAGCGCGAAGGCAACCCCGTCGGCTATTACGCTCCGGGCCAGGAGCCGCTGATCGATCGCGGCAACACGCTGATCCTCGTGCACGAGAACGTGAAGAACGAGCGGATCTCAGACAAGCTCTTGCTCGACGACCGCATCGTCGAGGTCGACTGGCAGGGCAAGATCGTGTGGCAATGGCGCCCCCACGAGCACTTCGATGAGCTGGGCTTCGACGCCGATGCCAAGGCCGCGCTGCGCCGCGACCCCAACCTGCGCTCCCTCGCACCCACGCCCGCTGCTGACAGCGTCGGAGATTGGCTGCACATCAACTCGTTGTCTGTGCTCGGTCCGAACCGGCACTTCGATGCTGGCGACGCGCGGTTCCATCCCGACAACCTGATCTGGGATGCGCGCGAGGCGAACATCATCGCGATCGTCGACAAGCACACGGGCAAGATCGTTTGGAAGCTCGGCCCGCGCTACGACGGCAATGACGCGGAGCGCAAGCTGGGTTGGATCATCGGTCAGCACCACGCGCACTTGATCCCGAAAGGCCTGCCTGGCGGCGGCAACTTGCTCGTGTTCGACAACGGTGGTTGGGCGGGCTATGGCGCGCCAACGCCGACCGCACCGAACGGGCTCAAGACCGCGCAGCGCGATCACTCGCGCGTGCTCGAGATCGATCCTGTGACGCTCGAGATCGTGTGGCAGTACACGCCCAAAGAAGCGGGTTTCGTCGTGCCGCTGGACGCGGCGAGGTTCTACAGCCCGTTCATCAGCAGTGCACAGCGGCTGCCGAATGGCAACACGCTGATCACCGAGGGCTCGGACGGACGCATCTTCGAAGTCACTCCCGAGCACCAGCTGGTGTGGGAGTACATCAGCCCGTACTGGCGCAAGGCGCCGCTGGCTTTGAACATGGTGTACCGCGCGTACCGCGCCCCGTACGAGTGGGTGCCGCAGCTGGAGCGCCCGCGCGAGCAAACCATCGAGCGCATCGACGTGAAGACGTTCCGCGTGCCCGGCGCAGCCGGTCCCGGCCGCAGCCGCGAGGTGGCGATCCGCGGCTTCGAAGCGGCCACGAGCGAGGATGGCGCGTTCTGCGTAACCACCGATGACGAGCGTCCGCCGCGCCTCAGTTTGGCGTGAATCTAGATCCACTTTGCAAGGAGGCCTCCATGACCGAGCTCAGTCTGACACTCGACACTCCAGACCTGGCCGCTCACTACGAGCGCAACAGCGTCGACCGACAGTTCAAAGCGGGCAAGCGCTTGATCGAGCGCATCGGCCTGCGACCGGGGCAAAGTGTGCTCGACGTTGGCAGCGGCACAGGCTTGCTCGCGGCGCACGTCGCACAAATCGTGGGCGATGACGGCTTTGTGCATGGCGTCGATCCGCTGCCGCTCCGCATCCAGATCGCGCAGAGCAAAGCACGGCCGAATCTCAAGTTCTCCGTCGACAACGCATTCGATCTGAAGTCGTTTCAGCCTGCTTCATTCGACGTGGTGTATCTGAACGCCGTCTTTCATTGGTTCCCGGAGAAGCTCGAGCCGCTGCGAAACTTCCACCGGCTGCTCAAGCCCGGTGGCAAGCTCGCGCTGTCCACCGGGTCGAAAGACCACCCGAACCGCATCCACGACATCCAGCGCCGTGTGCTGTCGCGTGCGCCGTACAACGCGCATGTGCAGCCGGAGCAGGGCTTACCGCATCGCGTCAGCCCGGACGAGCTGCGCGGGCTGCTCGATCAAAGTGGCTTCGATGTCGTGACACTCGACGTCGAGCCCAACTCGAACACGCACAAGGACGCGGAAGCCGCGGTCACGCACTCGCTGGCCAGCTCCTTCGGCAACCTGCTCGGTCACTTGCCAGAGCAGCTGCGCGACGCGGCGCGGCGCGACGTGATCGCAGAGCTGCAGCAGTTCCAAACGGAAGAGGGCATCAAGCAGGACGGCGCGCGCATCCTCGCTGTCGCAGTCAAGCGCGCTTGATCCCTCAGGGCTGACAACGTGGACCGTCGCGCGCCGGGGTAAAAGAGCGCGCGACGGTTTGCTCCGTTCAAGCTACGGCTTTGCGCGGGGCGATCGCTGACTTGTAGCGCTGCACGTAGTAGTCCGGCGTGTTCTCGTGCTCGCGCACCGCGGGCAGCTCGCGCACGGCGGCGACCCAGCGTGTCACGCGCTTCAGCTCGCTCGGCAGCGCAAAGCTACGCAGCTGCTCGAGCGCGGGCCAGCGCTCGAACCAAGGATAAAAGGCGAAGTCGACCAGGCTCGGCGCTGCGCCGAGGAAGTACGGGCCTTCCGCGGAGAGCCCCTTCTCGATGAAGCTCAAGGCGTCGCTGAGCTCGCGGCGAGCGGCTGCTTCGTCGCCGTCCGCTGGCAAACGCAGGAGCTTTCCAAACGCGCCCACAAAGCGCGTGTTCGCGTAGTCGATCCAGATGCGCGCGCGTGCGCGCTCGACAGGATCAGCCGGCAGGAGGCGTGGCTCAGGAAAGACCTCATCCAGATATTCGTTGACGACCGCGGACTCCCACAAGTGCTGCCCGTTGTGCTCGAGCGCAGGCACTTTGCCGTAGCCGGACAGCTTGGCGTCGAACCAAGCGGGCTTGTTCTGGAGGTCCACCTCTACCAGCTCGAACTGAAGTTTCTTGTGGCTGAGCACGAGGCGAGTGCGATGTGCGAACGGGCAAGACCGCGCGCTGTACAGCTTGATCTGACTCATGGTGTTGTCTCCCTGGTGAAGTGTCTACTATAGGAGACAAGCTCGTCAGTTGCGACTGTAGATGATCACATTGTGCGCGCGTGCCTCGGACAAGCCGGTGTTGCGGTAGGTGTGCGGCTGATCTGCGCGGAATCCGATCGAGTCACCTGCTTCGAGATCGAACGACTTGCCTCCGACCTCGATGTTCATCGTTCCGCTCAACACGAGCAGCACCTCGCGCGTGCCGGCCGCGTGCGGCTCTGAGCGGTTCTCCGAGCGTGCCGTGATGCGCAGCTCGTAGACCTCCACCCACGGGGTAGTGCCGGCTGGAACGACGGGACGGCTCTCGAAGCGGCCATCAGGCGATCGCAGCACCTGCGCGTCAGAGCGCCGCAGCACACTGCATTCGTTGCTGTCGCCGCCGAGCAGCTCAGCGAACGGGATCCCCAAACCGACAGCGATCTTCCACATCACGGAGATCGAAGGGCTGCTCTTGCAAGTCTCGATCTGTGAGAGCGCTGCGCGACTCACCCCGGAGGAGCGCGACAGATCATCGAGCGACAGGTTGCGCGCGACGCGCTCGTCCCGCAGGCGTTGGCCGACACGTCTCGCGAGATCGGCTGCACCGATCAAGTCACCTGTTGCGCTCGACGTGCTGCGCTTGCGCACCGTGGGCCGAGGCTTACCGGTCTCGTCGAGCGCTTGGCGCTGCTTGTTCGCGGCGGGCGCTTTCCGCACCGGCTCGTCTACTTTTTCAGACTCGAGAGCAGCTCGCAGCACCTTCGCTTCCGCGAGCGCTTTGGTGCGCGTGTCGGTCTGCTTCGAACGACTTCTTGACTTGGCTGTCTTCACGGACGCGGATTCTAGCCCAAGCCACAGCCGCAAAGAAGGACGCCACCCTGTTTGCCGCGCCGAAAGAGTGTCTGCTCGCGCACTGCTGCGCGTTCACGCGCGTTACGCGGAGCTTTCATTCCTACGGGTATCTTTAAAGTAAGACAGTGCGTCTTGAATACAAGACGGCACTGCGCCTACAAACTGGCAAGTCCCTCTCGGAGAACGCACATGGCGACCAAATCGGCTCTCGCTCGACGCAGTTTTCTCTTTGGTCTGGGCTCCGCCGCTGCAGCGGTTGGCTTGCCGGTTCAGTTGGCTGAGGCGGACACCAGTCCCGCGTCGGCTGCACGTGGGCCCGAAGCTCTCCTCGATCAGATTCGCGAAGGCCTCGCGGCTCCGCCGCAGCTAACCGCAGCTCGCGGCAGCGATGAGTTTTGGCGCGAGGTGCGTCAGGCATATCTGCTGGGTGATGACTACATCCACTTGAATACAGGCACCACGGGATCGCAGCCGAGCTTTTCGCTGCGAAACCTCGCCCTCTACAACCTCTATAAATCACTCGATCCACGCGACTGGGAGGCGAACCTCAACGCGCAGTTTCCCGAGCTGTTCCCGTTGGGCGTCAACGCCAGCGGAGGACCGTCTGCGATTGCAGCGCGGCAAGCCGCCGTCGCCGCTCTCTACGGCGCAAACCCAGACGAGATCGTGCTGTCTTACAACACCACGGATGCGCTCAACCTGGTGTTTGCGGGCACACCCTGGCACGCGGGCGACCGCATCATCACGACGCACTGGGAGCACCCAGCGCTGCGTGGCCCGAGCGCGTGGGCGCGCGACCAGTTCGGTGTAGAGCTGCGCGTCGTCGGACTGCCTTCACAGTTCACCTCGGACATCACCAA
>Ga0190269_10001053_pt1 | contig 13417 bp, 13 predicted proteins | sample Popmic249IS_FD_133749 | JGI IMG/M metagenome (GOLD analysis project Ga0190269, IMG submission 133749) | Populus adjacent soil microbial communities from riparian zone of Blue River, Arizona, USA - 249 IS | ecosystem: Environmental > Terrestrial > Soil > Riparian zone | place: USA: Arizona...
GCGGCCGCACAGTCGGCGTAGCTCGAGCCCGGGATGGGCGACTCGCGGGTGTAGTCGTTCACGACGAAGTCGTGATCGTCCGGTACCAGGTGCAAGGGCAGGAATGCGTTGATCGCCTTCACGAATCCATACTTCAGGAAGCCGCGAACGAAGTAGCGGCTGTTGCGCTTCAACCCAATGGGGTTGGCCGCCAGCAGCGACAGGTAGTAGGCTGTATTGCCGTCCACATTGTCGTCGTAGCAGAAGTCCCCCAAGTGCCGCCAGAACTTCAGTCCGGTCATGGCGGCCATGGCTTCAAAGGCCAGCTCCGCCTTGCCGGTCCTCGCCGTCGGCGCGACAGAACTCACGTTCGAACAACTCACCAGCGCAAAGCTGAGAGCAGATGGAACCGCCGGCGCCGTGGTGAAGGTGCAAACCGGATTATCCGTCGCATTCGGGGCAAAGCCCACAACCTCGATCCGGGCCCGGTAGGCGGTATTCGCACTCAAGCCCGTCGCTTGGTGGATGACCGGACAGTGCGCCCCGGCCCAGGCCAGACCCCGGACATCGCCCCGGAACACTGGATGCGAAAACGCGGTGTCTGCCTCCCTGGCTACGACCAGCATGGTTTGCATGTCGTCGCTGCCCCATCGAACGTCCGCCGCGACCTTGACCCGGTCCGTCCCGGGTACCCCAGCCACAGGAGCGTCGATCCTCGGAGTGATGTACCCTTGCCTCACGAGGCACTTCGTCACCGCCTTGTGTAGCGCGAGGGTGTTTGCGGCGGACAGTCCCGACCCGAACGAGCCGGCCATGTAGTACCGGATGGTGTCGGCGATCGGCCTCGCGGCGTTGTACGCGCCGAAATACAGCTCGAAGTTGCCAAGTGCCTGGCTGCCCTGGGCGTGCTCCAGCTGGAACTCGCCTTCCCGCACGGTCGTCCACTTGCTTGGACTGTTACGGGTGCAAGCGTGGCTTCCCAGGGCATCAACGAACCCGCCGGTGTTCACCGGAGCGGCCGCGATGCCGTTTCGGTGGCGCGTCGAGAAGTTGAAGTCCGTGGTGTTGCTGTTCCTCGGGTTGAGGGCCATCGTGTCCGCCCCCATGCCTGGAGCGCCGTTGACCGCGTCCGTAGCGCAGAACAGGTACAGGTGGTTGCTCTCCTGCTCGAACTGTGGATTCGGCGCCGTGGTCGGATTGAATCCCGAGGTCCACAAGCCCCCAGTGGCAGAGCGGAAGCCGCGGCCAGGCGTCCACGTCGGCGTGCCGGATGCTACCGCCAGGTCGTATGTGCCGGGCCTCTTCAGGTTTTGTCGGGATTTGCCCTGCGTTGCACGCAAGATCCAGATCGCATCGAGCTTGCTCCACACGCCAGCTGCGGTGAGTTCCGACTGCAAATCAGAGATGACAGCGGCATCATCCATCACGGGGCCGCGGGCAGCCGTGTCTGCCGAAATTGCCGGGAGGTCGGGGTAGGTTGCGGTTTCGCGGCAGGTGATCTTCGCTGCCAACTGCGCGGATGTGAGAACGAGTGTTGAAGAGGTGGCGCCCGCGACGGCAACGCCGTCGGCGTACCACTGATAACCCAGGGCCGGCGAGCCAGTCCACAAACCAGGCACTACATTCAGGGTCTCACCAACCAACATGGTGCCGGTAAAGCTTGGCCGCGAGACAACGCGCGTAGAGCTTGGCGGCGGCTCGGTGGACGGGTCGCTTGGCGGCGACTCAGTGGCCGGAACGCTTGGCGGCGACTCGGTGGACGGAACGCTTGGCGGCGACTCGGTGGTCGGAACGCTTGGCGGTGACTCGCTGGCCGGAGCGCTCGGCGGCGAGTCGATGGGCGCAGCGCGTCGCGGCGGTTCGATGGGCGGAGCGCTTGGCGGCAAGTTGTTGCCCCCAACGCTGGGCGGTGCGGGCGCGTCCGGGCCCTCACCGCCGCCGCATCCTGCCACGAACGGGGCTGTCAACAGGAATGTGCGTCGATCCATACGCTGTCACATTAGCTTACTTGTGCCAGCCTCCGTTGTCGTCCTGCCGACAGATTCCTCAGTGAAAGCACTTACGCCACTTGGCGTAAGTGCGTGTGCGCCCACATGGGCCTAGTCCTGGGACACAAGATCGTTGTCAAGCTGGTCGGGCAGAACCCATGAGATAGCGCCTGTCCGCGCCCTTCCTACCGCCACCATCCCCCCGCGACTACAGCCAAGCCCGGCCGTGCGCGCTGCAATGGTGGAAAGACCCAAGGAAGGATCAGGCATGAGGCCGTTTCAACTGAACTCCGACATGAAGAGCATCGGTGGCGCGTTCTACCCGACCGGGTGGATGGTGCTGCTGTTCCCTGCCGAACAGCAGGCGCGCGACGCTGCCCGCAAGCTCGCCGGCGCCGGAGTGGCCGACGACAGGATGATGATGCTCACGCCGCAGGACTTCGGCCGCGAGGTCTACGCCACGAAGGGCGACGAAGGGATCCTGCCGTCGGCGGGCACCGAGGGCGACACGGTGCGCAAGATGGCCGAGCTGTTCGCCCAGGGCCACCACGGGCTGATGGTCCATGCGCCCTCGCACCACGACTCCGACAAGGTGATGGAGATCCTGCGCGACATGCCCATGTCGTTCGGCCAGAAGTACCGCACGCTCGTCATCGAGGACATCGTCGAGTAAGGCGGCGCGACGCGGCCCGCGCTGCGTCCGGACCGGCTCCCCATTGCGGCCGCGGGGTCTTGGGCTTCCGCGGCCGCTGGCGCGCGCCTATGCTGTCCTGGCTTCCAAGGAGTCGCCAGATGAAGCCGTTCAGCCTTGCCAGTGGCATGACCAACATGCGCGGCGTGTTCTATCCCACCGGCTACATGGTCCTGATGCTGCCGAGCGCCGAGGATGCCCGGCGGGCCTGCGAACTGCTGCGCCGGGACGGCGTTTCCGAGGACGACCTGTGCGTCGCCACGCCGCAGGAGTTCGAGCGCACGATCACCGGCGCCACCGACGAAGACGATGACGACGTGCTGCCCTCCGTGGGCACCGAAGCCGACACCGCGCGCCGCTTCCGGATACTGGCGCACGAAGGCCACCACGCGCTGATCGTGCATGCGAATGCCGGCATGCAGTCCGGGCACGTGCTCGAGATCCTGAAGGACCTGCCGATCTCCTACGGGCAGCGCTACCGGCACCTGGTCATCGAGGACCTGGTGGAGGCGAAAGGCCAGGATCGGTAGGCTGGGATCGCCGCAGGCGACGCCGTCTGGGCCGGCCAGCCCTGGCGTGCGCTTCTCGCAGATCGGCCTACGGCGACGAAAAAAAGCCCGCATGCAGCGGGCCTTCTTCCTGAGCTGCGGCGACGCGCGTCGCCGCGGTGATCAGTTCATGTGCAGGCCGCCGTTGACGGAGAACTCCGCACCCGTGGAATAGCCGCTTTCCTCGCCGGCCAGCCAGGAGATAATCGAGGCGATCTCGCTCGGCTCGCCGAAGCGCTTGACCGGGATCGTGGCGATGATCTTGTCCTGCACGTCCTGGCGGATGGCCTTGACCATGTCGGTGCCGATGTAGCCCGGCGCCACGGTGTTGACCGTCACGCCCTTGTTGGCGAGTTCCTGCGCCAGGGCCATCGAGAAGCCGTGCATGCCGGCCTTGGCCGCCGAGTAGTTGGTCTGGCCCGCCTGGCCCTTCTCGCCGTTGACCGACGAGATGTTGATGATGCGGCCCCAGCCCTTTTCCACCATGTCGCCCACGACCTGCTTGGTCACGTTGAACATCGAGTTCAGGTTGGTCTCGATCACCGCGTCCCAGTCCTCGCGGGTCATCTTCAGGAACATGCGGTCGCGCGTGATGCCGGCGTTGTTCACCAGCACGTCGATGGAGCCATGTTCAGCCTTGGCCTTGCCGAAGGCGGCCACCGTGGAGTCCCAGTCGCCGACGTTGCCGACGGAGGCATAGAACGTGTAGCCGAGTGCCTTCTGCTCGCCCAGCCACTTGTCGAAATCACGCGTGGGGCCGCAGCCCGCGATCACCTTGAAGCCGTCCTTGTGCAGGCGCTGGCAGATCGCGGTGCCGATGCCACCCATGCCGCCGGTCACGTAAGCCACTTTCTGAGCCATGTCTCGTCCTTTTGAAGTTTGGTGGAAATCGAATCTATGCGCTCACGAGCGCTCGAGCGCGAGGGAAACCCCCATGCCGCCGCCGATGCACAGCGCGGCCACGCCGCGGCGCGCTTCGCGGCGCTGCATTTCGTGCAGCAGCGTCACCAGGATGCGGCAGCCGGACGCACCGATGGGGTGGCCCAGCGCAATCGCGCCGCCGTTGACGTTCACCTTCGCCGGGTCGATGCCCAGCTCCTTGTTGACGGCGCAGGCCTGCGCCGCGAAGGCTTCGTTCAGTTCGAACAGGTTGACGTCCTCGGCCTTCCAGCCGGCGCGCTGCAGCGCCTTGCGGGTGGCGGGCACCGGGCCCATGCCCATGGTGGCCGGGTCGAGGCCGGAGGTGCCGAAGGCGGCGATGCGGGCCAGGGGCTTGAGGCCGAGCTCGGCGGCCTTCTTCGCGCTCATCACCACGACCGCGGCGGCGCCGTCGTTGATGCCGGAGGCATTGCCTGCCGTCACCGTGCCGGCCTTGTCGAAGGCGGGGCGCAGGCCCGAGAGGGCTTCGGCGCTGGTCTTGCGGTTGATGTATTCGTCGGCGTCGAAGCGCAGCGGGTCGCCCTTCTTCTGCGGGATCAGGACCGGCACGATCTCGTCCTTGAACTTGCCGGCGTCCTGCGCGGCGGCGGCCTTCTGCTGGCTGGCCAGCGACAGCGCGTCCTGCTGCTCGCGCGTGATGCCGTTGGCCTTGGCGACGTTCTCCGCCGTGATGCCCATGTGGTACTGGTTGTAGACGTCCCACAGGCCGTCGACAATCATGGAGTCGATCATCTTCCAGTCGCCCATGCGCTGGCCGTCGCGCGAGCCCATCAGGATGTGCGGCGCGGCGCTCATGTTCTCCTGGCCGCCGGCCACCACGATGTCGCTGTCGCCCCAGGCGACGGCCTGCGCGGCGAGCATCACGGCCTTCAGGCCCGAGCCGCACACGGCGTTGATCGTCAGGCCGGGCACTTCCTTGGGCAGCCCCGCCTTCAGCAGCGCCTGGCGCGCCGGGTTCTGGCCGGCACCGGCGGCCAGAACCTGGCCCATGATCACCTCACCCACCAGCGCCGGGTCGACCTTCGCGCGCGCCAGCGCCTCGCGGATCACGATCGAGCCCAGCTCGGGGGCGGAAATCTTGGCGAGCGAGCCGCCGAACTTGCCGACGGCGGTGCGGGCGGCGGAAACGATGACGATGTCTTGCATGGGGGGTGCTCCAGGAAGGGCTAGGGAGGGGTGAGAGTTTCTTGTGCAGGGTCGATCGTGGCAAGACTGGAAGCAGGGGCAAGGGGCTGATTCCCTAGCCCCTGGCCCCTCCAGTCCTGGCGAAGGTTACGCCTTCGCCTTCACGTACGAGCCGGGCGCCGGCTCGATCGCCTTGTATTTCGTGCCGCGGCCGTAGGCCTTGGGCGCCGGAATCTGCTTGCCGCCGTGGGGTTCCAGCCAGCTGGACCACTCGGGCCACCAGCTCCCCGGATGCTCCTTGGCGCCCTTGAGCCATTCGTCGAAGGTGCCGGGCAGCTTGTCGTTGGTCCAGTAGGACCGCTTGTTCTTGCTCGGCGGGTTGATCACGCCGGCGATGTGGCCGGAGGCGCCCATCACGAAGCGCTTCTTGCCGGGCAGGTGCTTCAAGGAGGCGAACGCGCCGTCGATGGGCACGATATGGTCCTCGCGCGAACCGTAGACGAACATCGGGATGTCCACCTTGCCCAGGTCCACCTTCTCGCCGCAGACCGTCGCCGCGCCGGGCTTGACGAGCTTGTTCTCGAGGTAGGTATTGCGCAGGTACCAGGCGTACATCGGCCCCGGCAGGTTGGTCGAGTCGCTGTTCCAGTACAGCAGGTCGAACGGGGGCGGCGTTTCGCCCTTCAGGTAGTTGCCGACGACGTAGTTCCAGACCAGGTCGTTCGGGCGCAGGAAGCTGAACGTGGAGGCCAGCTCCTGGCCCTTGAGCAGTCCGCCCTTGCCCATCTGCATCTCGCGGAACTGCACGAAGCTGTCGTCGATGAAGATGTCGAGGATGCCCGTATCCGTGAAGTCCAGCAGGGTGGTGAGCAGCGTCGCGGAAGCCACCGGCTTTTCCTTGCGCGCGGCCAGCACCGCCAGCGCCGTGCCGAGCAGCGTGCCGCCCACGCAGAAGCCCAGCGCGTTGATCTGCTTGGCGTTGGCGACGTCCTGCGTGACCTCGATCGCCTTCAGGAGGCCGTCGGCGATGTAGTCGTCCCAGGTCTTGTCTTCCATCGACGCATCCGGATTGCGCCAGCTCACCACGAAGGTGCGGTGGCCCTGCTCGGACAGGTAGCGGATGAGCGAGTTCTCGGGCTGCAGGTCGAGGATGTAGAACTTGTTGATGCAGGGCGGCACCACGAGGAACGGGCGCTCGTAGACCTGCCTGGTCAGCGGCTTGTATTCGATCAGCTGGAACAGCTCGTTCTCGAACACCACCGCGCCCTCGGTGGTGGCCACGTTGCGGCCGACCTCGAAGGCGCTTTCGTCCGTCATCGAGACGTGGCCCTGCTGCAGGTCCGCCAGCAGGTTCTGCACGCCGCGTGCGATGCTCTCGCCCTTGGTCTCCAGCGCCTTCTGCTGCGCCTCGGCGTTCAGCGCCATGAAGTTGCTGGGGGCCGAGGCGGCCATCCACTGTTCGACGGCGAAGCGCAGGCGCGCCTTCGTCTTCGCATCCGTCTCGGCGGCTTCGGCCATGCCCAGCAGCGTGCGCGCATTGAGCAGGTACACCGCGGCGGAAAAGGAGGCCACCGGGTTGCGCGACCAGGCATCGTTGGCGAAGCGCTTGTCGGCCGGCGAGGGGCGCTCGGTCAGGCCCCGGTTCCACAGCTCCGAGGCTTCACGCACGTAGGCCTGCTGCAGTTCGCGCAGCTTCTCGGGCGAGAAGGTCAGGGAGGGGAAGCTGGTGGCGGCCGTCGGTGCGGCGACCTGCTGGAACGACTGCAGGGCCCTGGCCCACTGGCTGCCCAATTCCTGCTGGAACTGGCGGGCCTGGGATGCCCAGTCCACGTCAGAATTCATCCGATGTCTCCTGTTGTCTTATTCGGGAAAACCCGCAGTATCCCATCAACCATGTTGCGCCGCAACATTACCTGAACGGTACCTGGATGTACCTGATCGTGATTGCCTGGACTTACGTGGCGCTGATGATGGGCGTCGCCGAGGCCAACCATCCGAACGGCACCGTGCTCGGTGCCGTGTTCACCTTTGTACTCTATGGAGTGGGTCCCGTGGCGCTCTTGATCTATCTCATGGGCCGCCCGGCCCGCCGAGCGGCGCGCCGGAAACGCGAAGCCGACGCAGCGGGGGCCGCGCCGGAATCCGAACGCTCAGGCCAGCCAGACGGAGGCGGCGAACCTGCCGCTGACGCGGTCCCGCCGGTGCGAAAAGAACCTTGAGGCGTTGGCCACGGTGCACCACTCGCGCGAGCCGTCGTTGCCGTGGATGGCGGTGATGCCCAGGGCCGCGAGCCGACGGCGCGCCAGGCCCTGCAGGTCGGCCAGGAACTTGCCCTCGGCGCGCGGGCGGAACAGCTCCGCGGCCCCGGCATCCTGCGCGAGGAACGCGGCGCGCACCTCGGGCCCGACTTCGAAGGCGTCCGGCCCGATGCAGGGCCCCAGCCAGGCGAGCATGTCCTGCGCCGCCGCGGCTGCCGGCGCCATCTGCGCCCACAGCGCCTCGAGCGCCCCGCCGGCCAGACCGCGCCAGCCACAATGCGCGGCGCCCACGATGCGGCCGCGCGCGTCCGCCAGCAGCACGGGCAGGCAGTCCGCCACCATCATCGTGCACGCCACGCCGCGCTCGCGCGTCCAGCAGGCGTCGGCTTCACCCATGTCCGGCGTGCCGGCGGCCAGTTGCACCACGCCCGTCCCGTGCACCTGCCGCAGGAACACCGGCCGCGCCTGCAGGGTCGCGGCGTAGCGGCGGCGGTTCTCCTGCACCGCGGCCGCGTCGTCGCCGACGTGGTCGCCGAGGTTGAGCGCGTCATACGGTGGCAGCGAGACACCGCCGGCACGTTCGCTGCAGAACGCGCGCACGCCGGTGGGCACGGGCCATCCGGGCGTCATCCTTCGTTGTCCGGACAACTCGAAGGCTGCGCCTTCTGGAACGCGGGATGGCGCATGCAGGCGTCGAAAGCGGCCATGGTGCGCACGAGGCCGGTGAAGTCGACGTCGAAGCGCTTGCCGTTGAAGACCTGCGGCACCAGGCAGCAGTCGGCCAGCGTCGGCGTGTCGCCCCAGCAGTAGGTGCCGGCGGGCAGGCGCGCGAGCTCCTGCTCGAACTTTTCCAGCCCGTCGCGGACCCAGTGGCGGTACCAGGCGTTCTTCGTCGCCTCGTCCACCTTCAGCTCGCGCGTGAGGTACTTCAGCACGCGCAGGTTGTTCAGCGGATGGATCTCGCAGGCGATGAGCTGGGCCAGCGCGCGCACCCGGGCGCGGCCGGTCGCGTCGCGCGGCAGCAGCGGCGGCTCGGGATGCGTTTCGTCCAGGTACTCGATGATCGCCATCGACTGGCTCAGGATCTCGCCGTCGTCGGTCTCCAGGGCCGGAACCAGCTGCGCGGCCGACACCGCGCTGTACTTCTCCTGCCTGTGCTCGCCCTTCACCAGGTGCACCGGCAGGTACTCGTAGGAGAGCCCCTTGAGCTCGAGCGCGATGCGCACGCGGAACGAAGCGGAGGAGCGGAAGTAGTTGTACAGCTTCATGCCGTGAGCATAACGCCGGCCCTCCTCTACACTGGCGAGAAACACCCCGGAGAGATCCGCATGCTGCATCCCCAGACCCAGGCCCTGCTTCGGCTCATCGAGGAGAAGAAGGTCCCCGCCATGCACACGCTCTCGCCCGCCGACGCGCGGGCGTACTACCTGGAGCGGCGCTTCTTCACCCAGCCCGAGCCGCCGCACGTGGCGGCCATGCGCGAGCTGCAGGCGCCCTCGCCCGCCGGCCCGATCCGCCTGCGCAGCTACCGGCCGCTCGGCACGCCGGAAGACGCCGTGCTGCCGGTGCTGGTCTACTTCCACGGCGGCGGCTGGGTGATCGGCGACCTGGAGACGCACGACACGCTCTGCCGCGAACTGGCGAATCTCTCGGGCACCGCGGTGATCGCCGTGGACTACCGGCTCGCGCCCGAACACCGCTTCCCGGCTGCCGTCGACGACGCCATCGCGGCGACGCAGTGGATCAGCGACAACGCCAGCGCGCTGAAGGTCGACGCCAACCGGCTCGCCGTGGGCGGCGACAGCGCCGGCGGCAACCTCGCTGCGGTCGTCGCCCTGCATGCGCGCGATTCCGGCCAGCTGCCCATCGCCTTCCAGCTCCTGATCTATCCCGCGACCGACCAGCGCCGCGGCTGGCCCTCGCACACCAGCAACGGCCAGGGCTACCTGCTGACGAAGGACTCGATCGCCTACTTCCACGACCACTACTTCGGCGACGACTCGCACGACCAGGACTGGCGCGCCTCGCCCCTGCTGGCGAAGAACCATGCGGACCTGCCGCCGGCCTTCATCCTGACCGCCGGCTTCGATCCGCTGCGCGACGAGGGCCTGCAGTACGCCCAGAAGCTGTCCGGGGCGGGCAGCCGCGCCAGCCTGGTCAACTTCGAGCGCCAGGTGCACGGATTCATCCTCATGGGCCGCGTGCTCGACGAAGCCAACGTCGCCGTCCACCTGTGCGCCAGCCAGCTGGTGCACGCCCTGCACTGAAGGCCGCGCGATGAACGCCCAGCAGAACGAGCGGGTCACGCGCATCGGACCCGGCACGCCCTGCGGCGCCGTGATGCGCCAGTACTGGCAGCCGGTCGCGCTGGTGGACGAATTCGACCCCCGCCTCGACCCCCGGATGGCGCAGCGCGCGCTCAAGCCGGTGCGGGCGCTGGGGCAGGACCTGGTCCTGTTCCGCGACGAGGGCGGCCGCTGGGGCCTGCTGGATCGCGACTGCCCGCACCGCAACGCGGACCTGGCGTTCGCGCGCCACGAAGGCGACGGCGTGCGCTGTCCCTTCCACGGCTGGAAGTTCGACGCCACCGGCCGCTGCCTGGAAACGCCCGCCGAGCCCGCCGGCAGCAAGCTGTGCGAGCGGGTGCGCCAGCGCAGCTACCCCGTGGTCGAGCGCAGCGGCGTCCTCTTCGGCTGGTTCGGCGAGCCAGGCAGCACGCCGCCGCCCTTCCCGCCGTTCGACTGCTTCGCGGCGCCGGCCACGCACACCTTCGCCTTCAAGGGCCTGTGGCACTGCAACTGGCTGCAGGCCTTCGAGGTCGGCATCGACCCGGCGCATCCGTCCTTCCTGCACCGGTTCCTGGGCGACGCGCCGCTGGAGGCGATCGGCGACAACCCCGCCGGCAAGCAGTTCCGCAGCGCCAGCGCCGGCGACATCGCGGGCGAGAAGTGGCCGATGACGCGCATCATGCGCGAGTTCCACCGGCCCGAGATCTCCGCCGAGAACCGGCCCTGGGGCTTGCAGCTCACCGCCCTGCGCGCGATGACCGAGCAACTGACGCACGTGCGCGTCACGCAGGCGATCTTCCCGCACACCTTCGTGATCCCGCTGTCGGAGACGCTCACCATCACGCAGATGCACCTGCCCGTGGACGACACGCACACGTACTGGTACTCGATCTTCACCAGCTTCGCGGGCCCGGTGGACAAGGAGGCCATGCGCCGGCAGCGGCTGCAATTCATCGCGCTGCCCGACTACGTGCCGAAGTCGGGGCGCCACAACGACTGGGGCTTCAACCCCGACGAACAGCGCAGCCGCACCTTCCTGGGCATGGGCGAGGAGGACATCAACGTCCACGACCAGTGGGCGGTGGAAGGCATGGGCCCCATCCAGGACCGCACGCGCGAACACCTGGGCACCAGCGACAAGGTGATCATGGCCAACCGCCGCCTGCTGCTCCAGGCGATCGAGACCGTGCAGGCCGGTGGCGTCGCGCCCGGCGTCGCGGATCCCTCGCTCGCGGGCGAGATGCGCGGCCCGGATACCGTCGACGGCATCGCGCCCGCCGGCACCTGGGCGAGCTGGTGGCGCGAACGCGTGCGAGACAAGCGCGCCGGCGCGCCGTGGCTGGCCACGGCCGCCTCCAGCACGGAGGCGCAGCCCACGTGACTTCGTTCGCCGGGCGTTGCGGCATCCACGATGCCGCGCGCGAAGAAGCCGTCGCCCGGGTGGCGCGGCTGGTCGAATCCCAGGGCCTGGAACTCGTGCGCTTCGCCTGGTGCGACCTGCACGGGGCCTTGCGCGGCAAGACCCTGGTCGGCTCCGCCGCCGCGCGGGCGCTGCGGGAAGGCGTGGGCCTCGTGAGCACGCTGCTGCTGAAGGACACCTCCGACCGCACCGCCTTCCGCGTCTTCGAGCCGGGCGGCACGGCGTCGCTGCCGGGATTCGGATTCGCCAACAACCTGACGCTGCTGGGCGACCCGGCGAGCTTTCGCCAGCTGCCCTGGACGCCCGCCACCGGCTGGATCCAGTGCCAGCCCTGGTTCACGGACGGCCAGCCGGTGGAACTGGACACGCGCCGCGTGCTGCAGCGCGCGCTGGCGCGGCTGGAGCAAGCCGGCTTCGGCCTGCGGTGCGGGCTCGAGGTCGAGTTCCACATCTACCGCATCGAGGACGCGCAACCGCAGCTCGATCCCCAGCACGCCGCGTGGCCCGCACCGGTGCCGCGCGTGAGCCTGGTGCACCCCGGCTACAACCTGCTGGCCGAGGGCTGGTACGACCTGGCCGAGGAGCCGCTGCGCATCGTGCAGCGCACCGCGCAGGCGCTCGGCCTGCCGCTGCTGTCGCTGGAGGTGGAGCTCGGGCCCAGCCAGGTCGAGGCCGTGTTCGAGCCGACCGATGCCCTGGCGGCGGCCGACAACATGGTCCTGTTCCGCAACGCGGTGAAGATGGCGCTGCGGCGCGCCGGCTACCACGCCACCTTCATGTGCCGGCCGCCCTTCCCCAACATCATGTCCAGCGGCTGGCACCTGCACCAGTCGCTGGTGGACCTGCGCACCGGTCGCAACGCCTTCCGCCGCGACAGCCCGGACACGCACGCCACGCCCGCCGACGCCGGCTTCACGCTGTCGGACGTCGGGGAGCACTGGCTGGCGGGGCTGCTGCAGCACGCGCGCGGCATGACGGCCTTCTGCACGCCCACGGTCAACGGCTTCGGCCGTTTCCGGCCGAACGCGCTGGCGCCGCAATCCGTGCTGTGGGGCCGCGACAACCGCGGCGCGCTGCTGCGGGTGATCGGCGAGTGCGGCGACGAGGCCACGCGCATCGAGAACCGCATCGGCGAGCCGGCCGCGAATCCCTATCTCTACTTCGCTGCCCAGGTGCATGCCGGCCTCGACGGCATCGGCCGCCGGCTGCTGCCGCCGGTGGCCACCGACGCGCCCTATGCGGGGGCCGGCGAGAACCTGCCCACCAGCCTGGGCGAGGCGCTGCAGGCTTTGCGCACCGACATCGCCCTGTGCGAGGCCTTCGGTGCCGCCTTCATCGACTATTTCACCCAGGTCAAGCGCAGCGAGCAGCAGCGCTTCGAAGCCGCGGAGGACTCGGAGGAATTCCAGCGGCGCGAATACTTCGGCAGGTCATGAAGACGATCCAGGTGCACCTGTTCGGGCCGGCGTCGGCCCCTGGCGAGACGACGATCGAGGGCAGGCCGGGGCAGAGCCTCATGCAGGCCGCCGTGGCCAGGAACGCCAGGGGCATCGCGGCCGATTGCGGCGGCCTGCTCACCTGCGCTACCTGCCACGTCTACGTGCGCGAACCGTTCGCGAGCCGGCTGGAGCTGCCGACCGGGGAGGAGCTGGGCATGCTGGAATTCACCGCCTCGCCGCGGCGCCCGAACAGCCGATTGAGCTGCCAGATCAAGCTCACGCCGGAGCTCGACGGCCTGGCGGTAGACTTGCCCGAGAAGCAATATTGAACCACCTGAGGGGCACCACCATGATCCTGGAACTCGCCGACATCCGCATCCACCCGGGCCAGCAGAAGGAATTCGAGGCGGCCATCGACCGCGGCGCGCGCAGCGTGATCGCGCGGGCCGAAGGCTGCCGCGGCTACAAGGTGAACAAGGGCGTGGAGTCGCCGGAGCGCTACGTACTGCAGGTGTTCTGGGACACGCTGGAAGACCACACGGTGAAGTTCCGCGGCGGTCCGCTGTTCGCCGAATGGCGCGCCATCGTCGGCCCGTTTTTCGCGCAGCCCCCGGTGGTGGAGCACTTCACGCTGGTCAGCAAGAGCGGGGTCGAATGACGGAATGACCTCGCTGCGCTCCATGACGGAATGACCGGGTCATTTCGTCATGCCAGGCGTAGCCGGCGTCATTCCGTCATGGGA
>Ga0190269_10001054_pt1 | contig 13398 bp, 11 predicted proteins | sample Popmic249IS_FD_133749 | JGI IMG/M metagenome (GOLD analysis project Ga0190269, IMG submission 133749) | Populus adjacent soil microbial communities from riparian zone of Blue River, Arizona, USA - 249 IS | ecosystem: Environmental > Terrestrial > Soil > Riparian zone | place: USA: Arizona...
CGCTGGTCGATGCGGCCCTCGGGGGTGCGGTTGAACGGCAGCCCCATCTTCTCCAGGTCGAGGACAGCGTCGATGGCCTCCTTCGCCATGATCTCGGCGGCGTCCTGGTCGACCAGGTAGTCGCCGCCCTTGATCGTGTCGAAGGTGTGCCACTCCCAGTTGTCCTCCTCGACGTTGGCCAGCGCGGCACACATGCCGCCCTGCGCCGCGCCGGTGTGGGAGCGGGTGGGGTAGAGCTTGGTCAGGACGGCCGTGCGACACCGCTGGCCCGCCTCCAGGGCGGCCCGCATGCCGGCGCCGCCCGCCCCGACGATGACCGTGTCGTACCGGTGGAACTGCATCTCGGTCTCCTGGTCAGCTAATGGTCGGGTCGAAGGTGAAGATGACCAGCGTGCCGAGCGCGATGATCAGCGTCGTCGTGGTGTAGAGCAGCATCTTCAGCCAGAACCGGGTGCCGTCGCGCTCCGCGTAGTCGTTGATGATCACGCGCAGGCCGTTCGTGCCGTGCAGCTGCGCGAGCCAGAGCAGCGCCAGGTCGAAGACCTGCCAGAACGGGCTGGCGTACTTGCCGGCGACGAACGCGAAGCTGATCCGCTGCACGCCGCCGTCGATGAACGCGTTGACGAACAGGTGGGTGAAGACCAGGACGACGAGCAGCAGCCCCGAGAGGCGCATGAAGATCCACGCGTACATCTCGAAGTTCGTGCGGTTCTTCGCGCGCTCACGCCGCGGGGAGCGGGGCGCTTCGATCTGGAGACCGGTGGTGGCCATGCCTCAGCTCCCGAACACTTCGAGGAACGCGTGCTTGAGCAGGTAGTACGAGCTGGGGACCAACAGGGCCACCCACAGCACGACGATCACCCGCAGCATCACGGCCTGGTACCTGGTGCCCTTCGACCAGAAGTCGACCAGCACGATCCGGATCCCGTTCAGGGCATGGAACGCGATCGCGGCCGTCAGGCCGAGTTCCATCACGCTCATGATCGGGTGCTTGTAGGAGTCGATGACCTCGTTGTAGGCGTCCGGCGACACCCGGATCAACGCGGTGTCGAGTACGTGGACGAAGAGGAAGAAGAAGATCAGGACGCCGGTGACCCGATGGGCGACCCACGACCACATCCCCTCGCGACCCCGGTAGAGCGTGCCCGCCGGAAGGCGGCGGGCGGTGGGTGCGGCGCTGGGCATCCGACACACGCCTCCGTGGTGACAGGTGGAGACCGGAAGCAGTGTGCTGACTACCCCCGGGCAGGCACGGCTGTGACAGAAAGCAGACACACCCGCGTCTTCGCATGCTATTCCCAGGATCCGGACACCCCTATGAGGGTGTGAGGTGTCAGACCTGGTGAGTGGCCACTCTCACAAGTCGGTCGGACCCCTCGATGTCGCTGCTGTACCGATAAAACGATTAAGAACACGGTGTTGGCATGTTGCCAACAAAGTTTGGATTTCTTTGGCAGGACTTGCTGTTCCTGGCCTGAGTACCAAACGGGCGAACACCTGCGAGACGACCGGATCGAGGCGCGGCGGAGCCGCCGTTGCTCCGTCTCGCGAGCGCGTGACGCGGTCGCAACCTCCGTTTCATCGGACGGTTACGTGAAGCCGGTTACTGTCCCTGCGACCGACCGGGCCCGTCCCGCGGAGTGAACTCGGTGATCCCGGTTTAGTCACGGTCCGGTGACGACTGCATGCTCCGCTTCAATCAACGTCTACCTGCGCCTACGCTCCCTCTGTTCTGCACCGACCGCGTCTGCACGCCGGGCGTGGCGGACGGACGCAGACCGGGGCTGTGCACAGGGGAAGGAGACTGTCTTGCGCTACCCGCGTGGGATGAAATTCGCGGCGATGGCCGCGGTCTTGGCGATGGCGCTCACCGCCTGCGGCGGGAGCGACGACGGTGACTCGGCGAGCTCCGACTCGTCCGGCTCCGCGTCCACGCTGAAGATCGGCCTCGCTTACGACATCGGCGGGCGGGGCGACAAGTCCTTCAACGACGCCGCCGCGGCCGGTTTCGACAAGGCCGCCAAGGAGTTCAAGCTCGAGAACAAGGAGCTTGCCGCCAAGGCTGACGAGGTCGACGCCGACAAGGAGGCGCGCCTCAAGGAGCTCGCCGACGCCGGCTACAACACGATCGTCGCGGTCGGCTTCGCCTACGCGAACGCTCTCAAGACGGTCGCGCCGGACTACCCGGACACCAAGTTCCAGATCATCGACAGCGAGGTGCCCGGGGACAACATCTCCTCGTACACCTTCAAGGAGAACGAGAGCGCCTACCTGGTCGGCGCACTCGCGGCGTTGAGCAGCAAGACCGGCACCGTCGGTTTCGTGGGCGGCGTCAACAACCCGCTGATCCAGAAGTTCGAGGCGGGCTTCAAGGCCGGCGCCACCGCCGCCAAGCCGGGCGTGAAGGTGCTCTCGACCTACATCTCGCAGCCGCCGGACTTCAGTGGCTTCGCCGCCCCCGACAAGGGCAAGGTGGCCGCCACCGGTCTGTACGAGCGGGGCGCGGACGTCATCTACGCCGCGGCCGGTCTGTCGAACAACGGTGTCTTCGAGGCGGCCGCGGCGGCCAAGAAGTGGGCCATCGGTACCGACTCCGACCAGTTCCAGACCGCGGCCGCCGCGGTGAAGCCGTACATCATCGGGTCCGCGCTCAAGGGCGTCGACACCGCGGTCTACGACTTCATCAAGGCCGTCGAGGGCGACTCGTTCAAGTCCGGCACCACGGCGCTGGGCCTGAAGGAGAACGGCGTCGGTTACGTCATCAACAACGAGCAGTTCAAGACGTACGCGACGCAGATCGACAAGTTCAAGGCCGACATCGTCTCCGGCAAGACGACGGTGCCCGACAAGCTGTGAGTCCACTCGGCCGGCCTCGCTCCCCTCGGGGGGCGGGGCCGGCCGGATCATTTCCGCCAGGCACCGGCGGTCGGCTCGCCCGGCCGCCGGTGCGGCACGTCGCCACCCCGACCGCGCACTCGGGACTGTCGGCGACACGTTGTAGCTTTCGCACGCGGCGCACGCGTCGCCGAGACCCCCGGTGATCACCACGCACCGCCCGAGGAGAGGAGACGGCCATCTCCGAGACGACCGGCCCTGCCGGCCCGACCACCGGTGACGGCTCCGGCGCGCCGCCCGCCGTCGAACTGCGCGGGATCACCAAGCGCTTCCCCGGCGTCGTCGCCAACTCGGACGTCAACCTCTCGGCGAGCCGTGGCGAGGTGCACGCGATCGTCGGTGAGAACGGCGCCGGTAAGTCGACGCTGATGAAGACGCTCTACGGCCTGCACAAGCCCGACGAGGGCGAGATCCTGATCGACGGTGCGCCGATCACGTTCTCCTCGCCGTCGGACGCGATCAAGGCGGGCGTCGGCATGGTGCACCAGCACTTCATGCTCGCCGACAACCTCACCGTGCTCGAGAACATCGTGCTCGGCAGCGAGCCGACCCGCTTCGGCTTCCTCGACCGCCGGAAGGCGCGCGCGAAGGTCAAGGAACTGGCCACCTCCTACCACCTCGACGTCGACCCCGACGCGCTCGTCGAGGAGCTCGGCGTGGGCGACCGGCAGCGCGTCGAGATCCTCAAGGTGCTCTACCGCGGCGCCCGGATCCTGATCCTGGACGAGCCGACCGCCGTGCTGGTGCCCCAGGAGGTCGACGAGCTGTTCGGCAACCTCCGGGAGCTCAAGGCGGAGGGCCTCACCGTCCTGTTCATCTCGCACAAGCTGGACGAGGTGCGGGCCGTCGCCGACCGCATCACGGTCATCCGCCGCGGCACCACCGTCCGTACCGTCCTCCCGAGCGAGGTCACCGCCCGTGACCTGGCCCAGTTGATGGTCGGCAGCGAGCTGCCCGAGCCGGAGCTGCGCGGCTCCACCGTCACCGACCGGGTCGTGCTCGGCGTGCGGGGCCTCACCGTGCTGACGCCCGCCGGTCGCCCGGTGGTCGACGGCGTCGACCTGGCGCTGCACGCCGGCGAGGTCGTCGGGCTGGCCGGTGTCGAGGGCAACGGGCAGGCCGAGCTGGTCGAGGCGATCATGGGCATGCGCGAGTCCACCGGCACCGTGCGCCTCGCCGACCAGGACGTCAGCGACTGGGGCACCCGGGAGCGCCGTGAGGCGGGCATCGGGTACATCCCGGAGGACCGCCACCGGCACGGCCTGCTGCTCGACGCACCGCTCTGGGAGAACCGCATCCTGGGGCACCAGACGCAGGCGCCGAACGTCCGGGGCGCGTTCATCAACCGCAAGGGCGCCCGGGAGGACACCGAGCGCATCGTGCGGGAGTACGACGTCCGGACGCCGAGCGTCGACGTCTCCGCCTCCTCGCTCTCCGGTGGCAACCAGCAGAAGCTGATCGTCGGCCGGGAGATGAGCCACCAGCCGATCGCGCTGATCGCGGCGCACCCCACCCGGGGCGTCGACGTCGGTGCGCAGGCCGCGATCTGGGACGAGCTCCGCCGGGCCCGTGCGGCCGGCCTCGCGACGCTGCTGATCTCCGCCGACCTCGACGAACTGATCGGGATGTCCGACACCCTCTACGTGATCCTGCGCGGCCGCATCGTGGCCCAGGTCGACCCCCACAGCGTGACCCCCGAGGAACTCGGTGCCGCGATGACCGGAGCCGGTGAGGCAGCGTGACGCTCCAACTCCGCCTCCGCCGCGTCGCGCTGATGCTGGCCGCGCCGGTACTCGCGCTGGTGATGGCCGCCCTGCTGGTCACATTGCTGCTCCTGGCGCTGGGCAAGGAGCCGGGCGTCGTCCTCGACGCGATGGTGCAGTCGGGCAAGCGGCCCGCGAACATCGTCGACATCGTCAACCGGGCCACGTTCCTCTACATCGCGGCGCTCGCGGTCGCGATCGGGTTCCGGATGAACCTGTTCAACATCGGGGTCGACGGCCAGTACCGCCTCGCGGCGTTCCTCGCCGCGGCGGTCGGCGGGGCGATCGTGCTGCCCGGCCCGCTGCACATCGTCGTGGTCATGGTGGTCGCGATGGCGGTCGGTGCGGCCTGGGCCGGTATCGCGGCGATCCTCAAGGTGACGCGCGGCGTCAGCGAGGTCCTCTCCACGATCATGCTCAACGCGATCGCCACCGCGGTGATCGCGTTCCTGCTGCGCGACGGCATCCTCGGTGTGCTCTCCGGCGGGGGCAACGACGTCGGCACCAAGCCGATCCCGGAGTCGGGCTGGTTCCCGTCGCTCGACCCGATCGCGCGCCCGATCATCGAGGCGCTGAGCAACTCCGGCCTGCTCGACTCCGACACCGTTCAGAACCCGAAGCTGCCCGCCTCGAAGGAGGTCTACGGCTTCCTGATCGTCGCGATAATCCTCGGCATCCTCTACGCGGTGCTCGTCGACCGCACCCGCTTCGGATTCGACCTGCGCGCGACCGGCTCGTCGCCGAGTGCCGCGGTGGCGAGCGGTGTCAGCACGAAGAAGATGATCCTGATCAGCATGCTGCTCTCCGGAGCGGTCGCCGGGCTGATCGGCATGCCGGAGCTGCTCGAGGGTCGCGGGCACAACTACTCGCTGAACTTCCCGAGCGGCATCGGCTTCACCGGAATCGCGGTGGCGCTGCTCGGGCGGAACAATCCGATCGGCATGGGGCTGGCCGCGCTGCTCTGGGGCTGGGTCGACGTCACCACCCGGTCGCTGGCGATCCTCGACCCCCCGAACGACACGTCCGACAAGGTCGCGTCGATCGTCCAGGCGCTGATCGTGTTCTGCGTCGTCATCGCGTATGTCGTCGTGAACCGCTGGACCAAGGCGCAGGAGGCGCGGCAGGTGGCGCGGCAGCTGGCCTCCGGCCAGGACCTCTCGTCCGAGGCTCCGGTCCCGGCGGGTGTCGCTGCCGCCTCGACCACCACCGGCGACGCCGGGCGGGCACGCGGGGCGGGCGGCGGCGCCGAACCCGGGGGCGTGCCGGCACCCACGGAACCGCCGCCGGGCGCACAGCGCCCGAGCACTGAGGACAACGGGCGGGAGGGGCAGCGATGAGCCTCATCGACGCGGGAACCGCTCCGGCACCCGCCGGGCCGGTGCAGCCGGCTCGGGTGAGCCGGGTCCGGCTCTACTACGTCCTCGCCGCGGTCCTGATCGCGTTCTTCGTCGTTCGGGCGCTGCTCGGCGCCGACGACCTGACGTCGGCCGGTGCGATCCGGGCCGCGCTGCAACTCGCGGTGCCGATCGGCCTCGCCGGCCTGGGCGGGGTCTGGACCGAGCGGGCCGGTGTCACGAACATCGGCCTGGAGGGCATGCTCATCGTCGGCACTCTCTTCGGTGCCTGGGCCGGCTACCAGTGGGGGCCGTGGACCGGTGTCCTGGCCGGCCTCGCCGCCGGGGCGGTCGTCGGCGCGCTGCACGCGATCGCCACGGTCGTGTTCGCGGTCGACCAGATCGTGTCCGGCGTCGCGATCAACATCCTCGCGATCGGTGTCGGCGGTGTCCTCGGCAAGGTGTTCTTCGAGGGCAAGGAGTCCGCGAGCGAGCGGCAGTCCCCGCCGATCCCGGACATGGGCACCTGGTCGGTGCCGGGCATCGACGGCCCGCTCGGGACACTCGAGGCCAAGCACTGGGTGATCCTGTCCGACCTCGCGGGCATCGTCCGCGGCGTTTTCGTCGGGCTGTCCCCGCTCACCGTGCTCGCGATCGCGCTGGTGCCGTTGAGCTGGCTGATCCTCTGGCGAACCGCCTTCGGCCTGCGGCTGCGGTCCTGCGGTGAGAACCCGGCGGCGGCCGAGACGCTCGGCGTCAACGTCTACCGCACGAAGTTCCTCGCGGTCGTCATCTCCGGAGCGTTCGCCGGGCTCGGCGGCGTCTACCTGGTGACGGTCTCCAGCGGGACGTACCTGGAGGGCCAGACCGGCGGGCGCGGCTTCATCGGCCTGGCCGCGATGATCTTCGGCAACTGGACGCCGGGCGGCACGTTCGCCGGTGCACTCCTGTTCGGGTACACCGATGCGCTGCGCCTGCGGTCGGACAACTCGTCGGTGCCGGCGCTGCTGGCGTTCGCCGCGGTCGCGCTGATCTACCTGGCGGTCCGGCAGATGTGGCGGATCTACCGGACCGACGGCCCGGGTGCGCTGGTCCGCCGGCTGAGCCCGAGCGCGGTGTGGCTCGTCGCGGTCGGCGTGTTCGCCGGCTTCGTCGCGCTGGGCGTCTCGGCCGCCGACGGCTGGGGCACCACCGGCATCGTGACGCTCGGGATCCTGGTGGCCGCGGCGATCGGCTACGTCGGGGTCCGGCTGGGTCAACGCACCGGTGCCGGTGCGCTGACGCTCTACCTACCGACCGCGGTGGTGCTCGGCGTGCTGACGTTCATCGGCTTCGAGGTACCGAACCAGTTCGTCGGCGTCACCCCGAACATCGCGACGCTGCTCGTGCTGGCGTTCGCGACCCAGCGTCTACGCATGCCCGCCGCGGACGGCCTCCCCTACCGACGCGGCTCGTAGGTAGGCGGGCTCCAGGTCAATGCAGAAGTAGAGCGGGGGTTCGATGGCTGAGATCGATTGGGACGCGTTGCGCGCGGCGGCGACGGCGGCGATGGGGAAGGCTTACGCGCCGTACTCCAAGTTTCCGGTGGGCGTCGCCGGCCTGGTCGATGACGGGCGCGTGGTCGTCGGCTGCAACGTGGAGAACGCGTCGTACGGCGTCGGTCTGTGCGCCGAGTGCGGCATGGTCTCCGCGCTCGCGGCCTCCGGCGGCGGCCGACTGGTCGCCGTCGCGTGCGTCGACCGGTCGGGCAACCGGCTGATGCCGTGCGGGCGGTGCCGTCAGCTCCTCTGGGAGCACGGCGGCCCGGAGTGCCTGCTCGACACCGTCTCGGGAGTCAAGCCGATGAGCGAGGTCCTGCCCGACGCATTCGGGCCGGACGACCTCGTGACCCGGTGACGACCGGCCGGTGAACACCGTGCATGCGTGGCGCGACGCTCCTGAGCGGAAATCGGGCATCAGCGCGCGCGTACGATCGTGGGCCGGGTGAGTGAATTCTTTTCGGCCGACCCCTGCGAGCTCCGCTCGGCTGCGGGGATCTGCGAGGCCGAGAAGGGTTCGATGAGCGGAGGCAGTGCGTGCACTTCACGGCAGTCGATGTGATCCGGGCGAAGCGCGACGGCGCAGCCCTCACCGACGCCCAGATCGACTGGGTGGTCGACGCCTACACTCACGGCCGGGTCGCCGAGGAACAGATGGCGGCCCTCGCGATGGCGATCCTGCTCCGCGGCATGGAGCGGCGTGAGATCACCCGCTGGACCACCGCGATGATCGACAGCGGCGAGCAGATGGACCTGAGCGCCGTGCCGCGCCCCACCGTCGACAAGCACTCCACCGGCGGCGTCGGAGACAAGATCACGTTGCCGCTGGCGCCGCTCGTCGCGGCGTGCGGTGCCGCGGTGCCCCAGCTCTCCGGCCGGGGGCTGGGCCACACCGGCGGCACGCTCGACAAGCTCGAGTCGATCCCGGGCTGGCGAGCCCGGCTGAGCACCGAGGAGTACCTGGCGCAGCTGCGCGACGTCGGGGCCGTCGTGTGCGCCGCGAACGACACGCTCGCGCCCGCCGACCGCAAGCTCTACGCGCTGCGCGACGTCACCGGAACGGTCGAGTCGATCCCGCTGATCGCATCGTCGATCATGAGCAAGAAGCTCGCCGAAGGGGCGTCCGCGCTCGTCCTGGACGTCAAGGTGGGCACCGGCGCGTTCATGAAGACCGAGGCGCAGGCCCGGGAACTCGCCGAGACGATGGTCGCGATCGGCACCGACCGGGGCGTCCGCACGGTGGCGCTGCTGACCGCGATGAACACGCCGCTCGGGTACGCGGTGGGGAACGCGGTCGAGGTCGCGGAGAGCGTCGAGGTGCTGGCCGGCGGGGGCCCTGCCGACGTCGTCGAGCTGACGGTCGCGCTGGCCCGCGAGATGGTCGCCGCGGCGGGGCTGGACGTGGATCCGGCCGACGTTCTGGCGTCGGGCAAAGCGATGGACGTCTGGCGCGCGATGATCGCCGCTCAGGGCGGCGACCCGTCGGCGCCGCTGCCGGTCGCGCCGGTCACCGAGGTCGTGCGGGCCGAGCGGGACGGGGTGGTGACGCGGCTGGACGCCTACGCCGTCGGGGTCGCGGCGTGGCGTCTGGGCGCCGGCCGCGCCCGCAAGGAGGACGCGGTCTCGGCCTCCGCCGGCATCCTGCTGCACCGCCGGGAAGGCGATCGGGTCACCGCGGGAGACCCGATCCTGGAGCTGCGCACCGAGGACGCCGGGAAGGTCCCGTCGGCGCTGGAGGCCCTCGCGGACGGCATCGTCGTCGGCGCGCCGGGCACCGCCGTGCCGGCGGGCCGGCTGGTGCTCGGCCGGATCGGCGGCTGACCGTGCTGCGCCACTCCCGGCGGGCCTGCGGCCCCGACCCCGGCGCCCCCGGTTTCGGAGTCCCCGGCTACTGCGCCCAGGTCCGCGGCGTTCACGGCGGCCCCGACCCCTGCGGCCCCGACGCCTGCGGACCCGAGCCCGGCGGCGCCGGCGAGTGCCGTTCCGGCCAGCGCCGGACCGATCGGGGCTGACGATGGCGACCGATCCCGACTCCGACGCCGGCACGGCCGCGCCTCCAGACCTCGCCGTGCCCGACCAGGGCCGGTCCCGCCCGCCGACACCGCCGGGCGCACGCCCGGCGCTCGGCACGTCCGGCCTGCCGAGCAGGCCGGGTCCGTCCGACGCTCCGGGCTCGTCCGACGTGCCGGGCTCGTCCGACGTGCCGGGCTCGTCCGACGTGCCGGGCTCGTCCGACGTGCCGGGCCCGTCCGACGTGCCGGGCTCGTCCGACGGGCAGGGCGCGCAAGGCGTGCGGGGCTTGCCGAGCGTGCGGGGCTTGCCGAGCGTGCGGGGCAGCGCGCCGGGCGGTAGGGAGCCAGACGTCGCGGCGCCGCTGCGGCCGGGCATGCCGGCCGGGCGGGCGGCGGCGAAGCGGCGCGCCGGCGGCGATCCGGAGCCGATGCCGGAGGAGGGGCGGGCCACCCCTGCGCCGGACCCGGTGATGATCCGGGCCGCGACGCTCGCGGACCTCGCCGAACTCGGCTTCCCCGCACCGCCGGACGGCTACCCGCTGGTCTGGGAGCCCGGTGACGCGGTGGCGCTGCGCCCGACCGAGGAGCTGCTGGGGCGCTGTGCCGTGCTCAATGCCGTGCTCGCCGGAGTGTTCGGCGCGCCCCCGGAGCTGACCTGTGGCTGGCTGGAGCGCAACGGCCTGGTCGACGCGGTCACCGAGCCGGAGTGGGCGTTCCTCTCCGAGCGGAAAGGCTCCGGCGACCTGTACGGGCTCCACGTCGAGGCGCTGTGGGCGTTCGCCTGGGTGCTCGGCGTCGGGGAGGACCTGGACCCGGGTCGCTACTGCGGCGAAGGACTGGCCGCCTGGCTGCCCGACATCGGGGCGGGCGAGCCGTTCGCCGAGTGGCAGCGACGGGCCGGGGTCCGCCCACGTCCGGCCGCCGAGGTCGCCGCACTGCTCGACCTTCATTACTGCCTGGACTGGGGGCACGTCCAAGCCCTCATGAACGACGAGCCCCCACCGGGCGTGACGCTACCGTACGTGATCGGACAGCGACGGTGGGCGTTGGAATGGGCCGTCACGTTCCACGGCCCGTACCACCAGGGTCCTCCCCGCTGGGATGAGGTCGATCTGGCCAGCTGAAAACCCTCCGCGTCTGACCTTGCCTCTCTAGAGTGGCAAGGCGGCGCGGTGCTCCGGGACTTCCGTGCCAGGAGTTAACCGGAGGGATTCCAGAGTGACGGAGACCGGCCGCCCGGCCCAGCCGTCTACGAGAGCCCAGTCGCCCACGAGGCGGGCCCGACACGTGTTCCTGAGCCTCCTCGCCATCGCCGCGCTCGGGCTGAGCGCGTGTGGCGAGGGCACGGCCGACGGCGACGGCGGCACGCCCGAACCGGCGAGCGACGACACGTTGAGCTCGAGCCTGGTGGCCTACAACGGGGTGCCGATCGGCGGGCGTTTCCTCGACGCCGATCGCGGCGCCCTGGTACGGACGCTCTGCGCCGCGGACAGCTGCACGTACCAGCTGCTCCGCACGTCCGACGGCGGGCAGACGTGGGCAGCCTCGGCCGTTCCCGGCGACCCGGTGTCGAGCACGCCGCTCGACGACGCGTACGCCGTCGTCCTGCCCAAGGGCCAGGTGGTCACCGAGATCCAGGTCGACGCGTCCCGGCCGGCCCGGCGAACCGCCGACGGCACGACCTGGTCGCCGCAGCGAGCGGCGCCGGTGGGCACCATCGACGTCGTGCCGGACGACGCCGCCCTGGTCGGGTGGTGTGCCCAGAGCGTCGACTGCGCCGAGCCGTTCCTGCAGGTGATCCTCGCGAACGGGACGTCGCGGTCGTTCGGGCCGCCCCCGCCGACGATCACCGAGACGATCAGCGCGACGCGCGTCGCCGAGGGCTCGCTCTGGATCCAGGGCCGGGACGGGGTCGGACGCGTGGTGCTGGCGGTCAGCCGGGACGACGGCCGGAGCTGGACGATCAACCGGGTACCCGCCCCGGCCACCGCGGTGGTGGACATCGCCGGAGCCGGCGAGGTGGCGTGGGCGTTGTCGCTCACGGATCCGGAGACCGGCAGCGGCAGCGGGGGCACGACGCCGCTGGAGCCGGGGCGCAAATCCCGGCAGTCGCTGCTCTACAGCGCGGACTCCGGAGCCACCTTCAACAGCGTCAAACTGCCGGAGGAGTACCGGCTGAACACCGGGAGCGGGGTCGGCGTCACCGACTCCGGTGACGCGGTGATCTCGACCGACGGCAGGGTCGCGGTCGTCTCGCCGGCCGGTGAGGTGACGCCCGTGAAGGGTGTGCAGGGGCAGGTCTACGACCTCGGTGCCCGGATCCTGGTGTTCGGCGCCCGGGGCAGCTGGACCTCCGCGGACGGCGAGAGCTGGACGCCGCTACCGAAGGGCTAGCTGGCTCCACGGCGGGAGCACTAGCTCCACGGCGGAAGCTCCGGGACGGCGCCGCTGGTCGTCAGGGCCGGGGCGGCCAGGCCGACGCGCCCGAGGAGCCAGGCCAGGATCGCCGGCTCCGGGCCGTCGATCGTCGCTACGACCTCACCAGCGCCGAAGCGGCTCCGGTCGACCTGCACGGCCGTCCCCGGCGGCAGCCGGTTGGGCAGCTTGGCCAGTTCGTGCGGCAGGTGGGTGGCCACGAACTCGTCCGGCCACGACTCGATCGTGTACACGTCCAGCCCGAGATCGACGTGGTGGATCTCCACCTCGCGCCAGCGTGACCAGGCACAGCGGGAGGCGGGGTAGGCGCCGGTAGGGAACCGCACCTGCCGTGCCCACGTCGGCGCGGTCATCCGCGCGAACGCGTGCACGACCGAGATGTTCGTCGAGTAGATCTCGTCGGCCAGATCGTCCGCGCTGCTCCGCGAACCGGTCTCGATGTCGGCGTCCCGCGCGGCGGGCCCGCCAGGATAGGCCTCCGCCGGCCGGTGGTTCAGCACACCCTCGACCAGCCGGACGATCGCTTCGGCGTTGCGTGCCACGTGGGCGATCACGTGCCCGCGCGACCAGCCGGGCAGGACCGAGGGCTCCCGGACGTCCGCGTCGGTCAGTGTGGCGAGCGTGGCGGCGAACCGCTCCTGGGCCAGCGGGACGTTGGCGACGGCGGCGGGGAGGTCGTACGTCGACGTTGTCACGCGGCACATCCTGCCCTGCACAGGACGCTCTGTGCAGGACCGTTAACGCGATTACCGCCGAACGGTCGAACCTGCGCGTCGATCGACGAGTAGCCGACCCCAGTCGGGGGCCGCGGATCCGTCTCCTCGTCGGGCTTTGGGCACCGGCACGAACACGCCGGGACCGCCCCGCGCAACGCGCAGGACGGTCCCGGTCTTCGAACGTCAGCGTCGTGCGGACGCACCACTCAGGACGTCGCGCTCCGGAGCGGACGCGGGAGCCGCCACCGGGGTGGCCGGAGCCTCCCGCAGACCGAACCGGTCGTGCACCTTCTTCAGCGGCCGCGGCGCCCACCAGTTGGCCCGGCCGAGCAGCGTCATCGTGGCCGGCACCAGCAGGCAGCGGACGATCGTGGCGTCGACGAGGACGGCGACCACCAGACCGAAGCCGATCTGCTCGATGGTGCTGATGTCACCGAGGACGAAGCAGGAGAACACGATCACCATCGCGATGGCGGCCGACGTGATGATCTTGCCGGTGCGCTGCAGGCCGGTGCGGACCGCGGCGTCGTTGGACAGCCCCGAGTCGTACTCCTCCTTGACCCGAGCCAGCAGGAACGTCTCGTAGTCCATCGACAGCCCGAACGCGAACACGAAGATCACCATCAGCACGGCCGGGTCGAGGCCGGGATTGACCAGCAGGTCCAGCGGACCGGCTCCCCAGCCCCACTGGAACGCCGCGACCA
>Ga0190269_10001055_pt1 | contig 13390 bp, 13 predicted proteins | sample Popmic249IS_FD_133749 | JGI IMG/M metagenome (GOLD analysis project Ga0190269, IMG submission 133749) | Populus adjacent soil microbial communities from riparian zone of Blue River, Arizona, USA - 249 IS | ecosystem: Environmental > Terrestrial > Soil > Riparian zone | place: USA: Arizona...
CCGCCGCGGCCGGTTCATCAACCTGCCGATCAAGCTGGCCACCGCGACGACCAACCACGTCGACCCCTACGGCGACCTGTGGATGGCCGTGCTGGAGACGACCGGCCAGCCGCTCAGCCTCTAGGGCTCCCCGCTCCCGGCGCCTCCGGCGCTGGAACCGCGGCGCAGGGCGCGGACGGACGAGCACCGGGCCCACGCTAGGACGGGCCGGTGAGGGTCAGCACCAGGGCGATCCGGCCGAGCGTGGTACTCAGCTCGGCGACGGTACGCCGGTCGACCTCCGTCCACTGTTTGAGCTGCTCCGCCGAGAGCACGGCGAGCAGCGCCTCGGCACGGGTGCGCACGTCCGGCGCGCCGGCGTCGGCCAGCAGCACCTCGACGTGCAGCCGCCAGAAGCCGTAGACCGGCTTGGCCAGGCGCCCGCCTGGCGTCCCGGTCTCCGAGAGCAGCACCAGGTCCAGCGAGCCGACGGCGTGCTCGACGTACGCCTCGACGAACGCGACCAGCCGCTCGGCGCCCGGCGCACCGGGGCCCAGCGGCGGCGGGCCGGTCAGGATCCGCTCGTGCAGCCGGCGGCCGCGATCGTCCAGGAGCGCGCCGGCCAGCCCGGCCTTGTCGACGAACCGCCGGTAGACCGTGCCCTTCCCGACGCCGGCCGCGGCCGCGACCTCGTCCATGTTCAGGCCGGCGATGCCCCGCTCGGCGTGCAGCCGGGCCGCGGCGTCGAGGACCCGCCGCCGGTTGCGCGCGGCGTCGGCGCGCTCGGGGGCGGGCGCGCCGAGGACGGGCAACTCCCGGCCTGGCGAACCGGACTCGGGTCCGCTAATCTTCTCCATAGACGGACTCTAGTCCGTTTACCTACCTCTCCGGGAGTCCCCCATGAACGTTCTCCTGCTCGGCTCCACCGGCTACATCGGTACCGCCGTCGCCGACGCACTGGTGGCCGCCGGCCACTCCGTGACCGGCGCGTCCCGCTCCGGCGCCGGTGGCGTGGCCGTCGACCTGCAGGACCCGGCGGCCGTCGCCGCCCTGGTCACCGATGAGATCGACGCCGTCGTGCACGCCGCCGCCCCGCTCGGCGACGCCGATCTCCCGCTGATCGACGCGTTGGTCGAGGCGCTCGGCGGCAGCGACCGCCCGTTCCTCTGGACGAGCGGCGTCTGGGTGGTGGGCCGCACCGGCGACCAGGCCGCGGACGAGGACAGCCCGGTCGCGCCGATCGCGATCACCGGGCCGCGCGAGGAGGTCGAGGCACGGGTGCTGGCCGCGGCGCAGCGCGGCGTGCGCTCGATCGTCCTGCGCCCCGGCGTGGTGCACGGCCGCGGCGCGGGCAGCATCCCGGGCCTGCTCGTCAGCTGGGCGAAGGCGCTCGGGCACGGCCGCTGGGTCGGCGAGGCGCAGAGCCCGCGCTGGCCGATGGTGCACGTCGACGACCTCGCCGACCTCTACGTCCTGGCGCTGGCCGACGCCCGGCCGGGGACGCTGCTGCACGGCATCGCCGAGCCCGGCGTCCGCGCCGAGGCGCTGGCCCGCGCGGCGGCCACCGGCGCCGGCGTCGAGCCCACCGCGGTGGCGTGGCCGGAGGCGGAGGCCGCGGCCGAGCTCGGCGCACCGTTCGCCGAGGCGCTCGGCCTCGACCAGGTGATCACCGCCGAGCGTGCCCGCGCCCTCGGCTGGGCGCCGTCGCGCCCCGGCGCGGCCGACGACCTCGCGACCGGCTCCTACGCGACGGCGCCGGCCGCCCGCTGACCCGCGGCCGCCGGCTGACCCGCGACCGGGCACTGCCCTGCAGCCGCCGGCTGACCCGCGGCCGAACGCTGACCCGCCGCCGGGTGTGCGCGGCCCGCCCTCCCCGCGGGCCGCGCGCCCTACTGCTCCGCCCGCAGCTGGAGAACCATCGCCTGCGCCGGGGCGAGCGTCGGCATCGGGAGCCCGACCGACCCCAGCACCGCGCCGGAGACGACCAGCGACCCGTCCCCGGCCTCCGCCGTCCACGGCGGGGCCACGCGGGCGCTGAACGCCGGCTCGCCGAGCTCGGACACCAGCCGCACCGAGTAGCTGCGGTCCGGTGCCAGCCCCGGCAGCGGCACGCGGCCGGACTGCGTCGCCGGCGACGTGCCGGTGCGGCTCCAGACGAACACGGCGTGGTCGCGCTCCGGTGCGACCACGCCCGTCAGCGTCGTCTGCGGGTCGGCCAGGTCCGCGTGCACCACCGACCCGGAGGCGACGAGCGGCCGGATGCTCTTGTGGAACGCGATCCAGGAGCGGATGACGGCCAGCTCCTCCGGGCTGCGCTGGTTGAGGTTCCACTCGACACCGACGTGCCCGAGCAGCGCGGTCGCCATCCGGAACGGCAGGTCGGTGACGCGCGCGGTGGTGTGCGACCGCGGCGCCCCCACGTGCATGCCGACCAGCTCGGGCGGCAGCAGCTGCATCGTCCAGCGGTCGATCATCACCCGCTCGACCGGGTCGATGCAGTCCGAGGCCCACACCCGGTCGGTACGCGCGAGGATGCCGAGATCGACCCGGCCACCGCCGGACGAGCACGACTCGATCTCCAGGCCTGGGTGGCGCGTGCGCAGCTCGTCGAAGAGCCGGTAGACCGCGTGCGTCTGCGCCGAGACACCCGGCCGCCCGTCGACCCGCGACACCGCCTCGGTCAGCAGGCGGTTGTGGTCCCACTTGATGTACGCGATGCCGTACTCCGACACCAGGCCGCTGATCGACGTCAGGAGGTACTCGAAGGCCTCCGGGTGCGCGACGTTCAGGACGTACTGGTGACGCTCTGCCGGGCCGACGCCCTCGGCCGGGGCCAGCAGCCACTCCGGGTGGTCGCGGGCCAGCTCCGAGTCGAGGTTGACCATCTCGGGCTCGAACCACAGCCCGAACTCCAGGCCGCGTTCGCGCACCCGGTCGGCGAGCGGGCCCAGACCTTCGGTCCACACCGTGCGGTCGACCGACCAGTCGCCGAGGCCGGCCGTGTCGTCCCGGCGGCCGAGGAACCAGCCGTCGTCGAGCACGAACCGCTCGACGCCGACCTCCGCGGCACGGTCGACGAGCTCCAGCAGCGGCTCGAGGCGGTGGTCGAAGTACACCGCCTCCCACGTGTTGACGATGACCGGCCGGGGCCGCTTCGGGTGCGACGCCCGCGCCCGCAGGTACGCGTGGAAGCGGTCGGCCACGCCGTCGGTGCCGCGGTCGGACCAGGCGAAGAACGCCGTCGGCGACCGGTACTCCTCGCCGGGCAGCAGCCGCACCTCGCCGGCCCGCAGCAGCTCACCCGCGCCGAGCACCGCCCCGAACGCGCCGGCCGGCTCCGCGGACCGCTCGACCAGCCACGTCGAGTCACCGCTCCAGGCCAGGTGGACGCCCCAGGTCTCGCCCGAACGGCTCGCGAACCCGGCGGTACCGGCCATCACGAGGTACGGCGAGCCCGGGCCCGGCTTGCCCCGGCGGACGTCCCGCCGGTGGGCGCCGTCGACGATCGGTAGCCGCTGCGGCTGCCGCTCGCGGGCCCAGCGCCCGGTGAAGTCGAGGATCTCGGTGGCGCGCGAAGGCAGCGGCAGCTGCGCGAGGACACCGCCGAAGTCGAACGGGACCTCGGAGCCGGTGTCGTCGGCCGGGCGTCGCACGACGTGCGAGACGAGCACCAGACCCTGCGGGCTCAGCTCGACCGTCAGGTCGATCTCCAGGCCGGTGATCGGGTCGGCCAGCGGAACCTCGACCGTGCCACCGGCGACCCCGACCTCCGCGCGCAGCTCGGGGCGGGGCGTCGTGCGGGTGCCGGCCAGGTGGCCGCTGTAGCCGGGAGTGCCGGACCACATGTCCCGCTCGAACGGGAGCAGCGAGAGCCGCCGCGGTTCCTCGGGCGAGTTGTTGGGCACCTCGATCACGGCGGTGCGACGCAGCGCCTCGAGATCCGCGGCGTCGAGGTCACCCAGATCGGCGCCCCAGTGCAGCACCGAGGGGACCGGACCGGTCAGGTCCAGGACGAGCGAGACACCCGCGGCTCGCAGCAGCACGGCATTCGGCGAAACTACGCTTTCCAGAGACACGGGGACGTACGGTACTCCCTGGTCAGCGGCCTCCGCTGAACAGGTCCGCGGGGGACGGCGCCGCCGGCATCGACGCTCAGCCGCCGCGCTGGAGCTGGCCGATCACCACACCGGCGAGCACGCTGAGCGCGGCCAGCAGCGCGAGCACGCCACCGAGGATCAGCCAGGTGCGACGGCTGAAACCTTCGTCGTCCCGGTTCCAGGCCGCGATCCGGCGCCGCACCTCGTCCGGGGAGAGCTGCTCGACCGGGCCGGACGGGAACGGCGCCGGCACGTCGTCCGGCGCGGCGTGCCGGGGACCGGTCCGCCGACGCGGTGCGGTCCCCGTCCGCGGCTCACTCCGCGGGAGGCCGGGCCCGCTCCGCGGGAGGCCGGGCCCGCTCCGCGGGAGGCCGGGCTCGCGCCGCGAACCGGGGGGCTCGCTCGGGAGGCCGTGCTCGCTCCGCGCGGGCCGCGGCTCGGCTCGCCCGGGGTGCCGCGCGCCCCCGGCGTGGTCGGACATCGCCCGCAGGACGTCCTCCTCGACGCGCATCGGCGACTCCGCGCGGCTCAGCCAGTCCGGGCCGAGCTCGGCCGCCGCGGCGGACGCCAGCAGCAGCGCGAAATCCTTGGCCGACGCGGTGCGCTCGGCCGGGTCGCGGCGCAGCGCGAGGTCCAGCACCGCGGCGAACCGGTCGGACAGGCCCCCCGGCAGGTCGGGGCCGCGGTAGATCTGGTGGTGCAGCATCTCGGTGACCGGCAGGTCGACCGGGAACGGCGGGCGGCCGGTGAGCATGTGGTAGACGACCCCACCCAGCGCGTAGACGTCGGTGGCCGGGCGTACCTGCTGCCCGAGGATCTGCTCCGGCGCCGCGTACCCGGGTGTCCCGACCAGCGAGCCGCTCGTCACGACGCTGCTCTCGAAGATCTTGGCGAGCCCGAAGTCGGTCACCTTGGCCGCGCCGTCAGCGGCGAAGAGCACGTTGTCGGGCTTCACGTCGCGGTGGACGATGCCGCGCGTGTGGGCCGCGTGCAGGGCATCGGCGACCGACAGCGCGATCGCGCACGCGGTCTCCGGACGCAGCCGGGTGCGGAGCTTGTCGGTCAGCGTGCCGCCCGGGCAGTGCTCCATCACCAGCACGCACAGGCCGCCGTCGTCGGCGTAGTCGTGGACGTGGACCACGTGCGGATGGTCGAACGCGGCCATGACCTGAGCCTCGGCGAGGAACCGCCGCTCGACGTCCGGATCGGGCACGCCGAGCACCTTGATCGCGACCCGGCGGCCCAGCGACCGGTGCCGCCCCTCCAGGACGAGCCCGAAGCCGCCGCTGCCGACCTCCCGGCCCACCTCGTAGGACGGTAGCGCGGCGGTGATCGTCGCCCGGTCGAACAGCACCCGCTAGCTCTAGCACATCGGTGCACACCGGCCCCAGCGGAGCCGATCAGCCGGAGTGCTCGGCGTCGTAGGCCGCGCGGGCCCGGCGCACCTGGTCGACGTGCGACTCGGCCCAGTCCTTGATCGCCCGCTGAACCGGCAGCAGGCTCTCCCCCAGCGGCGTCAACGCGTAGGTGACGGTGACCGGGACCGACGGCAGCACCGTGCGGCTGACCAGCCCGTCACGCTCGAGCTTGCGCAGCGTCTGGGTGAGCATCTTCTGGGTGGTGCCGGCGAGCGTGGCCGCCAGCTGACCGTGGCGCCGCGGACCGTCGGCGAGTGCGCTGAGCACCAGCGTCAGCCACTTGTCGCTGAGCGTGCCGAGCAGGTCGTGGCCGGGGCACTCGGCCAGATCGGCGTTGTACGCCCTGGCGCGCTCCGCCCTCCGCTCGGCGGCACTGATCGTCGTCACCGGTACTCCCCCGATCCCTAGGCACTCCCGAGTGCCTTCTTACCCTCCGGCGGCGACATTTCTAGCGTCGGAGGCATGAGAGCTGCAGTTGTTCGAGAATTCGGCGGGCCGGACGTGCTCGCGATCGCCGACGTACCCCGCCCGGTGCCCGGCCCGGGCCAGGCGCTGGTCCGGGTCGGCGCGGCCGCGGTGAACCGCATCGACCTGTCCACGCGCAACGGTGCGCTGGCGCGGGCCGGCCTGCTCGCCCCGGCCGACCAGTACAGCCTGGGCTGGGACGTCGCGGGGACGGTGGAGGCGGTCGGCCCCGGTAGCCGGTTCGCCGCGGGCGACGCCGTCGTCGGCCTGCGCGACGTGCTGTCCGCGCCCGGTACGCACGCCGAGTACGTCGTGCTCGACGACACCGCGCTGGCTCCGGCGCCGGCGACGGTGACGACCGAGGAGGCGGCGACGCTGCCGCTGATCGGCCTGACCGCCGACCGGTCACTGGCGCTGACCGGCTTGGACGCCGGCCGGACGCTGCTGGTGACCGGCGCCGCCGGCGGTGTCGGCGGGCTGCTCCTCCAGCTGGCCGGGCTCCGCGGCATCCGGACCGTGGCGCTCGCCGGCCCGGACGACGAGAAGCGGGTACGCGGCCTCGGCGCCGACGAGTTCGTGCCCCGCCAGGAGGCCGGCGGGGCGACGCTCGCGGCGGCGGTGCGGGCCGTGGTGCCCGGCGGCGTGGACGCCGTCGTCGACGCCGCGGTGCTCGGCGTGGCGGCCCACGAGGCGCTGCGCGGTGCGGGCACGTTCGTCGCGCTGGTGGCACCGTTCGCACCGCCGCCGCTGCGCGGCACCCGGGTGGTGGTGCAGGAGGTGTACGCGGACGGCGCGCGCCTGGCCGAGCTGTCCGCGCTGGTCGACGCCGGTCTGCTGACGCTCACGGTGGCCGACGCGCTGCCGCTGGACGACGTCGCGGACGCCCACGAGCGGCTCGCCGCCGGTGGCCTGCGCGGACGCCTCGTGCTCAGGCCCTGACCGGCTCTCGCGCCGGGGGCGACCCCGGGCCGGGCGCGTCCGGCCCGGGCGCGTCCGGCCCGGGCGCGTCCGGCCCGGGCGCGTCCGGCTACGTGGGCGCGTTCGGCTACGTGGGCGCGTTCGGCTACGTGGGCGCGTTCGGCTACGCGGGCGCCGCCGCGGCGCGCACCCGGCGGGCGTTGCGATCGCTGCCGGTGTAGAGCACGCCGGCCCGCGACCCCCGCAGCTTGGCGTTGATGTGCTCCCCCACCGTCACCGGCCGGTACGCCGCCGGGTGCTCGTCGTCGACGCACGTCGGGATCGTCTCGATCAGCGCGTCGACGTTCCCGTCGTGGAAGTACGCCGCCGACCGCCGGCGCTCGATCGTGCCGTTCACGATCGGCGGCTTCACCCGGTGCAGCGTCGAGCGCCAGCGATCGTTCGTCCACTGTGCGGTGAGGTCGCCGAGGTTGACCAGCAGCGCGCCGTCGGCGGGCGCGACGTCGTGCCACACCCCGTCGGGCCGCAGCACCTGGAGACCGGCCACCCGGTCGGCCCAGAGCACGGTGACGATACCGTAGTCGGTGTGCTCACCCATCCCGGTGAGGTCCCCGTCGAGGTCGACGGTGCCGGGCGGCAACGCGTAGTTGTTCATCCGGAGCACGTCGATCGAGTGGTCGGTGAACCGCTCGAAGAAGTCCGGCGGCAGGTCCAGCGCGTCCGCGAACACCCCGGTGAGGACGTGTGCCACCCGACCCGCCTCGGCGTAGTACGCCGCGACCTTCGCCCGGAAGTCGCCGGCCTCCGCGGGCCAGACGTTCTCCGCGTAGTCGGACCCGGGCAGATCCAGGCCCGGGAAGTCCGAGGCCGCGGCGCCCACGTTGAACGCCTCGAAGAAGTCGTTCATCTTCGATGCCGACTCCACGCCGAGGCTCAGGCTCAGCGACTCCGACTTCGGCGGCGTGTAACCGCGGTTGACCGTCGGTGGCAGCTGGTAGGCGCGCTTGGTGTCGAGGTCGAGGCCGAAGAACGCGTCCGCGGCCTCGGCCAGCCCGGCGATCACCGACTCCGGTACCCCGTGGCCGAGCACCTGGACGAACCCGACCGTCGAGCAGGCCTCGTCCATCGACCGGGCGACCGCGGCCCGCTCGGCGTCGGTGTGCTCGGCCGCGGCGGCGTACGGGCGGATGTCGACCACGGGCACCTCGAAGTTGCTCACCGATCAACCCTAGGAGGAGTCGCTCGGGGCCGGATGACGCCCGCGTAACGCCCCGGTCAACTCCCGCGCCGGCCGCTCCGGCGGCGCTCCTGGCGTGACCCGCGGGCGGCTCCACCACAGCGACAAGCCGACCCCGGCGCCGACCAGCACGGTCGCGACGAGCACGAACCACGCCGTCACCTCGACGTCCTCGCGCTGCATCCCGATCTCTCCCGGCAGGTCGGACAGCACGTCGCCGAGCTGGCCGGCGTCCTCGGCCTGGAAGTACCGGCCCCCGGTGAGGTCGGCGACCCGGGTGAGCGCGTCCTCGTCGATCTCCTGGATGCGGCGCCCGCCGCCGCGCGGGCCGCCGCCCCAGTTGCCGCCGGTGGCGTCACCGCCGACCTGCTCGGGTGTGCAGACCATCGGCGCGGGCTCGGTCGACCCGAACCCGATCGTGTAGACGCGCACCCGGCGCGCGGCGGCCTGCTCGGCCGCGGTCACCGGATCGACGCCCTGCGTGTTGGAGCCGTCGGTGAGCACCACGATCGAGTCGGGCTCGAAGTCGCCGGCCGGTACGGAGCCGGTGCCGCCGTTCGGGCCGGTCGTGCGGTCGGCGAGGTCGACGCCGCTCGCCGCGACGTCCGGGTTGATCTCCGCGATCGCGTCGATGGAGGTGAGGATCGCCTGCCCGATCGCCGTGCCGCGGGCCGTGGTGAGCCCGTCGATCGCGCTGAGCAGCGCCTTCTGGTCGGTGGTCGGGGAGACCAGCAGGCCGGCGATGCCGGAGAACGCGACGAGGCCGATCCGGGTGCCGTTGTCCTGCGACTCGATGAAGCGGCGGGCGGCGTCGCTGGCCACGGCCAGCCGGTTGGGAGCGACGTCGGTGGTGCACATCGAGCCGGAGACGTCGATCGCGAGCAGGATCGTGCTCCGGTCGGTCGGCACCGACACCGACGCCTGGGGCCGCGTGAGCCCGGCCCCGAGCACGAGGAGCCCCGCCAGGAACAGCACGAGCGGGATCCGGCGGCGCCGGGCCGACCGCCCGGGCAGCGCCGCCCGGATCAGCGCGACGCTGGAGACGCGGATCGCCGACCGCTTCCGGCGCCGGTTCATCCACCACCGGGCGACCAGCAGCAGCGGCACCGCCAGCAGGGCGAGCAGCGCCCACGGCCAGTGCAGCGACATCACACGATCCTTCCGTGCCAGCGGGTCATCAGGAGCGCACCGATCACCAGGAGCAGCAGCGCGACGCCCGCGGCCGGCGCGGTCAGCTCGAGTGGCTCCTCCTCGGTCGTGAGCCGCAGATCGATCCCGCGCGTCGCGCCGGCGAGGTCGTCGGCGTCCTGCGCCCGGTGGTAGGAGCCGCCGGTGGTCTCCGCGATCAGGGTCAGCTGGGCCTCGTCCAACGCCGTGGCCAGCTGGAACCCGTCGACCGCGACCGTCGTGCCCTGGGGCGTCCCCACGCCGACCGTCTGGATCCGCACGCCGGCGGTGGCCGCGAGCTCGGCGGCGGCCCGGACGTCGGCGCCGCCGGTCTCCTCGCCGTCGGAGAACAGCACGATCGTCGCCGACGGCCAGTAGCCCAGGTCCCGGGGCGGCGGCGAGGCGGCGGGGTCGGCCGGGAGGCTCACCGGCTCACCGGTGATGGTGCCCAGCGAGGCCAGGATCGCCTGCCCGAGCGATGTCCCGCCGGTGCCGCCGACCCGCTTGATCGCGGCGAGCGCCAGGTCGTGGTCGTCGGTGGGCTCCTGGGTGGTCAGTGCCTGGTCGCCGAAGACGACGACCCCGACGTCGATCGAGGACGGCTGGGCCTTCACGAACGACGACGCGGCCGCCTGCGCCGCCGCCAGCCTGGTCGGCTGCAGGTCGTCGGCCTGCATGCTGTTCGACGCGTCGAACACCAGCATCACGGTGCCCGAGACGCGCGGCACGACGACCGTCGTCTCCGGGCGCGCGAGCCCGGCCAGCAGCACGGGCAGCGCCGCCAGCATCAGCGCGTGGGGCAGGTGGCGGCGTACCGCGGCCCGCCGGGGCGGGCCGGAGCCGGCCAGGCCCGCCGCTGTCAGCACGGCCGTCCGCCGCCGCTGGAGCCGGACGTACCCGGCGATCGCCGCCGCGGTGAGCAGCACCGCGGCGAGCAGGACGAGCGGGTAGCGGACGCTCACCGGCGCCTCCGGCGGGACTGCCGGACGAGGCCGACCAGTGCGGGCACGAACTCCTCGTCGGTGCTGACCACCGACGCCGTGACCGCGGCCCGCCGCAGCCCCTCGGCCACCTCGGCGTCGCGGGCCACCGCCTGTGCGCGCAGCCGCTGCTGCAGGAGCGGATCACCGGTGTCGACGAGCAGCTGCTCGCCGGTCTCGGCGTCCTCGACCAGGACGAGACCGACGTCGGGTAACGCGGTCTCGGCCGGGTCGGCGATCCGCACGGCCACGACCTCGTGCCGGTGGGTCAGCCGGGTCAGCGCCCGGTCCCAGCCCGGGTCGCCGATGAAGTCCGACAGCACGAACACCAGGCTGCGCCGCTTCGACGTCGTCGCGGCGGCCAGCCGGAGCATCGCGGCCAGGTCGGTGGTGGCGCCGGGCGCGGTGTTCCGTTCGGCCGCCGGCCGCCGGGTGAGGCCGCGGGCGATCCGCAGCACCTGGTTGCGGCCGGTTCGGGGCGGGATCACCTGGTGGGAGCCGTTGTCGTAGAGGACGGCGCCGACCCGGTTGCCGCCGCGGGTGAGCAACTGGGCCAGGCTGACGGCGAGGTCGGTGGTGACCGACTCCTTGTCCGTCCCGGCGCGGCCGACCCGCATCGACGCGGATCGGTCGACGACCAGCCAGGCGGTCAGTTCCCGGTCCTGCGTGTACTGCCGGACGAACGGCTCGTCCAGCCTCGCGGTGACGTTCCAGTCGATGTGCCGGACGTCGTCCCCGGCCGTGTACGCGCGCAGGTCGGTGAAGTCGATCCCGTCGCCGCGCCACACCGTCCGGTAGGCGCCCAGCAGTCGCCCGTCGATGCGGCGGTGCAGCTGCCACTCCAGCCGCCGCAGCAACCGGTCGGGTGCCCCCGCCATCGTCAGGCGCCCCGCCCGGCCGGGGTCGCCGAGGAGGGGTGGGGCGCCCGGAGCGCGGCGAGGATGCCCGCGAGCACCACGTCGGCCGTGACGTCGTCGGCGAGCGCCTCGTAGGAGAGCACGAGGCGGTGGCGCAGCACGTCCGGCGCCAGTTCGGTGACGTCGTCCGGCACGACGTAGTCCCGGCCGCGCAGGTAGGCCAGTGCGCGTGCGCCGAGGACGAGGCTGATCGACGCCCGCGGGCTGGCCCCGTACGTGACGTAGCGGCCGAGGTCGCCGACGCCGACCGACGCCGGGTCGCGGGTGGCCGCGGCGAGCTGCACCGCGTACTCGATCAACCCCGGGTCGACGTAGACCCCGTCGGTCTCCTCCTGCATCTCGACCAGCCGCTCGGGGTCGATGACCCGCTGGATCGCCGCGCCGGCCGCGAGTGCCCGCTCGACGATCACGAACTCCTCGGTGGCGCTCGGGTACCCGACGAGGACCTTCATCATGAACCGGTCGACCTGCGCCTCCGGCAGCGCGTACGTGCCCTCGGACTCGATCGGGTTCTGCGTCGCCATGACCAGGAACGGCTTCGGGACGGGGTGGGTCCGGCGGCCGATCGTCACCTGCTGCTCCTGCATCACCTCGAGCAGCGCGCTCTGGACCTTCGCCGGTGCGCGGTTGATCTCGTCGGCGAGCAGCAGATTCGTGAAGACCGGGCCGAGCGACACCTGGAACTCGCCGGTGGGCTGGTGGTAGACCCGGGTGCCCAGGACGTCGGCCGGCACCAGGTCGGGGGTGAACTGCACCCGGTGGAACTGCCCGCCGATCGCCTCCGCGAGCGACTTCACGGCGAGCGTCTTGGCCAGGCCGGGAACGCCCTCCACCAGGATGTGCCCCCGGGCGAGCAGGGCGACCAACAGCCGCTCGAGCAGCGCGTCCTGGCCGACGATCGCCTTCTTGACCTCGTAGAGCACCTGCTCGACGGGGCTCGCCGGTCCGGTGGCCGCGCCGTTCGGCGAGATCCCGCGGGTGCCGTGGGGATGGCGCGCGCCGGGGGCAGGCTGGTTCATGGTTGCGTCCTCCGTGCTCTGCGAAACGGGGTCATCGGGAGGGCTGCCTGCCGTCGCCTTCACCGGCGCCGAGTGCGGCGCCGATCGGAACCGCGAAGCCGACGCCGACGAACGTGCCGGCTGCGGTGGGGTTGGCCAGCGCGACGATGATGCCGATCACCTGGCCGCGCACGTTGATCAGCGGTCCGCCGGAGCTGCCCGGGTTGACCGCGGCGTCGAACTGGATCAGGCCGGCCAGCGGAGCGCCGCCGGCGCGGGGCACCGTGCGGTCGAGGCCGGAGACGACGCCGCTGGTGGTGCTGTCGACCAGACCGAGCTGGTTGCCGATCGCGACCACGTCCTCGCCGACCGCCACCCCGCCGCCGAGCGTCGCCGGTACGACGACGTCCGGGAGCCGGGCGGGGACGAGGACCGCGATGTCGAGCGCGGGGTCGGAGTCGGCGACCGTGGCCGCCGTGCGGGTGCCGTCGGCGAAGGTCACGGTGACCGCGCGGGCACCGGCCACGACGTGTGTGCGGTGAGCACGGAGCCGTCGGCGTTCGCGACGACACCGGTGCCGAGCGCGGTGGCGGCGGTGGTGCGGGCGTCGGTGTCGACGTCGGACGAGCCGCCGACGGCCTGGATCAGCACGACCGACGGGAGCAGAGCCCGGAAGATCTCGGCGGTGGTGAGCGGCTGGCTCGGGGAGGGCAACGGCGCCGGGGCGGCCCGCGGGGACGGGTCGCTCCCGCCCCGCACGACGACGAGGGCCGTGAGCGCGACGGCCCAGAGCAACCCGGCCGCGACCAGCGCGCGGCGGCCTAAGGCCCGGCGGCGCCGCGGTGGCTCGGTGTTCTGATCGGACACTTCGGTCACCGGGCTCCGCACCTCCACAATGTCAGCCCCCCCGTTGCCAACGCGCGGTTCAGATCGCCAGTTCCGGCTCCGCCTCGAGCCGCGCACGCCGCTGCGTTCCCCAGGCGCCGAGCGGGCGCAGCGCCTCGTTGAGCGACGCCCCCTGCTCGGTCAGCGAGTACTCGACCCGGGGCGGCACCTCCCGGTAGACCTCGCGGTGGAGGAGCCCGTCCTCCTCCATCTCCCGCAGGTGCTGGATCAGCATCTTCTCGCTGACGCCGACCAAGCCCCGCTTGAGCTCGCCGAATCGCCGAGTGCCGAAGTTGTTCAACTCCCACAGGATCAGCGACTTCCACTTC
>Ga0190269_10001056_pt1 | contig 13383 bp, 10 predicted proteins | sample Popmic249IS_FD_133749 | JGI IMG/M metagenome (GOLD analysis project Ga0190269, IMG submission 133749) | Populus adjacent soil microbial communities from riparian zone of Blue River, Arizona, USA - 249 IS | ecosystem: Environmental > Terrestrial > Soil > Riparian zone | place: USA: Arizona...
CGATAAGCGTCGGCGACCTTCGCCTGCGCGGCGGAGACACAGAGGACATCGGCAGCGGTCGTTCGGGACCTTGGCGGAGAACTGCTCCGGCCCTTGTGTAGGAGTCGCGGCCGCGAAGGCCTCACCCGCCATTCGCCGTGTGGGCGAATACAGGCATGAGATCGGCGCAATCCGATCAGGAGCGTTGCTAGGCGGCGCCGAGGCCGTGCGTTGGGGGTGGGGGCGTCACCACTCGGTCGTAGGCGAGCTTGTGGAACATGACGAACCAATAGTCCGGTCCTGGAATGCTCAAGCCTGTCCGCGGCATGCCCGCCAGCTCCAGCGTGATCATTTTGCCGTCGCAGTCGGACAGGCGGATGTCCGTGAACCAGAGGTCGTGCCAGGTCGTGGCGGTTTGCATGCTCCAGCGGCGGTTGGTCAGGTAGACCGTTCCTGTGTCGACGTGGCGCCATTGGCCTGCGGCTTCTCGGGCTGCGCTGGCTCGGCGGACCGCGTTGCCGACCGCGTTGGAGGTGAGGTTGAAGGCGCTGTAGGCGGCGCCGAAGACGCCTCCGCCGAGCATCCAGCCTCCTGAGCGCTTGACGTACGAGCCGTCGCCTTCGAGGAATTGGTAGACGTTCATGGGGATCTGGCCCACGCAGAATTCGCCGGGCGGGAGGGCGAGGGGGACGTCTATGGCTTGGGGGGTCGCGCCGTTGTGGAATGCCTGGGCGAGTTCTCGGCCGGCTCGGCGGGAATCGTCGATCATTTCTTGTTCGGGTTTGCGCGCCATGGCGACCACCTGATGGTGACGGGTGCGGAGGACTGACACCTGTTACTGACGGACAAGAAAGTGCAGCGCGCCCCAATAGGTTTCGTCGATCAGGTCGTGGCGGGCGAAGGTGGTGGCGTATTCGTCCGGGAGGCGGGGCGGCCTGCGGCGGTGTGGGTCGCGGGTCCATTCGCGGGTGTGGGTGACCGCCGCCCGGGGATCGAGGTGGTCGTCGACGAGCGCGCCGTGCAGGACGAAGAGCATCAGCGCGGCGATGCGCGACGGGATGACGCGTTTCCAGGTGACGACGCCGTGGAAGCCGGCCGTCAGCAACGCGTCGGCCAGGGCGGTCAGGCCGACGCCGGTCGGCGGGAGGACCGCCAGGCCGCCCGCGGTCCCGGCGGTGCGGATGCGGCCGGGCGCCAGCTCGGCGCCGCCGGCCAGCCGCAGGGCGCCGACGGGTGTCACCGTGCACGCGAGGTGCAGCATCGGGGTGCGCAGGGCGGCCAGCACGGCTTGCGGCCGCGCCGGCGTGGCGTGCGCGTCACCCGTACCCAGGAATTGTGAATGTGGGTAGAAGGCCTGGCGCAGCAGCAGGGCGTCGGCGGCGGCCGCCGGCCGGTCGCCGCGCGGGTCGGCGACGAAGACGGCGCCCGTCACGGGAAGCGGTTGCGGGCGGGTGCGGGCTTGCGGGCGCGTCCGGGCGAGCAGTGCGGCCAGGCGGTTCGCCACCGGCGCCGCTTCGGGATGCGTTTGCCGGACCGTACGCTCGGCGCGAAGCAACGCCTCCCCGGCGAGATCGAAGTCGCCGCCCGGCTCCCGCGCATAGCCCTCCGGGTCCAGCCGTCCGCGCAGATAGAGCACCACCGCGCGGGTGAGGTCGTCGATCCCGTCGCCGCCGGGGTCGGCCGTCACCGCGACCGCGAGCGCCACCGCGTCGTCGATCGCGTCCACCGGCAGATCCTTGCCGTCGGGGCCGAGAGCGGCGGCCAGCGCCGCCAGGAGGTCGCCGTCCGGGGCCACCAGCTTGTGCAGGTCACGGCGGAGGGCAGCCGGGTCGGGCGCGATGGGATCGAGCCTCGGCAGCGTCGGCGGCGGATCCTGCCGGGGTGGCGGGGGCGCGTCCACGATGGCGACCGGGCGGTCCATCGGGTCCATCCGGGCGATGGCGTCCGCGTCGAAGATCGACGGCATGGCCGGGAAGGCGGCGCCCGCGGACGCCCGGGCCTTCTGCAGGCTCTGCAGGTCCTGCAGCGCCTGCACCGCGCGCATCATGCCGGCCATGTCGAATCCGGCCGCGCCGCCGCGGATGCTGATCATGACGTCTTTGAAGGCCTCGGCGACCGTGAGCATGGCCTTGACGGCCTCGATGGCCTCCGCGCCGACGGTCGGCTGGGCCAGGATGGTGCGGAAGAGGTCGGCCGCCCGGTCGGCGTCGCCCGCGGTCTCCGGCGGGAGGCCGGCTCCGATCAACATGCCGGCGAGGTTGGGCGTCTGCAGCACGCGGATGGCGCGCGAGAGGTAGAGCTGGCCGAGCGCGAGCCGGCAGAGGTCCACCAGAACCGGCTGGAGTTTCGGGAAGCCCAGTGCCTCCTCGATCAGCGCGATGCCCGCGTCGCGGTCGGTCTCGGGACCGGCATGGGCGAGGAAACGTACGCTGTGCAGCCACCCCAATTGCCCCGCGACCTGACCACGCCAGGCGTCACCGGCGCTGAAGTAGCCGATCGCCTCGCCCATGGCCGCGATGGCCTCGTTCAGGTACGGCATGCCGGCGGGCTGTCCGGGGCCGTGCCGCCAGTAGGCGTCGGTGAGCTTCTGGCCGAGCTCGACCAGCGGCCGGGTCCGCGCCGGCCCGCGGAGCTTGCCGATCCCGGCCCGGAGCGGATCGAACGGGTCGCTCATCACTGTCCTCCGTGGACGAAGCCGGCCCAGCCGACGACCGCGGCCGGATCGCCGCGGCCCAGCTCGTCGCGGAGCCGTTGCGGCATGTCCCGCGGCACGTCCCGGTGCGGGTCGAGCATCCACAGCTGGGCCCGGCGCAGCGCGTCCCAGGCCGGGCAGCCCTGCGTCATCCGGTAGCGGTGGAACATGTACATCAGCACCGACGTGCCGGCGTCGGGGATCTTCCACTGGGTGAAGAGCACGGACCGGACGCCGGCGGCCAGGAACGCGGTGCCGAGGCTGTACGCCTCGTCGTAGCCGTTGACGGACAGGCCGGTGCTGCACGCGGCCAGCACCACGAGCCCCACCGCGCGGTCCTGCGCACGGCCCAGCAGCCCGATCAGCTCGTCGACGGTCAGCCGTTGCCCGCCGGCGAGGAGCAGGTACGACGTGGCCGCGCCCGGGTCCGTCCGGATCATCGCGTGGCAGGCGAGGTGCAGGGTGGAGCCGGCGGCGGCCGAGGTGGCGGTGAGCCAGGCGCGTACCTGCTGCGCGGCGGCCGGGCCGGACGGGCTGACCGAGCCGTCGGGGCGGCGGCCCACGTAGCGCGCGCCCAGGTAGAAGCGGCGGTGGATCTCGTACGCCTCCGCCCGCGCGGCCGGCAGGTCGAGTCCCGGCAGGCCGGTGTCCGGGTCGCCCACCACGAGGCCCAACGGCGCGGGGGCGACCGGGGCCAGCGCGGCCGAGCGGCAGAGCATCCGCGCGGACGCGACCTGGGAGATGGCGATGAACTGCACCGCGTACGCGCCGTCCCGGCGGCGGGCCGCCTGCCAGGGGATGCGCGCGAGCTCCCCCATGGGCACCAGCACGATCCGGTGCGGCCGACGCGATCCCGGCACCGGCACCCGGGGCAGGTACCGCTCGATGATCGGCCCGACCGCCGCCCGCCACGCCCAGTCGCACAGCGCGTCGAGGCTGCCCGCGAGGGCCCGGTCCGCCACCTGCGCGGACAGGTCGCGGCGGGGCATCGGGGTCGCGGCGGCGAGGTCCCGCCCGGCGGCCGCCGCGAGGTACGCCTCCACGTCCGGGGCCCCGGCCAGGTGCAGGTTCGGCAGCGCCAGGTAGCTGAGGCCGCCGGTGGCCGCGACGATCACGGCGTACCCGGTCAGGGGCGCCTCCCCGGCGACCAGGTAGACCAGCGCGTCGGCGTCGAGGCGGCCCAGGGCGGCGCTGATGTCGGCCGGGCTCGGCGGGTCGAGCAGGCCGCCCTGGCCGTACACGACGTCGAGCATCTCGCGGCGGAGGTCGTCCGGCGGTCCCGTCCGCCCGGGTGAGTTCAACGCCTCCTGCCAGCGTGCGGCGAGGTCGTGGCGCCCGGCCGCGGTGAGGCGGGCGGCCATGTCGTGCGCCTCGGTCGCCGCGAACAGGGCGAGCCCGCGGCCGGCGTCCAGCGCCTGCACCGCGCCGGCGACGTCGTTCGCGGCCAGGCACTTGCGGGCGATGCCGACCGCGTCCACGGCGGCGTCCCGGGCGGCGATGCTCGCGCCGGCCAGGTCGGGCTGCTTGAGCACCTGCCACACGTGGGCGCGCATGCCGTCCAGCCCGCCGCGCTGGGAGTCCCGGCCGAGCCGGGCCCGGCAGTCGGCCAGCATCTCGGCGATCATCGACCACTGTGGGTGCTGCGGGCCGCCGGCGAGCCGCCGCGCCTCCACGAGGAGGGTCTCCGCCTCGGTCATCGGTCCGACCGAGTTCGTCACCTCGCTGAGCCGCAGCAGGCCCAGGGCCAGTCCGGCCAGGTAGAAGGTGCGTTGCGGATGCGTGTCGCCGACGTCCGCGATCGCGCTGCGGAAGTCCGCCACGGCGGAGGTGATCTTGGCGGGGTCGGTCTCGTCGACCAGCGCCGCGATGCCGGCCGCGGCGCGGACCAGGGTGCGGTCGGTGGGTCCGAAGCTCGGCCGCGACGCCAGATCGGCGATCGCCTCCGGGTCCAGCCGGCCCGTTCCGGCGGTGAAGAGCCCCGCCATGGCCAGCGCGTCCTCGGCCGCGCTACGCAGGTGGTGGCCGGGAGGCAGCGCGTCGGCGGCGGCACGGATCTTGCGCATCGGCTCGGTGAGGTCGGCGCCGGCCCGCTGGGCGGCCTGGAACTCCCCCATCGCCACGGCGATGTCGACCGTCGGGCCGGCCGTCTCCTCGTGCTCACTCATGGTCCGGCCGAGCGTGCGCAGGCGGGTGACCAGGCGGGCCATCGCCGCGGCGTCGCCCTCGGTGGCCGCTCGCCCGTACTCGACGCTCAGCCGGGCCGACGCGAACATCGGCGCGACGGACGGGTCGTCGGCCGCGTCGGCGGCCAGCAGGTCGATCTCGGCGAGGGCCGCGTCGAAGTCCGGCAGCCGGCTCTCGGCGGCGGCGAACGCCAGCACGGTCGCCCGCCCGGCCGCCCGCCAGCGCCGCCACCGGGCCGTCCGCGGCGGATCGGCGTCGGCCAGGGCCAGCAGGCCGTCCAGCGCGCGCAACCGTTCCGGGTGGGCCATCGGCTGACGGCGGAGCACCGCTTCGACCAGCTCTGCCGCCAGCTCCGCGCGCCGAGGGCCGCGCGGCAGCCGGTGGACTTCCTCGATCGCCGAGTCCAGATCGCCGTCGCCGGCCAGAGCGGCGGTGATCCGAGCGGTCAGCGGGTCAGTGCCGTCCATGCGTACGCCTCCCTCAGCCGTCCGCCATCCCTGACGGACAGGAGGTCACCGCGGGCGCCCGGCCGGGGTCCGTCCGCCAGACGTGGATGCCGGCCGCGGCGGCCGGCGTGAGGAGGCCGCGACGATGGCTGTCTGCCCAACCCTGCCGACGAGCGGTGCGCCGGTATCCAAAACGGCTCTGACCAGGCACACTCGATGCGTGTTGACCCAGCCGGCCCGGCAGCGATGCTGATGGAGCTCACCCCCGAGCAGCGCGACCGCCTTCAGCGCGTCCTGGAGGAGGAGCTGCGGGCGGCGTACCGCTCGGCGGTGGACCGGGGCGCCCGGCCGGCCGACGTCCACCGGATGCTCGTCGACCGGCGGCACGCGCTGGACGAGCTACTGCTCCGCCTCGCGGACGATCCGGAGCACCCCGTCGACGAGGCGGGAGACGGCGGCGGGGTCGGCGAGAAGGGCGACTAACCGCTCGTCGTGGTCCGGCCCGGCGAGCGGCGCCCGGCCGAGCTCCTCGGCGTCGCTGCCGTTCAGGAACAGCGTGGTGAGCACCTCCACCACGGTCGCGGCTGGATCGTCGTCCCGGCGTAGTCCCCGGGCGATCGCCTCCATCGCGATCCCGGCCAGCGCCGCGATGTGCGCGTCGGCTTGATCGTCGTCGTCGAACGGCCGCAGCGGGCGCGGATCCCCGGCGCTGTCCCCGGGCGGCGCGGCGACCGGCGCCGGCTTGCGGCTCAGCGGGGCGTCGACGTGGGCGGCGTACCAGGCCGGGCGTTCGCGCATGACGGCCAGCACCTGCTCGACCTCGGCCGCCACCAGGGCCGGGGTGCTGCCGGCGTGCTCGCCGGTGATCAGCGCCCGGCGCTGCGCCCACTCGTCCAGCGGCCAGAGGTCGGCGCCGGCCGTCGCGGGCACGCCCACCCAGGTGAGGATCTCCAGCGCGAGGGTCGTCAGCCACGGGTCGTGGCCCAGGCCGGCGGCCAGCGTGGCGGTCATCCGGGGCCGCTGCAGCGCGCCGAGGGCGCCCCGCCTGCGCCGGTGCCCGTCGACCGCCGCGCGGGGCGCCCAGTACGCCAGCCAGGCCGGCAGGTCGTCGATCGGCGTGCTCGTGGTCAGCAGGTGCTCGACCAGCGACTCGACGTCGTCGTGGAAACCGTCGAGACAGGACCCGGTCAGGTGGCGCAGGCCCCGCCCGCAGCTCCCGTGCCCGCGGCGCCGCTCGACCTTGCGGGTGACGACCTGGAAGACGACGGGGTGGCACACCGCGTACGCGGCGGCGTGGTACGCCCGGCGCTCAGCGTCGCCGGCCGCGGCCACCACCTCGCCCAGCACGCCGGCCCGGGCCAGTTCGGTCAGGGACCCGACGTCCGGCGCCGGCCGCTCGATGGTGGCGGTGGGCCGGCCCCGGCGGTCGGGGGCCGGCTCGGACCTTTCTGCGCTGGTCACAGAACTTCCTTCCGGGTACGTCGCACCGTTGCGACGAGGCGGGGACGGCGAGGCAAAGGTCCGGCTGGATCGAGTGTGTGGACGCAGCCGTCCGCCTGGCCAGGCTCCGGGGCGACATCCGGCCGTCCGTCCGCGAAGTCTGCGAGACCGACCTACCCCGAACGGTTGTCAAATGCATGCGGCCAGAACATCCTGGGGCCCGCCGCGGCCCGGTCCTGGCCGATCTCTGGCCGTGTTGCTGGCCGATCACAGGCCACGCGGCGTGGTGTCGGCCGAGCTACATTCCGTACATATGCGGGATCGCCGGTCCGGGCCTCTTCTTAAGTGGAGGACGTGGCCGATCTGTACGGCGAACTGCTCCGCCTGCGCCGCGGGCGTGGCATCGAACGCCCGGACCTCGGCGCCTACCTCGGGCCGGTGCTGCAGGCGCTCTGCGGCGTCACACCCGCCGATCGCGACGCCCGGGTCCGGCCCCGGGCGGCGGCCGTGCTGGAGGGGCTCGCCGCGGCCCTGCCGCCGGATCTGCGCGAGGCCGCCCGCGTCGCGTTCGCGCTGGACAAGGACTACCGGTTCCGCACGCTCGAGGACCGGATGCGCACGCTGGCGGGGCGGTGGAAGTACTCCGAGCGGACGACCCGTCGGCTGATGGACCGGGCGGTCCGCATGATGGTCAAGGAGGCCGAGGCGGCCGGGCCGGCGGGACCCGAGGCGGCCGCCGGGCCGGGCTGGCGGGTGATCTCGCTGGCGGCGTTGTTCCGCCTGGACACCGCGACCCCCGAGCTCTACGAGATGCGCCGGATCGTCACGACGCGGGACGTCGACCGGATCACCGTACGGCTGGGCCTGCCCCCGGCGCCCGGCCCGGATGCGGGCGACGGCCTGGTGGTGGACGCGCTGTTCGGCGCGCGGGTGGCCAAGGTGGAGCACGCGCCGCGCCGCAACCACTTCCGGATCATCCTCGACCTGCCCCGGGTGGTGCCGGCCGGCGAGCCGCACGAGTTCTGGTTGCGCGTGATCCTGCCGGCCGGGCAGCCGACCTGGCCGCACTACGCGATCGTGCCGCTGAACCCGTGCGACTCCGGCACCGTGCGGGTGCGCTTCGCCCCGGACCGGCTGCCGGCCGCGGTGTGGCCGCTCGACGAGGTCCCGTACCTGGATCTCGCCGACGAGACGCCGGGCGCGGAGCGGATCCGCCCGGACGGCGCCGGCGACGTGGTCCGGCACTTCACCGGGCTGCGCGAGGGATACGGCTACGGCGTCGCCTGGACACCCGCCCCCTGATCCGCCACGCATACCCGGGTCTGACGGACCGATCGGCGCCGCTGTCCGTCAGAGACCGTCGACGCCGTCGAAGGGAACCGGGGTGAACGGTAAGCGCTGGGCCGCCGCGTTGACGGCGGCCGCACTGATGATCATGTCGAGCGGTACGGGGCCGGCCAGGGCCGCGCCGGCCACCCCGGAGGACGTCTACGCCGCGCTGGGCATCGACAGCGTGGCCGGCGACTACGTGGTGCTCGTGGACGTCTCCGGTTCCATGAACGGGGAACGCTACGCCGACGTCAAACGCAGCCTCACCGCGTTCTTCGCCGCGCTGGCCCCGGACGACCAGGTGACGCTGGTGCCGTTCGCGAACACGGCGACCGCCCGGACCCAGGCCGCCGGCCGGGCGCCCGGGAAGCTGGTCGCGAAGCTGCCGTCCGCGGCCACCGGCACCAGCACCGACATCGGGGCGGCCATCGAGAAGAGCATCGACGTGCTCGAGCGGCCCGGGGCCCCCGCGCTCGCCACGGTGGTGCTGCTGACCGACGGCGAGCACGATCCGCCGGGCGGGAGTCCGTACCCGTTCACTCAGGGTTATCAGTGGGACCAGCTCGCCAAGGCGGCCAAGGCGCTGCCCCAGCGATCGGTGGCGGCGTACGCGGTGCCGCTGGCCGGGAGCACGGGCGCGCCGCTGCTGAAGAAGGTCTTCCCCGGCGCCCAGGTGCTGCGGCCGACCGCGATCGACAAGCTGACGGCCACGCTGGAACAGCCCAAGGCGGCGTCGCGGGCGGCGAAGGCCCGCAGCGTCCTGAGCGGCGACGAGGACAAGGGTGTGCGGGTCACCTGGCCGGGCGGCACGGGCGGCGCCGGGCACAGCGAGGTCGCCGTGACGCTGACGTCGACCACCGCGCACGTCCCGCTCACCGTCGACCGGCTCGCGGTCGCCACCGCCAACCCCGATCTGACCGTACGCGTGCCCGCACAGCCGGTGACCCTCGCGCCCGGCGCCTCCGTCACCGTGCCGATCGACCTGACCTGGGACGCCGGGCCGCGGCGCACCGCGCCCCTGTCGACCGTCCGTGACACCGCCACGCTGACCCTGACCGGCGAGGTGTCGTCGCCCTGGGCCGGCACGATGAGCCGCGACCTCGGCATGACGTTCACGCCGGAGCTCACCGGGGGCACGTCCGAGCGGGAGCTGTCCGCGCAGCGCGGCAGCATCGGCTACTGGATCGCGGGCGCGGCGTTGCTAGTGATCGTGCTGGCGGCGCTCTGGTGGTGGCGCAGGCGGCGGCTCACCCCCGATCTCACCGGCACGCTGCGGGTCCGTACGCCCACCGGAGCCGACCGCCACGTGCCCCTGAGCGGCCGCAAGGTCCGGCTGACCGCGGGCACGTCCGGGCTGCCCGGCGCCGGCGAGGTCACCGCGGCCCGTGCCTCGGTGGGCGCCCGTACCGACCTGGTGATCGCGTACTCGAAGGACGGATCGGTGGCGCAGCGGTCGGTGGCGACCTGCGCTCCCGGAGCCACTGTGGAGGTGAGCGGCGTGAGTTTCACCTGGGAGGGCGTGCCGGCCCGGCGCGGCGAGCCGGCGGTGGCGTCGTGACCACGCAACGGGTACGGGACCTGACGATCACCGACGACGAGCTGCTCGCCCATCGCGACCTCACGTCGCCGGACGAGCGGGACGGGTGGGGCGGCGATCCCGGCCGTACGGTCCACGGCGGTGTCCGCTGCGGGCGGCCGCTGCTGTATCCGGTGCCGCCGGAGGATCTTCCGCTCCCCCTGCGCCGGCGGGCGCGGGAGTTCGACGGGCGTTACGTGGGGGCGCTGTTCGCGTACGACCTCGACGAGCTCCCGGCCGGGCGGCGGTATCTCGGCGCCCGGTTCGACGTGACCCTCGACGAGCGGTCGGCCCGCGCGGTGCACCTGGCGGTCGACGGGGACGATCTCGGGCTGGTCAGCGGCGCCGTCGAGATGGAGGCCGCGTCGGCCACGGCGGCTCGCACGGTCGCCGCCGCCAGGAGCCGGCGGGGCTGGTTGTGGCGGCTGGCCGGGCGGTCCGGTACGCCCCGGGCCTGGCCCACCGGCGCGCAGAGCCCCGACTTCGGCTGGGCGTACGACGACCCCGGCGGCGATCTGCTGCTGCCGCGGGCGTACGCGATGCACGCCCTGCTGGAACTCCCCGCGAGGGTGACCGAGGTGACCGGCCGTCTCGGGGTCCGCGTCGAGATCGGCGCCCGGGGCGGCCGGCGCCCGGCCGGGATGCAGGAGTCGGTCCGCTTCGCCGAGCCGCTGACCCCGGCCGACGTGCCGCGCGGCGCGGCCGTCCGGCTGTGCATGGCGGCCGACGTCGCCGGGTACAGCCGGCGCGGCAACGACGCCACCGAGCGGATCCAGCGTGACCTGGTCGCCACGCTCGCCCGCTGCCGGCGAGCGGCCGGGATCCCGGACCGCGCGGTCGCGCCGCAGCCGCAGGGCGACGGGCAGTTCACCGTGCTGCCGGTCGGCATCGACGAGTCGGTGGTCATCCCGGCGCTGCTGCGCGAGCTCGGCCGGGCGCTGCGCGACCTCAACGAGCGGGCCGGGCCGGACGACCGGATGCGGCTGCGGGTCGCCCTGCACCGAGGGCTGATCAAGGAGGGCGACAACGGCTGGATCGGCGCCGCCCCCATCGCGGTGCACCGGATCCTGGACAGCCCGCCGCTGCGCCGCGCCCTGGCCGACCACCCGGCCGCCGACTACGTGCTGGGCGTGCCCGATGGGCTCTTCCGCGACGTCATCGTGCCGGCGGCCGAGCCGCCGGGGCCCGACGAGTTCGCCCCGATGGTCGTCGACCTGCCGGAGAAGGGTTTCGTGGAGCACGGCTGGCTGCACCTCGGCCGCCGGCCCTGACCGGTCAGGGGTCGGCGCCCTCGGCGACGGCGCGCAGGGCGGCGTGGTCGACCACGGTGATCCGCCGGTAGCCGGTACGGACGAGGCCCTGGTCGCGGAGCAGGCGCAGCGCCTTCTGCACGGTGTCCTCGGCCGCGCCGACCAGCGTGGCGAGCTCGGTCTGGCTGAGCTCGACGCCGATCAGCACGCCGTCGCGCACCGCCTCGCCGCAGCTCGCCGCGATCTCGCCGAGGACGTGGGCCAGGCGGACGTGGACGGGGTACGCGGCGAACTCGGAACGCCGCTCGTTGGCCCACCGCAGCCGCTGCCCGACCGTCGCGGTGACCTGGTTGGCGACGTGCGGATGCTCCCCCAGGAACCGCAGGAACTCGGCCTGCCGGATCACCGTGGAGACCACCTCGCCGCAGGTGGTGACGGTGGCCGAGCGGCCGTTGCCGGTGATCGCGGCGAACTCCCCCACGATGTCGCCCGGCAGCCGGATGGCCAGCAGCCGGGGCACGCCGCCGACCTCGGTGGTGATCTTCACGTGCCCCTCGCGGAGCACCTCGACGTGGGTGTCCCGGCCACCCTCGACCAGGATGCGCCGCCCGGCCGGCAGCCGCCGGGTCACGCCCAGCGCCAGCAGCGCGTCGCGTTCCGGCACGGTGATCCGGGACAGGAACGAGCCCGGCGCCCACGCCGGCCCGGCGGGACGGGTCATGGCTCGATCCCGTACTTCTCCGGATTCCCGGGCGGGGACAGGTGATGCACTACCGGCACCGACGAGCGGGGAGGGACGCCATGGAATCGCACCGACGCTGACCCGTCCGCCGCTCAGCCCTCCCGCTCGCCGATGATGTCGCGGACGGTGGCGACGATCCGGTTCAGCCGGGCCTGGTCGGTGAGCGCGCCGGTGACCCCGCCGAGCGAATCCTCGACGTCGTGCGGCGCCCGGTCGATCGCCGGGGTGAACAGCCCGCCGAAGACCGTACGGATCACGTCCACCACGATCGCGTGGAGGTGCTCGCCCTGGTCGAGGCGCTGCTGGATGGCCCCTACCGCGTCGCCCGCGAGCTTGGCCATCTCGGCCTCCACGGTCGCGTACGGATCACCGAGCGCCAGCGGCGTCGCGGCCGGACCCGGCCCGTCCTCCACCGGGAGCGCCGACACGGCCGTCTGCTTGCGGCCGAGCGGGCGCTCGACGTACGACTCGTACCACTGCGGGCGGCGGCGCATCGCGGCCAGGACCGTCTCCACCTCCCGCGCCACCACCGCCGGTTCGCTGCGCCACCAGTCGCCGGTGCACCCGGCGCGCTCCTGCGCCCACGCCTCCAGCGGCCACACCTCGGTCCCGGCGGTCCCGCTCACCCCGACCCAGACCAGCATCTGCGTGGCCAGCGTCGTCAGCCAGCGGTCGTGCCCGAGGTCGCCGGCCAGCCAGCCCGGGAGCCGGGGCCGCTGGAGCGCGCCCCGCTCGCCCCGGCGCCGCCGGTGACCGTCCACGGTGGCCGCGTTGAGCCGGCCGGCGATCCACCCCTCCAGGTTGAGGATGGGCTGCCGCGCGTGCGTGAGCAGGTCCTCCACCACCGCCTCGACGTCGTCGTGGAAGCGGTCCAGGCACTCGTCGGCGAGCCGCTCGACGCCGGCGGCGCACGCGGTGTGCCCCCGGTTGAGCTCCATCCGGCGGGTGAGGCGGGCGAACACGATCGGCCAGACCACGTCGTACGCGGCGCCGGTCAGCGCGGTCCGCTCGGCGGGGGCCGCGGAGGCAGCCGTGTCGGCCAGCCGGCCGGTGCGGGCGAGATCGCGCAGCACCCGTGCCGCGGTGGCGTTCGACGGGCGGAACCCGCGGTCGTACGTGTCGACGGCGTTCGCCGTCCTGGAGGCGTACACACCGGCCTGCGGCCCGTTGTGCGGCACACGGGCCGCGGGCACGCGGCCGAGATCGAGACGCTGGGTCGGCCCGTCCGAAACCCCCATTGACGGCTCCTTCCGATCTTCCGGAAACACATGATGTCGGCGGCAGAAACGCCGTCAAGTGGACAGCGCCCGCTCGAAGCTTGGCGGAAGTCGGTCGCGCGGCGCGATGGGCGCTGACCGGATCGGCCGATTCGGAAACCCAACTTCAGACCTTCAGCCATCCGGTACGGATGAACGTCGATCGCCCGCCGACCGGATCACCCACTCCGTCCGTCAGTACGCGGTGACGGTGAAGCTCCGGCGAAGGGACGCTCGTGGCGCGCACGGCATTGCTCATCGGGGCGCAGACGTACGGCCTCAAGGGTGTGGACAACGATGTGGACGCCATGGACACGGTCCTGTCCGCGCGGGGCTTCACGACCACCCGGTGCCAGGGCGCCGCCGCCACGCGGAAGGGGATCCTGTCGGCGTACGAGAACGTGATCTCCGAGGCGCGGCCGGAGGACGCGGTCGTGATCTTCTACTCGGGACACGGCTCGCTGGTGCCCGGCGGGCCGGCCGACCGCG
>Ga0190269_10001057_pt1 | contig 13381 bp, 12 predicted proteins | sample Popmic249IS_FD_133749 | JGI IMG/M metagenome (GOLD analysis project Ga0190269, IMG submission 133749) | Populus adjacent soil microbial communities from riparian zone of Blue River, Arizona, USA - 249 IS | ecosystem: Environmental > Terrestrial > Soil > Riparian zone | place: USA: Arizona...
ACGGATCTGGAGCTGCCCGACCAGCTCGCCGCGACGCTCAACTCGGACGCACCACCCGATTCGATAGCACGCTGGGCGGCGGAGCGCGGGATCGCGCGGGAAACGCTGTCACGACAGTTCCGCACGCTCTACGAAGTATCCGCTGCGCGTTATCGCATCGAAGCGCGCGCGAGACGCGCTTGGTCCGCGATCGTCACGTCGAACATCCCGCTCGCAACCCTCGCACAAGCCTGCGGCTACGCCGACCAAGCACACCTCACGCGCGACGTCGCGGTGCTCACCGGCCGCACACCAGGCGCGTGGCGCAGCGCACGATCACAAATCTTCAAGACAACGATCGAGACCGCGCCGAAGCTCGGTGAATGACCGCGATCGCGCTGCAAAACGTGCAACTTCGCATCTGGCCGATCCTCCTCGCCGCGCTGCTGATGGAAGCTATCTTGCTTGCGGGGCGCGAGTCGGCGCGCGCGTTGCTGCGGCTCGGTGGGCTCGATCACGGTTGGATGTTCATGGGCGCTGCCCTGTTTGGCCAAGCGCTGTTCGGCTACGCCGGCATCCTCGTGATGCGGCGCATGTTGCCCGAAGCAGACGCTCACGTGCGTTGGCCGCGCGGCAAGAGCCTTGCGCTGCCTGCGGTTTTCAGCGGCATCGGCATGGGCGTCGTGATGTTGTTGGCCGATTACTGGCCCGATTTGCGCGCTGGCCGGGCGCCGCAGGCGAGCTACGACATCGCGCCCTGGCCGGCGATCGCGATGCTGCTCGCGCTCGCTTGCACGGGCTTCGCCGAGGAGACGATCTTTCGAGGGTTGCTCACTGGCATGCTGGTGGTGCTCGTGCCGGGGCGCTTGCGTATCGGTCGCCTCGACCTGCCGCTCGCGGCGTACATCGTCGCGCTGATCTTCGGCATCGCGCACTGGGAAAGCTTCGTGTATCGCCCACTGCATCTCGCGATCGCACAACAGATCTATGCCTTTTTATGGGCGCTAGTTTACACCTGGTTGATGGAACGCTCTGACAGTTTGATGGCGCCTATCATCGCGCACGGCGTGAGCAATGCTGTCGAGGTAGGCCTGGTGATGGCGCTGATGACCTATCAGAGTGCGCCGCTCGCCACTTGAGTCTAGAATATGCGCGGCTTCATTCACCATGACGAACAGCGCCACCGCCCTCCCCGCAACGCAAACACCTGCATCAGGCCTCACGCTCAAAGTGCTGAGCGCGCTCAGCGCATCGCACTTCTTGAACGACATGATGCAGTCCCTCCTGCTCGCGCTGTACCCGCTGCTCAAGGGCAAGTTTCTGCTGTCGTTCGGTGAAGTTGGCTTGATCACGCTCACCTATCAGCTGACTGCGTCGCTGTTTCAGCCGCTGGTCGGTCTGTACGCCGACCGAAAACCGATGCCGTACGCCCTGCCCGTCGGAATGAGCTCGACGCTGTGCGGTCTGATGCTGCTCGGGTTTGCACCCAGCTTTGCAGCGGTCATCGCATCCGCGGCGCTGATCGGGCTGGGCTCTGCGGTGTTTCACCCCGAGTCCTCGCGCATCGCACGCTTCGCCTCGGGTGGCCGTCACGGCTTCGCGCAGTCGTTGTTCCAGGTGGGCGGCAACATGGGCACTGCGATCGGGCCGCTGGTAGCGGCAGCAGTGATCGTGCCGAACGGGCAGCGCAGCGTCGCCTGGTTTGCGCTCGCCGCGCTCTCTGGCGTGTTGATCCTGCTGCAAGTCAGCCGCTGGTACAGCGCCCAACACGCTGCGCTCGGCGGCCGCGGCAGAGCGTCGGCGCAGACCAGCGCGCTCTCGCGACGCACGGTGCTCGGCGCGATCGCGATCCTCCTCGTGCTGATCTTCTCCAAGTACTTCTACATCGCCGGCTTGAGCAGCTTCTACACGTTCTATCTGATCGAGAAGTTCCAGCTCTCGGTGCAGAGCGCGCAGATCCATCTCTTTATCTTCCTGTTCGCGTCGGCGCTCGGCACGATCGCAGGCGGCCCGATCGGCGATCGCTTCGGCCGCAAACCTGTGATCTGGGCGTCGATCCTCGGCGTCGCACCGTTCGCGCTGCTCTTGCCGCACGCCGATCTGTTCTGGACCACGCTGCTCACGGTGTTGATCGGCCTGGTTTTGTCCTCTGCGTTCTCGGCCATCCTCGTCTACGCCCAGGAGCTCATCCCCGGTCGCGTGGGGATGGTCAGCGGCTTGTTCTTCGGGTTCGCCTTTGGCATGGGCGGGCTCGGCGCCGCGGTGCTCGGCATGCTCGCGGACCGCACGAGCATCAGCTTCGTGTATCGAGCCATCGCGTACCTGCCGCTCCTCGGTCTGGTCGCAGCGCTGCTACCGGGACGACCTCGCCAGGGGCCCGCGGCCGCGACGCAAAAAGCCTGAAAACATGGCAAGGCTGCGCGGAAACTCGCGCCCGGCGCCCGCGGATTTCTCTCAAAATGCGATTGAATACTATTTTCAATTGCAATAAATGGACACCTCGCGGACCGCGCCGGTGTTCGTACGCGCGGACTGTCGAAGGCTCTGGTCGAGCCCTGAGATGCTCCGATCATCGACTCAGCTCAAATCTCTATCCGCTTCGATCCTCAGGCTCTGGCTCGTCCTGTCGCTGTTGGTGCTCGCGCGCAGTGCGGCCTTTGCGCAGGAGACGCAGGACGCGGGGGTCAGCCCCGCGGTAGCTCCGCCCGCGCAGCCAGAAGCTGCGGCGCTGCAGCCGAAAGCTGCACCGCCGTCGCTGGTCTACGCGCCCGAGCCGGCCTTTCCGGAGGAAGCCAAGAACGCAGGCGTGACCGAGGCCACGGTCGTGCTGCGCGTGTTGATCGACGCACAAGGCCAGGTCAGCGAGGCAGACGTCGTGGAGCCCGTAGGCCAGGGCTTCGACGAGAGCGCAAAAAACGCGGCGTTGCAGCATCGGTTCGAGCCTGCGCGCCGCGATGGGCAGCCAGTGGCCGCGCGCGTGCTGTTGCGCGTGGAGTTTCATGCCCCGCCGCCGCAAGCTGCTCCCGAGCAACCTGAGGTTGCACCCGCGGTCATCGCCCCGGCCCCCGAACCGCCTCCTCCCGCGCCAAGCGCTTCATCCGGAGTTGACGTCACAGTACGCGGTCACTCCCAGGCCGAGCGCATGCGCCGCTCCGCCGAAGCCGTGCAAGTCGTGGAGCTCGAAGATGCGAAGCGCCGCACCGCTGACCTCGGCGAGGTGTTGGCGCGCACCCAAGGCGTCGGCGTGCAGCGCGCCGGCGGGCTCGGCTCGGACACGCGCTTCTCGCTCAACGGCTTGACCGACGATCAGATCCGCTTTTTCGTCGACGAGATCCCGCTCGACTTCGCGGGCTATCCGTTTGGCATCGCGAACATTCCGATCAACTTGATCGAGCGCGTCGAGATCTATCGCGGCGTCGTGCCGATCCGCTTCGGCGCCGACGCTCTCGGCGGCGCGGTCAACGTAGTCACAAACCAGAGCCTGCGCGGCACACACGCCGCTGCATCGCTGCAAGGGGGCTCGTTCGGCACGTACCTCATGAGCCTGAGCGCACAGCACCTCGACGAAAAGAGCGGCTGGTTCAACCGCGTAAGCGGCTTCATGGATCGCGCGGACAACAACTATCCGATGAACGTCGAGGTCGCGGACTCGCGCGGCCGAGAGACCAGCGCGCGCGTTTATCGCTTTCACGACGGCTACCGCGCGCGGGGCGCGAACCTGGAGAGCGGCATCGTCGACAAGTCGTGGGCTCGGCGCCTCCTGTTGCGCGGCTTCGTCACGCAGTACGACAAAGAGATCCAGCACAACCTGTTCATGACGTTCAATCCCTACGGGGATATCACGCTGAGCGAGCTCTCGGCCGGTGGTACCGCACGCTACGAGAACACGTTCGGCGAGCGTTTCTCTGCATCCGCCGTGCTCGGCTACAGCTACGGCATCATGAAGTACGTAGACATCGGCGAATGCGTCTACGACTGGTTTGGTCAGTGCATCCGCGAGCGGGCACAGCCCGGCGAGCGCAACGGTCGCGCAGAAGATCAGCGCTACGGCGAGCACAATGTCTACGGGCGCGTGAACCTCGACTATCGCTTGCACCCCGAGCACTTGCTGCGGTTGTCACTCGCGCCCACGTACATGGGCCGAACTGGCGACGAGCGCCGGCAAGCGAACCGTGATGCGCGCGATCCACTTTCCGCGGACCGCGACCTGGTGAGCATCGTAAGCGGCCTGGAATACAAAGCTGATCTGCTGTCGCGCAAGCTCGAAAACGTCGCGTTCGTCAAAGACTACTTACAGATTCTACGCTCCGAAGAGCCGCTCGCGAACGGCGGCGCGTTCCTGCGGCGCGACGACGAGACACATCGGTTCGGCGTCGGAGATGCGCTGCGCTACACGTTCGCGCCGTGGATCTACGCCAAAGCCTCGTATGAGTGGGCAACCCGCTTGCCGCGGCCTGACGAGATCTTCGGCAACGCTTTTCCGATCCAGGCGAACCTCGAGCTGAAGCCGGAGATCAGCCACAACATCAACCTCGGCGTGACTGTCGATGCGCGCGTGACTTCGGGCAGGTGGCGCGGCGACGTCAATGGCTTCGTGCGCGACGCAGACGAGCTGATCGTGCTGGTCGGAAACGACAAGACCGCGATGTACCAGAACGTCTACAGCGCGCGCTCGGCGGGTGCGGAGCTGGCTGCTGGCTGGACCTCCCCCGGCGACTACATCGCGCTCGACGGCAACTTCACCTACGTCGACTTTCGCAACACGTCAGAGACTGGACCGTTCGCATCGAACAAGGGCGAGCGCATCCCAAATCGTCCTTACCTGTTCGGCAATGGCAGCGCACGGCTGCAGGTGCGTCAGCTGGCGGTGCCGCGCGACGAGCTCGCGCTGATCTGGTCCTCGCGCTATGTGCACAAGTTCTATCGCGGCTGGGAAGGACTCGGAACCGACAAGCTGTCGGTCCCCTCCCAGCTCCTGCACTCCATCGCGCTCACCTATCTGGTGCGAAGTGATCTGACAACGCTCAGCTTCACGAGCGAAGTGCAGAACGTCACGGATCAAGCTGCGTACGACTTTTTCGGCGTCCCGCGACCGGGCCGCGCGTTCTATTTCAAGGTCACGGCTTCACTTTGAAGAGATGTCGAGGAGAAACACACCATGTATTTGAGCAAACGGTCAGGGTGGAAACTGGGTGCAGCGCTTTGTGTGCTGCTGTCCGCTGCAGTCGCCTGCGACGACGCTGAAGACTCGAGCAGCAACTCCCAGGAGGAGGAGCACTCGCACGCAGACGGCAATGGCGACCACGAGCACGACGAGAGCACTGACGCTGGCAGCAGCAGCGAAGTAGACGCCGAAAGCAAGAACGCCGACGCTGGCAGCAGCAACGAGAGTGAGACAGGAGCGAGCGATGCGAAGAAGTTCTTCGTCATCCCAACCGAGGTGTACGGCGCAGACTTCGCCGACTCCACGAGCTATGTCCCGGTCGTTCCATCTCTCGACGTCGAGGAGATCAGCCTAGACAACGCCAAAGAGCTCAACGGCCGCGCGAGCATCGGCCAAGTCGGCAAGTGGCTGTTCATCGCTGGCTCGACGGAGCCGGTCGTCACACGCTACACGATCACCGCTGACGGCAAGCTCGAAGAAGACGGCAAGCTCAACTTCATGAATTACGGCGTGCCGGAGTTCTTCGCGATCGACTCGTGGGGCGCGCTCTTCGTGAACGAAGAAAAGGCCTACATCTTCAACGGCAGCGACGGCAGTCACATCGTGTGGAACCCGACGACGCTGGAGATCACGGGCGAGATCAAAGGCCCGGACGTAACCATGGAAGGTTACAACCTCGAGAGCATCGCGTTCGTGCGCGGCAACCGCATGTACCGTGTGTTCACGCTGCTGAACTATGACACCTGGGAGTTCCTGCCGAAGCCGCAGTACCTCGCGGTCTACGATCTCGATAAAGACGAGATCATCGAGATCGTCGAAGAGACGCGCTGCCCGCAGCTCTACAATCGTCCGTTCATCGATGAAAACGAAGACATCTACTTTAGCGGCTGGGTGTGGACGCCCGGGCTCGCGCTGACCGGCGAGTATCCGAAGAGCTGCGCGCTGCGCGTGAAGAAGGGCGAAGACGTCTTCGATCCGGACTACCAGCTCAACTTCGGCGACATCACTGAAGGCCGCGAGGGTGCGATGCTGCGTTACCTCGGCAAGGGCCAAGCGCTGCTCGACGTGTTCCACGCCGAGCGCGCCGAAATCAACGACGACACCGACGCGCAGAAGCTGACCGAGACGCCGAACTGGCGCCTGTGGAAGATCGACCTCGCGAAGAAGACCGGCGCGCCGATCGAGAGCCTCGACTTCAAGGCGGGTGGCTTCACGGATGTACCGATCGACGGTCGCAACTTCTTGTTGGTGCCCAACAAGGATTACTCCGAGACCACCGCCTACGAGATCGTCGGCGACGAGGCCAAGAAGGGCTTCAAGATCCGCGGCAGCTCGTACGACATGCGCCGCGTGCGCTAGCCCCCCTTTGCCAGCAAATCCGAGGCTCGCCGGCATCCGCTGGCGGGCCTCGTGTCGCTTGCAACCTTGTGCAGATGGCGCGCGAGCGGTAGGTGTCGCAAGCATGTCGATCCGCATCCGCCAGCTGCACGAGGTCAATGATCAGCAAATCACCGAGCTCTCCGAGGTGCTCGTGGATTGTGTCAAAGGCGGCGCCTCCGTCAGCTTCATGGCGCCGTTTGCGCACGAGGATGCGCGCGCCTTTTGGGAGAAAGTCGCAGCGGACGTTGCGAGCGGTGCGCGTGCACTCCTCGTCGCGGAGAGCAGCGACGGCACGATCATCGGCACGGTCCAGCTCGTGCTCGCGATGCCGCCGAACCAGCTCCACCGCGCCGACGTGGCCAAGATGCTCGTTCATAGAAGCGTACGCGGGCGTCGCATCGCCACCGAGTTGATGCTGGCGCTCGAAGCGACCGCGCTTCAGCTGCAGCGTCATCTGCTCGTCCTAGACACTGTCACGGGTGGTATCGCCGAGCATCTCTACGAGCGGTTGGGATGGGTGCGCGTGGGCATCGTGCCAGACTTCGCGCTCTTTCCGCAGGGCGGATACTGCAGCACCACGTTCTTCTACAAAACACTGGTCGCCCGCTGAGCATGCGAGGACACTGCGTGACAGGAGAAGAACACCATGGCGACGAAGCGACCTGAGTACGAGCTGTTCTATTGGCCGGGCATCCAGGGCCGCGGTGAGTTTGTCCGCCTCGCGTTCGAGGATGCTGCGACGCCCTACGTCGATGTCGCGCGCGAGCCCGGCGGCATCAAGGCGCTCGAGAAGCTGCTACGCGAGCGCGGCACGCCTGCTGCGCCCGCGCCTTTTGCGCCACCCTTCCTGCGTCATCGCAAGCTGTTGATCGCGCAGACCTCGGCGATCTTGCACTATCTCGGGCCGCGGCTCGGCCTCGTGCCTGCGACCGAAGCTGGACGCTTGGCTGCGCTGCAGCATCAGCTCACGATCGCCGACTGGGTGGCCGAGGCGCACGACACGCATCATCCGCTCGGCGTGAGCTTCTACTACGAAGATCAAAGGCCAGAAGCGCTGCGCCGCAGCACAGACTTCCGCAGCGCACGGCTGCCGAAGTTCCTGGGCTACTTCGAAGGTGTGCTCGCAGCTCATCCACGCCGCGGGTACCTGACGGGGGCGCGCGTGTCTTACGCCGATCTCTCGCTGTTCCAGGTTGTGTCAGGCCTGCGCTATGCATTCCCGCGTGCGTTCGCCCGAGCGGCTCGTAAAGCGCCGCGCGTGGTCGAGCTGGCAGAGCGCGTGGCACAGCGCCCAAACATCGCCGCGTACTTGAAGTCGCCGCGGCGTTTGGAGTTCAACGAACAGGGCATTTTTCGCAACTATCCCGAGCTCGACGAGGGGACAGCACGTCGCAAAAAGTCGTAGCAGGTCAGCGTAAGGGAGGCGCGGCTCGTCCCGCGAGCGGCGGCATCGCGAATGACATGCCCTTGTCGAAGGATCGCGACATCTCATCCAGCTCGTCGTAGCGCTCGAGCTGCCGCGGCTCGAGCACCGTGCTCAGCTCCGCGCGGACCTGCTCGCGATTGTCAGTGCGCCAGCTCTTCCAGCGGGCTGCGAACGCCTCATTCGACTCGTCCTGCTGACGCATCGGAGGGAGCTGAGGCGGCCGGGCGTGAATGAGCTCGGTGATGCGGCTCAGTTGCGCTTCGCTGAGCGGCTCGCCAACCCCATCGAGCTGATCGCGCACGCGCCGCACTTCCAGGCGCGCGGTGAACTGCTCTTGCCATGCCTCGAGCTTCTCGGCTGCTTCGCTGCCGATCACAGCTGCCACTTCCGCGCGATTTTTCGCGCGTACCTCATCTCGGTCTAGAGGCTGCTCGTTCGGCTTCGCCGTCGTCGCGCGCTCCTCCTGCGCCACGAGCACGTCGAGCAGAGAGCTCACCTGCGTCTCCGACAATCCGAGCTGCTTGAACATTTTGCCGTTGCGCAAGCGCACCATCGTGCGGCGGCCCGTGGGCGAGTAGTCGGGCTTGATGATCGGCAGCGTAGCTGTCGGCGCGGGCGCTGTGCTGACGGGCGCCGCAGCTATCGGCGGCGGAGGAAATGCGGGACGAGCCTGGGCTGCGCGCAAGCTGCGAACATCCATTTCCAGGCGGTCACGCTCGCTGCGTAGCTGACTCAGCTCCCCTTGCAATGCAGCATCGTGTAGTGCGCTCGCCTCTCTCGCGGGCTGCATCAGCAAGTACAAGCAGAAGGTCCCCAACAAGAGCGTCGACACCCCAAACAGCCAAGCAGGCTTGTTCATCGCTACACCTCCCCCCGTGTGCTCGCCACCACGCGCGCGATTACGTTTGTATTCGAGTGCGCGCGACGGGCGCAATTGCATGTGCATAGCACTTCCGTGTAAGTCTGCAGGCATGAAAAAGACCATCATTGTTTGCGGCTACGGAACTGGGATCTCGCACGCTGTGGCCCGCAAGTTCAGCTCCGAAGGCTTTCAGCTCGCGCTGGTCGCGCGCGATGCTGAAAAGCTGGCGGACTCCGTCGCGCCATTCGAAGCAGCGGGCGTCGTGGCCCGGGCATTTCCCTGCGATCTCTCGGACCATGCGGCGATCGTTCCGCTGATCGCGAGCGTGCGCGAAGCTTTGGGCCCGATCAGCGTGCTGCATTGGAACGCGCACAGCTCGCTCGCCGGCGACCTCACCCAAGCGGATCTGGCGGACTTGCGCACGAGCTTGAGCGTCGGCGTGCTCAGCCTGGTGAGCGCGGTGCAGCTGGTGTTGCCGGACTTGCGCGAAGCACAAGGATCGAGCGCCATTCTCATCACCGGAGGCGGCTACGCACTGTACGAGCCACAAGTGGACAAGCTGGCTGCGAAGTTCGGCGGGATGGGCCTCGCAGTCACTAAAGCTGCTCAGCACAAGCTCACCGGCGTGCTGCACCACAAGCTCAAGGACCAAGGCATCTACGTCGGCGAAGTGACTGTGCTCGGCTTGGTCAAAGGCACCTCACACGATCGCGGCAACGCCACCATCGAAGCCGCGTCCGTCGCAGACCGCTTCTGGGAGATCTACCAGAAGCGCACCGACGTTTGGGTCAACGTGTCCTAAGCGGAGCGAGCGTTGCGGCCTGGGCCGGCAGCCGCCGCGAATACACAACGCCGAATGCTGTGATAGCAAGCGATAGATACTGCGCCGGTGTCAGGCCGGCGTAGCGAATGTCGCCTCCGTGCACGTCAGAAGCGCGCAGAAAGTCCAAGGCAAAGCGCACCGGTCCGTATGCGGCACACAAGAAGCCAAGGTAGACACCGGGCACCAGGTAGCGCTTGCGGGCCCACCAAAACCACAGCGCGACCGGCACGCTCCACAACACCTCGTACAGACCGAGATCGTGCCGCGCCACGCCGCTGCCCTTCCAGTCGGCGACCGCGAGTGCGAAGTCACTGACGACGCCGGGATGGTCGTGCACGCAGAAACAACCCAGGCGCGCGAAGAACCACGCGAATGGAAACGAGAAGCACCAGATATCGCCGAGCTTCACGAGTGACGCGCGCCGCGTGTACGTGAAGTAGCACGCGGCGAGCGCGCCGCCGATGAAGCCGCCGTACGACGACAAGCCGTACCAGCGCGTAACCAGGAGACTTGGTCGTGCAGCGATCTCTGACCATTGATCGGGCAGATACATCGCGATGTTGAGCACGTAGGCAGAGATGATGCCGACGAGCGTTACGCGCGTGAGGAAATCAGCGAGCAACTTCCGACAGATCGAGAGTTGCTCCGCCCGCACCGCTGCGAAGTGGTGACAGACCAACAACGCGATCGCTGCGAGCACCCCGAACGGCTGAAGGGTGATCGAAGCGCCAAATGGCAACGCGATCGGCCATGGGCGAAGCTCAAACCAAGGGATCAGAAGAAAGCCAGTCATCACGACCAAGAACGCCGCTCCTGGTCGATGCATTCCCGGCGCTTGCGTTCGCGGTGGCTGGGATGTGCGCGCTAGCGCGCTAGGGCGCAAACCAGATGTCGACTGAGTGCTGCGTGTCGAGGTATTCGCGGACGGTGGTGATCTTGCCGTCACGCAAGCAGATCTTGAAGTGGTACTGCTGCCGGTACGCACGACCATTCTTGAGATCGCCACTCGATTCGACTTCCACCGCCAAACGATCACCATCGGCGATGACGTCGACTACACGCATGACGAGGCATGTCTCGAGGCGCTCATCCATGCGCTGAAACAAGCGTTTCAGGCGTGGTTTGTCGTAGATCCCTGCGCTCGGGAAACGCTCAGGCTTGCCCGGAAGACGCCAGCTGACGTCGTCGGACAACAATGAGAGCGCGCCATCCCAGTCTCGACGGCTGAAGCGGTCGAACAAATTGCGAACAATACTTTTGTTGTCTTGCATGTTTGTACTCTGCGCCTCGCGTGCAAAGAACGATTGGAAAAATCGGACGTGATCGCCCACAATGCACGTATGGAGTCGCTCGTCGTACAGCGCGGGCTCGCGCGCTACATCAAGGCCATGCGCCTCGCGCGCGCGACGGCCGCGAGCGCACGCTACCGCCGCCTGCCCGACGGCGAGACGGAGCTGATGCTTACGTTCGGTGCCGGCGCTCCACTGCGCGCGTCGGTCATAGGCACGCGCACGGCGCTCTTGAACAAGCCGACCGACCTCGGCGCGAGCGCCATCCTGGTGCGCTTTCGGCTCGGCGCAGCGCACGCATTTTTCGGTAGACCCATGTCTCTGCTGACCGACCAGATCGTGCCGCTCGACGCGCTATGGAGTGAGCGCGAGCTAGCGCCGCTGCAAGCGGCGACGAGCCCAGCGCAGCTGCAAGCGGCGTTCGAGCAGGTGCTGCAGGCGAAGTTCTCCGCGCCCTATGAACCAGCTGCGGCGCTCAGCGTGCGGCGTGCCTTGCAGCGCATCGCACAAGTGAAGGAGCTGCCGCGCGTTCCTGCGCTCGCGGCGGAGCTCGGCGTGAGTGAGCGGCAGCTGCGGCGCGGCTTCGATCAAGTGGTCGGCGTGTCACCCAAACATTACCTGCGCATCGTGCGCTTCCAACGCGCGCTGAGAGCGGCACGCGCGGCACAGCACAAGCCTGATTGGGCCGCGCTCGCGGAGAGCTGCGGTTACTTCGACCAAGCCCACCTGATCTCTGAGTTTCGCGAGATGGCGGGCGTCACCCCGGCGGTCCTGGTCGGATAACAGGCGCCGCGGACGGCCGAAAGACCGGCACCTGCCGGAAACAGCAGCACAGGCTCTGCTTTTCGCGGCTCGTGCCAGGGGTTTGTGCCCGGCACGTGCCGGCGGCGATCTGGTGTGCGCCCACCGCAAGGCCGCTCTCAGCTGCCGCGCAGCCGCTCTCAGCTTCGGCAAGCATCTTGCTCTAGGGCCGGACGAGCAAAGGAGTCGCTCGTGGACAGTTCATACGACGTGGTGGTTGTGGGAGGTGGCATCGCCGGAGGTGCCATGGCGCATGTGCTGGCGCGCGCCGGTTTGTCGGTGCTCGTTCTGGAGCGCGAGCACAACTATCGCGACAAAGTGCGCGGCGAATACATCCCGCCGTGGGGCGTCAGAGAGATCCAGCAGCTCGGACTGCAAGACGTACTCCTCGCCGCGGGCGGGCGGCTTGTGTCGCGGCTCGTCCCGTTCGACGAAGTGCTGCAGCCGGAAGCTGCCGAGCGTCGCGGTGATCGCATCGCGCAGGCCGTGGCAGGAGCCCCCGGATCGCTCAACGTCGGCCATCCGCAAGCATGCGATGCGCTGAACCAAGCAGCGCGCAGCGCTGGCGCGGACGTCTTGTGTGGCGTCACAGACATTTGCGTGCTCGCGACCGCGCCGCGCGTCGAGCTCAGCTATTTGCACGACGGCGGTGAACAGCGCGTGCGAGCGCGCCTCTTGATCGGCGCGGACGGTCGCCAATCCATCGTGCGCAAGCAGCTCGGCCTAACCCTGCACGAGCACGCGGCCCGTACGGTCGCGGCAGGTCTACTCGTCCGACAAGCGGAGGACGATCCGGCGCAACCATCGATGGCAGGCACCTTCGGCGACGCGTTTTACCTCGCCTTTCCCCGCGCGCAGGGAATAACGCGCCTGTACGTGATGTTGACCATCGCGGAACGTCAGCGCTTCGCAGGCGCACAAGGCGCCGGGCGCCTCCTCGAAAGCTATCGCAACTACGGCTCGCCGTATGCAGCGCAGCTCGCAGCGGCGGAGCCCATAGGACCATGCGCAACCTACGCGATGAACGACAGCCTCGTGCGAGAGCCGCTCGCCGACAACGCTGTGCTGATCGGCGATGCAGCTGGCTGGAACGATCCGATCATCGGTCAAGGCATCTCGATCGCCATGCGCGACGTACGCCTCGTGTCCGAGATCCTGCTGCAGGATCGCAGCGACTGGTCGCGTGCACGCTTCGCAAGCTACGTCAGCGAACGCACCGAACGCATGCGCCGGCTGCGCATCGCCGCGGCAGTCGCTACCGACATACGCTGCACCTTCAGCGAAGCCGGACGACAACGCCGCGAAGCCTGGTTCAGCAAGTCAGTGAAACAGCCCTGGAGCGCAGCGACTGCCCTCGCTCCTGTCATCGGCCCGGACGCGACGCCGGCCGAAGGATACACGCCGGAGGCGGTCGAACGCATCCTGACGATGCAGTACTGACGAAGTCTGCGCAGCGTTCGCACAACGCTGCAGCCATCAGCGGCATAACTCGAGCACTTGCGCTTCCGGTCCCCGGGACAAACAGATCACGCGAAATAGGCGACTACCACATCGGAGAAGACCTCATGTTCATGTCCAAGATCCTCACACCTACTCTCGCAGCATCGCTCTTGTTCGGCGTCGGCCTCTCGACGGCCAACGCTGCCAACCCACAAAC
>Ga0190269_10001058_pt1 | contig 13379 bp, 12 predicted proteins | sample Popmic249IS_FD_133749 | JGI IMG/M metagenome (GOLD analysis project Ga0190269, IMG submission 133749) | Populus adjacent soil microbial communities from riparian zone of Blue River, Arizona, USA - 249 IS | ecosystem: Environmental > Terrestrial > Soil > Riparian zone | place: USA: Arizona...
TCGATCGGCGGCAACGTCGCGGAGAACTCCGGCGGGGCGCACTGCTTCAAGTACGGGTTCACCACGAACTACGTCACCGGGCTCGAGGTCGTGCTCACCGACGGCGAGGTGGTGACGCTCGGCGGCGTCGAGCCGGACGCCCCCGGCTACGACCTGCTCGGCGCGTTCGTCGGCTCGGAGGGGACGCTCGGCGTCGCGACGAAGATCTGGCTGCGGATCGTGCCGTCCCCCGAGGCGGTCCGGACCCTCGTCGCGTTCTTCGACTCCACCCACGCGGCCGGCGAGGCGGTGTCGCAGATCGTCCGCGCCGGGGTGGTGCCCGGCGCGATCGAGATGATGGACGCGGTCACGATCGACGCCGCGGAGCGGATGGCGCACGCGGGCTACCCGGTCGGGCGGGGCGCGGCGCTGCTGGTGGAGCTCGATGGCGCCGCCGAGGAGTGCGAGGCGCTCTTCGACGAGGTCGTCGCGGTGTGCCGGCGGTGCGGGTCGGACGACGTCCGGGTCAGCCGGGACGACGCCGAACGCGCGCTGTTCTGGAAGACGCGCAAGGCGGCGTTCCCCGCGATGGGCCGGATCTCGCCGAACTACTTCGTGCAGGACGGGGTGATCCCGCGGACCACGCTGCCCGAGGTGCTCTCCCGGATCGAGGAGCTGGCCGGCTCCTACGGGCTGACCGTCGCGAACGTGTTCCACGCCGGGGACGGCAACCTGCACCCGCTGGTCTGCTACGACGGCAGGGTGCCCGGGGAGGCCGCACGGGCCGAGGAGCTGGCCGGCGCGATCCTCGACGTGTGCCTGGACGCCGGGGGGTCGATCACCGGCGAGCACGGCGTCGGTGTCGACAAGCGCAAGCACATGGCGAAGATGTTCGGCCCCGACGACCTCGACGCGTTCCAGCGGCTGCGCTGCGCGTTCGACCCGGCGGGGCTGGCCAACCCCGGCAAGGTGATGCCGACGCCGCGGCTCTGCGGCGAGGTGCCCGGCCCGTACCGGCAGCACCCGATGGAGGCCGCCGGGCTGGCGGAGCGGTTCTGATGACTCCCTCGTCGGTCGCCGAAGCCGCCGACCTGCTGCGCGCACTGGGCGAGGCGGGCACCGCGGTGCGTCCGGTGGGCAGCGGTTCCCGGGCCGGCTGGGGTGGTGGCGACCGTGCCGCCGGCGTCCTGGACACCGCCGGGCTCAACCGGGTGGTCGAGCACAACCCCGGCGACTTCACGGCGGTGCTGGAGTGCGGTGTCGCGCTGGCCGACGCGCAGCAGCTGTTCGCCTCCGCCGGGCAGTGGCTCGCGCTGGACCCGGGCTCCGGCGGCACCATCGGCGGGCTCGTCGCGACCGCGGACTCCGGCCCCGCCCGCCACCGCTACGGCAGCGTCCGCGACCTCGTGATCGGCGTGACGCTCGTCCTCTCCGACGGCACCGTCGCCCGGTCCGGCGGCCGCGTCATCAAGAACGTCGCCGGCTACGACCTCGGCAAGCTCTTCACCGGCTCGTTCGGCACGCTCGGCCTGGTCGCGCAGGTCGCGGTCCGGCTGCACCCGCTGCCGTCGGCCACCGCGACCGCGGTCGCGTCCTTCGCCGACCCGTCCGCGCTGGCCGGGGCCGCGGCCGAGCTGTCCCGCCGTCCGCTCGAGGCACTCTGTCTCGACGCCGGGTGGCACGCCGGCGCCGGGCGGCTGCTCGTCCGGTTCGGCGGTGTGACGGCGTCGCGGCAGGCCTCGGCGGTGGCCGCCCTGCTGGGCGGGCTACCCGGAGCCGGGGACGCCGAGGTGGTCGAGGACGACGAGCGGCTCTGGGAAGCCCAGCGTGCGGGTCAGCGGTCGCCGGACGGGGTCGCGCTGAAGGTGTCCGCGCGCCCCACGGATCTCGCGCTGCTGGCCCGGACGGCCGACGAGGTCGGCGCCGGCCTGGTGGCCCGGGCGGCGCTGGGCCTGGCCTGGCTGACGCTCTCCGGCGACGCGGCCCCGGCGGAGAGCGTCGCGCGAGTACGGAGGGCGCTGGCGCCGCGGGCCGTCGCCGTCCTCGACGGTGGTGACCGTGTGCCGCACCCGTGGCCGGAGATCGACGCCGGGGTGGCGGCTCTGCAGCGGCGGGTGAAAGCCCGGTTCGACCCGGCGCGGATCTTCCGCCCCGGTGCGTTCGTGGGAGGGATCTGAGCAATGACGGCCGACCTCTCGAACACGACGCCGTCCGGCGGCGACCAGCCGGAGCTCGCGGGAGCGCCGGGCGGCTGGGACCCGCACCGCCCGCCCGACCCCGAGCTGATCAAAGACTGCGTCCACTGTGGCTTCTGCCTGCCCAGCTGCCCGAGCTACGCGGTCTTCGGCGACGAGGCCGACTCGCCGCGCGGCCGGATCGTGCTGATGCGCGTCGGGCACGAGGACCGGCCGGGCACCACGATGCAGACGCACTTCGACCGCTGCCTCGGGTGCATGGCGTGCGTGACCGCCTGCCCGTCCGGCGTCCGGTACGACCGGCTGATCGAGCAGGTGCGTCCCCAGCTCGAGCGCAACGTCCCGCGGTCGCGCGCCGACCGCGCGTACCGTGCGTTGATCTTCGCGCTGTTCACCCACCCGGCGCGGGTCCGGGCGCTGGTGCCGGTGCTGGCGCTGCCCGGGCACCTGGGTGCCCGGCTCGGACGGCTGCTGCCTGCCGGATCACGGCTGCGGGCCCTGATGTCGCTGGCTCCGCCGGTGCGGCTGGCCGCCACCGTCCGGCAGCTACCCCGGGTGACGCCCCCGGCCCCCGGCACGCGCCCCCGGGGCCGGGTCGCGTTCCTCCAGGGGTGCATCCAGCGCGCGCTCTTCGGCGACGTCAACGCCGCGACCGTGCGGGTGCTGGCCGCCGAGGGGTTCGAGGTGCACGCGCCTCGCACCCCGCGATGCTGCGGCGCCCTGCAGCTGCACGGCGGCGTCGAGGACGACGCGCTGGTGCAGGCCCGGAAGGTGATCGCCGCCTACGAGGGTTTCGACACGATCGCGGTCAACGTCGCCGGCTGCGGCTCGGCGATGAAGGACTACGGCCACCTGCTCTCCGACGACCCGGAGTGGTCGGCACGAGCGGCGGCGTTCTCGGCGAAGGTGCGGGACGTCCACGAGGTGCTCGCGTCGGTGGAGCCGCAGGCGCCGCGCCACCCGGTGCCCATGCGGGTGGCCTACCACGACGCGTGTCACCTCGCCCACGCCCAGGGTGTCCGGCAGGCGCCGCGCGACCTGCTCCGCGGCATCCCGCAGCTGACGCTGGTCGAGCCGGCGGAGTGGGAGCTGTGCTGCGGCTCGGCCGGGATCTACAACCTGACCCAGCCCGCTGCCGCCGCGGAGCTGGGCGTCCGCAAGGCCCGGAACCTCGCCGCGACCGGGGCCGAGGCGATCGCCGCGGCGAACCCGGGCTGCGCGCTGCAGATCAGCGCCCACCTCGACACGCCGATCCCCGTCTACCACCCGATGATTCTGCTCGACGCGTCCATCCGCCGCCTGCGCCGCCGGGCGACGACCTAGCGGCGCTGGGCGCCGGATACGGTGCCCGCCATGGACGAAGAGCTGCGCGAGTCGGCGACCGAGCACGTGCGCACCGCGGTCGGGCGTGGACGGGAGACGTTCCTCGAGGTCGTGGAGAGCACGGTCGAGTACCTGGAGGACGCGGCCGAGCCCGAGGAGTTACGGTCGCTGGCCTGGTCGGTGGCGAGCGACGAGTTCGCGGCCGCGCTGGCCGACCAGGCGACCTGGCCGGAGCGCACCGACAACGACCGGCTCGCGGAGGCGTTCTACGCGCTGAACCTGGCCGGGATCGTCGCCAGGCAGGACTTCGCCTGCTGCCAGAACTGCGGGGTGACCGAGATCGGCGACGCGGTGCCCGATCCGGCCACCGCCCGTGGCTACGTCTTCTACCACCAGCAGGACGCCGAGCGGGCGGTCGCCGGAGGTGGGGTCTTCCTCGCCTTCGGATCGCTGGGCCGGGTACCCGCGGCCGAGATCGGCGCCGAGGTCGCGGCGGCGCTGACCGCGGCCGGGCTGACCGTGGACTGGGACGGCACGGTCGCCCGCCGCATCCACGTGTCGCTGGACTGGGCGGTCCGCCGCCACGGCCGGCTGGCCGCGTACGCCCCCGCGCCGGAGCCGATACCAGACGTCGAGGTGGCGGTGGTCGACGACGCGAGCTCCTCTCCGGTCGACGCCGGCCGGGAGTCGGCCGAATCGTTGGCGCTGCTGGAGCTGCCGTGGCTGCCGGCCGACGTGCGGCTGCGGACCGCGCGCCTGCCTGCCGCGGGCGACCCGGCCACCGGCGACCCGGCCGCGGCCACCGGCGACCCGGTCGTCGTCCGCCGGGAGTTCGATCGGCTGCGCACCGACGACGGACGGGTCGCCGGGCGGTTCGACGGCCTGCGCCTGCTCCGCGGCGAGGCCGTCCCCGAGCCCACCGACGAGCCGGACCTCCTGGAGGTCCGGTACGACGACGGCACGTACCACCACGACTCGCCGATGACGCTCACCGAGACGCTGGCCGTGCTGCGTGCCATGCCGGTGGCGGGCACCTGGCTGTCCGCGCAGGGCCGCGGCGGCGGTGTCGTTCAGCTGAGCTGGCCGGACGGCGAGCTCTGGGTCGAGTCGCCCGACCCGGCCGACCGGACGACGACCGGCGCGCACACCTCGATCGGGGAAGCCGAGCGGCTGCTGACGCTGCTCGCGGCCGAGGACCGGGCCGCGGTGCACGAGCTGGCCGGCGCGACGACCCGCCCCTGGTAGGTCACGGCGGCTCACACCACGTGCGGGCTACGCACGTGTTCGAAGATCACGCTGGTGTTCACGTCGGCGACCTCCCGGCGCTCGGTGAGCCGGTCGATGACGAACGCGTAGAGGCCGTCGTTGTCGGGCACCGCGACGTGGATCAGGAAGTCCCAGCCCCCGGCCGTGACGAACAGCCCGATCGTCTCCGGGAGTGCGGCCGCCCACTCCCGGAACGCGGTGATCACCGGCCGGGACGGCGGCCGGATCCGCACCGAGATCAGCGCCTGGATCGGCCGCCCGACCGCCGCCAGGTCCACCTCGGTGCGGTAGCCCGCGATCACGCCACGCTCCCGGAGCGCCCGGATCCGCAGCAGCGAGGTGGACGGGACGACGCCCACCGCGGCCGCCAGCTCCCGGTTCGTCTTCCGCGCATCGTTCTCCAGCTCCCGCAGAAGCGCACGATCGATCGCATCAAGCACTGGTCTTTCTCCCATCCGCCGAACGGAATTCGATGTAGTCGTCGAGGAGCGCAACGACAGCCTACGGTTTCCGGCGAAGCGCGATCGCCGCGCGACGAGGGGAGTGCGATTCATGACCGCGAGTGCGACCACCGTGTCCCCGGCGGAGCCCACGACGGGCGGCCGGGGCCCCGGGTCCGAACCGGGCGCCGGGTACGGCGCGCACGCCGCCCCGGACGACGAGCGGCTGGCGCTCGCGACCAGGCAGCAGCGCACCAAGTGGGTCGTGGTCGTCGACCGCGACCTGCCGGTCGGCCTGATCGCCAACGCGGCCGCCTGCCTGGCGGCGACGATCGGCCAGCAACGACCCGACCTGCTCGGCCCGGTGACCACCGACGCGTCCGGGCTGCAGCACCAGCCGCTGCCGTTCATCGGCTGCTCGATTCTCGGCGCCGACGCACAGACCGTGCACCGGGTCCGTACGAAGGCCGCCACCCGGCCGGCGCTGCTCGTCGTCGACATGCCGCAGGCCGCGCAGCGGGCCACCGCGTACACCGAGTACCAGGCGACGCTGGCCGCGACGCCGCACGAGGAGCTGGCGTACTACGCGGTCGGCCTCGTCGGCCCGCGCAACCAGATCGACAAGGTCGTCGGCGGCCTGCAGCTACTTCGGTGACGCCGCCAGCTTCACCCCGAAGCCGATCAGCGCGGTGCCGGTGACCCGGTCGATCACCCGGCCGACGACCGGGCGCCGCAGCCAGCCCCGGACGGCGTGGGCGCCGAGGATCAGCACGGTGAACCAGAGCATCCCCTCGGCGTTGTGCACGAGCGCCAGCGCCAGACCCATCACCAGATGGGGGACGTGCTCCGGCAGGAACTGCGGGATCACCGCGACGTAGAACGCGCCGACCTTCGGGTTGAGCAGGCTGGTCAGCACGCCCCGCCGCCACGCCCGCCAGGCACCGTGCTCACCCCGTCCGGGCGCCTCCGCCTCCGTGCCCGCCGCCGGGCGGGGGCGGGCCAGCGTCGACCGGATCAGCGCGACGCCGAGCCATCCGAGGTAGAGCGCGCCCGCGACCCGGAGCGCGGTGTAGGCCACGGTGGACGCCGTGAGCAGCGCCGACACCCCCAGGGCCGCTGCCGCGCCCCAGGCCAGCGAGCCGGTGCCGATGCCGAAGGCGGCGGCGAACGCGGCCCGGCGCCCGCCGACGATCGCCGTGCGCAGGACGTACGCGGTGTCCAGGCCCGGAACGATTGTGAGCAGCGCCGCCACGGCCGCGAAGGATACGAGCGCCGAGGTGACCGTCACGCGCCCAGCCTACGGCGGCGAGCGCGAGTACCCGCGCGCTCCCGTGAACACCGTCACCCGACTGATGCGTTTGCCTGCGTTAGCGGCAGGATGGGTCGCAGGCGTAGCGAGGAGGGCGGGACACGATGGCCGAGCCGGTGGAGTCACAACCGGTGCTCACGCCGCTCACCGAGGCGGCGCTCTTCCTCGTGCTGGTGATCCGCGAGGGCGGCGAGGGCACGGTACGGGACCTGATCCCGGACGTCGCCGGCATCGGGCGCTCGGTCGGCTTCCGCGCCCCCGAGGGGGACCTGAGCGTCGTCGTCGGCATCGGCTCGGACGCGTGGGACCGGCTCTACGGCGGCCCACGCCCGGCGGAGCTGCACCCGTTCCGCGCGCTGGAAGGGCCGCGGCACACCGCGCCCTCCACCCCCGGCGACCTGCTCTTCCACATCCGGGCCCGCCGCATGGACCTGTGCTTCGAGCTGGCCACCCACCTCACCCGGCGGCTCGGGGACGCCGCCGAGGTCGTCGACGAGACGGTCGGCTTCCGCTACTTCGACCAGCGCGATCTGATGGGCTTCGTCGACGGCACCGAGAACCCGACGGGCGCGTCGGCGATCCGGGCCGCCGCGATCGGCGAGGAGGATCCCGCCTTCGTCGGCGGCAGCTACGTGATCGTCCAGAAGTACCTGCACGACATCGCCGCCTGGAACGCGCTCCCGGTCGAGGCGCAGGAGCGGGTCATCGGCCGTACGAAGCTCGACGACATGGAGCTCCCGGACGACGTCAAGCCACCGGACTCGCACGTCGCGCTGAACACGATCGAGGACGCCGACGGCAACGAACAGCAGATCGTCCGCGACAACATGCCGTTCGGATCGGTCGCGGCGGGGGAGTTCGGCACGTACTTCATCGGCTACGCGAAGACGCCGTCGGTGACCGAGCAGATGCTCGTCAACATGTTCGTCGGCCGGCCGCCGGGCGTCACCGACCGGATCCTCGACTTCTCGACCGCGGTCACCGGCAGCCTGTTCTTCGTGCCCAGCGCGGACCTGCTCGACGACCCACCCGGCCCGCCGGAGCCCGCGGAGGCCGCCGCCCGGCCGGAGAACACAGACGGATCGCTACGCATCGGCAGCCTCAAGAGGAGCACCGCACCGTGAACAACCTGTACCGCGAGCTCGCGCCGATCTCCGAGGCCGCCTGGGCCGACATCGAGACCGAGGCCCGGCGCACGTTCAGCCGCCACGTGGCCGCCCGCCGCGTCGTGGACGTGCTCGGCCCGTCCGGCGAGGAACTCTCCGCCGTCGGCACCGGTCACCTGAGCGAGCTGGCTGCGCCCGCCGAGGGGGTGCGGGCCCGCAGCCGGGTCGTGCAGCCGATCGTCGAGTTCCGGATCCCGTTCGTCGTCGACCGGCAGGCCGTCGACGACGTCGAGCGCGGCGCGAAGGACTCGGACTGGCAGCCGGTCAAGGACGCGGCGAAGGCGCTGGCGTTCGCGGAGGACCGCGCGATCCTCGACGGGTACGCGGCCGCGAACATCGTCGGGCTCCGGCCGGGAAGCACGAACGCGCGGATCGCGCTGCCCGACGACGTCCGCGAGTACCCGAACGCGGTGGCGCAGGCGATCACGTCGCTGCGCCTGGCCGGCGTCGACGGGCCGTACAGCCTGCTGCTCTCGGCCGAGGCGTACACCGCGGTCGCCGAGACCAGCGACCACGGCTACCCGATCCACGAGCACATCGCGCGCGTGCTGCGCGACGGCGAGATCGTCTGGGCACCGGCGATCGACGGTGCGGTCGTGCTCTCCACCCGCGGCGGGGACTACGAGCTGCACCTGGGTCAGGACGTCTCGATCGGGTACCTGTCGCACGACGCGACCTCGATCGAGCTCTACCTCCAGGAGTCGCTGACCTTCCTGGTGCAGACCGGCGAGGCGTCGGTCAACCTCACGGCCTGAGCCACTCCCCGCGCGGGAGCCCGGGGCGCGGCGACGCTCCGCCTCGGGTAGCGCGCAGCCCGGGGCGCGCGGCGACGCTCCGCCTCGGGTAGCGGGCGAACGGACGCCCGGAGCGGTTGCCCCGGGCGTCCGGTGTGCGGCGCGTCCGGTGTGCGGGCGTCCGGTGTGCGCGGGGTCGGCGGCGACCGGGTCAGACCTTCGCCGCGCCGTACTCCTCGCGCAGCTTGCCCTTCACCAGCTTGCCCGTGGGCGTCCGCGGCAGCGCGTCGGTGAACTCGATCCGGCGCGGCACCTTGAAGCCGGCCAGCCGCTCCCTGGCGAACTCCGCGATCGACGCGCGCGTCTCGTCCGAGGCGTCGGCCGAGGCCACCAGCTGCACGACCGCGAGCACCGACTCCCCGAACTCGGGGTCGGGCACCCCGATCACCGCGACGTCGAGCACCGCGGGGTGCGTCAGGAGCGCGTCCTCGATCTCCTGCGGGTAGATGTTCACGCCGCCGGAGATGATCGTGAACGCCTTCCGGTCGCTCAGGTAGAGATAGCCGTCCTCGTCCAGCCGCCCGACGTCGCCGACGGTCGTCCACGTCGGATGGTCGGGGTGCTGCGCACTCCGCGTCTTCTCCGGGGCGTTGTGATAGGTGAACGGCAGGTCGTCGCGCTTGAAGTAGATCAGCCCGGTCTCACCGACCGGCACCTCGTTGCCCGCGTCGTCGCAGATGCGGGGGGTGCCGATCATCGGCTTGCCGACCGTGCCGGGGTGCTCGAGCCACTCGAGGGAGCCGACGAACGTGCCGCCGGCCCCTTCGGTGGACGCGTAGTACTCCTCCAGGATCGGCCCCCACCACTCGATCATCCGCCGCTTCACCTCGACGGGGCACGGCGCCGCGGCGTGGATCGCCACCGCGTGCGAGCTCAGGTCGAAGCCGCCGCGCACCGAGACCGGCAGCCGCAGCATCCGGACGAAGTGCGTCGGCACCCACTGGCTGTGCGTCACGCGGTACCGCGCGATCGCCCGGATCGCCCGCTCCGCGTCGAACGACGGCATCACCACCACCGTGCCGCCGAGGCTGGTCACGATCATGCCGAAGCGCAGCGGCGCCGCGTGGTAGAGCGGGGCGGGGGAGAGGTAGACCGCGTTCTGGTCGAACCCGTAGAGCGGCCCGAACACCCCGACGTAAGGGTCGCCCGGCTCGTGCACCTGCCGGTCGGGCAGCACCGGCTTGATGCCCTTGGGGCGCCCGGTCGTGCCCGACGAGTAGAGCATGTCGCCGCCGCGCGGCTGGTGGGCCGGTGGCTGCGGCGACGAGGCCGCGAGCAGCTCCTCGTAGTCGCGGTGACCCTCGTGCGTCGTCTCGCCGCCGATCCGGATGCGGGTGTGCAGCGCCGGGAAGTCACCCTCGACCAGCGGGAGCAGGCTGTCGGACACGACCAGCGCCGACGCGCCGCAGTCGGCCAGGATGTAGCCGACCTCGGGCTTGGCGAGGTGCCAGTTCACCGCCGTGAGGTACAGGCCGGACCGTAAGCAGGCCCAGTACACCTCGAAGACGCGGGGGCTGTTCTCGGTCAGCAGCGCCACCACGTCACCGGGGCGGAGCCCGGCGTCGGCGAACGCGTTGGCCAGGCGGACCGACCGGTCCTCGAGCTGGGCATAGGTCAGGATCTCGCTGTCGTCCTCCATGACGACCGCGGGCTTGTCGGGGGTGGAGGCGACATAGGCTCCTGGGTACACGGGCAACACCTCACGCGCTCGGAGGATCTGGCCCAGGCATCGTGACGTGCCCCACAGCCCGCTGTCGAGAGTCGTCGTTAACTTTTCCGGGCGAGGAAGCGGAACGCCGCGGCGGTCGTCGACACTTTCGGGTCGGTGAACCCGGCCCGACGCAGGCGGGCGGGCAGGCCGTCCGGGTCCACGACGACCATCGTGTCGCGCAGGTGCAGCAGGCGGAACCGGGTGCTGTACCGGCTGTCCGAGCCCGCGAACGTGCCGCCGGGGCGCAGCACCCGGTAGGCCTGCCCGAACAACGCGTCCTGCGTCGCGGGCGACGGCACGTGGTGCAGCATCGTGAAGCACACGACCGCGTCGAACGACTCGTCGGGGAACTCCAGGGCGCTCGCGTCGCCGGTGACGATCCGCGCGCGGTCACCGAGCGTTCCGCGGAGCAGCTCGGCCGACGCGGGGTCCACCTCCACCGCGGTCAGGCGCGGGACGCGGCGCGCCAGGACCCGGGTGGTCGCGCCGAAGCCGGGCCCGATCTCCAGCACGTCACCGCCGAGGTCCACTCCGGACAGGGCCCAGGGCAGGAGCCGGTCCTCGACGGTGGCGGCCCACTTCGCCGAGCCGCACAGCCTGCGATGTATCCAGTTCATCGGCATTCCCGGACGCTAAGCCGCGCCCCGCAGCGGCCGCGATGAGCTAGCTTGCCAAGACATGTCGCGTAACGGCCACACCCCGCGGTGGGACGCGGCCCCGGGCGCCGTGGTGATCGGAGACTTCGACCTGGCCGGCGGGGAGTGGTTCCCGCCGCACCGCCACCCGGTGCACCAGCTGGTCTGGTCGCGCCGCGGAGTGGGCAGCGTCCGGGTCGGCGACGCCACCTGGTTCCTGCCCCGCACGCTCGCGCTGTGGATACCGGCCGGCACCGTGCACGCCACCGGCGCGGTGGATCCGTCCTGGAACCGGAGCCCGTACTTCCGCCCGGAGCGGTGCCCGGTCGCCTGGCCGGAGCCGACGGTCGTCGCGGTGACGCCGCTGCTCGCCGCGCTCATCGATCACCTGGCCGACGACGGCCTCGCCGCCGACCACCGGATCCGGGCCGAGGCGGTCGTCTTCGACCTGCTCCGGCCGCTCGCCACCGACGCGCTCCCGCTCCCGATGCCGGCCGACGCCAGAGCGGCGCGGATCGCCGCCGCGCTGCTCGCCGATCCGGCCGACGATCGCACGCTGGCGCAGTGGGCAGCCCTCACCGGTGCCGGCGCGCGGACGCTGCGGCGGCTGTTCCTGGCCGAGACCGGCCTGTCGTTCGGACGGTGGCGTACCCACGCCCGGCTGCGGGCCGCGATGCCGGTGCTCGCCGCCGGCCAGCCGGTCGCGGCCGCCGCCCGGCGGGCCGGCTACGGGACGGCGAGCGCGTTCGTCGCGGCGTTCCACCGCACGGTCGGTGTGCCACCCCGCGCGTACTTCGGCCGCGAGTGACCAGGCACAGTGTTCGCGTGAGCCAACCCCGGATCGTGCTCGGCAGCACCGAGCTCATCGACGACGTCGAACACCTCTGGAAAGCCCTGCACGAGCACCACCAGGAGGGGTTACCGGGCTTCGCGTACCTCTCCCCGGACGCGTCCTGGAAGGCGAGGAGCGACGAGTACCGCCGCTGGCTCGCCCGCCCGGAATCGTTCGTCCTGGTCGCCTACGACGCGGGCGTGCCGGTGGGGTACGCGCTCGCCGAGGTCGCCGACGGCCCGGAGGACACCTGGGTGACCGGCGCGCACATCGCCCACCTGCAGTCACTGGCGGTCGCCGCGCACTGGCGCGGCAAGGGGCTCGGCACGGTCCTCGCCGACCGCGTCGACGCCGAGCTCGCTGCCCGCGGCATCGGTGACCTGATGCTCGACGTCGTCGCGGGCAACACCGGCGCCGAGCGTTTCTACCAGCGCCGGGGCCTGCGCAAGGTGCTGTCGATCTACGCCCGCTTCTCCGGCGAGCCGGCGTAGGACCCCCGCGGGGCCCCCGGCCGGGCGGTGGAGAACCCGTGCCGGATCTCCGCGTCGGCCGTGGCACGATCGATGCAGCTTGGAAAGATTCCAATCTGGCCGTTTCGAAGCGGACTAATCGGGGCATCCGGTCGCCGACGTTGTCCTTCGGCCAAGAGGGAGTCCTTACGGATGCCTGCTGATCAGCCCGTTCACCGTCAGCCCGACCAAGCTGCCCCGAAGCCGGTCAGCCCCACCGGACGCACCGAGCGCGAAGGACTGCTCGGCGGCGACCCGCGCGCCCAGGCGGGTGATCACCTCACCACGTCCCAGGGCCTACGCCTGTCCGACACCGACCACTCGCTCAAGGCCGGACCACGCGGCCCGTCCCTGCTCGAAGACTTCCACCTGCGCGAGAAGATCACCCACTTCGACCACGAGCGCATCCCCGAGCGCGTCGTCCACGCCCGCGGTGCCGCCGCGCACGGCAAGTTCGTCTCCTACGGCAACGCCGCGTCGGCCACCAAGGCCAAGTTCCTCGCCGACAAGGGCAAGGAGACCGACGTCTTCGTGCGGTTCTCCACCGTGCTGGGCTCCCGCGGGTCCGCCGACACGGTGCGGGACACCCGGGGGTTCGCCACGAAGTTCTACACCGACGAGGGGACGTTCGACCTCGTCGGGAACAACATCCCGGTCTTCTTCATCCAGGACGCCATCAAGTTCCCGGACATCATCCACGCCGGCAAGCCGCACCCGGACCGGGAGATCCCGCAGGCGCAGTCGGCGCACGACACGTTCTGGGACTTCGTCGGCCTGCACACCGAGGCCACGCACCACGTCTTCTGGAACATGTCCGACCGCGGCATCCCGCGCTCGTACCGGACCATGGAGGGCTTCGGCGTCCACACCTTCCGGCTGGAGAACGCCGCCGGTGAGACGTGCCTGGCGAAGTTCCACTGGAAGCCGGTCGCGGGCGTGCACTCGCTGGTCTGGGAGGAAGCCCAGATCGCGGCCGGTGTCGACCCGGACTTCCACCGTCGCGACATGGCCGACGGCATCGAGGCGGGCGCGCCGCTCGAGTACGAGCTGGGCCTCCAGCTGTTCCCGGACAGCCAGGACGAGACGTTCGAGGGGATCGACCTGCTCGACCCCACGAAGATCGTCCCGGAGGAGCTCGCCCCCGTGCAGCTCGTCGGCAAGCTGACGCTCGACCGCAACCCCACGAACTACTTCGCCGAGACCGAGCAGGTCGCCTTCCA
>Ga0190269_10001059_pt1 | contig 13367 bp, 13 predicted proteins | sample Popmic249IS_FD_133749 | JGI IMG/M metagenome (GOLD analysis project Ga0190269, IMG submission 133749) | Populus adjacent soil microbial communities from riparian zone of Blue River, Arizona, USA - 249 IS | ecosystem: Environmental > Terrestrial > Soil > Riparian zone | place: USA: Arizona...
AGGTGCCGTCCGGAATGACCGCGATGTCGATCGGCTCGGTGCCCCTGTTCTTGGTCGCGATGGAGGCGGTGATGGAGCGCGCGGGTCCTCGCGCGCGAGCGGGCGAAAGGCAGCGGCCGATGCATTGGCTTGGCATCGCGCTCGGCTTCGCGGGCGTCGTGTGCATGGGCTGGTCGGAGGCTTCCGCTTCGCCCAAGGCGATGGCGCTGCTCGGCATGGCGTCAGTCGGCTGGGCGTCTGCTTCGTTGCTCGTGCGCAGGGCGGCGATGCCCGCGGGCCTCATGGCCGGAGCAGCGCAGCTCATCGGCGGCGGCAGCGCGCTCTTGGCCGGCGGCTTCGCGCTCGGCGAGCGCTTCACCGCGTGGCCGTCGTGGAACGCGAGCCTCGCGTTCGTGTACCTCTTGGTGTTCGGCTCGATCATCGGCTTCTCGGCTGCGGTGCACCTCCTGCGCAACGCACCGGCTTCCATCGCTACGAGCTACGCGTACGTGAACCCGGTGCTCGCCGTGCTGCTCGGCGCGACGCTCGGCGGCGAGCGCATCGCCGCCAGCACGTTGATCGCAGGCCTGCTCGTGGTCGCCGGCGTCGCGACGCTGCTCACGAGCGAAGCGCGCAAGCCCAGCTGAAGGCTCGCGTCGCTCAGCCGCTCTTGTGCGAAGCCTGGCATGTGCAGTCGAGGCAGCCGTGCGTCGCGCAGGTGCCGCAGCAGCGGACGAGGCTTCGCATCAGCGCCTCGCGCGCACGATGCAGCCTTACGCCGGCATTGTTGGGCGTGATGCCCGCGCTGTCGGCGTAGCTGGCGACGCTCTCGTCCTCGAGGTCCACGCTGCGGATGGCCGCGGCGTACTCGGGCTTGAGCGTGCCCACGAGGTCGTTCACGCACCGGCACACCGTGTCGAGCAGCTCGCCATCGACGGCCTCGCCCTGCACTGCGGCTTCGCTGGCCACCGCCTCGAGCGCGCGGCCCGCGGACGCGGTGCGGCGGTAGTGGTCGACGATCGCGTTGCGGAGCAAGCGATAGAACCACGCCACCGCGGACTCCCCGTCGCGCAGGCTGTCGCCGCGCTCGAGCGCGCGCGCGAACGCTTCTTGGAGGATGTCCTCGGCGATCGCGCGCGAGCTCACGCGCCGCTGCAAGAACGACAAGAACCGCTCATGACCTTGCACCAGCTGGGCGATGGCCTCGGGGGTGAGGCCGGTCAAGGCGTTCTCTTCAGAGCTTGCAGCGGTCACGTCTTCATCACTCCTTGCAGCCGCAGCCGCTCGGGCAGGGGCACAGCTCGCCGCACCCGCAATCGCTACCACAGCAGCAGCCGCGATCGACGGCCGGCGCTTGGGCCTTCACTTCGGCGCAGCCACAGCCGCGCGCCGGACGGGGTGCGCAACACGACGCCTGCTTCTTGTCTCGGTCTTCCATGAGGTCTGCTCCTGTGCAGGTCAAGCCTGCGATTTCACGCGCTTTTGCGCGGTCTCACAGCAGCTGACGCACGACCTCCGCGGCTCTTACACCCGAACCGCGGCTGGCCTAGAAGAGCCGGAAGCCTCCGCTCGAGCAGGCCCGCATCCAGAACACGAAGATGAAGAACGCAAGGCCCACGGCGAGCCACGGCTTCAGCTTATCGAGGGTCGTCACGCGGGTTTGCGGCGCGTACGCCGTGGTCTTGTCGCGGAACGCCTGGCGCGCGGCGAGCACGGCCTGCGCGTCGGTCGCCTTCGCTTGATCGAACCCGCACTGCGGGCACACCGTGCCTTCGGACCACGTCGCGAAGCAGACTTTGCAGTTCATGGTTCCCCCACGAGCTTAGGCGCTGGCCGTGCCGCACTCGCCGCAGAACTTCGCCGTGGGCGAAAGCTCCGCCTTGCAGCTCTTGCACTGCGAGGCACCGAGCTTCACGCCGCAGCTCTGGCAGAACTTGCCGGTGCCCGGCGCTTGGCCGCACGCGACGCAGCTCACGGCCGCGACCTCTTCGCCTTCTTCGACGCGGTCGACGCGCCTGCGCGCGGCGCGGCGCGCGGCGGCTTGGCCGGCGGCCTCGTGCTCGTCCGGCGCGCAGCCCTCGCAGAGGGTTCGCTCGGCGTTCCAGCAGTGCGCGCATACGTACTTGCCGCACGCGCTGCACTTGTTGAAGTGCGCCATCGCCTCGTGGACGGCCGTCTCGTAGGCGGCGTCGCGCTCCTTGCCGCGCAGGCCGCGGTCGACGCTGCGCGCGGCGGCGCGGGCGCTGTGGCCGCCGAACACGCGGAACATCGAGAACACCTCGAGGCCGGTCTTCAGCAGGTTGGTCGCGGCGGTGACGTACTGGCTCTCGACACCGTCGTTGCACTTGTCGCAATGGAAGCGGAACTTGAACCCGCCGTCATCGCTCAGGTCCTTAACATTGCGGACGAATTTCGTGAGCGCCATCTCGCCACCCCATCCATTCCGTGCCGGTGATAGCACCGTGGGCGGAACGTGGCGAGAGCTCGTGAGATTCAGCACGGCCGCGCTAGAGTGCCCTCCCCCGCAGTCGAAAGGAGCCCGACGATGAAACCCACGCCCAATGGTTGGCCCCGTATCTCCTCGGCCCTGGTCTACGACGACGCCCGCAAGGCGATCGACTGGTTGTGCAAGGCGTTCGGCTTCGAGGTGCGCCTGCTCGTGGAGTCGAAGGACGGTGAGCTGGTGCACGACGAGCTGGTGCTGGGCGACGGCGTGATCATGATCGCCCAGAGCGGAAAGCGGCCTCACTTCAAGAGCCCGAGCGCGGCCGGTGGCGGCAACACCCAGACGCTCATGGTCTACGTCGACGACGTCGAGGCCCACCTCGCGAACGCGCGCAAGCACGGCGCCAAGATCTTCCAGGAGCTCGAGACCACCGACTACGGGCCCGAGTACTGGAGCGATCGCACGTACGGCGCGATCGACCTTGAGGGCCACCACTGGTGGTTCGTGCAGCGGCTCAAGACCGGCAACGAACGCTGGAGCGAGGTCCGCAACAAGATCGACAAGTCGGACCACTGACGGCGCGAACGGCTACTCCCAGCAGTCGAACGAGTACGTCGCGATGTCGTCGACCACGCCGTCGCCATGGTCGTCCATGAGGACGCGCAGCGCGTTGCCGCGCGCGTCGTTCTCGTACAGCGTCATGTCGATCGCCGCGCCGTCGCCGAACGGGTCGTCCATCACCCGCTCGAGGTTGCCGGCTTCGTCGTAGAAGTATTCGGTGACGTCGGTCGACGTGCCGCGCGTCTCGACCTGACGCAGCATGAGATCGCCGTCCCACTCGGTCTCGCGGAAGAAGGTCGTCGTGTCGCCCTCGACTTGCTTCTCGGTCAGCACCTGGCCGTCGTCGTCGTAGGTGGCGCTCCACACCCAGTCTACCTCGCCGTCGCCGAACTGATCGCTCGCGATCTCGAGCGGCCGGCACTGTTCGTCGACCTCGCTCATCATGATCAGCTCGATCATGCCGTCGTCGTAGTCGTCTTGCGTGGTCACGACGGGACAGCCGTTCTCGTCGTTCTCGTACGTGGTCCGCGAGCCGGCGCCGCCATGGGTGTGACCGTCAGGCAGGTTGCCGACGCGCTCGATCAAGAAGCCGTCGTCGTCGTAGACATAGTCGACGCTGGCGATCTCGGTCTCGTGGTGGAAGTCGACCGTACGCGCGATCTGACCGTCCGAGCGGTACTCGGTCTCATAGCTCAGCTCGGGCTCACCGTCGGCGTCCTCGTCGAGCTCGCGCAGGATCTCGCGTCCCTCGTCGTCATAGGTCATGACGTTGACGAAGTTGAGGTCGCCGTCGCCGTCGCTGTCCATCTCCTCGCGGAGCACGCGGCCGTCACCGTCGAGCTCGTACGTCGAGACCCAGTCGTGCGCGCCGTCCGCGTCTCGGTCCCGCTCGTACGTACACGCGTGCGGATACGGGTCGCGCGTCACGCCTGCGTCCGCGGAATCGCCCGCGTCGTCACCGGCGTCTTCGCCGCCATCCACATTGCTGGAGCTCTCGGCGCACGCCACCAGCGCCAACGCGACTACCCAAACGAAGTGCTTCATGCGGGCGGCAGGCTACCCAGTGCGCAGTCCGCGCGCCACCCGCCAAGCGATTTTGCCCGCGCGGGCGTCCCCAGCCGGTGGCCCCGCACGCCGTTCGCGCCATAAACCTTGACGCGCTGCGCCAGCCCCTCGATGGTCGTGGCGGGAGAGAGACACAAATGCTCGAGAGACTCCGCCGCTTGCTGGTCCGCGCGCACGCCGTCAACAACCATCAATCCGTCCTGGACAACGCCCTCGGCATTCAGCTGGTGAACCAGACGCCGGGCGACTACCTCGAGTTCGGCGTGTTCCGCGGCGCGCGCATGACGCAGGCGTACAAGACGGCGCGCTTCCTCGCGCGCTACGTGAAGTCCGGCAAGGACCCGTACCTCGCCAAGATGTCCTGCAAGAACCTCGAGGAGATGCGCTTCTTCGGCTTCGACAGCTTCCAAGGTCTGCCGAAGGCCAACCAGATCGACATCGCGGAAGGCCAAGAGCAGTGGATCGGCGAAGGCGGCTTCTCCGCCGGCCTCGAGGAGGTCAAGAAGCTCTTGCCGCCCGAGGGCATCGCCGACAACAGCATCCGGCTCGTGCCGGGCTGGTTCAACGAGTCGCTCACGCCGGAGACCAAGCTCAAGCACGAGATCAAGGCCGCTTCGATCGTGTACGTCGACTGCGACTACTACGAGTCGGCCGTGCCGTGCCTCGAGTTCGTGACGGATCTGTTGATCGATGGCTCGATCATCATCTTCGACGATTGGTTCTTGTTCCGAGGGCGCTCGGATCGCGGCGAGCAGCGCGCGTTCTACGAGTGGCGCGAGAAGCACAAGATCAAGACCAAGGAATTCATCCCGGGCACCGCGATGTCCTTCATGATCGAGCTCTGAGCCGCCATGCGCGTCGAAGCTCACATCGCCCCGTCCGAGTGGAGCAAGATCAAAGACGTCGCTGGCGCGTGCGAGCGGCTCGGCTTCGATGCGCTCTCCGTCCCGGAGATCAAGGGCGACTCGCTGATCCACGCCGCGATGCTCGCGACCGCGACCGAGCGCGCGCAGGTCCGCACGGCGATTACCATCGCCTTTGCGCGCAGCCCGATGGTGGTCGCGAACGCGGCCTGGGACATCCACAAGAACAGCGGCGGGCGGTTCGCGCTCGGCCTCGGCACGCAGGTCAAGGCGCACAACGAGCGGCGCTTCAGCGTGCCGTGGCACGCGCCCGCGGCACGGCTGCGCGAGTACGTCGAAGCGCTGCGTGCGATCTTCCGGCGCTACGAGCACGGCGAGAAGCTCGACTACCGCGGCCAGCACTACCAACTCACGCTGATGACGCCGGAGTTCGCGCCCGAGCCGACAGGCCTACCGCCGATCCCGATCTACACCGCGGCGGTCCGCCCGGCGATGATCCGGATGAGCGCCGAGGTCGCTGACGGCGTGCGCCTGCACGCGTTCTGCACCAAGCGCTACCACGAAGAGGTGATCGCGCCCGAGATCCAAGCTGGGCTGACCGCGTCCGGCCGCAGCCGCGAGGACTTCCAGGTCTGTGGCGGCGGCTTCATCATCACCGCCAAGGACGAAGCGGGCCTCGTGAAGCAGCGCGAGATGATCCGCTACCGCGTCGCGTTCTACGGCTCGACGCCGAGCTATCGACCGGTGCTCAGCCTGCACGGCTGGGACGACCTCGCGGACGAGCTGCACGAGCTGTCCGTCAAGCAGAAGTGGCAAGAGATGCCGAAGCGCGTGAGCGACGACGTGCTCGCGGCGTTCCTGATCGAAGGCACGCACGGCGAGCTCAAGCAGCGCGTCGCTCAGCGCTTTGCCGGCCTATCGAACAGCGTCGAGATCGGCGGCAGCAGCGACCCTCGCGAGCTGCCGCCTGATCTCATCGCTGACTTGCGTTCGATCTAGAGCGAGCGCATCCGGCGGCGCAGCACGACGGCGGCGACGCCGAGCATCAGCCAGCCCATCGAGCCTTCGCTGCTCACCGGGCCACCCGCGCTGCAGCCGCGCAAGAGGCGCTTGAGCCAGCCGCGACCGCGGCCCTTGCCGCCGTCCTCATCGGAGTCGTCGTCTTCGTCGGCGCCGCCACCGCCGCCCATGCCGGCCGCGCTCGTGCCGGCCGCGCCAGCCTCGCCGCCGGGCTCTTCGACGCCCGCATCGACCTCACCACCGCCGGCGCCGGCCATACCGCCGCCCACGCCGCCGGCGCCGCCGCCCCCGCCGCCATGCCAAGCGCTCGGCATGCACTTGTGCACGATCTCGGGCTCGGGGCACTCGATCGGATCGCTCGCGCCGCCATCGACCGGGAAACCGCCGACGCCGCCCCAGCCGGTGCCGGCCGCGCCGCCGGTGCCGGCCATGCCGCCCGTGCACTCGCCGTAGATGTACTGCTCGACGCACTCGAGGCCCTCGGGGCACTCCGACGAGCTCTCGCACGGCAGGTCCTGAAGCTGGCAGGCGTTCGTGCCGCTCGGTATTTGCTCGCACGAGGTGCCGCCGTCAGCCTCGCCATCACCATCGCCATCACCATCGCCGTCGCCGCCCGTGCCGCCGACCGCACCGCCTGCGCCGCCGAAGCCGCCCATGCCGGGCCCGCCACCGCCGCACATCCAGTAATAGGTCTCGACGCAGTCGAAACCGCCGCCGCAATCGGTCGCGGTCTCGCACGGCAGGTCGTAGCGCGGGATGCACACGCTCGGCGCCGGGACCTCTTCGCAGCTCGGCTCCTCGAAGCCGCCATCGGCCGGTGCGCCGCCCACGCCGCTCGCGCCCGTACCCGCTACGCCCCCCGCCGACCCGCCGGCTCCGCCCATGCCGCCGCCCTCGCAAACCCACGTGGTCTGCGGCTGACACTTCATGAAGCTGGGACAGTCGGCGTCGGCTTCGCAGTTATCGTTCGCGCACCACGAGCTGGTGTACGTCTCGCAGATGACGTCGCCGGGGGCGCACTCGCCATCCTCGTTGCACTCCCATTCGTTGTAACAAGACTCGTACGATTCGGTCTTGCAGCCGTAGCCCGCGCCGCAGTCTGCGTCGGCCTCGCAGCTCTGAGCGCGCGCGCTGCCTTGAAAGACAAAAGTGGCGGTCGCCGCCATCAACGCGCCCTGCCACCAAGCAGTCGAAGTCTTCTTCATTGGAACAGTCCTCCGTGCGAGCCCTTCCGCACGGCGCGTGCCAACGAGATCGCTAGAAATTCGCGGTGAACGCTGTGTCAGGTTGAGCCGGGGCCGAGCAGGCTCGCGCGCGTGATGTCAGCGAGCCGAGCGAGGCCCATCAAGCCGAGCGAGTTGCGCAGCTCGTTGTCGAGCAGCCCGACCATCTCGCGCACGCCCTGCTCGCCGCGCGCCGCGAGCGCCCACGCCCATGGCCGGCCCACCATCACGGCGTCCGCACCGAGCGCACGCGCCCGGATGATGTCGCTGCCGTAGCGGATGCCACCGTCGACCAAGATCTTGAGCTTGCCCGCCGCCGCATCCGCCACGCGCGGCAACGCGTCGGCGCTCGCCTCGGCGCCGTCCAGCTGCCGGCCACCGTGGTTCGAGACCACGATCGCCTCGACGCCGATCGCCGCCGCTTGCCGCGCGTCCTCCGGATCGAGGATGCCCTTGAGCACGATCGGCCCGTCCCACTGCGTGCGCAGCCACTCGATGTCCTTCCAGCTCGCGCTGGGATCGAACTGCGCGTCGACCCAGGCCTTGAAGTCCTCGGGGTTGCGCGCGTGGGGCACGTATTGCTTGAGGTTACCGAACACGAGCGGCTGCCCGCCGATGGCGACGTCGGCCAGCCAGCCGGGCCGCGCGAGCACGTCGAGCACGCGCCGTAAGCGCGAGCCTAGCGTCGGCCGAGCGTTCACGCCGTTGCGGATGTCGGCGTAGCGGACCCCGAGGCGCGCGAGATCGACCGTGAACACGAGCGCCGAGCAGCGCGCAGCCTTCGCGCGCCCGAGCATCTCCTGCACGATGCCGCGATCGCGCAGCAGGTACAGCTGGAACCAAAACGGCGCGCTGGTCGCCGCGCGCACCTCTTCCACCGAGCACAGGCCCACGGTCGAGGTGCAGAACGGTACGTTGAGCGCTTGTGCCGCGCGCGCAGCCGCGGCCTCGCCCCGGCGCCGCATCAAGCCGGCCAAGCCCACGGGCGCGAGCACGAGCGGCAAGGCAAGCTCGCTACCGAACAGCGTGGTCCCGACCTCGAGCTGCGAGACGTCGCGCAGGACCAGCTGGCGCAAGCGATGCCGGCCCCAAGCGGCTTCGTTATCGCGCAGCGTGGCCTCGCCGAAGCTGCCCCCGTCGAGGTAGTCGAACAAAAACCCCGGCAGCCGAGCGCGCGCGAGCGCGCGATAGTCCGAGAGGCACGCGGGATGTCTCATGCGCCCCGAACGCTACGCGAGATGGGCATCTTTGCGAAAGAAGGAGTGCTATCCATGAGCGCCATGGCCCCTTTCTCGCCCGTCACGGTCGCCTGGGAGCGCACCGGCCGCTATGTCGAGGTCCTCGGCAAGCGCATCTTCGTGGTGGAGCGCGGCGCCGGACCGACGCTGCTGCTGGTCCATGGCTTCCCGACCTCGAGCTACGACTACCGCACGTTGATGGACCGCCTGAGCAGCCGCTTCCGCTGCCTCGCGTTCGACTTCCCGGGCTTCGGCCTGTCGAGCAAGCCCGCCGGCTACAGCTACTCGCTGTACCAGCAGGCCGACGTGGCCGAGGGGCTGCTCCGCGCGCTCGGCGTCGATCGCGCCCACGTGCTGTGCCACGACATGGGCACGAGCGTGGTGTGCGAGCTGCTCGCGCGCCAGGACGAGCGCGCGCTGAGCTTCGCGATCGATCGCGTGCTGTATACGAACGGCAGCATGTTGCAGTGGCTCGCCGAGCTCTCGCCCTTGCAGAAGCTGCTGGCCTCGAACGAGACACTGCTGCAGGGCATGGACGTGTGCGCGCGCATCGCCGACTTCATGGTGCCGGGGCTGCGCGGGCTCACGCGCGCGCCGAACGCGATCACGCCCGACGACGCGATCGTGATCCGCGAGCTGCTGGTGCACGAGGAAGGCCACCTGCGCTTGCCCGCGCAGTCGCTGTACATGCGCGAGCGCTACGTGCACAAGGAGCGCTGGATCGGCGCGCTCACGCGCAACGCCGCGCGCAGCGCGATCGCCTGGGGCACCGAGGACGTGATCGCGAACCTGGCGATGGGCCGCGAGCTGCATGCGCTCATGCCGGCGGCGCCGTACACCGAGCTCGACGGTATCGGGCACTTCGTGATCTTCGAGGATCCCGAGCGCGTGGCGGCGGCGCTGCTCGCGCACGTGAGCGCGTGACGGCTTCGTTCGCGGCGTTGCGCGGGCCGCTCTTGATCGCGCACCGCGGAGCGAGCGCCGAGCACGTCGAGAACACCCTACCCGCGTTCGAAGCGGCGCTCGCGCTCGGTGCCGACGTCATCGAGAGCGACGTTCACGTGACGCGCGACGGCCACGCCGTGCTCGCCCACGATGAAGACGGCCTGCGCGTCGCGGGGGATCCGCGGGCCATCGCCGCGTGCGCGCTCGCCGAGGTCGAGCGCTGGGACCTCTCTCGCGCGCGGCCCGGCTCGGCTCCGTGCGCCATCCCCACCCTGGCCGCTGCGCTCGCGCGGCTGCCCGACGCGCTCTTCAACCTCGATCTCAAGCCCAGCGACGCGAGCTGCGTGCCGCGCGTGCTCGAGGTCATCGCGCGCCACCGCGCGGAGCCGCGCGTGCTGCTCACGAGCTTCTCCGCGGCCATCACCCGCCGCATCCGCGCGCTCGGCTATGGTGGGCCCGTCGGGCTCGGACAGGCCGAGGCCGCGCTGGCGGTGTTCGCGCCGCGGCCGCTGCTGCGGCGCCGCGACGCGCTCAGCCGAGCTGGCGCGCGCCTGCAGATCCCGGTGCGCGCCTACGGCATCCCGCTCGCGCGGCGGGCGCTCGTCGACAAGCTCTCGGCGCTCTCGGTGCCGGTGGACTACTGGGTGGTGAACGATACCGCCGTGGCGCGCGGGCTGCTCGAGCTCGGCGCGAGCGGCATCGTCACGGACGACGTCCGCGGGATGGCGCGGCTGTTCGAGCAAAGCCCTCACACCGCGGCCTGGCGCGCTCGTCACGGCCGCGGGTCAGCGGCTTGATCACAGGCTGAAGCGCCTGCCCGCGAAGCTCACGTTATGGCCGGTCACGTTCAGCCCGAGCGTGTCGTCGTCTTGGTAGGCGTGGCACGTAACCTCATCTTCGGCTCCCAGCTCGAGCACGAGGTGCACTTGGCGGGTCGTCGCGAAGCCATCGGTGGTCATGCCGCTGTAGCCTCGCTCGATACCGTTCACGAACACCGCGGCCTCGAAGTGATCGACCTCGTGCCCCTCGATGGCCCACGCCATCGAGCAGATCACTTCGTAGTGACCGGCGGCCTTGGGCTTGAACGCGCCCGTCGCGGGGTCGTACTCGTCGCCCGCATCCAAGAGCTCGTCGTCGAAGATCACCTTCGTCGCGCCGACCGCTAGGTCGGTCGACATGGTGCTGACCGCGTGAAACGCCGTGCTGGTCGGGGCGCCGCCCTCGAGCGCCGCCACGCGATCGGCGAGCGCCTCGAGCTGCTCCTCGAGCGCACCGCCCGCCGCGTCCGCGACCTTCGCGCGATCGGCCTCGAGCGCGTACGGCACGGCGCCGACCTTCGCGCGGCCATCGATCGCGTGGTCGATGCCATCGCTGCCTCGAAACGCCACGGCGACCCACGCGTCCGCGCTCTCGCGCATCGCGTCGGCGCACTCCGACACATCGATCCGGAAGCGGCCGGTCGCGACCTCGGCTTCGCGCTCTACCGCGCACAGCGCGGTGCCGCCCTGCTCGGCGCGGTACAGACCCAGCGAGACGGTGTGCGGACCGTTCACCGGCTGGCCTTGGGACTCGAGCGTGCCGGAGTAGAACAAGGATTGCTCCACCGGGGCACCGTCCGCGAGCACGCGCACGCCGTAGCCAAGCGCGAACGCGATCAACAGCGTGCTCACGGCGAAGACAGCATTTCTCTTCATGGCTCGAACCCTCCGATCACACACAACACACCGTCGCCGGTGCAGCGCCGCGCACCGGACTCGAAACCATCGTCGCGAAGCGTGAAGCCGCCGCCGCTGCGCGCCTCGCCGAGCGTAGAGAAGCCACCGGCCCGCGGCCGAACGGACTCGGGCGGATCGACCGCGCCACCGTCCGAGCCGGACATGCCCGCGGCGCCGGACATGCCCGCGCCTCCGTCCGGGCCAGCGTCCGGTCCCGGCGCTGGATCATGGACCTCCAGATCGGTGCAGCCGACGAGGCCCACCACGAAAAGCCCGACAAACGAGCGATGAATGATCGTGCAGCGCTTCATGACTCTACGTTTCGCCGCCCAAACGGGCCGGACGCACACCTATCTGCTTCGTACGGAAGCGCAACAACGCAAACGTCATGCCGCGGTCGGCGGACGTCACCGATAGCGCGGTCCGGCTCCGCCGCTACGTCGCCAAGAGGTGCCCCACCACCTCGAGCAGCTCGGCGTTCGCACGCTTGGGCGACATGCCCGGCTCGAACCACAGCAGCGCCGCGCCCGTCTGCTCGTAGCGGCCCGCGCGGTTGCAGCCGAGGCCCATCGGCAGCCACTGGCCGATGCCTCCGTCGCTGTTCATGCTGGCGTCGTCGCCGGTCAGGCTCTGCGTGTCCGTATTGTCGTCGTCATGGACGCCCGTGCCTAGCACGGAGCTGATCCACGCGGTGGCCTGCGCCGGCAGCTCGCCAGAGACGTTCGAGGCACAACGCTCGATCGAAAATGACGCTTCGCTGCGCGCGCCGGGCTGCAAGCGATACAGCACGCCGTGCCGCGCGCCGACAGCGCTCGCGAGGAGCGACAGCGCGAGCGACAGGCGGTCCTCGATCGCGGTGCTGCCCGACAGCGTGCTGAGGTACGTCGAGATCGTGTCCGCGTCCGCGGCCAGCGGCAGCTCCGAGGCGCTCATCAGACCTGCCTGCCGCGCCTCGGCCCGCAACGCCTCGTACTTGTGGCCGAAGGTCGAGCCGCCGCGACCGTAGCCATACTCGCGCGCGCACGCCGCCGCCGCGCGCGCGAACGCCCCTTGGTCGCGCATCCAGATCGCGACGCGCGCGCGCACCTCGTAGGCCCAACCCAAGTTGAGGCCGCGACTGCCCATACCCTCGCGATACGCGACCGCGCGATCGAGCCGCTCGATGGCGCTGTCGAAGTCGCCCAGCTTGGCCTGCACGAGCGCGAGCGGCACGATGATGTGATCGAGCATCACCTTGAGGCCGGCCTCGGAGCCCTCGGTGACGTACGCCAGCCCGGCGTGTTGGGCTTCCTCGTAACGGCCGAGCGCGGTCAGGATCTCGATCCGCGCACCCGCGATCCATGCCCAGGTGGGGTGGCGGCCGGCCTTGACCATCGAGAGCGCGCGCTCGATGTGCTCGAGGGCGGCCGCGTTGTTGCCCTTCAAGTGCTCGATGGTCGCGGGGCCGTAGTGCGCGTAGACCGCGTAGCCCGGGTGGAGCGCGATCATGCTCTCGAGGCGCGCCATCGCTCGGCGCACGCCCGTGAGATCGCCGGCGTGCGCGCTGGTGTCGAGCTCGAGGCGCGCGCTCGTGTCGACCATCGGCGGCCGCCGCACGCTCTCCACGCGCAGGCGCTCGATGCGATCACGGCAGCGCTCGGCCTCGCGCCAGTCGCCCTGGCGCAAGTGGTACGCGCGGCGCACGTCCCAGGCCGCGATCACCCAGGTATCGTCGTCCTCGAGGTCGCGGGCATGGCGCAGCGCCTCGTCGTTGCCGAGGCCGGCGTGCAAGTGGCCGAGCGCGAAGCGCAGCGCGCATACCGCCCAGCGCCAGAACACCTCGTCGAGACCCCCGCGATCGGGCTGCAGCAGGCGCTCCAGCGTGACGCGATAGCCGTCGCGTGCGCGCTCGTAGCGACCGGCCGTGAGGTGCGCGGCTGCGGGCAGCGTATGCTGCACCGTCGTCTTCAACATGTCGGAGAGCGCCGAGAACGGCGAGATGTCCGGCAGCGCATCGAGCAGATCGAAGTCCATCGACACCGCGCCGAACGCGGCCGCCTGGCGCGTGATCATGGCCAGCGATTGGATCGCCTCGAGCACCGGCAGGACGCGCTGGTGCTCGGGCGTTGCCTCGTAGCGTGCCTGCGCGGCCGCATACGACTTTTGCAAGCGCTGGAGCGGGTCGAGCTCGCCCGGCAGCATCTCGTAGTCGTGCAGGCCGCTGGCGAGCCGCAGCTGGCTAAACACCTCGGCGAAGCGCGCGGGGATGCCCTTCACGCCGAGGTGATCGCCGAGCTTGAGCAGCTCGCGCGTGAGCCGGAAGCGCTCCGAGA
>Ga0190269_10001061_pt1 | contig 13363 bp, 12 predicted proteins | sample Popmic249IS_FD_133749 | JGI IMG/M metagenome (GOLD analysis project Ga0190269, IMG submission 133749) | Populus adjacent soil microbial communities from riparian zone of Blue River, Arizona, USA - 249 IS | ecosystem: Environmental > Terrestrial > Soil > Riparian zone | place: USA: Arizona...
CAAGTCCGGCGGCACGGCACCGACGCTGGGGCCGGGAGCGGCGCTGGACCAGGCCGTCCTCGAAAACTGCGTGGGCGGCCCGTTTTGCCCCGGGATCGAGATGACCTGGATCAGCCGCAACGCCACCATCTATTCCGAACCCTTCCGCATCCGCCATGCTGTAGTCCAGGGCCCTCTGAGCACGACCTGGGGCGACAAAAATGACTACTCCCAAGGAATGCAGCCCGGCGACGTGACCAAGTACATGGCGCAGCCCTGGCAGGCCGACTTCAACCAGTGTTCCAACCAGACCATCCAGGGTGAGAACTACTGGTGGTGGCCCGCTCAGCGACCCTTCGACGTATTTCCGATCCTGCAGCCGCTCAAGCAGGTTGCGTGGGACCGGGGCTTCGCGCCCGATCCGAACACCGCAACCCCTAGCAATCCCAACCTGGGCGACATGCAGATGGTCGAAGACTGGAAGCATCTCGGGTTTGTCGTCGAGATACAGGCGGGTCCCGTGCGGCGGTTCCTGGAGATCGAGCGCCAGACCTCGGAGATCGAAGCCTACGTCCCGCCCTTGATCCAGCCGGCGGCCGACCCCGACCGGAAGCGGGAGTGAGCGCCATCCTCTCCAAGATCGACGTCGCGGTGATCGGCGGTGGCCCGGCAGGGCTGGCCACCGCCCTGCGCCTCGCCGATTCGCCAGCGGTGTCCGTGGCGGTCCTGGAGCGCGCGGAGAGGCCGATCCCGAAAATCGGCGAGACGGTCCCGCCCCGGATCCGTCCCGTGCTCGAAGCGCTCGGAGTCTGGGACTCGTTCCTGGACGGCGGGCACCTGCCGGGATGGGGCACTTCGTCCTGCTGGGGCTCGTCCGAGATTGGATACAACGACTTCCTGTTCCATCCCGAAGGTTCGGGATGGCACCTGGACCGGACCCGCTTCGAGGAGCACTTGGAGCACGCCGCAGCCGCCCGAGGAGCTCATGTGATGCGGGGAGCCATCGTCCGCGGCGCCAGCGATCGATCCGGAGGCTGGCGGTTGGTGCTCCGCACGCAAGGCGGTGAGCAGACCCTCGACGCCGCCCTGGTCGTGGACGCCTCGGGCCGGCAGTCCACGTTCGCCCGCCGACAAGGCGCCCGCCGGCGGGACTTCGACTCTCTCGTCGGCGCCTTTCGATTCTTCGAGCGGCCTGAGAGCTCTTCACTGCCGACGGGGCTCACCCTGGTCGAGGCAGCGGAGCACGGCTGGTGGTATTCAGCTGCGGTGCCCCGGGACCGGATCGTCGCCTGCTTCATGACGGACGCGGACCTCCTCCAGGGTCTCCGGCTCGGCGACGAAGCCGCCTGGAACACGCATTCTACCGGCTCCCGCCATACGGCCGCGCGGCTGCAGGACGCCGCCCCCTTGGGGCCGGTCCAGGTGAAGCCCGCCTTCTCCTCCCTCCTCGACCCGCTGGTGGGCCGGCGCTGGCTCGCCGTCGGAGACGCTGCAGCCAGCTTCGATCCCCTCTCCTCCCAAGGCATCCTCAAAGCCCTGCTGTCGGGCATTCAGGCCGCCGACGCCATTCGCGGAGCCCTCGAGGGAGATGACGGCGCCCTCGCTCGATACGCGCGGGAACAGTCGGCCCTGATGGAGAGCTACCTCAAAGCCCGGGAGCAGTACTACTCGGCCGAGACGCGGTGGCCCGGAGCGCTCTTCTGGCGGCGCCGTTCGTCCTCAGGATGAGGTGATCTGTCAGACCTGCCATTCCCCCCAGAAGATGCACGAGGGGTACCACCCGGACACCGTCGGGCAACGGCCCTGCAAAGAGCGTCTCCCCTGCAAAGGACTCGAACGCCGCCTTGGCGAGGAAGAGCGCCACCGCTGCGAGCGCCAGAGTGCGGGTCCACGGATCGGGGGAATCCGCGATCCGGAAGGCGGCGAGCACGAAGAGCGCCGAGGCCATGCCGGAGCTTCCCCGGTAATAGGAAAGATCCGGGGACAGGTGGACCGCGACGGCCGTGAGGACGGCGCCGAGCCCGAGGGAGACCGCCGCGAGCCGCCGATCCCCCCGGATTTCCAGCCATGCTCCCAACGCGAGCAGCATGCCGAGATCGAAGATCGCCATCCGTGGCGTCCAGTGAATCATCTGGCCGGTGAGCAATCCCCAGACCTCTCCTCTCCGGTACTCCAGGGCGGTCGCATCCGCGAGCGAAGCCAGGATGCAGAGCGCAACGAACGCCACCGACATCCAGGGAAAACGTTTCATTCAGGCCGCCGGACCAGCAACGAAAGCCCCAGCAGGGCGGCGATGATCAGCTCCGGAATCCCCAATGCTCCACCGCCACCGCTGGTGGAGGTGATCTGCTGTCCCTTGGCGTCGTACATGGCGATCGCGGGCGTGCCCGGCCCCTGGACCGTGCCCTTCTTCGCCTGCTCCTCGAACTGTTCCAGCGCGGTATTCAGGCTGGCGATCAGGCCGCCGGTCGCCTTTTCGAATCCCTCGGATGCGAACTTCCGGCGCTTCCGTTGCTCGTTGAGAGGGCTCGAATGCCCCTTGACCGTGCTCTCGCCAGCCGCCCGGAAAAGCAGCGCCCGCGAGCGGATGTCGTAGACCACGGCGTCCATGACCGTCCGCGTATCGTTCTTCTCGCCTTCGATCAGGAGAGGCCCGATCACGGTGAGATACGTCCAGGAGGCGCGGGTCGAATCGGTGAATTGTGACTGGTCATACGACAGCAACACCATGAGGTCGAGCCCCAGCGACCCGCGGATCTGATCGAGATTGCCGAAGCTTCCGCCGGGTTGAAGATAGATCGTGGGCACGACCTCGATGTGTCCGATCGCCTCGTGCTTCTTGAATGCTTCGGCCACCCGGGCGAGGAGCCTCTGCTTCTGCTCCTCGGTGATCGGATCGGCCTGATCCATCTGGCTCGGAGCAAACGCGAGCCCCACGCGCACAGGCAGCTTGAGGACCACCTGGCTCGCCGGCTCGGCGTCCGTGAACCCCTGTGGGTAAAGGAAGTCGAGCGCGCTGTTGACGCGGCGGGACGGCGAAAGAGTGCTGTAACAGCCGGTTGCCGCCAGCAGCAGCGGCAGCCCGATCCAGAGAATAGTTTTGCGATACCTCATGTGACCTCCTCCCTGTCAACCAAGGCGAGGTCCATGCCAGGGCAAGGCGGAATCTCCAACTCGCTGGAAAGATTGAGCTTGGATCGCACTGCCTTCCTGAAGTGCCGCACGCCGGAGACATCCGCTGTACGCCGGCAGTGCACGGGATCCTGTTTTGGCTCCCGGAGAGCACGTTAAAATAGAGAGCCATGAGCGAGATCCCGGAAGTCCTGAAGCTCGGCGGATTGGAAGTCAAAGTCCCTGACACGGCACGGCAATTGGGAAACCTCGCGCTGGGCCAGACCACCTTCGCCCAGGCCAATGCGGTCAGCATCCCACCGCTCGCCTTGAACGGCGGGGCCGACATCCCGCTCGACGAAACCCTTTGCACTCTGGGTGGCGATGCCCGGCTCGAGATCGCGATCTTCAACGGGCCGTCGGACGTGGACCCGGATCAGATCCTGGAGCCCGCGGCCGGCCGTGCATGGCTCAAGCACGCGCTGGCAGCCGGCATCAAGACCTCGGCAGGCGGACAGGCCGGTGGCGTGGATCTCGGGCTCGAGGGCGAGTTGAGCGCGAGCCTGCTGCAGTACCGCTCCCATCGGCCGGATGAGCCTGTTGCGCAGGCTCTCGTCGCCGACATCCTGAGCTACCGTCTGCCCTTCCGCCTGGCGGATGTCCGCGGTCTGGGAGACGGCGAGATCCTGGCCTTCACCGTGCACGGCAAGCTGGCCCTGCACGCGAAGCTGACCTGGGCCGACGCCCTGTCAGCAGCCCTCTCCTCCCTGGATGAAAGGCTCGGCGTTGCCGGAGTCTCGGCGATCGAGGTGGACCTCGGAGCGTCGCTGGGCGTCAACGTGACCCTGGAGGACGACTACCGGCTCATCTTCCGGCGCGGTACGAACACGACGCGGGTGGAGCTGCGCAAGACCAAGGGCCGGAGCGCGGCCGGCGCTCTCAACCTGGGAGTTGCTGCCCGCGTTGCCGACCCCGCGGCTCTGCAGGGCGCTCTCGCCGCCTATGCGACCGGCAGGCTGGGCCTGCCCTGGTCCCGCGTCGAGGAGCTGATCGCCCGCATCGACTCGGCCATGACACTCGAAGCTCTGCCTGAAGAAGACCGCGAGCTGGCCGAGAAGATCGGCGCCCGTCTGGGCCTCTCGGACCTGCGCGAGGATTGGGAGCAGCTCAAGACGCGGCTCGACGGCCTTCCAGACGCCCTCGCGCAGCGGCTGGAGCGGGCGTTGACGGCCCGGGTCACCGCCGAATTGACGCTGGAGTACGGCCGCGTTTCCACCGAGGAGAAGGTCCTCGCCTGCGAGCTCGACGACGACGCTCTCGCCCGCCATCATCGCGAGCTGGTGCGGGGCAACCTCACCAACCTCCTCGACCGTCTCGCCGACCGGGAGAGCGGCTACCGGCTGATCGAATACCTGAAGACGACGACGATCACGAAGCGCTTTTCCTTCGGGATCTCGATCGGTATCGGAAGATGGGCCGCCGGCGGCATGGACGAGGTCGTGCGCAAGTGGGAGCGCCAGTCTGTCATCGACGACGCGCGCGAGCGCCAGAGCTTCACGGGCCGGCAGATCTACCAGGGCGTCTGGGGAGCCAAGTCGTTTCAGTATGCCTTCGGTCTCGCCGGAGCGATGGAAAGGTTTTCCACGGGCCGCACCGCGCACGCCAACGAGCTCGACTACTCGCTCTCCTTCGGCTGGAACTGGAAGGAGCCGCGCGTCGAGGGCGTTCTGGACAACGCGCTCGACCTCGCCAACGTCTGGAAGATCCTGAGCCAGAGAGAGAATGATTCCAACCGCACCGAGATCCTCACCCGGGCGCAGGGCCCGGTCCTGATCGAAGTCGAGATCAAGCTTTCGGATGCCGGCGTCCGCTCGCTTCTGGCCGCGTCGGACCGGGACTTCGAGGAGGCCTGGATCGAGGCCATGGCGGCGGCCCTGCCTCGCGTTCCCTTCCCACCCAGGACATTCCGCACCCGGGTAGACGATCGCGTGAATGTCTATCAGCGGGCCGCCCGCTTCGCCTTCAGCGGCGAATCGGAGATCGCTGCCATCACCGGCCGGGTCGACTATCGTAATGAAGATCCCGCCTCCTTGAATCAGTTGCAGAGGATCGACCGCGGGGACAATGACCTGAGCTTGACCGTGCTCTGGACCTCCGACACTTCGAGCACCCGGCCGTCCGGCAGATGCCGCAGAGCCAAAGAAGCCCTGAACGACCTCGCCGAAGCCATCAGCCGCCAACAGAAACCGGATCAGATCGAACGGACCTTCCTGGAGATCAAGGACCTGATCACCCGGCCCTACGAATGCCGCCTGCTCGGACGGGTGGTGGCGAACCTGGCCAAGCCGGGCGAGATCATCAAGACCCTGCGGGTGACTCCGGAGGACGGGACCGCGATTCTGATCTGAGTTGAACTCGTTCAAAATACCCCTTGACACCCCGGGGGGCCGCGCGTACTCTCTTCTTGAACGCGTTCAACTAGGACGCGGAGAAGGGAGAGGCGATGAAGATCGTAATCCCCGGCGGCACCGGCCAGGTCGGTACCCTGCTCGCCCGAAAGTTCCGCGCTGACGGCCACGAGGCCGTCGTCCTCAACCGCTCGCAGAGAGATTGGCCCGCCGCGATCGATGGAGCGGACGTCGTGATCAACCTCGCGGGCCGTTCTGTCAACTGCCGCTACAACAAGAAGAACCGGGACGAGATCCTCGACTCCCGTATTTCGAGCGTGCGCACGGTCGGGCAGGCCATCCGGGACGCGAAGCGTCCTCCGGCCGTCTGGCTGCAGGCGAGCACGGCCACCCTCTACGCCCACAGGTATGACGCCCCCAACGACGAGAACTCCGGAGTGATCGGAGGCTCGGAGCCCGGCGCTCCGGAAACCTGGCGCTTCAGCATCGACGTCGTCAAGGCATGGGAGAAAGCCCTCGACGAGGAGGCGACTCCGGGCACGCGCAAGGTGAAGCTTCGCATGGCCATGGTGATGAACCCGGACGCGGGCAGCACTTTCAGGATCTTGCTGAACCTGGTGCGCCTGGGGCTCGGGGGCACTGTTGGCGACGGCCGGCAGTACGTCTCCTGGATCCACGAGATCGACCTCGTCCGGGCGGTCTACTGGATCATCGACCGGGAGCACCTGGAGGACGCGGTCAACCTGGCTGCCCCGGAACCGCTGCCTCACCGGGAGTTCATGGCGGTTTTGAGACGAGCCTGGGGCGTTCCCTTCGGGCTGTCGGGGACGAAATGGATGCTGGAGATCGCCGCGGTCCTGCACCGCACCGAGTCGGAGCTGATCCTCAAGAGCCGGCGGGTGGTGCCGGAGCGGCTGCTCGAGGACGGTTTTTACTTTCAATACCCTGAATGGCCTGACGCGGCCAGGGAGCTGTGCACTCGGTTTCGGAGGAAGCTTCAGTGATGGCTGTCGTGGCCGTACTTGTTCAGCGCTTCTTCGAGCGGGAGCTTCCGCACTCGTAGCTGATTGCCGGCGATCTTCTCGGCGCCGTAGGGGTCGATGTTGTCGACCTCGTACTTCTTGCCGGCGACGTCCACGATCAGGACGTCGTAGGTGAAGGCGGTGTCGGTGGTCGCCCGCAGCCAGTGGATATTGTTCTTCTCGTCCGAGATCGAGGAGTGGCTGCCGACGCGGGCGAGCTGATCGACCGTCGGCTCGATGATCATGTGCGTGCCGTCTTCCTCGATCTTTTCGTAGTGCCGGAGCCAGAGGTCGCCCTTGAGCACATAGTGGCAGGAGACCATGTTGCGGTGGCCGTGCGGGATGATGGCGCGGTCCTTCCTCATCCCGAAGATCTTGCTGTAGTACGCGAGGTTTTCCGGCACCCCCTCGAGCTGCGGGAACTTGACCCACTTCGTGTTGACGCCGAGGTCCGGATACTCGAAGCCCTGGGAGAGCTTGTCGAAGTCGATGCGGGCGAGCAGCTCTTCCAGGCTGACTCGGTCGAACAGCTCGGCGATCCGGGTCTGCCACTGGCCGGGGGTGATCTTCCCCGCATTGAGGTCCTGGCTCATCTCGTGGAGGTCCTTGAGCCAGGCGTGGGTCACGGGCTTCACCGAGTCGGCGAAGGCGTCGGTCGAGAAGAGCGTGCGGAAGAGGGCGTAGGAGGCGATGCTCCCGACCAGGGACTTGGAGAACTCTCGGCGGTTCATGCCAATAATTCTACACCTCCTGTCACGCTTTCGGCCTGGCCATCACCATGATGAGTAGGCACTTAACGCCGCACCTGACAGGAGGATGGGGATGTCGCGAAAGATCAGGCTTTGGTACGTCTGCGGGATCGTCGCTCTGGCTTTCTTGATCCCGGGTCTGGCCATCGGGCAGGAGCTCCCGGGCACCCTTCAGACCGAGATGAACATCCCGGCGCAGGCGCCGGAGCAGAGCGTGTCTCTGGGCGAGAAGCCGCTCACCCTGGAGGAGCTCAAGCAGATGTTCGGTCCCAACAACGTCTGCGGCTTGCAATGCGGCGGGATCGGTACGCCCCGATGCGGCATTCTGTGCGGTGACGCGGCGCAATGCGTCTGGGGATACTGCGTCTACTCCAGATAACAGAGGTCCGCTGACGGAGGCGGCGCCCTTCCGGGTGCCGCCTCGCCTAGCCTGCCGCCAGGATCTCCCTAAGCAAAGCAATATTGTCGCGATGCCCGGTCAGGTGGGCCGTCACCTTGCCGCGGATGGGATAGCCCAGCAGATACAGGTCGCCGACGATGTCGAGGATCTTGTGGCGGACGAACTCGTCCGGGAAGCGCAGGTCGGTGTTGATGACCTCGTCCTCGCCCACCAGGATGAAGTTGTCGAGCCGGCCTCCCGAGCCCAGGCCGAGCTCGTTCATCATCTTGAGGTCCTTCATGAAGCCGAAGGTGCGGGCCGGCGCGATCTCCTTCTTGTAGACATCGGGCGAGGAGAGCGTGAAGTCGTAGCTCTGCTCCCCCACCGGCGGCGGATAGCGCAGCAGGTAGGAGACCGAGAACTCGTCGGCCGGCTCGATGGCCAGGACCTTGTCCCCTCCCCCCCGGACCTCGTAGCGCCGGTCGATCACCACCTCCCGCTCGGGCTCTTCCTGCTCCGCGATCCCCACTTCTTCGAGGAGCTTGCAGAACTCCAGAGCCGAGCCATCCAGCACCGGGATCTCGCGGTGGACCTTGATGAGCAGGTTGCCCACCCGGTTCGCGTGCAGCGCCGAGAGCAGGTGCTCGATGGTGCGGATGCTCTCCCCCTCGCCCGAGAGGGTGGTCGCGTAATCGGTCTCGGCCACCGATCCGACGTGCGCCGGGATCTCGACTCCGGCCGGGAGGGTCACGAAGTGGATGCCGCTGTTCGCGGGCAGGGGCTGGAGGATCATGCCCGTGCGCTGGCCGGAGTGGAGCCCCAGGCCGTAGATCACGGTGGAGTGCCCGATGGTGCGCTGGCGGCGGCCGGTCTCTTTGAGCAGTGGCAGGTCCGGAGCGGCGAGGAAGCGCCGTTCGCCCTGGCGGTCGCGCGGCAGGCCGGGGGCCGTGCCGGAGACGCCGGCTTCCAGGAGGGATCGCCGGTAGGAGAGGGCGCCGGTGGCGGCGTCCACCGCCCGCTTGTAGGAGAGCGGCTTCTCCAGGTAGTCGAAGGCTCCCATCTTGATGGCGCTGACCGCGGTGGAGGCGGAGCCGTGTCCCGACATCATGACCACCGCGGCGGCGGGGTCGGTCTCGCGCAGGGCCTGGAGGGTTTCGAGGCCGTCGCGGTCGGCGAGCCAGATGTCGAGGAAGACCACGGCGGGCTGCTTTTCCTGGTAGAGGGCCAGGGCCTCTTCACCGCTGGTGGTGGTGAGGGTCGAGTAGCCCTCATCCGAGAGGATGCCCCCGAGCGTAGTGAGGATGCCGGGCTCGTCGTCGACGATCAGGATCAGGTCGGACATGGCGGTAACGTAACACAGCGGCCGCCCGGGGAGATTCCGCTCCGGCGGGTTTGCCTGTAGTATTTTCCTGGATGCTCTACTCAAGAAAGGAGGCGCCGTCGAGCTTCAGCTAGGAGGGCTGGAGTTCCTCAACGCAGTTCAACCAGACAGGAGTGCCAGCCACATGAAAAGCATGACGACGTTCGCGGGCATCGGGTTCTTGCTTGCCGTTCTGGCGGTGCCGGTCCAGGCCGAGGTCGTGGTCAACGATTTCACCGAGATCGCCCTGACGGAATTCGTTCCCTGCGCGAATGGGGGGGCGGGCGAGGTGGTCGAGCTCACCGGGACCTTGCACACCCTGACCACCTTCACCGTGACCGGCAGCAACGTCAGCGGCGTGACCCACGTCCAGCTGCAAAACGTTTCCGGAGTGGGCCTGGTCACCGGGGACAGGTACCGTGCGACGGGCGTGAGCGCGGATCACTTCACGGGCTCTCTCGTCAACAGGTTGTTCACGGCGACGCTCGCGGAGAGCTTCCAGGTCATCGGCCAGGGTCCCGGCAACAACTTTCAGTTCCACGCGGTCTTCAACCTCACCATCAATGCCAATGACGAGTTGACCGTCCTTCACGACAGAATCTCATTCCAGTGCAAGTAGACCCCGTCTGAGAACCGCGTCGAGAGGGATGCCGACGGAGGGCCGGCATCTCTCAGGGGCGGTCCCTACCAGGCCGCGTCGGGAGAAACCGGCGGGTTCTCGGGATGCTCGCCGGTCTCGATCTCCCGCAGGAGCTGCGCCGGGCTCTCCCGGACTTCGAGGCGGCCGCCCGCGGCCAGGAGAACTTCGCTCCCTTCGCGGGGCTCGCCCGGGATCCGGTCGAGGATGGCGGCGATCTGGGCGGTGTGGAGGTTCGCGTTCCTGCCGTCTAGGGTGGTTGCGCTGATCCATGCCATGGGGGGCAGGGTATCACGGCCCTGTCGGGGGAACTGACTTGCGGACGGTAGGAAAGTGACTTCCGGACGGTTGGTAACTGACCTCCCAGCCCAGGTAAATGACTTACCGGCATCGGGAAGTGACTTCCGGACGGTGGGCACTGACTTCCGGGGGCTGGGAACTGACCTCCGAGGGGCGGGAAAGTGACTGCCGGGTCCAGGTCAGTGACTTCCGGAGGCAGGTCACTCACTTCCCGACGCGGGAAAGTGACTTCTCCGAGCGGCAAGATACCGGCTTCCAAAGCCTGGACATGAAGAAGACTCCCGCCGTCCTCGGATCGCCATCCTCGTCCTCGGGGCCGTCCTTCTGGTCAGGGCCGCCACGCTGGACGCGGTCAAGGCGAGCCACAACGCCACACTCGCCTGGAGCTTGATCGGGGTGTCCGTGGGGGTTCCCGACCTGTCCGCAGCCTCGCCCGAAGGGACGCTTACACGTCCGACCCTGAGCGATAGGCAGTCTCCCCTCAGGCACAAAGGCTGTCCTCTTCTCCGACAGGCTCTGACGCCGAAGCACCCCACCCTCCCTGGATAGGTCGTCCTCTTATTCGTCACCGATAACGCTCCGCAGTCGCGGTCCCGAAGTGGAATGCTTATGTACCAAGCTCTATCGTTTTGACGTTCATAAGAGAATCTTGTAGGCTGGACTAAGCTTCGCAGGTGCTGAGAGATAGGTTGGGTCTTCTTTCTCCTGCTTGCACCTATTCTGAGCAGCTAATGGGAGATGTAGAAGTAGAGGTTGGGCGGCAAGTTGGAGACTTCATCTTGAGTGAGATCGAGAACTGCAGGAAGTGGCTTGAGGAGCAGGGCTATCCCCTCGAGTTCCGCGTTGCCCAAGCTTGGGCGAAAAGCGGTTTCCATGTTCGCCAATCGGTCTTCTATGATGATCCCGAGACTAATTTGCCAAGAGAACTAGATGTTCTGGCTCATCACCAACGCACTGCGGTTTCGAAAACAACCGCCGCAAGCTTCACTACAGCGCTCACCTTTTTAATCGAGTGTAAGTCATCACGCGATGCACCGTGGATAGTCCTCTGTGGAGTCAACTCGGAGAAACTAACACTGCCCATATTCGTGCAGCGCTGGCTAGTCGTGGGGGACAAGGAGGAGTTAGTTCGGAATGAACTCAGCCGTGCTTGGTGGAGCAAGGCCGAGATCTTTAGGGAAATTGACCTTATCGGCCATGGCATAGTTCGGGCTCACAAGAAGTCAGGTACTGATTTACCATTCCACGCGGTCAAGCAGGTGCTTAGTGCAACTCACGGCAGAGCGAAGAAAATAGCAGCTGCAGGCGAGCACAATAGATGTCACCTATTGTTCCCCGTTGTCGTTACAGACGCGCATCTCTTTGGAGCATGGCTAACACCAAACGGTGAGTTGGAGTTGAAGGAGGTGCCCAGAGCAACTCTCTTCTTTGAGAGCGAGAGCGGAACGTTCCTTTCACCTCCAATAATAGTGGTAACCATAGATGGCTTGGAAGAGTTCTTGCTCGCGGTCCGTGAGATGAAAGGAATCTGTGAGCTAAGCGAGGAAATAGTTGGCCCGTGGAAGAAGGAAGCGTGAGGTACATGCCGCCCAACCCGGCGCTTGCACTCGGACGGTCGGCTTCGCTGCCCGCCGGTGAAGCGCATCCGCGTTAGCCGGCAGCAATTTAGGTGAGGAGTCCAATGCCTAGTACGTTAAATCGGCCCCGAGTAATCACAGATTTGGCGCTCGGAGCCATTGCGATTTGGTGTTACGGGTATGTGTATTTCCTATTATCAACGGAATTGCCCTCGCTCTTCCTCGTGCTCGGCTTATGGCTTGAACAATCGATATGGGGCGTGCCAGTCCTTTTCCTAATGCTAGCGCTCGCAGCAGCACGCCGAACTGAATACTATCTATCACCATCTCGGCCGCCGCTGCAGTGGGGCTCCATCCGGTGGTACGAAGGTGCTGCAATCCTAGCCACGGCTTATGTCATGGTCTCCTTTCTTTTTATTGTTGCAACCCTTGCCTCCGGGGGATTTCGGGATTCGTTTACTCCTTGGAGGGAGGGCGACTTTTTAACCCGTTTCCTCTTTTCCGGCAGGTGGATGCTGGTTCTAGGGCCGGTTCCTAGATTTTCCGACCTACCACTGATTATCTCTGCTGGCATTCTGCCGATTTTAGCCGGTGTAGGCGTAGCTCACTGGATGATCAGCGAAAAGCGATCCCGGATCGCCCCTTCTGCCTTGCCACCAGTGGACCGCGACCATGTTACGCATGATCGCCTTTTAAGCGACGGCTTTCTCGATAGTCTCCGGACTGCCATACCTAAGGCTCACGATGACGAAAAGTTGGGCCTTGTCGGAGTGCCTTGGCTTCTCGCATCCGTAATTGAGAGACAAAAGCGTTTCCGAAGATCAACCGCGGTCTTTTTGCGGGCTACTATAGGGCTCGCAGTTCTTTTGCTCGGAATACTGCTCTGGCTCGGTTATGCATTGATTAACGACGACGCAACAGGACTAGCACGCCGAACAACAGCAGTTGAGGGGCTTCTTGCAAGCATTGACTCCAAGCTCAGCGATATGGTCGTAAACGACAATCGGCGCCAAGAACGATCCCAGGACTTGAATGAACTCCTCCGGGGCGCATCCCGCCACGGTCTTGAAGGCAATGCACCACAAGAGGTCAAGGCTGCGCTACAGGTTAATGCCAACAAGCTAATCAACGAGATACCAAACCAAAGGGTGGCTGAATTTGAAGAGAGGCTTCAGGAATTTCTTTTGTTGCCAATCTTGAGAGATTGGCCTCAAAAAGCGGAGCTGGAAAAACTTGCCATCTCACTTCGCGAAATCGAGAGACGACAGGGGTTCATTATCGATAGGCTTGATAGCCACCTTCCAGAGCTAACACGCCAGGCTGATGATCTTCGACAAAAGCTTGCGGAGCCAGAGAGCAGAATTCCAGATCTCATCAAACGTATAGCAGTAGGCCTCCTTGTCGTATCCTTCATGGCTGCCGTCCTTGGTTATAGCACTAGATTGTACCAACAGCACCTCTCTCAGGTCATTGCCGCAGAGCAGGATGAGCAAGCCGTACGTAGGTACTACGTAGCCTTCAAAGGCGCGGAGGATAGTCCCGAGTTGCGCGGAGCTGTCTTGGCAGAATTTATGCGGTGGTCAGCGGCAGGCCTAGCAGGGGGAAACGGAAAGGCTCAGTCGTCCCAGTCAACGCCGGCTGCTGCTCTGGCAGCTGAAATTCTGAAGGCAGTCCGTCAAGTTCAGGGGCCAGCTGATGGGGGCTAACCCGGGCAGTCGAGCGGACGGAAACCGCAAACAGCGCGGTTCCCGCGCGCTCACCGCCAAACGCGTTATGCGACCATCGTTATGTCAGACATTGACGCGAAAATTCTAGCTGCGGTATTAGCCGCCATAGCCGCC
>Ga0190269_10001062_pt1 | contig 13361 bp, 16 predicted proteins | sample Popmic249IS_FD_133749 | JGI IMG/M metagenome (GOLD analysis project Ga0190269, IMG submission 133749) | Populus adjacent soil microbial communities from riparian zone of Blue River, Arizona, USA - 249 IS | ecosystem: Environmental > Terrestrial > Soil > Riparian zone | place: USA: Arizona...
CATGTGGCGCAGCCCGGCCGCGACGCTGCGCAGCAGGTGCGGCGCAGCGCCCGTCGCCGGCGCAGGCATGGGGACGCGCAGCACCGGCCCGACCGCGAGGAGTGCCAGCGCCGCGGCGACGAGCACGGCGGTGGTGGGGGAGAGCAGGCCCGCGACCGCACCCGCGAGCGCCGGTCCACCGACGCCCGCGACGTTGTAGGACGTGGACTCGGCACCGTAGGCACGGGGCATCAGCGCCGGCGGCACGAGCGGGCTGATCAGCCCCGTGAACCCGCCGGTGAGCACGGGCGCAGTCGTGCCCGTGACGGCCGTGAGCGCGACCATGGCCCACCCCGGCGCGTGGCCGACGCCGAGCACCAGGGCGACGAGCGCCGCGGGGAGCAGCAGCTGGTTCGCGACGAAGACGGAGCGGCGGTGCGCGGTCCGGTCCAGCCAGGCCCCGAGCAGCGGGCCGCTCACCAGCTGCGGCAGCGTCATCGCCGCGACCAGCGCCCCGCTGAGCGCCGGGGAGCCGGTGCGGTCGAGGGCCATGAGGACGACGGCCAGCCGGGCGGACTCGTTCGCCAGCCGCGCTGTGGTGCTGGCCGTGAACAGCACGCGGAGCCCCGGGGTCCGCCACAGCGACGGAGCTCGCGGCGGAGCCTCGGTCGCCGTCGTCACCCGACCATTCTCGTGGACGCGCGGGTCGGGCACCCGCCCTGCCGGTCGCGGCCCCGGCCCGGGGTCTGGCACACTGGTGGGCGAGCCACCGCCGCTGACGGCCCTCTACCCGTCGACGGCGTGACATCACGCCGTACCCGAGGGCGCACCCCACGCGCCGGACACGGGTGGGCGCCCGCGCTGCACACATGGAGACCTGAAGAGCTGTGGCAACCAAGATCAAGCTGATGCGCCTCGGCAAGATGCGCGCCCCGTACTACCGCATCGTCGTGGCCGACGCCCGGACGAAGCGCGACGGCCGCGTCATCGAGACGATCGGCAAGTACCACCCGAAGGAGGAGCCCTCGCTCATCGAGGTCGACTCCGAGCGCGCGGCCTACTGGCTGGGCGTCGGCGCCCAGCCCACCGAGCCGGTCCAGAAGATCCTGTCCAAGACCGGTGACTGGCAGAAGTTCAAGGGCGAGGCAGCTCCCGAGCCCCTGAAGGTCGCCGCTCCCAAGACCGACAAGAAGGCCGTCTTCGAGGCCGCCGCCAAGGAAGGCCTGGAGGCCGCCGGCGGCGCCGCCACCACGCCGAAGAAGAAGTCCGCCCCGAAGAAGGCTTCCGCCGACGCTGCTGCCGACGCTGCCACCGAGGCCGCCCCCGAGGCGCCCGCGGCCGAGGCTCCGGCCGCTGAGGCTGCTCCTGAGGCCGCCACCGAGGCCGCTCCTGAGGCCGCTCCTGAGGCTGCTGCCGAGGAGACCCCCGCCGCCGACGCCGAGGCGCCCGCCGAGGCTGCCGGCTCGGAGGAGTAGGTGCTGGAGCAGGCGCTCGAGCACCTGGTCAAGGGCATCGTCGACCACCCCGAGGACGTGACCGTCGACCTGGTGTCCGGGCGGCGCGGCCGCACGCTCGAGGTGCGGGTGCACCCGGACGACCTGGGCAAGGTCATCGGCCGCTCCGGCCGCACGGCCAAGGCCCTCCGCACGGTCGTGGCCGCCATCGGCGGCAAGGGCGTGCGCGTCGACGTGATCGACACGGACGAGATCCGCTAGCGCGATGACGCGGCGGGTCGCCGGCTCGCGACGCAAGGACGCCCGCCCCGGCGGTGCAGGTCCGGCTCCCGCCCCCACCGGGGGAGGAGAGCCGGACCTCGTCGTCGTCGGTCGCGTCGGCCGGCCGCAGGGGATCAAGGGCGAGGTCACCGTCGAGGTCCGCACCGACGACCCGGAAGCCCGCTTCGCGGCAGGCGCGGTGCTGCTCTCCGACGAGGGCCCGCTCACGGTGGCGCAGGCACGCGACCACTCTGGCCGGCTCGTGGTGCTCTTCGAGGGCGTGCACGACCGCAACGGGGCCGAGCTGTTGCGCGGTCGCGTGCTGCAGGTGGACGCCCGGGCGCTGCCGGACCTCGAGGACGAGGACGAGTACTACGACCACCAGCTCGTCGGTCTCGCCGCCGCGACGGTGAAGGGCCACGACCTGGGCAGCGTGAAGGAGGTCCTCCACCTGCCCCACGGCGACGTGCTCGTGCTCGCCCAGGGCGACCGCGAGCACCTGGTGCCGTTCGTCAGGGCGATCGTGCCCACCGTCGACGTCGACGCCGGACGGGTCGTCGTCGACCCGCCGCCCGGCCTGCTCGACGAGCAGACGGACCAGCAGACGGACCAGCAGACGGGCGAGGACACGGGCGAGGACACGGGCGAGGAGACGGAGGCCTGATGGAGGTCGACGTCGTCTCCATCTTCCCCGACTACCTGGCGCCGCTGCGGCTGTCGCTCGTGGGCAAGGCGGTCGAGCGCGGCGACCTGGTCCTGCGCGTGCACGACCTGCGCGAGGAGACCGACGACGTCCACCGCACCGTGGACGACAGCCCCTACGGCGGCGGTCCCGGGATGGTGATGAAGCCCGAGCCCTGGGGCCGAGCCCTGGCCCGCCTGAAGGGGCCCGTGGCGGCGCCGCGCCTCGTCGTACCCACGCCCGCAGGGCGGCCCTTCGACCAGGCGCTGGCGCACGAGCTGAGCCACGAGCCGTGGCTGGCCTTCGCCTGCGGCCGCTACGAGGGCATCGACGACCGGGTGCTGCAGCACGCTCGGCGCACCATGCGCGTGGACGAGGTGTCGATCGGCGACTACGTGCTGGCCGGCGGCGAGGCGGCGGTGCTCGTCATGGTGGAGGCGGTCGCACGCCTGCTCCCCGGGGTGCTCGGCAACGAGCAGTCGCACCAGGACGACTCGTTCTCGGAGGGCCTGCTCGAGGGGCCGTCCTACACCCGGCCGCCGGTCTGGGAGGGGCTGGAGGTCCCGGCCGTGCTGCTCTCCGGCGACCACGCGGCGATCGCCCGCTGGAGGCGTGACGAGAGCCTCCGGCGCACTGCCGAGCGCCGCCCCGAGCTGCTCGAGCGGCTCGCCGACCGGCTGAGCGACCGGGACCGGGCCGCCCTCCCGGCCGCGGGCGGCGACCAGGGCTTGGACCGCCCGGACGCGGCTGTGGCACCATAGAGGGCTGTTGCGGGCGGTCGACGCCTGCTCCCTGATCACCCGGCAGGCGCCCTCGCGCGCCCGCTGCCCTGTCACGACGAGAAGGCGACACCGATGCACACCCTCGACGAGCTCGACAAGGCCTCGCTCCGCAGCGACGTGCCCGACTTCCGCCCGGGCGACACGCTCGACGTGGGGGTCCGGGTCGTCGAGGGCAACCGCTCCCGCGTGCAGCGCTTCCAGGGCGTGGTCATCCGCCGCCAGGGCGGTGGCATCCGCGAGACGTTCACCGTCCGCAAGGTGAGCTTCGGCGTCGGCGTCGAGCGCACCTTCCCGGTGCACACGCCCGTCATCGAGGACATCAAGGTCGTCACCCGGGGCGACGTCCGCCGGGCGAAGCTCTACTACCTGCGCGAGCTCCGGGGCAAGAAGGCCAAGATCAAGGAGAAGCGCGAGGTCCGTCCGTCGACCTCCGCCACCAGCTGAGCACGGCACCACCGCGCGGCCCCGGGCGTTGACCTGTCCGTGACCGCCCTCGACACCGACACGGCAGCTCCCGCCGAGCCGGCCCCGCGCCAGAAGCGGCCGGCCTGGCGGGAGCTGCCGTTCCTGTTGGCGCTGGCGATATTGCTCGCGCTCGGCATCAAGGCGTTCTTCCTCCAGGCCTTCTCCATCCCCTCGGGGTCGATGGAGAACACGCTGCGCATCGGCGACCGGGTGCTGGTGAACAAGGTCGTGTACGACGTGCGGTCGATCCACCGCGGCGAGGTCGTCGTCTTCAACGGCGTCGACTGGGAGCCCGAGTCCGACCTCGCCGAGCCGCGCGGCCCGCTCGCCACGGCGCTGCACCGGGTCGGCACCTTCTTCGGGGTGGTGTCGGACGACAAGGACTACATCAAGCGCGTCATCGGGCTGCCGGGCGACCGGGTCATGTGCTGCAGCGCCGACGGCCGGGTCGTGATCCAGCCACCGGATGCGGACCCCGTCCCGCTCGACGAGCCGTACCTGCTGCAGGCGAGCGACGGCGAGGATCCCAACAAGTGGTTCTGCGCCGCGGGCAACGACCGCGACTCGTGCCCTCCCGGGGCCGAGGGCGTGCTGGTGCCGGAGGGCCGGCTGTGGGTGCTCGGCGACCACCGCGGCGCCTCCGCCGACTCGCGCTACCACTACACCGACGCCCATCAGGGGACCATCCCGGAGGACGCCGTCGTCGGCCGGGCGTTCGTCGTCGTCTGGCCTCCGGCGCACGCGTCCGTCCTGGGCGTGCCGTCGACCTTCACCGCGGCGCTGAGCACGACCGGCGCGCCCTACGCGCTGGGCCTGGCGGGAGCGCTGCCCCTCGTGCTGCTCCGCCGTCACCTGCGCGGACGCGTCGGCCGGGCCTGAGCGGCCGTACGATCGGCCGGTATGACCGAGCCACCGACAGCGGCAGTGGACCGCCTGGCAGCGCGCGTCCTGCTCGTGGACGAGCGGCAGCGGGTGCTGCTGTTCCACGGCTGCGACCCGGCCGACCGCGGCGCGGGTTCCTGGTGGTTCACGCCCGGGGGCGGCCGCGAGGACGGCGAGTCCGCGCAGGAGTGCGCGGCCCGCGAGCTGCACGAGGAGACGGGCCTCGAGCTGCGCCCCGAGGACATGGGCGACGTGGTGCACGAGCGGGTCACCGAGTTCTCGTTCCTGGGCAGGCGGTGGCGCTCGATCGAGGACTACTTCCTCGTCCGGGTCGACCACCACGAGGTGGACACCCGTCGCTTCACCGACGTGGAGCTCGCCGCCGTCCTGGACCACCACTGGTGGAGCGCCGACGAGCTCGCCGGCACCGACGAGACGTACTACCCGCGCGAGCTGCTGGACCTCCTGCCGTGATCACGGCCCCCCGCCCTGTCGTGCGCACGGAGCACGGCCTGTGGGCCCTCGAGCGAGTGCTGCAGAACCACGGCTTCCCGCACGTCGCAGGGGCCGACGAGGCCGGTCGGGGTGCGTGCGCCGGCCCGTTGGTGGTGGCTGCGGTCGTGCTCCCGGCGGGCCGCCGCGGCGAGGTGCCCGGCCTGGCCGACTCCAAGCTGCTCACCGAGCGAGCCCGGGAGGAGGTCTACGCCGAGGTCGTCCGGCGCGCTCTCGCGTGGGAGGTCGTCGTCGTACCGCCTCGGGTGGTGGACCAGCAGGGGCTGCACGTCATGAACGTGCGGGCCATGCGGCAGGCTGTCTGGCGGCTGCCGGTGGCCCCCTCCTACGTGCTTACCGATGGCTTTCCCATCACGGGCCTCCCCGCGCCGGCGCTCTCGGTGTGGAAGGGCGACCGCGTCGCCGCGTGCGTCGCCGCGGCCTCCGTCGTCGCCAAGGTCACCAGGGATCGCCTCATGACCGAGCTGGACGCGGCGTACCCGGGGTACGACTTCGCCCGGCACAAGGGCTACTCGACCCCGGAGCACACCGCCGCGCTGCAGTCCCTGGGACCGTGCCCTGAGCACCGGTTCTCCTATGTCAACGTCCGCGCCGCCTTCAAGGGCTCGGTGCAGGGCGCCCAGCCCCTGGAGGCGTCATGAGCGCGGAGGACCTGGAGCGGTACGAGACCGAGATGGAGCTGCAGCTCTACCGCGAGTACCGCGACGTGGTGCGGCAGTTCGACTGGGTCGTCGAGACCGAGCGGCGCTTCTACCTCGCCAACGCCGTGGACGTCGTGCCCCGGACGCAGGACGGTGAGGTCTGGTTCGAGGTGACGCTGACCGATGCCTGGGTCTGGGACATGTACCGGCCGGCGCGCTTCGTGAAGAGCGTGCGCGTCCTGACCTTCAAGGACGTCAACGTGGAGCGGCTCGACAAGCCCGACCTGGAGCTCCCGCACTCCTGATCCACATGCCGCGCCCCGGTGCACAACCTGGCCACCAGCAGGTACGCCGACCGCCGGCCCCACCCAGCCTGGCCCGCCGGAGGTGGTGGGCGTGGTGGACCGACAGGCACTGGGTCGCTGGGGCGAGGAGGTGGCCGTCGAGCACCTGCAGGCGCAGGGCGTCGAGGTGCTGGACCGCAACTGGCGCTGCCGCGAGGGCGAGCTCGACCTCGTCGTGCGCGAGCTCGGCACGGTCGCGTTCGTCGAGGTCAAGACCCGCAGCGGGCTCGGGTACGGCGAGCCGGCCGAGGCGGTCTCCCGGCTGAAGGCCCGGCGCATCCACGGGCTGGCCGCCCGCTGGCTGGCCGAGCACCGGCCGCGTGGCGTCGTCGAGCTGCGCTTCGACGTGGTCTCCGTGCTGCGCACGCCGGACGGACCTGAGGTCGTGCACCTGAGGGGGGCCTTCTGATGGCGCTGGGACGCAGCTGGTCCGTGGCCCTGGTCGGGGTCACCGGGTCGGTGGTCGAGGTCGAGGCCCACCTCGCCACCGGCATCCCGTCCCTGTCGATCACCGGTCTGCCGGACGCGTCGCTGACGGAGGCGCGGGACCGGGTCAAGGCCGCTGTCATCAACAGCGACGTCCCGTGGCCCGGCAAGCGGATCACCCTGGGGTTGTCGCCCGCCTCGCTGCCCAAGCGGGGCAGCCACTTCGACCTGGCCCTCGCCGCCGCCCTGGTGTCCGGGGAGCACGAGCGCCTCGCGCCCCGCCTGGCCCGCGTCATCATGCTCGGGGAGCTCGGGCTGGACGGCCGGGTGCGGCCGGTGACCGGCGTGCTGCCGGCGCTGCTGGCCGCGGCTGAGGCAGGGTTCCGGCGGGCGTTCGTGCCGGTCGAGAACCTCGCGGAGGCCCGGCTCGTGGAGGAGGTCGACAGCCGCGGCGTCGCGTCCCTGGGTGACGTCCTCCGCTTCGCGCGAGGGGAGGAGCTGCCCGAGGCGCAGGTGGTGCCCGCGCGCCAGGCCGAGCCGGGCGCGCCGCCGCCCGACTTCCGTGACGTGGTGGGGCAGCCGCTCGGGCGGCTCGCCTGCGAGGTCGTCGCGGCCGGTGGTCACAACCTGCTCTTCACCGGCCCACCCGGCTGCGGCAAGACGCTGCTCGCGGAGCGCCTGCCGTGGCTGCTCCCCGACCTGTCCCGCGAGGAGTCGCTCGAGGTCACGGCGATCCACTCCGTCGCAGGCACCCTCCGGCGGGACCAGCCGCTGCTGGTCCGGCCGCCGTTCCAGGCGCCGCACCACGGCGCGACGCCGCAGTCGGTGGTCGGCGGCGGCTCCGGGCTGGCCCGGCCCGGGGCGGCCTCGTTGGCGCATCGGGGGGTGCTGTTCCTCGACGAGGCCCCCGAGTTCGGCCGAGGCGTGCTCGAGGCGTTGCGTCAGCCGCTGGAGAGCGGCCTCATCGCGATCCGTCGGGTGGGAGGCACGGCGGAGTACCCCGCGCGGTTCTCCCTCGTCCTCGCCGCGAACCTCTGCCCCTGCGCGAAGCCCGAGCGGCACTGCACCTGCCGCCCCGCGCAGCGCGACGGCTACCTCACCCGGCTGTCGGGGCCGCTGCTCGACCGGGTCGACGTGCAGATGCGGCTGCCCGCGATCACTCGGCGCGAGGTGCAGGACGACCGGGACGGCGTCGAGCCCACCGCCGTCCTGGCCGCGCGCGTCCTCGAGGCGCGCGCCCGCGCTGCCCGCCGGTACGCCGGAACGCCCTGGCGTACCAACGGCGACGTGCCGCCGGTCGAGCTCGTGCGGCGCTGGCCGATCGAGCGCCAGGCGCTGGGCTGCCTCTACGAGGCCATGGAGAAGGGCAAGGTCACCGCGCGCGGGCACGACCGGGTGCAGCGGCTCGCCTGGACGCTCGCCGACCTGGCCGGCCGCGACCGGCCGACGGCCGATGACGTCGGCGCCGCCCTCACGCTGCGCACGGGCGACCGCGCCGCCGCGGACCTCGCCGCATGACGACCGTCGACGAGGACGAGCGGCTCGCTCGGCTGGCGCTGGCCCGCGTGGCCGAGCCCGGGAGCCGGGCGGTCGCCGCCGCGCTCGAGTCGGTGCCCGCCGCTCAGCTGTGGTCGGACCTGAGGGCAGGCTTCGCCGTACCGGGCTGGGGGCCGCGTGCGCTCGAGGGCGTGGTGGAGCGTGCCCGTGGCTACGACCCCCGGCGCGACCTCGACCGGCTCCTCGCCCTCGGCGGGCGGGTGGTGTGCCCGGGTGACGAGGAGTGGCCCGAGCGGCTGAGCTGGCCCCTGGACGCCATGGGGACGCGCGACATCCAGGAGCTGGCACCGCCCTGGGCCCTGCTCGTCCGCGGTCCGGCGCACCTCGCCGCCACGGTGTCGGCCTCCGTCGCCGTGGTCGGCGCCCGGGCCGCGTCGCCGTACGGGTCGCACGTCGCGGCCGAGCTCGGCTTCGGCCTCTCCGAAGCCGGGATGGCGGTGGTCTCCGGCGGCGCGTACGGCATTGACGCCGCGGCCCACCGCGGGGCGCTCACCGCGGGCCGGGCGCCGACCGTGGTGGTGCTCGCATGCGGTCCCGATGTGAGCTACCCGAGGCGGCACGACGCCCTCTTCGCACAGGTCCTCGAACGGGGCCTCCTCGTCAGCGAGGTGCCGCCCGGGTCGGCACCGACCCGGGTGCGCTTCCTCGTCCGCAACCGGGTGATCGCCGGGCTGTCGCAGGGCACGGTCGTCGTCGAGGCCGCGGCGCGCAGCGGCTCCCTGGCGACGGCCGCCCGGGCGGTCGAGATCGGCCGCCACGTGATGGCGGTGCCGGGGCCGGTCACCTCGGCGGCCTCCGACGGCTGCCACTGGCTGGTGCGCAACGAGCGGGCCCAGCTCGTGACCTCGACGGCCGACGTGCTGGCCGTGGTGGGACCGCTCGGCCAGCACCTGCCGGACGAGCTCGGGCGGGGGAGGACCGACCCCCGCGACGGTCTCACCGAGCCGGAGCGCCGGCTGCTCGACGCCGTGCCGGTACGCCGTCCGGTGGGCGTCGCCTCCCTGGCGAGGACCGCCGGCACGTCGGCGCTGGTCGTCGCCCAGCTCCTGCCACGGCTGATGACGGCAGGCCTCGTGGAGCAGCGCGACGAGGGCTGGCGGCTCACCGCGCTGGGCGCCGGGTCCGGTCGCGCCTGACCGCACGAGCGGCCCTGCCGCGTGGTGGCTTGACCTGCCGGACCGGCTGGCACAGCGTCGGCAGGTGCCGTCCCCCGAACCACCGCGCCCTGCGCTGCCTCCTGCGCGGCCTCCTGCTTTGCCCCCCGCGCTGACACGACTGCGCGGGGACTTCCTGCGGCACCTCGACCTCGAGCTGAACCGGTCGCCGCACACCGTCCGGGCGTACGCGGGCGACCTCGACAGCCTGCTCGGGCACGCCGCGGGGCGGGGGGCCGCCCACCCCGACGACCTCGACCTCGCGGTGCTCCGCAGCTGGCTGGCCGCCCAGCAGCGCGCCGGGGCGAGCCGTTCCACCCTCGCCCGACGCGGCTCGACCGCCCGGGCCCTCACCGCCTGGGCGCACCGGGCTGGACTGCTCGCCCGTGACCCCGGGGTGCTGCTCGCGACGCCGAAGGCGCGCCGGGCCCTGCCCGAGGTGCTCCGCCCCGACGAGGCCGCCCGGCTGGTCGAGGTGGCGGGCGACGACGTCGTGGACCTCCGTGACCGGGCCGTCCTCGAGCTGCTCTATGCCACCGCCATCCGGGTAGGCGAGCTGTGCGGCCTGGACGTGGACGACGTCGACGAGGGGAGACGGGTCGTCCGGGTCCTCGGCAAGGGGGGCAAGGAGCGCGCGGTGCCCTACGGCACCCCGGCGCAGCGCGCCCTCGACGCGTGGCGGGCCGAGGGACGGCCGCGCTGGCTCACGCCGCGCAGCGGGCCGGCTCTGCTCCTCGGGGCCCGTGGGGGGCGCATCGACCCGCGCACGGTGCGCGCCGTGGTCCATCGCCGCCTGGCGGACGTCCCCGGTGCGCCGGACCTCGGCCCGCACGGCCTCCGGCACTCGGCCGCCACGCACCTGCTCGAGGGCGGTGCCGACCTGAGAAGCGTTCAGGAGCTCCTCGGCCACGCTACGCTCGCCACGACGCAGGTCTACACCCACGTTTCCATCGAGCGGCTGAGGACGAGCTATGAGCGCGCGCACCCCCGAGCCTGAGGGCGGGCGGGTGGCCACGGCCGCGGGTGACCTGGACAGCGACGGGGTGGAGAGCGCGGTGGAGAGCCCCGAGCCGGCCCCCGAGCCGGAGGTGAAGAAGCCTCGCCGTGGCGGCCGCTTCGCCGGCATGAGCGACGAGGAGCGGGCTGAGATCGAGGCCGCCGTCGCCCAGCTCTGGAAGGACTACAAGGGCAGCGGCGACGAGAAGCTGCGCGAGCGGCTCATCCTCCACTACTCGCCGCTCGTGAAGTACGTCGCCGGCCGGGTCGGCGTCGGCCTGCCGTCGAACATCGAGCAGGCCGACCTGGTCTCCTACGGGATCTTCGGCCTCATCGACGCGATCGAGAAGTTCGACATCGAGCGCGCGATCAAGTTCGAGACGTACGCCATCAGCCGGATCAAGGGCGCCATCATCGACGAGCTCCGCTCGATCGACTGGATCCCGCGGTCGGTCCGCTACAAGGCGCGCGAGGTCGAGAAGGCCTACGCCGCGCTCGAGGCCAGGCTGCACCGCTCGCCGACCGAGCCCGAGGTGGCGGCCGAGCTGGGCATCAAGCTCGAGGAGCTGCACCAGATCTTCAGCCAGGTCTCGTTCGTCAACGTGGTCGCGCTCGACGAGCTCATGAGCGCCGGCAACGACAAGAGCGACAAGGTCTCGCTCGTCGACACGCTCGAGGACACCAAGGCCGAGGACCCGGTCGCCGTCTTCGAGACCGAGGAGACGAAGTACCTGCTGGCCAAGGCGATCAACACGCTGCCGGAGCGGGAGAAGATCGTCGTGACCCTCTACTACTACGAGGGGCTCACGCTCGCCGAGATCGGGCAGGTCCTGGGCGTCACCGAGAGCCGCATCTGCCAGATGCACACCAAGGCCGTGCTGCAGCTGCGCGGCAAGCTGGCCGACCAGCGCGACTGACCTGGCGTCGGCGTACCGCGCGCGTCAGCCCTTGAGGCGCGAGGCCGCGAGCACCCCCGTCCCGGCGAGCACCAGGCCGACCGTGAGCGTGCCCGGCCACGTGCCGCGGTCGCCTTCGTGCTCCTCGCGCCGCACGGAGCGGTACGGCGACGGCGACGGCTCCACCGGGCGCAGGGAGTCCTGGACCGCCCGCGACGAGGCAGGTTCGCGGCCGGCAGCGGTGCCAAGGCCGCGCAGGTCCGCGGCCGGCAGCAGCCGCAGCCGGTCGCGCTGCACGAGCCGGAGCGGGTCGAGGTAGGTGCTGCCCCGCAGCAGGCCCCAGTGCAGGCACGGCCGGTCGAGCGGGCACGAGGTGTGGCCGGTCGTGAGCAGTCCGAGCAGGTCGCCCTGCGACACCTCCTCGCCGACGACGACCACCGCGTCGACCGGCTCGTAGGTCGTCCGCAGCCCGCCGTCGTGCGCCACGGTCACCACACCCCGGCCGGCGAGAAGGCCGGCGTACGTCACCCGGCCGCCGGCAGCGGCCAGCACCGGGGTGCCCACGTCGGCCAGCAGGTCGATGCCCCGGTGCCCGGCGCCCCAGGCGCTCGCCGGCGGTGCGAAGCGGCGGCCGACCTCCGGCGTACCGGGGAGCGGCCAGCCGTAGCCGTCGGCGGCCTGCTCGGCCGCCGCAGCGGGTGTCGCCAGCAGGGCCAGGACGGCGAGGAGCAGCGGGCCGAGCACGCGACCGAGCATCCGGCCGAGCAGCCGTCCGAGCTGGTGCGGCATCAGAGCGGCACCGTGGTGTAGGCCCAGGTGTGCGGGTGCCGGTAGGGGGGTGTGTCCCAGTAGGTCGGCGGCTCGTCGAACACGTTGACACCGCTGGTCCCCTCCTCCGCGACGGCCTGCACCATCACGCGCTGCGAGCCGCAGGCGACGATCACCTGCTCCCGCCTGAACGCGATGGCGCGGGTGCAGCGACCGGCGCCGGCGAGGCGGGCGTGACGTCGGACGTCGCTCATGACGCGGTGCAGCTGCCACGCGTCCGTGATCCGCCAGGTGCTCGTCAGCTCGCGCGCCGCCGCGAGGTCGTCGCCGCGCTGGAGCGCCTGCAGGAAGCGCAGCGCGATCTGGGGGGCGCTGCCCTCGACCTCATCCTGGTACCAGAGCTCTCTGAGCTCCTCGGCGATCGCCTCGGTCTCCTCGCCGAGCTGGTCGACCTCGTCGTCGTCGCTGCTCGCGGACAGCTCGCCGGACGAGTCCAACGAGTCGGACGAGTCGGACGACGCGCTGCTGCTCGCCGCGCTCCTGCCCGACTGCCCGGCGCCGGAGGGGGCGCCGGCGGTGCTGAGGGAGGCGCAGCCGGTGGTCGCGAGCAGGACGAGAAGGGCGGGGACAGCGAGGAGGGTGCGGCGCATGGGAGGCTCCGGGCGGGTGAGTGAGCGGGGCTGCGGGAGCCGCTTTGTCGCACGCGGGACCCCCGTCCGTCCGCGCCGGCTGTGGACAACCGGGCCGACCGGTACACTCGTCCCCAGCACCCGGTCCGCCGGGTGACTTCGCGTGCCCACCAGCGGCGCCGTCCCCGGTCCCTCCGGGGAGGACGGCAGGCGCGGGCACCAGGACGAGGGCCACCCGGCCCCCGTGACAACCGGACGAGCGCGCCCCTGCGGCGCGCGAGCACAGACAGGGCCGATCCATGGCCGTCGTCAGCATGCGCCAGCTCCTCGAGAGCGGCGCCCACTTCGGGCACCAGACCAAGCGCTGGAACCCCAAGATGAAGCGCTTCATCTTCACCGAGCGCAACGGCATCTACATCATCGACCTGCAGCAGACGCTGGGGTACATCGACCGCGCGTACGACTTCGTCAAGGAGACCGTGGCGCACGGCGGGACGATCATGTTCGTCGGCACCAAGCGCCAGGCGCAGGAGTCGATCGCCGAGCAGGCCACCCGCGTCGGCATGCCGTACGTCACCGAGCGCTGGCTCGGCGGCATGCTCACCAACTTCTCCACCGTGTACAAGCGGCTGCAGCGCCTCAAGGAGCTCGAGCTCATCGAGCAGACCGGTGGTGCCACCGTGCTCACGAAGAAGGAGGCGCTCGTGCTGACGCGTGAGCGCGTCAAGCTGCAGCGCACCCTCGGCGGCATCCGTGAGATGACCCGTACGCCCAGCGCGGTGTGGGTCGTCGACACGAACAAGGAGCACCTGGCCGTCAACGAGGCCCGCAAGCTCAACATCCCGGTCGTCGCGATCCTCGACACCAACTGCGACCCCGACGTCGTCGACTACAAGATCCCCGGCAACGACGACGCGATCCGCAGCATCCAG
>Ga0190269_10001063_pt1 | contig 13344 bp, 8 predicted proteins | sample Popmic249IS_FD_133749 | JGI IMG/M metagenome (GOLD analysis project Ga0190269, IMG submission 133749) | Populus adjacent soil microbial communities from riparian zone of Blue River, Arizona, USA - 249 IS | ecosystem: Environmental > Terrestrial > Soil > Riparian zone | place: USA: Arizona...
CATCGTGCTGTTGCGCTCGCGCTTGTAGTCCGGGGTATTGGCAGCTTGCCGCATGGCGCCACTGGGACCGCCGTTAGCGCTCGAGGACGCAGCGCTGTTCGCCACGCACGCGCTAGAAGCGGTGGACGCACCTCGCGCGGCGCTACCGGCAACCAAGCGTTAACTCGCCCGAGCAGCAGGCTGCTCGGCCCGAGCTTCGCGCTTCACGCGCACCAGGGCCGCCTGTAGCTGCGTGCGTTCGGTCTCATCGAGTGACCCGTCCCCGTACCGCACTCGCATGTAGCTCTCGGTGATCATCCGCACTTCCGCGGCGTGGCTGAAGCCATTGGCTGCAAGCCCCTCAGCGTGCTCCACCGGCGTGGACGAGACCGCGCGCCCGAGTCCGATCGCCCGCAGCGCCCGTTCGAGCTCGGAGTACAGCCGAACGACCTCGGCCGCTTCAGGCCGCACCACGCGCGTCGACTTTACGCTCTTACGTCGTCTGGACCACCAGATCGCGACCGCTATCACCACGCCGAGCAACACCGCGCCCAGCACTACAGTGCGCCCCATGCGCTTCAAGCCGTCGAGGTGCACGCCATCGCGGGTCGTGGCGCCGCTGCTCTTCGAGTCGGAGCTAGCGAACCACTGGGAGAGCTTGCGTAAGATGCTGATCTGCGTGCGTAGGTCGTAGCCTACGACGCTGGTGAGCCAGCGTGTCTTGAGCGCATCGACCAGTGCTTGCAGGTCCGCCCACAGACTGGCTTTTGGCCCGAGCTCCGCGCGCAGCGTCGGCGTGGGATCGTACGTCACCCAGCCACGCCCTTCGTAGTACGCCTCCACCCAGGAGTGCGCGTCGCCTTGGCGCAGCGCGTAGTAGCCGCCATACGGGTTGTAGCGACCGCCCACGAAGCCCGTCACGTTGCGCGAGGGAATGCCGAGCGTGCGCAGCATGATCGCCATCGCGCTCGCGAAGTACTCGCAGTGTCCCGTCTTTGCGTTCAGCAAAAACGCTTCGAGCGGCGGCTTGTCCCCGACATCCGGCAAGGTCAGAGAATACTTGTACCGCGACGACTGCAGGTACGAAGCGATGCGCTGCGCTGACTCATAGTCGTTCGCCGCACCCGCCGTCACCTGACGCGCGAGCTCAGCGACCGGCTCGTGTCCCTCGGGCACTTGCAGATACTTCCAGCGCTGCTCGGTCGGCAGCGAAGGCACATCGGCTTCGCTCGGGTCCGTGCTCAGGTATGCGGTGTATACCAAGCCGAGCTCATCCGGATCTTCGTAGCGAATGTCGAGGCCGGCCGCGACGCTGAGCTCGCGCGTGACCTGCTGCGCATGCACGATGCGCGCGGGCACGTTCAGCGCGACCGCACCGTACGGCACGAACACCACCGGCTCGTCCAAGTGATCGAGCACGATCTGCAAGCGCTTGTCGTGACTGGGATCGCCCGGCCGGCGGATCGCGTAGTTCTGACGATCGAAGCTCCGCAGCCGCTGGGAGGTCACCTGCGTGCGTGTCCAGCGCTTGCCGTCGTAGTGATCGAACGACGTACCGCGCAGCCGCAGCGCGATGCGTGGCGCTTTCTCGTCGACCTTGGGCAGCGGCGTCACGCGCAGCACGACCGTCGGGTCGTCGCGGATCACTCCGAAGCCGCCGAGCTCGACCTCACTGCCAAAGCCAGCAACCCGCTGCCCGCGCGTGCGCTGCAAGTTCAAAAACCCCTGTCCGACGCGCGGAACCACCACGAAGATGGTCAGCGTCATCGCGAACAGCGGCACGGCCAAGAGCGCCGTATTCACAAGAAACGATGCGCCAACCACGCGGCGGCTCGCGAGCACCCTGCGCACAGCCGCCTGCGCGCGCTCGTCGTTCGGCGCCGACGCCGGATAGTTGCCTTCGATCTCGCGACGCAACTGAGACAAGGCGAGCATCCAGGGTGTCGCGATCACGAAGCCGATGAAGATCACAGCGTACGACAAGCTGGTCGAGAGCACGGTCGCCGCGATCAAGTGCAAAAACGACAGCACTGCGATGTGCTGATAGTCCACCGCGGTGCGCCGGTTCCAGAGCTTCGAGATCTGCAAGAGCGCCGCGAACTCGATCGGCATCGCCAACGTCAGCTCGCTCGTCATCGCTCGCAAGATCTGCAGCACGAGCGCGGTCGCGAGCAGCAGCGTCCAGGCCCGGCTGTAGTACGGGTGCTGCAGCAGCTTGCCCTCGGCAAACACGCTGCCCACGTAGCCCACGAACGCCAGCACGATCACATTGCTGTCGAGCTCGGTGCCGAGCGACAGCGCCAAGAGCCCAAGCCCAGAGAGCAGATACGCCACGAGCTTGTGCAGGTTGGCGAAGCTCATGCGGCACCCGCCGCGGGACGTGGCTCGGCCTCGTTGGCACGCAGAATCACGACACGCGCCGTGCGCGCGTAGCTCCCGAAGCCAGGCGCCCCCTCGGGCGCGAGCGGATTCAAGAGCGCGAGAAAGCGCAGGACCGGATCCGGCGCCGCCATGCCGACGACCATCGGCGAGCGCGTGCCCCGCGCGATCACCTCAGCGGAGAGCCCGCGGCCTACGGCTGCAACGACCAGCGTCGCCGCTCGCGAGATCATGTGCTCGAACTGCGCGCGCGCCGCTTCGTTCGGGAGCACCACTGCGTTGTCGATCAGCACCGTGAGCTGCGTGCTGGCGTCACTCTGACGCTCAGTCACCACCAAGCGCCCGAGCGCCGCCGTCCTGCGCCAGTGGATCGAGCGCGCGTCGTCGCCCGACTCGTACGCGCGCAGGCCCGCGATCTCGGTGCCCACACCGACGCGCTGCGTCGGAAGATCGAGCCCATGCATCTGGAACTCGCGCCGCAGCTCGGTCTCGCCGAGCAGCGCCGGGTACACGAGCAGCTCCGAAGGACTGCTGATCACGCGCCACTTCTCGAAGATCCCGAACGGATAGCGCGTCGCGATGCGAAAGCCGACGAAGCGCAAGAGCCCCCGTTGCGAGATCATGCGCCGGTACGCGGCCGCTTGCTCCGCGCCCGGTCCGACCTTCAAAAAATAGCAGCGCCGCTCGGTGGGCGCGTCCTCGGCGAGATCCTCGATCTCGAGCGAATAGCTGGGTGAGCGCGTCTTGTCGTTCTGGAGCACCAGCTCGACCAAGCACACTTTGTCTGCGAACACGCGCAGCGGGAGGCGGCGCTCCACGCGCAGCCCACGGATCGCGGTCTCGCTCATCACGCCCGACAGCACGATCAAGCTGAGCATGAAGCCCAGGATCAGAAACAACAGGTTGTTGCCGGTGTTGAAGGCCGCGATGCCCACACCCACCGTCACGAACAAGAAGCCTTTGCCCTCGCGCGTCGTGCGCAGGTGTCGCTTCCAAGGCTTCTCCGCCGCACCGATCAGCGCAGCGGTAGCCTTGCGGCTCTCCGCACTCGGCGCGCTCTTCGATTTGGCTTGTACACTCACAGCGAGAGCCCTCTACACGGGCACTGGCAATGCAGATAGCAGATCGCGGACGACGCGCTCGCCATCGGTGTGCGCAGGACCGCCATCGCGGCTGCCCGCAGGCCGCACACGGTGTGCGAGCACCGAAACCCCGACTGCTTTGACGTCGTCAGGTGTGGCGTAGTTCCGGCCGTTGGTCAGCGCCAGCGCCCGCACCGCGCGCTCCAGCGCGATCGCGCCGCGGGTCGATGCCCCGATCGACAGCAGCGGCGTATGACGCGTCGCCAAGATCAGGTTGTGCAGGTAATCGATGACTTCATCGGTCACGTGCACACGATCTACGGCCGATTGCGCCGCAAGCAGGTCGCGCTTGTCGACCACAGCGCCCAAGTCCGAGACCGGGTCCACCTTGCGTCGGCGCGCGATCACCGCGCGCTCGATCTCCTGCGGCGGATACCCGATGCGCAGGCGCATCAGGAAGCGGTCGAGCTGCGACTCGGGCAGCGGGTAGGTGCCGTAGAACTCCTCAGGGTTCTGCGTGGCCAGCACGAAGAACGGCTCTTCGAGCGCGTGCGTGTGGCCGTCCAGCGACACCCGGCGCTCGTCCATGGCCTCCAGGAGCGCGCTCTGCGTCTTCGGCGTCGTGCGGTTGATCTCGTCCGCCAACAGCACGTTGGTGAACACCGGACCGCGCCGCAGCGCGAACTCACCCTTCTGCTGAGAGTAGACGTTGCCGCCGAGCACATCCGCCGGCATCAAGTCTGAGGTGAACTGGATGCGCTTGAACTCGACGCCCACACTCGCAGCGAGCGCGCGCGCCAGCGTGGTCTTGCCCACGCCCGGCACGTCCTCGATCAACAGATGTCCACGCGCCAAAAGTGCGGCGACCGCTAGCTGCACGACCGCCTGTTTTCCCTCCAACACGGCGCAGACGTTGTGTGTGATACGAGACGCCACCTCGACTGCCGCCTTGGTGGAGCTCTCGCGCAAGTCAGTCAATTGGGCTGCTTCCGGAGACATGCGTTGAGAAATTTATCATGCCAGCAGGCAGGGGCTACAGCCGCCTGAATCAGCAGTGCGTCAAGGCGAATCCGACGAATTTGGCAGAGGCAACGCGGCGGTGAATGTTGTGCCACGGCCCAGTCGGCTCTCGAACCACACGTCCCCACCGTGAGCCCGAAGCAAGCTACGCGCCACGGCAGGTCCCAGCTGCAGGCCCGCGATGCGCTGGCCTGTCGGCGCGTACGACGGACGAAATGCATCGAACACGCCCTGCTGATCTTCAGGGCGAATTTGCAGTCCAGCGTCTTCCACCACGATGTGGACATGTGCCGCCCTGCGCTGCACACGTATCTGAACCGATGGTCCGGGATTGCTGCGGATCGCGTGATCCAAGAGCCCCAACAGGGCCTGCACGCAGCGCGCAGGGTCCGCTTGCACGAGCACGTCCACCTCGGCGGGCACGTGCACGCTGAGCTGAAGCCCACGCGCGCCTGAGCGCTGCAGCGCGGCGCTGTGGGCCTGTTCGACCAAGGCACTCACGCGCACCGGCTCGAGCTTGAGTGTGAGCTCACCGGCTTCCAGCTTGGCCCAATCGATCATGTCGTCGACCAAGGCCGCGAGATCCAGCGCTCTTTCGTGCACGATCAAGAAGCTGCGCTGCTGCGGCGGCGCCCACGCGCGGCGCTTGTCTAGTGACAAGAGATCAGAGAACCCGAGGATGGCGTTGAGCGGCGTCCGCAGGTCATGGCTCATCGCCGCGATGTACGTAAGGCCGAGCGCGACATCCGCGTCGCCCGTTTCAGGCGCCGCTACCGCAGGCGCGTCCGCCGCCATCAGCGGCACACGCACGCACAGCGCGGGCTGCCCCTCGACGGTGCCGAGGCTCAGGCTGCCGCCGTGGCGCAACAACAACTGACGCGCGATCGCGAGCTTCAAGCCCGCGATGCGCTCCACCCGGTCGCGCGGCTGCGCCTGGGCCTGGAGCAGCGCGGGCAAGCTCGGCCCAGCGGAGCGGAAGCCATCACCTTTGACCCAGAGCTCGAGCGCCGAGTCGCTGCGCTCCACACCGAGCGCGATCTCGCCCGCCTGCGTGCGTGTCAGCGCGACATCGCCGAGGCAACGCAACACACGCTCCAAGAGGCGCTGATCGAGCTGCAGCTCCAGGCTGTCGAACGAGCTCACCACGCGCAGATACACGAGCCGCATGCCGCGCCGCTTCTCCAGCTCACTCCTTACGTTCTCGAGCAACGCGACGATATCGACCTCTTCCAAGTACAGAGGGGACGGCTGCACCAGCGCAGTCGCGAGGTCAAGCACATCGTTGATCAAGCCGAGGAGCAGCTCACCCGACTCGCGCACCATCTGCACGTTTTCGCGTGCATCACTGCTGAGCGGACCATCGAGCTCATTGAGCAGCAGATCGGCGAAGCCGAGGATCGCGTTGAGCGGAGTTCGCAGCTCGTGCTTGATGCCGCGCAGCAGCGAGTCACGCGAGCGCGGACCGTGTCTTGGACGAGGCGAGAGCTTTGAATGAAACGTGCTCAAGCGGGCGATCTTCGGAACTGCTCGCCGCCGTTGGCTGCAGAGCTGTTACAAAGATTGTGCCTGAGGCGTTTTCTCGTCGCGATGTGCGCGCGCTACCCCGCAGCCCACCTGAGGTGAGTGCGGATCGCGCCGTGGCTTTGTGCCGCTCGCAAGGCCCGACGACTACGCATTGTGGGGTCTATGTGGAGGGGAGAACGCCGCGAGCAGGGCAAAGATCAAGCGAGGCGCGCTTACCTCAGGTGAGCTGCGGGTATTCGCCCGACGCAGGGAGACAAGGGTCGGGCCGCGCGTCACCCGACGGACAGGTCAGGAATACAAGGTCGAGGGATCGTCTGGCGTGGCGCAGTCGTCAGCGAACGTGCTGCGCGCACACGAGAGAATCAGATGCTCAAAGGGAGCACTCTCCTCGACGCGCGGCGCGACGTACGCACGTCGCGGCTGCGTCTTGGCTGGGTCTTTGTTGTCTTTTTCCATGACATGCTTCCTTTGTGACTAATACAGAATCGTGATCTCACCAGCCGAGTCGTTCATGGAGGGTGTGGCTACAGCCATATCCAGCCGGCCATCGCCGTTCAGATCGCCGACAAAGTCTACGACACGCGCTCCCCCTCGGACAAACAGCGGCGTCGGGTCCACGCTGCCGCTGACCGGAGGATCGAGCACGGTGGCCGCATCGGTGAGGACCGAGAAGGGCGTCGCCGACTCGTTGACCTGGAGTGCGAAGTTGTCGCCGTACCAGAGGTACGCGGTGCCGGGAGACGAGTCATCGGTGATGTCCCGCTCGCCCGCCGCACACAGCTCTGTCAGCCCGTCGCCATCCAGATCGGCGCCCGTGCAGACCGAGCTGCCGAAGTACGTGGCGCCGCCGGAAGCTGCCGACACGCGCACACGCTGCGCTGGATCGAAGCTCGTTTCGCCAGCGTAGAGGACGAAGCCCGTCTCGCCGAACGTGTACACGCCGATGTCCACCTTGGCCTCGGGTGAGCCTTCGGGCCGATACGCGTTGCCGAGCGCGTAGAGGCCGACGCCTTGGAGGGTGCCGCCCGAGTCGAACGGCTGTCCGGACGGCACATTGGAACCATCGCGGAAGCCGAGCTCACTCGAAGTCGAGACGACCAGCTCAGGCCCGGCGTAGGTCCGCCCGGAGACGAAATAGAGCGAGCCAGGAGGAGCTCCACCGCCTGCGCCCTGCCCGCTCACGACCAGATCCGCACCAGCCGCAGCATCAAAGGCGCCGACGCTGATCACCTGGGTCCCGAGGCGCGAGTTGACCGGCCCGTCAAAGGCGAAGCCGCGCCTCGCTGCGCCGCTCTCGACCGGAACGGTCGCGCCGTAGAACGTGCCGCTGCGCGTGCCGGAAGCGTATGTGTTGCCACCGAGCAGCACGTAGAGCCGCCCTGCATTCGCGCCGCCCGTCGGATGACGCTGCGCACCGACCGCGAGATCCGCGGTCCCGTCGCCATCGAAGTCGCCGGCTGGGCTCACGCTGAAGCCGAAGTTCGACTGCATCGTCGCCGCGGTGAAGCAGATGTCCGCAGGGCAGCCGCTCGCCGAGCTCATGTCCACGCTCGAGGGCCAGCCATCGCCGCTCGCGCGGCCGAAGAACACGTACACGCGGCCTGCGTTCGTGGGCGTCGCGGCCGACTTGAACCACTCGCCGAGCGCGAAATCTCGCTCGCCGTCGCCATTGAAGTCGCCGATGGCTGCGACGCTCTCACCGAGATAGCTCTGGCTCGGCGTGCCTGCGTTGAAGGTCACGTTCGGCGTGGCGCTCGACCAACCGTCGCGGTTGCCGAAGATCAGGAACGCGCGACCGATGCCGCCCACCAAGAGATCGTCGATATCGTCGCCGTTCACATCGCCGACGTTCTTGAACGACCGACCCATCGAGGCGTCCGCCGCTGGGCCTGAAAAGCGTGTCTGACGGAATGGCGAAGTCGCGCTCGCGCTCGCCGTCGCTGGGGTCAGCTGACCTGCGGCATCCAGCGCTTGCATCACGCAGTGCGCTTCTTCACCGGCGCGCATCTCGAGCTGCACGGTCGTCATCGGTGGCCGGAGATCGTTCGGCAGCTGCACGGTGCGCGCAGCCGCGAGCCAGTCTGCAGCAGATCCAGGCGTGAACGGACGCGTGCCACAACGCAGGCGATAGCCGACGAACTGCCCGGCGAACTGCTCCTGTGGCAACGTCCAGCTCCACGTCACACGACCCGTACGGTCGGCGGGCGACGTGGCCGCAGTCATCGTAATGCCCGTGTCGGGCACGGCGGTGACCAGGTTGACCCGGCGCGTCACCTCTGCTGTCGCGGTGGTGCGCGTGCTCGTCAGCTTGAACACCAGCTCGTTCGGGCCGGGGTCGAGAGGCACGCAGCCGGTGATGCTCGTATCCGTGAGTGTCAGCGCGATGTCAGGATCGCCATTGACGCTGACGGCGGCGGTGCGGTTGGCCGCCGCGTCCGCGGTCGCTGCGATCTGCACGCCTTCTCCGCCCGCGGTCGGCGTGCACAGCTCGGGCGAGCGCGACGGAACCGTCTGGAAGAACGCGTTGTCGGCCGGCGTTCCGACCATCAACACAGGCAGATCGCCGACGATCTGCGTGTTGCAGGTCAGCGTGCCGCGGTTCTTGAATTCGTCCTCAGCCGTCACCGTCACAGTGATGTTGCGCGGATAGCCCATGGCTTCGGGGCCACCCAGCTCCGCGTTGTTGAACGTGTACGAGCCGCCGCTAATAGCTGCATCGCGCATGTACGAAACTTGAGCGCCCGAGCTCACGGTCAAGCGCGCCATCTGCGTGTCGAGCGTGCTGTCCGCGACGACGATGTTGCGCGTCACCGTGCTGGTCTCGCCTGCCACGCCGATCTGCTCAGTCTCACACGGGCTCGGCCCTGTGAACGTCAGCGCAGGCACCTGGCAGTCGCCTTTCAGCGTGATCGCGGGCGACTCGCCAACCTGTGATCCAGAGCCCGCGCTCTGCGTCGCCACCACGGTCACCGTGTCGTTGTTGCCCGAGAGGAACGTCGCGTTGCGAATGCGCGCGCGACCCTCGTAGCCATCCGGCAGCTCACGATCGCCGTCGCCTCTCGCTTCGCACGTCGCCATGCCGAACACCGTGCCGTTCGCGTCATCGCGATGCAGACGGACCGTCGAGCCGAGCTCCGAGCACGCCACATCGAAATGCGCGTTGCACACGTTCGCAGAGCCGGAGTCGGTGTCTCTCTGATAGCCGTCGCCACCTTGTGCGTTGTAGCGATCGCCGTCCGCCGGCGTCTCTATCAGCAGCTTGGGCGCCGTCGGCGTGTAGCGCACCGCGACGCTGTCCGAGCCTTTGTTGCCCGCGCGATCGAGCACATCGAGGCACAAGCTCTGCTCGGCTTCGTTCGCCAGCGTGACGAGCGTGCGCAGCGGGCTCTGACCATCGACATCCTCGTAGCCGACTTCTTCCGCGATGCCGTCATCCGGGTTGCACGGCGACGTGCGCGCGCGCCGGCAATCATCGCCATCGACATTGGCCTCCAGCTCGATCTGCACACCACTCAGGTTGCTGTCCTGGTCGAAGCCGGGCACGAGCAGCATGTCGGCCGACGGCGACTGGATCTCCACGCCGCAAGCCTTGGTGTCGATGATCCAGGTCGCCGTGCGCGACAGCCCAAACGTGCCGCTCTCGTGCTCGCAGCGCGCCACGATGGTGTGCTCGCCGTCTTCTAGCTCGATGCCCTTGAACAGCGCCTTGACGTCAGGGTCCGAGCCTTCCGGATCCGCTTCCGGCGCATCGGTCTCGCGGCCGTCGATGAACAGCTTCACCGGGCGACCGATCGCGTCAGCGTCGGTATGCACCTCGAAGTCGAAGCCGTTCCCGCTCTTGTGCGAGCCGTTCAAATATTGAACGCGGTTGCCATCGCCATCGTCGCCTGCGATAGGCTTCGGCGCGCTGATCGAACAGTCGACACCCTCGCAGTCCAAGTTGATGTCGACCGGGTACTTGAACGGATCGCACTTCACGTTCTGCGCGGTCTCGACGACCACCTCGACTTCGTTCGGCGTGTTGTAGCGGTCGAGCACCACGTCCTCGAACGTGACAACCGTGCCGTCGACACGCGCGTTGGCCGCGAGCGTACCGTTGACGTAAAGATCGACGTTGCGGCCATCCCCGGCATCCGTCGACACCTGGAAGTTGGTCCGAAACTGCTGATTTTCTTCGGGGCAGTTGTCGCCGCCCCCGAGCACCACCGCCGATCCGTCGCTCGGCACCATCGGCTGCACGAACGTGATGTTCGCGCAGTTCGCATTCACCGAGATGCGGACGGGATCCGACTCGACGTTGCCTGCCACCGCGACCAGCGTGTGCTCGCCGTTGCTGAGCGTGACCCCCGTGAAGTTCAGCGTCTCGCTGGCGTTCGGCCGGAGCGGTGAGCCCGCAGGCTCCTTGTCGACCTGCAGCACGACGTCTTCGTTCATGTCGATCGCGAAGGTCTTGACCGTGACGTTGATCTGCACGCCTTCGGTCTCGGAATCTTTGTCGTCCGACGCGCTGGAGATCACGCGCCCGTCCATCGGATTGTCGATGACCAGCGCCTTGTGTGTGTAGTCCCAATCCTCTGGCGAGCCGATGCCGCCGTTGCCGGTGGTCACGCGCAGCTTGCGGTTGCCGCGCGGCAACGTGACGTCTTTGAACTCGATCGAGCCGTCGCTGCCGACCTCGGCCAGGGGCGCATCGTTCTCGCCTTCGATGCGCAAGATCACATCGGTGCCCGGCGCGACGTCCGTCGACGCAGCCGTCACCGTGTATTGCAGGCCGGACTTGTCCTTGTCCGCGTCGTCCTTGTTCGTCAGCACCGCGCCCTTTTCAGGGGCAGTGATCGTGATCGAGGCGTTCTTGCTGCTCGATCCGCACGCCGCGAGCGCGCCCACCAAAAGTGCGCCGAACAAGGCTCGGTCCACCCGCGCCCGCGCCTTTCGCGCGTGGGTTACCTGGAGCGCTACAGCCGAGGAAAATGCTGATGTATGCCAAGTCATCTCGATGCCTCCAGGAACGGGAGCTGCCCGTACGGACGTACGATTCAACTCTCAATCAGCCTTCCGAGTGTCCAGCGCGCGACGCGTGCGCCGTGGAAAGCTTTGATCGCGTGTCAGCTGCATGCTCGTGACCACCCACGCCAGGAACCCGCTCGAGCTTGCTCGACTTGCTTCCTGGCCGGCGAATTTGTACCAGCTCGCCTGGGCGGAGAGCTAGATCGGGCGCGCGCTTCCCCCCTTCCGGGCGACGAACCCAACCCAAGCGTTCGGCCAGCGCATCGTCGGCGGCCGTCTTCGGCTCATCGAACGCTTCGTACACGCCCTGTGCGATCAAGCGGTACGGGCCCAGCGTGATGGGACGCGTGGCGACCTCACTCACGAAGCGCAGCTCGCCAGCGCTCGCAGCTTGCGCTGCAGCGCGCGACTTCGCGCAAGCGCTGGGATGCGGACCGAGCGCGTCGCCGGTTTCTGCCAGTGCGACAGCGTGACAACGCGAACAGCGGCGCGCGAGCTCGCACACGCGGCAACCGTGCAGATTGCCCCACGTGAGGCCGCGGACTGCACGCGCACGCTCGGATTCGAAGATCGCGCCAGGGCTCGCGGTGCGAGCATCCCCGAGATCGACCTCGAGCAGCGTGCACGGACGCATCTCGCCGTTCGGCTCGACGTGCAGCGTGCGAGCGGCTCCGCAAACCTTGCGCGCGGCGGGCCGCAAACCTGAGCCTGGCTGCGCGGGCGGCTCAGGCTCACGCCTCTTTTGCACGCGCAGCTGACGCTCGAGCCTGTCGACGTGCGCGCGATCGGGGTTCAGCGCTTGCGGCTCGCGATCACAACCTTCGCGCGGCACGAGACCCGTGGTGTCGATCCGATAGTGCACGCCGAGCGCAGCAGCGAACGCGGGATAGTCCGGCAGGTCCGCTTGGTTGACGTTCATCATCACGGCTTTGATCGTGACAGCCACGCCGAGCTCGTGCAGATGGCGGATGCCTTGCACCGTTTTGTCGAACGAGCCGGGCACGCCAGTCACGAAGTCGTGAACCTCCGCACGCGTCGAATACAAGCTGATCTCGACGTCGACCACGTTCTGCGCTGCGACCTTGGCCGCGAGCTCACGCGTCATCGTGAGACCGTTGGTGAAGATGCGCACGGCAAACCCGAGCTTGCGCGCGTACGCCAGGATCTCGAGGAAGTCTTTGCGGAGCGTGACCTCACCGCCGGATAGCGTGAGCATGAGCACGCCAGCTTCTGCGAGCTGATCCAAGATGCTCCGCCATTCGCCCGTGCTGAGCTCGCCCTTTTGGCCCTGCACCTGATAGCAGTGGACGCACACCTCGTTGCAGCGATCGCTCAGCTCGAGCATCGCGGCGAGCGGCTTGCCGCTCTCAGCTTCGAGTCGCGCGATCACATCGAGCGCGGAGCTCGCGCCGCCGTCACTCATGCGGCACCCGATTCGATCTCCACCGCACCGAGCTCGCGCAGGTTCGCAAGGAACTCACACACGTCGTGCTCGGCCACATCGGCTTGCACGTCGAACTCGGCCAGGATCGCCTCGACGATCTCGGAGACGGGCTTGTCGTCGCAGATCTCCCAGACGCGCGTGCCCACCGCGTTCAAGCGGTGCAGCTGGCGACGCTCGGTGAGCACGACCAGCGCTTCACCGTTTACGTTACGCGAGGCTTGACCTTTCACTTTTCGCACGCGGTCTTGGAGATGTACGCTCATGGTTCCATCCCGTCGACCCGCGCCTCGGACTTTTCTGCGAGCAAGAACTGTTCGAGCTGCGCGCGCCACGGGAATCCGAGCGCGACCTCTGCCACGCCGCTCTTGGCTGCGGCGGCCAGCGCCTCCACGGCTTGCAGCCGACGCGGCTCGAGCTGCTCCGAGCCGTGCGAGACCTCCACCGCCTGACGGATCTGCAACATCGCCTCAACATCACGCAGCGGCGTGATGCGTGACATGCTCCGTGGCGTCTGTGCTTTCACGATGCGCACGAGCGCCGCGAGCGGGAGGCTCACCTCGGGGCAGCGCGACAATGCCGGTGCTTTGCCGATGGGCAAGGACCACACGCAAAACTTTCCAGGCTCGGTCGGGTCAGGCACGAGTGTCACGCGGTCGTTCGACAAACATGTGACGGCGTCGCCGAGCAGCTCTGCAGCTGTCGTCTTGCCTGCGCCGCTCGGTCCGAGCAACAACACTGCACCGGCAGCGTGAGCCACCGCAGTGGCATGCAGGCACAAACCTCCTGCGAGCTCCGCGATGCTCGTGACGAGTGTGTTCAACATCAGCGTGAGCAGCGAGGCGTGCCCGATGCGCGCGGCCACCACGTAGCGGCGCGGCCCCAGCGCGACCACGTCGAGCACGACCCCGC
>Ga0190269_10001064_pt1 | contig 13341 bp, 10 predicted proteins | sample Popmic249IS_FD_133749 | JGI IMG/M metagenome (GOLD analysis project Ga0190269, IMG submission 133749) | Populus adjacent soil microbial communities from riparian zone of Blue River, Arizona, USA - 249 IS | ecosystem: Environmental > Terrestrial > Soil > Riparian zone | place: USA: Arizona...
GGCCAGGTGTACCGGGCCAGCCGGCACGACGGCGCTCGGAGCGCCCAGGCCATCGTCGTGCTCGGCGCCGCCCAGTACGACGGGCGGCCCTCCCCGGTGCTGCGGGACCGGCTCGACCACGCCCTCGAGCTCTACGAGGCGGGCTACGCGGTGCGGATCGTCGTCACCGGAGGTCGCCAGGAGGGAGATCGGTTCACCGAGGCCGAGGCCGGCTACCGGTACCTGCGCGACGAAGGGGTCCCGGAGGACGCCCTGCTCCGGGAGGTGGCCGGGTCCAACACCTACGAGTCCCTCGAGGAGGCAGCCGCCTTCCTCATCGAGCAGGGCCTCACGACCGTGGTGCTCGTCACCGACGGGTACCACGCCTACCGGGTCCGGGCCGTGGCCGAGGAGTTCGGGCTCGATGCCAGCGTGTCGCCGGCCGCGGATCGGCTCAGCCGGAGCAGCGAGCTCCGGCTGCTGTTGCGGGAGACGGCGGCCGTGTCGGTGGGCCGGATCATCGGCTGGGACCGCCTGTTCCGGATCGACAACGCCGTCAACGACTGAGCCGATCCCTCGTTGTGCGGCCGCTGGGACCGCTTCGCTAGAGTTGACGCTCCGCCCGTTCGGGGGTGGTGTAATCGGTAACACAACTGGTTCTGGTCCAGTCATTGGGGGTTCGAGTCCTCCCCCCCGAGCTCTTGAGAAGCGAGTGCTGGTGACGGCACCCCAGGTCAGCGGCCTGGGGTGCCGTCGCGCTCGGCGCCGTGGGAGCGAGCCCCTCGCCCATCGGGCGCTGGCCGGGGCCTACGCTGCCACCCGTCATGGCGGGGAGATGGAGCGAGGCCTGGGCCACGGTGGGCTCGTCGCCGTGGCGGCGGGCGCCATTGCTGCTGCGCCACCGGCCGGGCCTCCTCGCCGCGGTGGCGGGGGCGGTGGCCGTGACCGCGGCGTCGGTCGCCGCAGTGCCGATCTTCCTGTCGTCGGTGGGCACCGGGGCCGTGGAGCTCCAGGTGGCCGAGCGCTGCCCGCGGGCCACCGGCGTCACCCGGTTCTGGCAGGGGAGCCTCGAGGAGGTGGCGGCCCAGCCGACCGACCCGTTCGCCCCGGTGGCCGGCTCCCTCGGGCCGACCAACCGCTGGGTGGTGCGGGACGGGCTCACCCTGGGGGCCTCCGAGGGCGACGGCCAGCTCGGGGTCACCCTCCTGACCCGAGAGGACGCCCTCGAGCACGTCGACGTGCTCGAGCAGCGAGCAGGTCCCGGCGTGTGGCTCTCGGACCGGGCCGTGGAGCGCACCGGCCTCGGGGTCGGGGACCAGGCGGACCTCGCCGGAGTGGCCGTCCCGGTGGTCGGGGTGTACCGCGACCTGGCGGGCACCTCCGTCGACGACTTCTGGTGCAGCACCGCCGATCTGCTGCTCCTCGAGGTCCGGGGTCTCGACCTCGTGCTGCCGCCGCCGGTGGTCCTCGCGGATCCCGAGACGTTCGCGACCGTGATCGAGGGGGCCCGGGTCGAGGTGGTGGCCGGTCGGTGGTCGGCGCCGCTCGCCGGCGGCCTGACGCTCAGCCACGCCGAAGCGCTCGTGCCTCGCCTCGCCTGCGGTCCCGGGGTGCCGACCCTCGAGTGGTGCGCGGACGGGCAGCCGCCCATCGCCGAGATCCGTGGTCGCGACTTCGTCGCCGACCCCGTCTACGCCGAGGACGACGCCGACTTCGTCGAGCGGTTCCTCGGCTCCTCGCTGCCCTTCGTGACCGAGCGCACCCGTGCCATCCAGACCTCGGTCGGGAGCGGGATCTGGCCGGTGGCGGGGGTGGCGGCTCTGGCCGGCCTCGGCCTCGTCGTGGCCGCCGCCTCGCTCTGGTTCGATCGCCGCCAGCGGGACCTCGAGCTCCTCTCCGTGCGCGGGGTGTCGCCGGCGGCGCTGGGGCTGAAGGCGGTCCTCGAGCTGCTGCTGCCGGCGGTGGTGGGAGCCGCGGCGGGGGTCGGCCTCGCCCGGGTGGCGGTGGTCTGGCTCGGCCCGGCCCGGGAGATCGAGTCGGACGCCCTCGTGGGGGGTTCCCTCGCCGCGTCGGCGGTCCTGGGGGCCAGCCTGGTGGTGGTCGGTGCGGTCGTCGCCCGGCGGGCCCACCGGTTGGAGCTCGGCACCCCCCGGCGGGCGTGGCTGGCGCTCGTGCCCTGGGAGCTCGGCCTCGTCGCGGCCACCGTCGTGTCCTACCAGCGGCTGGGGGAGTGGGGCGTGCCGGTGGGGCGAGGAGCGGCCCTCAGCCGGGTCGACGTCGTCGGGCTCCTGTTCCCGGTCCTCTTCCTCCTCACCGGGGTGGCGCTCCTGGCCCGGGTGTTCGGGATGCTGATCGGCCCGCTCCGGCGCCGGAGCCGACGGTGGCCGGATCCGCTGTACCTGGGTCTGCGTCGGGTGGCGCGCCATCGGGCCGCCGTCACCGGGCTGGTGGCCGCCTCCGCGGTGGCCGCCGGCGTGCTCGGCTACGCCGCCACCGTCGAGCGGTCGCTGGAGGCCACGCTCGAGCTCAAGGCCCGGACCTTCGTCGGCAGCGACGTGGCCCTGCAGGTCCCGGCGGGTGCCACCCTGCCTCCCGCACTGGAGCGGCGATCCACGACCGTCGTCATCCACCGTGACGCCTGGGCGGACGTGGGCGGTCGGGTCAGCATCGACGTGCTGGCCGTCGACCCCAGCACCCTCGAGCGGGCGGCGGCGTGGGACGCCGTCTTCGCCGACCGGTCCCTCGGCGAGCTGATGGCCGGCCTCGACGCACCGCGGGCCGGCGTCCTGCCGGCCATCGCCGTCGGCCTCGACCCGGGGCGCGTCGTCGAGGTGGGGATCGTGGGGGCGGGGCCGACCCGCTTCGAGGTCGACCCCACCCCGGTGCGGGCCTTCCCCGGCATGAGCAAGCCGAACCCGACGGTCATCGTGGCCGCCTCCGCCCTCGCCCCGCTCGACATCACCGGCGGGATGGCCGAGACCTGGATCAAGGGTGACCACGACGCCGTCCTGGCCGCCCTCGACGCCGCCGACGTGCCCTTCGAGGAGCAGCGCCGCGTCGTCGACGTGGCCGACCGGGCCGCCTTCCTGACGGTGTCCTGGACCTTCGCCTTCATGCGGTCGCTGGCCGTGGTGGCCGGAGCCCTGGCCCTCGGTGGGGCCGCTGCCTACGTCGACGCCCGTCGTCGCGAGCGGGTCCTCGCCCACACGTTCCTCCGCCGGATGGGCCTGTCCCGCCGCGCCCACCGCCGGACCCTGGCCGTCGAGCTGGTGGCCAGCCTCCTGGTGGGCATCTGGGCCGGGATCGCCGTCTCGTTCGTCGCCGCCGTGCTCGCCCACACCCACCTCGACCCGGTGCCCGGCTACCGACCCGACCCCGTCCTGCGCACGGCGACCCTCCTCATGGCCGGCTTCGCCGTCGCCGCCGTCCTCCTCGTCGCCGTGGCGGCGGCGCTGGCCCAGCGTCGCGTCGACCGGGACGACCCCGTGGAGGTGCTCCGTGCCGGGGGATGACCAGACCGCGGCGGCCACGTGCCGGGGGCTCTGCGCCGACTACCGGACCGCCACCGGCGCGGCGCCGGCCCTGCGAGACGTGGACGCCACCTTCACCGCGGGCCGGCTCTCCGTGATCGCGGGACCGTCCGGCTCGGGCAAGTCCACGCTGCTGCGGATCCTGGCGGGTCGCCACCGGCCGAGCGCCGGCGACATCGAGGTGGCCGGGGTGTCGCTCACCGGGCTGCACCACCGCGCTCGGCGGCGGCTGCGCCGGCGCGCGCTCGGGATCGTGCTCCAGCAACCGAGCGCCAACCTCGTGGAGGACCTCCGACTCCGAGAGCAGGTCGAGCTGGCGGCCCGTCTCCGCGGCGCCCGGGGCGAGGACGTCCTCGACCTGCTGCGAGCGGTGGGCCTCGACGGCCTCGGGGACCACCCGGTGGCGGCGCTCTCCGGCGGCCAGCAGCAGCGGGCTGCCTTCGCAGCTGCCGCGATCGGCGCCCCCGCGATCCTCCTCGCCGACGAGCCCACCGCGCAGCTCGACGGGGCCGCCGGCCGCCATCTGGTGCAGGTGATGCGCTCGCTCGTCGACGGGGGCACCTCGCTGGTGGTGGCGTCGCACGATCCCGAGGTCATCGAGGCCGCCGACGACCGGCTGGTCCTGGACCGGGGCCGGGTGGCGGGGTGAACCCCGTCCTCAGCCTGCGGGGCGTGGCCAAGGGCTATCGCGAAGGAGCGACCCAGCACGAGGTGCTCGCCCAGGTCGACCTCGACGTCGCCGCCGGCGAGGTCGTGGCCGTCGTGGGCCGGTCCGGCTCGGGCAAGACGACCCTGCTCACGTTGGCCGCCGGGCTCGAGGATCCCGATGCGGGCACGGTGTCGCTCCTCGGTCGACCGGTTCGGCAGGCGCCGAGCTGGTCGGAGCTGGCGATGCTGCCCCAGGCGTTGGGGCTGCTGGAGGAGCTCACCATCTACGAGAACGTCGACCTTCCCCTGCGCCTCGGCGGCGTCGAGGGCCTGGACGTGGACGAGCTGCTCGGGCGGCTCGGCCTCGACCACCTCGTCGCTCGCCACCCGAGCGAGGTGTCGCTCGGCGAGCAGCAGCGTGCGGCGTTGGCGCGCGCGGCGGTGACCCGGCCCGTCGTCCTCTTGACCGACGAGCCGATCAGCCACCAGAACGAGGCGTGGGGGCGGGAGGCGCTCGCCGTCATCGCCGACCTCGCCGCGGCGGGCACGGCCGTGGTCCTGGCCACGCACCACCCGGCCGCGCTGGACGTCGCCCACCGCGCCCTGGCCGTGCGCGACGGCCTGCTCCACCCCGTCGTCGCCACCGATCGGCCGGCCGGGACGTAGAGATCCGGGCCGTCGGTCCGGTACCATGCTCGATCCACCTGGTTCGGTCGGGCGCCGGCCTGGCCGCTTGCCCGCAAGGATCCTCAGCAGTGCAGAACAACGCGGTCGGCGGCAGCTGTCGCATCATCCTGGTCGAGGACGATCCAGGTGACGCATACCTCGTCGAGACCTACCTCGAGGACGCCGGCGACTACACCCTGACCTGGGTGACCTCGATCGCCGAGCTGGCTGCGCTCGACCAGCAGGTCGACTGCGTGCTCCTCGACCTCGGCCTGCCCGATGCCTCCGGCCTCGAGGCGCTCCACAAGGTCCGGTCGATCGTCCACTCGGCGGTGGTGGTCCTCACCGGCCGATCCGACGAGTCGATGGCCATCGAAGCCGTGGCGGCGGGGGCCGAGGAGTACCTGCTCAAGGCGCACCTCGACAGCCAGACGCTCCTGCGCTCCATCCGCTTCGCCATCGAGCGCCGCCGGGCCGACGACGTCGAGCTGCGGGCCGCCCACACCGCCCGGATGGCCGAGGGCCTCTTCGCTCGACCGCTCGTGTCCGACCCACGTGTGTCGTGGACCGGCCGCTACCAGCCCGGTGGCCGGGGCGCGCTGTTGGGCGGCGACTTCATGGACATGGTCGAGCTCGACGACGGGTGGCTCCACCTGATCATCGGTGACGTGGCCGGCCACGGCCCCGACGAGGCGGCCATCGGGGTGAGCCTGCGCATGTCGTGGCGGGCGCTGGCCCTGGCCGGGCACGAACCGGCCGAGACCCTGCACCACGTCGACGCCCTGCTCCGCCGCGAGTGGAACCACCAGATGTTCGCCACGGCCTGCCAGGTCAGCATCGCCCCCGACCGCCGGTCCGGGCAGGTCATCCTGGCCGGGCATCCCCCTCCCATCCTCGTGACCCCCGAGGTCCGGGAGCTGCACATCGCGAAGCGTGGGCTCCCCCTGGGGATCTCCTCCAGTGCCCGCTGGGAGGCGGAGCACGTCGACCTGGGTGAGGACTGGGCGCTGATGGTGTACACCGACGGGCTCGTGGAGGGCCGGGTCGACGGCGGCACCGAGCGCTGGGGGGTGGAGGGCCTGACCGAGGCGCTCGGCGAGGGTGCGCTGAAGGACCCCGACGAGTTCGTCGACTCGCTGCTGGCGCGCGCCGAGTCGCTCCACGGTTCCGAGCTGCCCGACGACGTGGCCCTCCTGCTGCTCCAGTGCACCGCCACCCCATGAGCGACGCGCACCGGTGGCCGCTGCGGCGGCGCGTCCGCCTCATGTTCACGGCTGCGGCGGTCGTCGCCGTGGCCACGATGGCCGTGGGTGTCACGGCCTTCTTCGGCCTGCTGGACTCGCGCGAGCGCCTGATCGACGAGCTCGACCCGGCGCTGGTCGCCCTCGACGACTACTTCAACGGGCTCCTGGCCCAGCAGAACGCGGTCCGGGGGGTGCTCCTCACCGAGGCACCGGAGTTCCTGGGGAGCTACGAAGCGGGGGGCGAGGCGGTCGCGAACGCGCTGGCCGACCTGCGGGAGCTGGTCGGCGACCGCCCGGAGATCGCCGCGCGCATCGAGGAGATCGCGTTCGCCGCGACCAGCTGGCAGGACGACTTCGCGGCCGCCGAGCTGGCCGCCGTCGCCGAGGACAGGGAGGTGCCGCCCTCGGTCGTCCAGGCCAGTCGGGCCGTCTTCGAGGGCATCAGCGGCGAGGTGCGGCAGCTGGCGACCGACATCCGGGTGCGCCGGGCCGAGGCTCGCGCCGATCTGGACGACGCCACCCGCGACCTCGTGGTCGCCCTCGGAGGCGCCGTCATCGCGCTCATCGCGGTCGCCGCCACGATCCGGTTGGCCCTCGGGCGCTGGGTGACCGACCCCCTCGAGCAGCTCGGCGACGAGGCGGAAGCCGTCCGTCGGGGCGAGCTGACCCGCCCCATCGAGGTGGCCGGTCCCCCCGAGATCGTGGCCCTGGCATCCACCGTGGAGGCGATGCGGGCCCGCATCCAAGCGGACCTCAGCGAGGTGGAGCAGGCGCGGACGGAGCTGGCCCAGACGGCCGAGGAGCTGCTTCGCTCCAACCGTGACCTCGAGCAGTTCGCCTACGTGGCCAGCCACGACCTCCAGGAACCCCTCCGCAAGGTCATCTCGTTCTCCCAGCTCCTCCAGCAGCGCTACGGCGACCAGCTCGACGAACGGGCCGACCAGTACATCGAGTTCGCGGTCGACGGCGCCCGCCGGATGCAGGTGCTCATCAACGACCTGCTGGCCTTCTCGCGGGTGGGCCGGCTCTCCGCGGACTTCGAGGCCGTGGACCTCGACCGCTGCGCCCACCGGGCCGTCGACAACCTCTCGGTGCGCATCGAGGACACCGGCGCCACCGTCGAGATCGACGACCTGCCGGTGGTCGACGGCGAGGCGAACCTCCTGACCGCCGTGTTCCAGAACCTCATCGGCAACGCCATGAAGTTCCGCAGGCCGGACGTGGCGCCCGTCGTGCGGGTGCGCGCGGCCGAGTCGCCGGAGCACTGGGAGGTGTCGGTGGCCGACAACGGCATCGGCATCGAACCCGAGTACGCCGACCGGGTGTTCGTCATCTTCCAGCGCCTCCACACGAAGGACGCCTACAGCGGCACGGGCATCGGCCTGGCGCTGTGCCGGCGCATCATCGAGCACCACGGGGGGAGCATCTGGGTGGACACCACCGTCACCGACGGCACGACCGTCCGGTTCACCCTGCCCAAGCCCACCGCCGAAGACGAGCCCGCGCCCACCGACGACGCGGCGGCCGCCCCGGCTGCTGCTCATGGCCTGCCGCCCGCGCCCGTAGGCTCGGTGCTCGCCACCCCACCCGAAGGGAACCAACGATGAGCCAGCTCGGTGCTGCCGAGGCCCAGCCGATCCAGATCCTCCTCGTCGAGGACGATCCTGGGGACGTCCTGATCACCAAGGAGGCCCTGGAGCACTCCAAGGTGGCCAACACCCTCCACACGGTGGCCAACGGCGAAGAGGCCCTTGCCTTCCTCCGCCGGGAGGGGGAGTTCGCCGACAGCATCGTGCCCGACCTCATCCTCCTCGACCTCAACCTGCCCCGGTTGGACGGGCGCGAGGTGCTGGCGCAGATCAAGGAGGACCCGGTCCTGCGCCGCATCCCGGTCGTGGTGCTGACCACGTCCCAGGCCGAGGAAGACGTGCTGCGCAGCTACGACCTGCACGCCAACGCCTACGTCACCAAGCCGGTGGACTTCGCCCAGTTCGTCAACGTGGTGCGCCAGGTCGACGAGTTCTTCTTCACCGTGGTGCGCCTGCCCCCGCACTGATCCCCCCGGGTCCCGCCGCGAAGGGACCAACGGCCCTGCTCGGTGGACGGGCCGTCAGAGGACACTTCCCCCATGAGGCGACGGACGCGGGAGGCCCTGCTGGGGTGGGCCCTGCTCGTCCCCTCGGCGGCCGTGTTCGGGGCCTTCGTCTTCTACCCGCTGTACCGGCTGATCGACCTCGGGCTGCACGAGAAGAACCGCTTCGGCACCGCGGAGCGGTACGTGGGCCTGTCCCAGTACGCAGACGTCCTCAGCGGGGACGAGTTCCGCAGCGGGCTCTCGGTGACGATCCGGTTCGTGCTCCTCACCGTGCCGATCGGGATCGTGCTCGGCGTGGGCCTGGCGGTGGCGGCCAACCGCCGGCTGCCGGGGATCAAGGTCTTCCAGACGATCTTCTCGTCGACGGTGGCGTCGTCGGTGGCGGTCGCCTCGGTGATCTTCCTCGTGCTGGTCAACCCGCAGATCGGGTTCTTCGGCGACGTGCGGTACCTGTCGCTGGCCCACACCGACAGCGCGCTGCGAGGCATCGCCCTCTCGGCGGTGTGGGCCAACCTCGGCCTCACGTTCATCATCGTGCTGGCCGCCCTGCAGGCCGTCCCGGAGGAGATCGACGAGGCAGCCGCGCTCGACGGGTACGGCCCGCTCCGCAAGCTGTTCCGCATCACCCTGCCGCTGATCTCGCCCACCCTGCTGTTCCTCGTCGTGGTCTTGGTGATCTTCGGGTTCCAGGCATTCGGCCAGGTGGAGATCCTGACGGGCGGCGGCCCGGCCCGCTCCACCGAGACCCTCGTCTACAAGATCTTCAACAGCCAGCAGCCGCTCGACCAGGGCGAAGGGGCGGTCATGGCGATCGGGCTGTTCGGCCTCACCTTCGTGGTCAGCCTGCTCCAGATCGGCCTCCTCGAGCGGCGGGTGCACTATGGCAGCTGACGCCCCGCGGTCCCGCTGGCGGCAGGCTGCCTGGTACCTGGTCCTCACCGCGCTGTCGGTGGTGGTCTTGTTCCCGATCTACATGACGCTGGTGCGGGCGCTGTCGACCCCCGCCAGCTACTTCCGCGAGGGCCAGCCCCTCCTCCCCGTCGACATCCAGTGGGACGTCTTCGGCCGCGCCTTCTCGGAGGGCGACCTGGGGACCAAGGCGGTGACCAGCGGCGTCGTCACCGCCCTCATCGTGGGGGCCCAGCTCCTGACGTCGATCATCGCCGCCTACGCCTTCGCCTTCCTCGAGTTCCCCGGCCGCCGCGTGCTCTTCGGTGCCTTCATGGCGACGCTCATGCTGCCCATCGAGGTCACCCTGATCGCCAACGTCCAGACGATGCGCGAGCTCGGCTGGCTGAACAGCTACCAGGGCCTGGCCGGCCCGTTCCTCGCCACCGCCTTCGGCACCTTCCTGCTCCGCCAGGGGTTCCTCGGCATCCCGAGGGACCTGCGCGACGCGGCGACCCTCGACGGGTTCGGGCACCTCGCCTTCATCCGCCGGGTGGCGCTGCCGGTGACGCGCCCGGTCGTGGCCGCGTTCGCGGTGGTGTCGTTCCTGAGCGCCTGGAACCAGTACACCTGGCCACGGGCGGTGGTGAGCGAGGGCCGCTGGGAGACGATCCAGATCGGGCTCCGCTCGCTGTCGGCGGCCACGGTCGACCAGGGCAACGTGGGCCTCGCCGCCGCGCTGCTGGCCGCCCTCCCTGTCTTCGCGCTGCTCATCTTCCTGCAGCGCCATCTCATCCGCGGCCTCACGGCCGGTGCAGTGAAGGGGTGACCCATGCGGACCACACGAACCCTCGGACGATCGTCGGCCATCGTTGCGGCGCTGGCGCTGCTGGCCGCCGCGTGCGGCGGGGGCGACGACGACACGAGCGCCCCGGCGGGGTCGGACCCGGAGGTGGAGCTCCCGACCTGCCCCGTGGACGCCCTCGACGACGTGACCGAGCCCGTCGAGGTGGTGGTGTGGCACACGCAGACGGCGCGGCCGCTCGACACCCTGGTGGCGCTCGTCGACGAGTACAACGCGTCGCAGGACAAGGTGCGGGTGCGCCTCGAGAGCCAGGGCGCCTCGTACGACGAGATCCAGCGGAAGTTCAACGAGGCGCTGCCCTCGCGGCAGCTGCCCGCCGTGGTGGTGGTCGACGACACGTTCACCCAGTCGATGGCCGACAGCGGCGTGGTGCTCCCGGCCCAGTCGTGCTTCGAGGCTGACGGCTACGACCTCGACCAGCTCGTCGACACGGCCCGCAGCTACTACACGATCGACGGCGTGCTGTGGCCCGCCACCGCCGGCCTCGGCAACGTGCTGCTGTACTACAACCGGGACCACTACCGGGCCGCCGGGCTCGACCCCGACGACCCGCCCGAGACGTTGGCCGAGCTCCAGGAGCACGCGCAGGCGATCAAGGACGCGGGTGTCGCCGCCACGCCGTTCGCCCACGAGGTGTCGTCGTGGAAGGTCGAGTTCTGGCTCACCGGTGCGGGCAGCAGCGTCGTCGACAACGACAACGGGCGGGGTCCCGACGAGACGACCGCCGCCACCCTCGAGGGCAACGAGGAGGCTCTGGAGCTCTTCGCCTGGTTCCAGGGCATGCAAGACGCCGGGCTGCTCAACGCCGTGCCCGCCACCCCGGGCCAGATCGACCAGTACCTGGCCATCGCCTCCCAGGCATCGTCGATCCTCATCGACAGCTCGTCGGCCGCCACCTCGATCGAGGCCTTCCTGGGCGGCCAGGACCTGACCGGGGTCGAGGGCACGCCAGACGACACATCCGGGCTGGACCTCGGCGTCGGCACCTTCCCCGGGCTGAGCGGCCCGGGGCAGACCCAGATGGGCGGTGACGCCTGGTACGTGATGTCCACCACCCCCGAGGCGGTCCAGGCCGGCGCCTGGGACTTCATGCGGTTCATGAACTCCGCGGAGGCGCAGGCCGAGAACCTGCTCGGCGGGTCGTACATGCCGTGGCTGGCCGCCGCCAACGAGGACCCCGAGGTCGCGGCCTACTACGCCGGTGACGGTGGGATCGCCGGGGCGTGGCTGAAGCTGGCCAACGACCTCGTCGGCGGCATCGACCCCGACTTCCCCGGCCCGCTGATCGGCCCCTATGACGAGTTCCGCGACGCCATCGAGGAGGCCCTCGACCGCCTCGTGTTCGGCGACGCCACGCCCGAGGAGGCGCTGGCGGGCGCCCAGCAGGCCGTGGACGCGGCGCTGGAGCGCTACAACGAGGGCAACTTCTAGCCTCCCCGACGACGACGGCCCGAAGATGTGCCAAGCGAGGGGTGGCCCGGCTATCGTGCACCCCTCGCACGCAGTGCAAGCCCCCATCGTCTAGTGGCCTAGGACACCACCCTCTCAAGGTGGCGGCACGGGTTCGAATCCCGTTGGGGGTGCCACTCCACCGCTCAGGACCGCAGCGGCGGACCGGGCGGGGCCTCGGGTGCTGCGGGCCTGGGGTGCCGGGGCCCGGTGCTCAGTCGCTCGGGTGGTGCTCGGCGTAGCGGCGGCGGCAGGCCTCGATCTCCGCTCGCGCCGCGTCTGCGCCCTCCCAGCCGCGGACGTCGGAGTACTTGCCGGGCTCGAGGGCCTTGTAGACGTCGAAGAAGTGCTGGATCTCGTCGGTGAGGTGGGCCGGGAGGCCGTCGAGGTCGGTCACCTTCTCCCAGCGGGCGTCGCCGGCGGGCACGCAGAGGATCTTGGCGTCCGGGCCGGCGTCGTCGGTCATCCAGAACACGCCGACCGGCCGGGCCGTGATCCAGCACCCGGGGAACGTCGGCTCGTCGAGCAGGACCAGGGCGTCCAGCGGGTCCGTGTCCTCGGAGAGCGTCTCGGGGAGGAAGCCGTAGTCGGCCGGGTACACGGTGGCGGTGAACAGCCGCCGGTCGAGGCGGATGATGTGGCGCTCGTGGTCGTACTCGTACTTGTTCCGGCTGCCCTTGGGGATCTCGATCACCACGTCGATCTCGTCGGTCATCGGCGGATCATCCCACCGCCGGTGGTGGGGCGCACACCTGGCGACGAGCACATCGTCACCCCCGGCCCGGGGCAAAGGGGCACGTAGGCTCGCTGGGTGCCCGACGCCACGACCGGCCCGCTCTCGGTGTACGTCGCCTCCCCGGAGGGCCAGACCGGCAAGTCGGTGATCGCCCTCGGGCTCGTCGACCTGCTGCTGCGCCGGGTCCGCAAGGTCGGGGTGTTCCGGCCCATCACCCGATCGGCCGACGAGGCCGACGAGCTCGTGCGCCTGCTCATCGGGCGCGAAGGGGTGGACCTCGAGTACGAGGCGTGCGTGGGCGTGACCTACGACGACGTCCATGCTGACGCCGACGCCGCGCTGGCCACCATCGTCGAGCGCCACCGGGCCCTGGCCCGCGCCTGCGAGGTCGTCGTCGTGGTCGGCTCCGACTACACCGACGTGGCCGGCCCGACCGAGCTCGCCTTCAACGCCCGGGTGGCGACCAACCTCGGCGCGCCCGTGCTCCTCGTCGTGCGGGCCCACGAGCGCACCCCCGCCGACGTGGTGCAGGTGGCGGAGATGGCGATGGAGGAGCTGGCCACCGCGCACGCCACCACCCTCGGTGTGGTGGCCAACCGCTGTGCCCCGGACGAGGTGCAGGCCGTCGCCGACCGGCTCCGCGCCCTCGACCTGCCGACCTGGGCCCTCCCCGAGGTGCCGCTCCTCGGCGCGCCGCTCATCGCCGACCTGCTCGAGCGCCTCGGCGGCGAGCTGCTCTTCGGCGACGAGGCGCTGCTGGCCCGCGAGGCCGAGGGGCTGCTCGTGTGCGCCATGAACGCGGAGCACGTGCTCGAGCGGCTGGTCGACGGCCACCTCTGCCTCGCCGCCGGGGACCGGCCCGACGTGCTCCTCACCCTGGCCGCCGCCCACGCCGGCGACGGGTTCCCCAACCTGGCCGGGATCGTCCTGAACGGCGGGTTCCGGCCCAGCCGGCGCGTGGTGGAGCTCGTCCAGGCCCTCGACGACCACCTCCCCGTGGTGCTGACCCCCCACACCACCTTCGACGCCGCCCGCATCGTGGCGGCCACCCGGGGCACGCTGGCCCGGGGCACCGCCCGCAAGGTCGACCGGGCGCTGGCCGTCTTCGAGGACCACGTGGAGGCCGAGGCGCTCCTGGCCGCTCTCGAGGTGCCGCGCAGCGACGTCGTGACGCCGCTCATGTTCGAGGCCCAGCTGCTGGAGCGGGCCCGGGCCGATCGCCGGCACATCGTCCTCCCCGA
>Ga0190269_10001065_pt1 | contig 13339 bp, 12 predicted proteins | sample Popmic249IS_FD_133749 | JGI IMG/M metagenome (GOLD analysis project Ga0190269, IMG submission 133749) | Populus adjacent soil microbial communities from riparian zone of Blue River, Arizona, USA - 249 IS | ecosystem: Environmental > Terrestrial > Soil > Riparian zone | place: USA: Arizona...
CCGCCCGTGCGCGCTCAGCAACGCCGCTTCCAGCTGCAGCTCGGGGTCATGTCAGGTGTCGAGCTGCAACGCGGGTTTTGGCAACTGCGACGCCAATCCCAGCAACGGCTGCGAGACCAACCTGCAGACCAGCGCCCTGCACTGCAACGCGTGTGGAGCCGCCTGTGCCGCGGGCTTTGTGTGCCAAGCCGGTCGCTGCGTGTGCGACAGCAACAGCGACTGCCCGAGCGGCGGGAGCTGTTGCAACGGCGCATGCATCGACACGCGCAGCAACGCGCAGAACTGTGGCGGTTGCGGCGCGGTTTGCGCCTCGGGGCAGACGTGTTGCAGCGGGACGTGCCGCAATCTCAGCACCGACATCAACAACTGCGGCAGCTGCGGTCGCACCTGCGGGTCCAACAGCAACCGCTGCAGCAATGGTGCATGCCGCTGCACGAATGACTCGCCCTGCTCCGGCTTCTTCATGTGCTGCTCCAATGGCTGCCACACGCCATTGCTCTGTGATTAGCGACAAGCGCCGGCGTTGCTTGGCTGGATGTGCGTGTCCGACCTCGCGACACCCGTTCGCCTAGGATCGTCCAGAAAGGCGCAGATCCGCGCGGACCGCCTCAACTTGTACAACAGGCCGGCCGTAATGCGGGCCATGGAGCACGACTCGGAGCTGTTCGACGAGGAGGACGGCAACGTCGAGAACACCTATCTCACCTTTCATGTGGAAGGGGAGGAATACGCGGTCTCGGTGGCACACGTGACCGAGATCGTGCGCCTGCAGAAGATGTTCGCGATGCCCGACGTGCCCGAGTACATCCGCGGCGTCATCAACTTGCGCGGCAAGGTGATCCCGCTGCTCGACGTGCGCGCTCGCTTCGGACTACCGGAAGCGCCCTACACCGACCGCACGGTCATTGTCGTGCTCGAGCTGGAGGAGACGATCACCGGGCTCGTGGTCGACGGCGTCTCGGAGGTCGCGGAGATTGCAGCAGGCGATATCGAGCCAGTCTCCAGCAGCAAGACGCGCATTCGTAAGTCGATGGTGAAAGGCATGGCGAAGCGGGCGAGCGGGGTCAGCTTCGTGCTGGACGTGAGCGCTTTGCTCGCAGTGGAACGTGGGCCCGAGCCGACCCGCAGCGAAGGCGCGGCGACGCTCCTGGGGCACGAAGGACGAGGAGAGCGCTGACGTGAGCAAACTACTGAAAAAGAAGACGCGCAAAGCACCCGCAGCCAACGACGAGAGCGCGGGCGATCTCACTCAGCCAAAACGCGACGGTGAGCGCGCCCAGCAGCTCGACGATGTCGTGCGACAGCTCGACGGCATCTCACGCTCGATGGCGGTGATCGAGTTCGACATGGACGGCAAGATCCTCACTGCCAACGATAATTTCTTGAACGCCATGGGCTACAAGAAGTCCGAGATCATCGGCCGGCAGCACCGCATGTTTCTCGAGCCCGCGTATGCGACGAGCGCAGAGTACCGCGAGTTTTGGGCACGACTGCGCGACGGCGAGACCCAGACGGCCGAGTTTCGTCGGCTCGGCAAAGGTGGCAAGGAAGTCTTCATCCAGGCTTCGTACATCCCGATCGCTGACAGCAATGGCAAGCCTTACAAGGTCGTGAAGTACGCGACCGATCTCACCGCCCAAAAGCACGAGACCGAGCGGCTGGTGAGCGAAGAGCGTGCGCGCATCATGCTCGCGACGCAGCGCTCGCGCGGCGCGCTCGACGGCGCGACGACTCCCATCATGACGGTGAACGAGAAGCTCGAGATCATCTACCTCAACGAGGCCATGAAGTCTTACATGAGGCGCTTCGAGGCGGACATTCGGAAAGAGAGTCCGCGCTTCGACCTCGCCACGCTGATCGGCACCAACATCGATGTGTTGTGCAAACACCCCCAGCAGCTGCGACGCATCGTCGAGGGCATCACGCAGCCCGAAAAAGCGCGCATCAAGCTCGGTGAGCGCATCGTCGATCAAGTGATCGTTGTCGCGCGCGACGAAGCGGGAAAAGCCATCGGCTATTCGGCCGAGTGGCTCGACCGCACCGAAGAGATCCTCGCGCAGCGCGAGGTCGAGCAGGTGTTGAAGGCTGCGGTCGAGGGGGACCTGACACGTCGGCTCGATGTCGGTCGCTATGAAGGCTTTGTGCGGCAGATCGCCGAGGGCATGAACAGCCTCGTCGATTCGTTCGCGGAGTCGTTTCGACACGTGAAGGGCGCGGTGGAGCAGATCGGGGAAGCGGCCACGCAGCTCCGGACGACGAGCCAGATGATGTCATCGAGCGCGGTGCAGCTCAACCGCGCTGCCGAGGAGTCGTCAGGCTCGCTGCGCAAAGCGTCCGAGATGGTACGAACCAGCGCCGACAACGCAGCGATGGCCAACCAGCTCGTCACCCAGACCTCCACTGCAGCGCAGGGCGGCCAGGCGCGCATGCGCGACATGAGCGCGGCGATGAACGACATCAATGCGTCCGCGCAGCAGATCGCCAAGATCATCAAGGTCATCGACGAAATCGCGTTTCAGACCAACTTGCTCGCGCTCAACGCTGCCGTCGAAGCGGCGCGCGCTGGCCGGCACGGCAAGGGTTTTGCCGTCGTCGCACAAGAGGTGCGTAACTTGGCTGAGCGCAGCGCCAAGGCCGCCAAGGAAACCGCGCAGCTGATCGAAGACTCGGTCGACAAAGTCTCTCAGGGCGTGAAGATCGCCGACAACACGCGCAGCGCGCTCGACGAGATCATCGGAAACGTCGCAAAGGTGGTCGACCTGGCTGGCGAGATCGCCATGGCCAGCGACGAACAGTCGCGCACGCTTGCGACCGTGACCGAGTCGATGAGCCAGGTGACTGAAAACGCGCAAGCCGGCAGTCAACAGAGCAGCGAGGTCGCCTCCGCCGCGCAAGAGATGGGCCGGCAGATGGAGGTGCTGCGAGAGCGCGTGCAGGCGTACAAGGTGCCGCCGTCAGCGGCAAGCGACTTGGGCTTGCCTGCCGGGATGAGCCCCGAGCTCTTGGAGCAGATCGCCCACTATCTGCTCGCACGCGGCATGAGCCCACGCGCTGCTGCACAGGCAGGCCAGGACAACAGCCGCCCCGCGCGCCAACAGGCGGCGGCCGCAGGCGCAGCACCTGACCCGAAGCTCGTCCTGCCGCTCGACTCCGACGAACGCGGCTACGGCGGCTTCTGACCCGCACACGAGGGTGCTCGCGATGAGCTTGGATGACGACGACAGCTGGCGCACTTACGCCCAGGATGCCGAGGAGGCGCTGCACGACATCGAAGGCAGCCTGCTCGTGCTCGAGGCAGACCCCGCGCAACCCGACGAGGTGAACCGCCTCTACCGAGGCCTGCACACGCTGAAGGGCAACTCGGCGCTGCTCGGTCTGACCACGATCGAGACGCTCGCCCATGCCGCGGAGGACCTGGTCGGGCTGGCGCGCGACGGCGGTATCGAGCTCGACCAATCCATGATCGACTTGATGCTCGGCTTGGTCGATCGCCTCAAGACAGTGGTCGAGCGCGCTGGGCGCGAGCGCCGCGACGCCGAGATGTCGGAGGTACAGGCGCTCGTCGAGCAAGTACACACCTGGACGCGAGCCCACGGCGCGCCGGACAAACCGGTCGATCTCGGCCCGAAGCGCGGCGAGATCTTCATCTGGTCCGACATCCCGAGTCCTCCCTCTGCGCCGGATCAGCCCGCCTCTTCCGCGCTGATCGGTGAAGACGAAGAGCCGAATGCCAGCGAGTTCTTCTTCGCGCTGTGTCGCGAGGTCTTGCCGCGCTTAGCGGCAGCGCTCGAACGCGCCAGCTGCTCGCATGGCGAGCTTTCCTCGCTCCTGGCCGAGCTCTCGCAGCCCGCCGTGCGGCTCGGCTACTTCGAGCTGGTCGACTGCCTCGGCACGCTGGATCAGCTCTACGAAGTGTCAGTAACGCCGGACGCGCGCGCGGAAAATAGCGAGATCGCTGCCCAGCGGCGTGAGCTCGCGCGCTTACTCACACAGCTCGAGCAGGGGGAACGCGCGCGCGAGCCAGGCTCACCGGACTTCGGCCTCGCCGCGTTGTGCACGGCCTTGATCCCTGGCGACGCCCCGCGCGCGCAGCCCAAAGTAGAAGCTCCCAGCGCGCCGCGAGCGGCTCCTGCAGAGGCCGCGCGTCCGCAGCCAAAAGCGGCAGCAGCTACGGCGCCGCGCGCTGAGGCGGCCGAGCGTCAGCCCGCGGGTGCGGAGTTCCTGCGCATCGACGCGCGCAAGCTCTCCCTCATCCTCGATCTCGCCGGAGAGATCGCGCTGGCGTCGGGTGCCGTCACGCATCATCCCGAGCTCGAAGGGCTCGAGCTGTCCGGGTTCGCCGCGGCCTCGCACAAGCTCGAGATGCTGATCCGAGAGCTGCAAAACGAGGTGTCTGCCATGCGTCTCATGCCTGTTGCGAGCGTGTTTCAGCGCATGCAGCGCGTGGTGCGCGACACCGCGCGGCGCACCGGCAAGAACGTCAAGCTCAGCCTTGTCGGCGAGGATACCGAGATCGACAAGTTCATGGTGGACAGCTTGCACGATCCGCTCGTGCACATCGTACGCAATGCGATCGACCATGGCATCGAGATGCCCGATGAGCGCGTTGCCGCAGGCAAACCTGCGGCAGGCACGATCGTGATCGAGGCCTCGCATCAAGGCGGCGAAGTGTCTGTCAAAGTCTCCGACGACGGGCGCGGGCTCAACCGTCAGCGCATCGTGGCTCGCGCAAAGGAGCGCGGGCTGATCGGGCAGGACGCGGAGCTCAGCGACAGCGATATCGCGAGCCTGGTCTTTCTGCCGGGCTTCTCCACGAAGGAAAAGATCGACGAGCTGTCGGGCCGCGGCGTCGGTATGGATGTGATCAAGACGACGATCGAGGGACTGCGCGGTCGGGTACAGCTCGAGAGCAAAGAGGGACGTGGCTCGAGTCTCAACATGACCGTGCCTCTGACCCTCGCGTTCGTAGAGGCCATGGTCGTCCGTGAGCGCGAGCGTTTGTTTGCGCTGCCGATCGAGAAAGTGTCAGAGGTCTTCAAGACCGAGCGTGGCCAGCTCTCGCGCAGCTCGGCCGAGGACGACACCACGATTCGCGTGCGCAACAGCTTGATCCCGGTGCTGTGGCTGCACCGCTTCTACGGCGAGCAAGGTCCGCACGACGAGCATGTCGAAGGCAAGGTCGTGGTCGTCGTGCAAAACTCACGCGGGAGCGTCGCACTTCCGGTCGATGCGCTGCTCGGCAACCAGCCGGTCATGCTCAAGCCGCTGCGCGGTGTGCTCTCTCATGTGCGCGCCGCTGCTGGCTGCGGGATGCTGCGATCGGGTGAGGTCGCGCTCGCGCTCGACTGCGAGCGGCTCCATGTCTGAACGCCGACGTCGCAAGCCATCGACGTCGAAGCTCAAAACGGCGCGGCGACGCTCGCTGCCCGCGAAAGCGCGGTCGAGCCAAGCGCCGCGCGCGCGCCGGCACTCCGTCGCGCCCAAACGCACGCATCCGCCCTCCACTCCCGAGACTCGAGCCCGCGCCTTGCAATGGCTCATCGATTGGACGCGTCGGCAATGCGGCATCTCCTTCGAGGACGATCAACGCGGACTGTTCGAGGCGCGTCTCGACTGCCTGAGCCGCGACTTGGACCTGCCGCTCGAGGCGATCCAAGCGGGCGTGGAGCTCGGCGATCACGCGCTCACACTGCGGCTCGCCGACACCGTCTCGACCAACTACACATTCTTCTTCCGCGAGCCGGAGATGTTCGACTACCTCCGCTACCAGGTGTTTCCGACGTTCGCGCGCGCAGGCGCGCTGCGCATCTGGTCGGCTGCAGCTTCTAGCGGCGAAGAAGCCTACAGCCTCGCGATCTTGGCGCAAGAGCACTTGGGCCCGGCTGCTACACGCGTGCGCATCCTCGGAACGGACATCAGCCAGCGCCAGCTCAAGTTCGCAGAACGCGGCGAATACCGCCTGGAACAGCTCGGCCCGATCAGCGAGTCGCGGCTTTCGTCGTGGTTTATGCCCACAGCAGATGGGCAGCTGCGCGTACGCGACGAGCTCCGGGCGATGTGTACGTTCCGCAGACTCAACCTCCTGCGCCGCCCGTGGCCGTTCGAACAACGGTTCCAGATCGTGTTTCTGCGCAATGTGCTCTATTACTTCGAGCCCGCGACACGCCGTGAGGTGCTGGATGCCTGCTACGACGTGGTCGAGCCGAACGGCTTTTTGATCACGAGCCTCACGGAACCACTGGCCGCGGACATGGTCACGCGCTGGCGTCAGTTGCGCCCGGCCGTATTCCAACGAGGCCCGAGGTGACGAGCAAGCGCACCCGTGTGCTGATCGTCGACGACTCTGCGCTCGTGCGCAGCGTGCTCGAGCGCGCTTTTCGCGCCGATCCCGAGCTCGAGGTGGTCGGCACCGCGCGCAATCCTTACGAAGCGCGTGATCTGTTGGTGAGATTGCGCCCGGACGTGATGACGCTCGACATCGAGATGCCGCGCATGGACGGCATCAGCTTTTTGCGCAAGTTCATGGCCGTGCTGCCGACGCCGACCGTGGTGCTCAGCTCGCTCACGACAGAGGGCTCTGAGCTCGCGCAGCGTGCGCGCGATGCGGGTGCGGTCGATGTGCTGCAGAAGCCCGCGCAGGGTGTCGCCGATGGGTTGGTGAGCGCCATGGACATGCTGCGCGCACGCGTCAAGGCGGCAGCCCTGGTCGACGTGCAGAAGAGGCCCGACAAGCAGCCAGCCACGCCGCTCGGCCAGACCACGGACAAGGTGATAGGGATCGGCGCATCCACCGGCGGCGTCGCTGCGCTCGGGCGGATCCTCCCGGAGTTCCCCGCGGGCGCACCCGGTGTTGTGATCGTGCAGCACATGCCAGCCGATTTCACCCGCGACTTCGCGCAGCGACTCAACCAAAAGTGCGCGGTGCGCGTGAGCGAAGCGCGTGAAGGAGATCGCATCCTGCGTGGCCATGTGCTCGTCGCGCCAGGCGGACGCGCGCATTGCGAGGTGCGCCGGATGGGCGGCGAGTACCGGATTCGCTTGGTCGAGCGTGAGCCCGTGAGCGGACACGTGCCGTCAGTCGATGTGCTGTTCGAGTCGCTCGCGCACTGGGTCGGCGCCAATGCAGTAGGGTGTCTGCTCACCGGCATGGGCTCGGACGGCGCACAAGGTTTGTTGTCGATGCGCCGGCGCGGGGCGAGCACGTTCGCGCAGGCGCGCGAGAGCTGCGCTGTTTGGGGCATGCCTGCGGCGGCCGAGGCTCTCGGCGCCGCGCAGCGTCTGGTCCCGCTCTCCGAGATGGTGAGCGCACTGCTCGAAGCGGTCTGATCCGAGGCAGCTGGTGGCGGCAGATCACTTCGGGAGGATCGCGAGCACGCTCTCCGGGGGGCGGCCTATGGCGGCGCGCTTGCCGGATACAACGATCGGCCGCTCCAACAAGATCGGCTCCTCTGCGACCGCCTTGGCCACCGCGGCTTGCGAGCTCTTCGGGCTGAGCTTGAGCCGCTTGTACGGCTCCTCTTTGGTGCGCAAGATCGCGTGGGGCTCAAGCTTGAGCTTGCCGATCAGGTCTTCGATATCCGCTGCGGATGGCGGCGTCTTCAGATACTCGACGATCTCCGGCTCGACCCCGTTGTCGCGAAGCAGCGCCAGGGTTTCGCGGCTCTTGGTGCACTTGGGATTGTGGTAGATGCGTACTTTCGCTTTCGCCATCTGTTTAGCTAGTCCTGCATGCGCAGCGCTGTCAACGCGTGCGTGCGCACGCAGACGCTTGTAATCTGCGGTGCCATGACGGAACCGATCGAGCTCGAGGGAGGGGTGTTCAGCCAGGAGCTGCCGGGCGGGCGCGCAGGTGCGCGCATCACCGTGAGCGTAGATGGCGTTCAGGCCCAAACCTCCGAGGGCCATCGCTTTCGTCTGAGCTTCGAGCAGTGCCGGCTTACCCTCGGTGGCGCGAGTGGTCGCATGTGGTTTTGTCGCGACGAGGCGCGCGGCATCACGATCTTCAGCGAAGGTCCCGCGCTCGGTGCAGCGCTCGCTGTGCACGCATCACCGCCCCTGCGCGCCCAGCTCGAGACCGTCGAAGCTCAGGCGCGCGCCGCCCAGAGCCGCAGCCAGCTGCTCTGGATCGCAGGGCTGGTCGTGCTGGTCGTGCTGATCGGCATCGCATACTTCGGCGTACGTCGTGCGGCTCAGGCGAGCATCGATCTCGTGCCCGTCTCTGCCGACAAGAAGCTGGGCGAGCTCGCGTTCGAGAACATGGATCACGATGGCAAGGAGCTGAAAGACCCTGTGCTGCTGGCAGCGGCGCGCGAGATCGTCGCGCGTTTGGCAAAGGCGCAGCCCAAGTCAGAGTTCAGCTACGACGTGCACGTCGTCGACGCGGACATCGTCAATGCGTTCGCCCTCCCCGGTGGACAGATCGTCGTGTACACCGGATTGCTGCTCGCAGCCGACACGCCGCAGCAGCTGGCAGCGGTGTTGGCCCACGAGATGGCGCACGTCGATCGCCGCCATGGGATGCGCCGGATCGCACAGTCGGTGGGTGTGATCGGCGCCGTGCAGCTGCTCTTCGGCGATGTCAGCGGGATCAGCGCTGTCGCGATCGAAGTGCTGCGCGCCTCGACGATCAACGCCTACAGCCGCGACCAAGAACGCGAAGCAGACAGCGACGGCGTCGCCAGGCTGGCGCGCGCGCAGATCGATCCCAAAGCGCTCGCAGAATTCTTTGCGCTGCTGAAGAAACGTGAGCCAAGCCTACCATCTGCGCTGAGCTGGCTCGGCACGCATCCGGACTTGGCCCAACGTATCGAGACCGTCAACAAGCTGGCCGCCACGCAGCCCGCCTCGGCGCCCGAGCCGATCCAGCTCGACTGGGCCGACGTGCAGGCGCACGCAAAGAAGCCGGCCCAGTAACGAAAGGGTTGGCGCGCCCTGCAAGCTCATGGAGAATGCGACCCCATGGAGTACGAGATCCGAAATCGGCCCGCCTTTGCGAACGTGTTGATCAAGCTCACGCGCGGCGACACGGTCGTCGCCGAGTCGGATGCCATGGCGAGCATGTCGAGCTCGATCACGTTGCGCACGCGCTGGAGCGGCGGCTTTCTGTCTGCGATCTTGCGAAAGTTGTTCGGTGGCGAATCGCTGTTCATGAACGAATACTCCACCGCGAGTGGTGGCGAGCTCGTGCTGACACAACCGACGCCCGGTGACATCGAGTGCATCGAGCTCAAAGGTCAGAGCTTGTACTTGCAAGCGGGCGCCTTTGTTGGCTGCGATCCCACAGTGCAGATGGGCCTAGGTTTCGCAGGCTTCGCCAGCTTGTTCGCGCGCGAAGGCTTGTTTCGCCTGCGCTTGAGCGGGCACGGCCGGCTGTGGTTTGGAGCCTACGGCGGCATCGTCGTCAAAGAGATCTCGGATGAGTTCATCGTCGACAGCGGACACCTCGTCGCGTACGAGCCCAGCGTCAACCTGCGCATCGGCCTCGCGGGCGGCTTGTTTTCGAGCTTATTCAGCGGCGAAGGCCTGGTGCTGCGACTGAAAGGTCCGGGGCGCGTGTATTTGCAGTCGCGCTCGATCGACGCGCTCGCCACTTGGGTGAACGGTCACTTGTAGAGGAGGCAGCCACGTGCAAACCGAGATCCACGCGCGGCCTTCCGCATCTGTCGCTAAGCTCACGCTCGACGCGGGCGAAACTGTCACTTGTGAAGTCGGCGCGATGATCGCGATGTCGACTGGCTTTAGCGTCGAGACTACGACGCGCCAACGCGCTGGCGCAGGTGGTTTGCTCGCCGGTCTGAAGCGCATGGTCGCCGGCGAGAACTTCTTCTTGAATCAGTTCACCGCGCGCGCGGACGACGAGCACATCATCATCGGGCCGGGCTTGTCCGGCGACGTGATTCACCACCGCCTCGATGGCGGCACCTTGATCGTGCAGGGCTCGAGCTGGCTCGCGTCTGGGCTAGGGATCCACGTCGATGCCAGCTTCCAAGGCGTCGGCAAAGCGCTGTTCAGCGGAGAGAGCGTGTTCTGGCTCAAGTGCAGCGGCCGCGGCGATCTGCTCTTGAGCAGCTTTGGCGCGATCTACAGCGTCGACATCCGCGACTCGTACGTCGTCGACTCCGGGCACATCGTCGCGTTCGAAGACACGCTGCAGTTTTCGGTCGGCAGGCTCGGCGATTCGTGGCTGCAGACCCTGCTGAGCGGCGAAGGCTTCGTGTGTCACTTCTCGGGTCAGGGCCGACTGTACTGTCAAACCCACAGCCCCAAGAGCTTCGGTCAGACGCTCGGGCCCATGCTGACCCCGCGCTAACGAGGTGCTTATGTCATCGCTTGCTTTCGAAATCCTGCAGCGGCCCGAGTTCGCGTTGTTGCGTGTTCAGCTCGAAGCCGGGCAGCGCGTGTTCTCCGAGCCTTCGGCGATGGCCGGCATGGCGACCTCGATCGAGCTCAAGGCTGGCTTGAAGGGCGGGCTCATGGGCAGCGTGGGCCGGATGTTCGCAGGCGAAAACCTGGTGGTGAACACCTACCGCGCCGCGGATGGCCCCGGCGAAGTGCTGCTCGCGCCTGCAGCCGTGGGCGACATCTTGCACTACCGACTGTCGCGCTCACGGCTGCTATTGCAGCGCGGCGCGTACCTCGCGAACAGCGATGGAGTCGAAGTGTCCGCTTCTTGGGCCGGTGCGCGCGGCTTCTTTTCGGGCCAGGGGCTCGTACTGCTGCAGGCGCAGGGCGACGGTGACTTATTCTTCAACGCCTACGGCGCCGTGCTGCAAGTCGATGTGACCCGCGACTACATCGTCGATACGGGCTACGTCGTCGCGTTCGAAGATACGCTGCAATACAGCGTATCTGCGCTGCCCGGCCTCGGCATCGGCGGGCAGGCCAAAGCGTTTTTCTTTGGCGGCGAAGGCCTGGTCGTGCGCTTCAGCGGTCAGGGCAGAGTGTGGATCCAAACCCGGACGATCGGGCCGCTGCTCAACTGGGTGTATCCGTTTCGGCCCCAGAAGCGAAGCGACTGATCGAACGCTGATGTTTGGTATTCGTCGCACGCAGGGAAACCCCGCCCGTTTGTGTCAGTCCAGTTTCACCACGTTGCTTGTGGACATATGACCCATGGCGAATCGCTGACGCGTGCGCAGCGTGTTAAATCAGCATGCTCTCCGTGGCGAGACTGGTGTGACATTATCGCGACGTCTACACCCACGTACCTTTGCGACGCGTGCAAATTGCGGCGTATGACGCGATAGTTTATGCGTTAGTGAGCGGCTTCGTTTTCACGCTCCTCACATCGCATGACGACAAACCGAACAGTGATCGTGACGGGTGGCGATGCTGCGTTCTTCGCCTTTATTCACAACGCCGTTCTGTCATTGCGTGCTGTCGGTCTCGACACAGAGGCCGACATCGCGGTGCTCGATCAGGGTTTGCTTCCGGAGCAGATCGAACAGCTCGCAGCCCTCGGCTGCCGGGTGGCACGGGCAACCTGGGCGATCGACGTCCCCGCCGAGCTGCGCAACGACGCGCAGATCGGCTTGGTCGCACGCACTGCGTTGCGCGAATATTTCCCGGGTTACGGAATTTATCTCTGGTTCGACGCGGATGCCTGGGCGCAGACGCGCGAGTTCTTCGACTGCATGACGAAGGGCGCGCGCAGCACCGGCGCCGCACTGGTGCGAGAGAACGGTCGCGGCTATCGGCGGCACGCCATGTACTCGCGCTGGTGGTATGGGCACATGGTCCGCGTGTGCGGGCCGATCACCGGCTTTCGGATCGCGCGTAAGCCCGCGATCAACATCGGTGTCATGGCGCTGGCTGCGACCGCACCGCACTGGGACGCATGGCGCGCGCTGTACGAGCGCTTCATCCAGCGTTGCCACCGTGTGAACTTGGACCAGCACGCGTTCAACGCCGCGGTCGAGATGTACAACCTGCCGTACGCGCTCGTGTCGTCGCGCTGCAACTGGATCCCGCGCTTGAGTGTTCCGACCTGGAATGCGCTGCAGTCTCGCTTGCATGAGCCTGCCGGCGAGCCGCTCTCGGTCGTGCATCTCGCAGGCCCTGACAAGACCTCGCGCTACCACTTGGACTGTCCGGGCGGCGGTCAGATCGGAACGTCGCTGACCTACGACGCGTTCCGCGCGCTCCAGCCCCGCTACGAGTCGAACCCGGTGTAACGCGCGCGCACGCGGCAGTAACTGCGCGCGCCGCGGCAACTCTGTTGGCCGTGTGGTGCCCGGTAATCCTCGGCCGGAAAGTACATGGCGAGATACACGGCACGTTGCGCGGAGTGACGGCCGGCTGGGATGTGCGTGCCGCCTGGCGGCGCGCTGTCTCGTGCGCGGTCGTGCTCGCGGAAAGTCATAGGCTTCGAGATGTTAATGATTTCGCTGCACGATATGCGGCTCCTGATTCTGGGCACGGCGCTCGCGCTCGCAGCTTGTGGCGGCGACGAGCCCGCCCCGGCTTCCGGGGATGACAAGCCCACTTCGACGAATGATCAGCCCGCGCAGACCGCTGCTGCTGGCAGCGGCGGAGCGGGCTCGCCGGCCAGACCAGCGGGCGGCGCGCCGCAGGCGGGCGCGAGCAGCACCACCCGCACTGCGACCGCAGGCACATCCGCGAACGCAGGCTCACCAGCAGGCGCCGGCGGGTCGAGCGCACCTGCAGCTGCAGCAGGAACGGGCGGATCGAGCCCGGCTGCGGCAGGCACGGGCGCCGAAGCGGGGGCCGGTGCAGGCGGGCAAGCTGCGACCGCCGGAGCTGCAGCCCCGGGCGGCGTGACCACGCGGCCCGCAGCCACCAGCTTCGACTTTTCGACCACGCAGGTGCGGATCGCCGATGAGCCGGTCTTCAACATCACACGCCCCGAAGATCTCGCTGCGCCGGGCTTTCTCCTTCCCGTGATCGTCTGGGCCAACGGCGGCTGCTTCCGCAGTGACTTTACCTGGAAGCCGCTGTTCGACCGGTGGGCCAAAGCAGGCTTCGTCGTGCTCTCGCTGACTGGCAGCGGCGACGAAAACGACATCGCCTCGATGCTCACGCAGACGACCAAGACCGATCACGCCGCGCTGATCGACTGGGTATACGCTCAGAACGAGACCGGCGAATACGCGGGCAAGCTCGACCTCGAGCGCATCATCGTGGCTGGCAACTCGTGCGGCGGCGTCACGGCGTTGGAAGTCGCCGCCGAAGATGACCGGCTGGCGGCGGTGTTCGTGCTCTCCGGATCGAGCGCGATCGGCAGCGTGAACACCAACGTGATGAAAGCGATCGAGGTCCCCGTGGGTTACATTGTCGGTGGCAGTGAAGACATCGCCGGTGCAAACGCAGCGGGCGACTA
>Ga0190269_10001066_pt1 | contig 13338 bp, 15 predicted proteins | sample Popmic249IS_FD_133749 | JGI IMG/M metagenome (GOLD analysis project Ga0190269, IMG submission 133749) | Populus adjacent soil microbial communities from riparian zone of Blue River, Arizona, USA - 249 IS | ecosystem: Environmental > Terrestrial > Soil > Riparian zone | place: USA: Arizona...
ACTCGTTTGACGAGCTTTCCTGCAGACGTGAGATCGAACACGTGCACCGCGCCGGGCGCATCGAATTGCGCGCTGCCCGCAACGACGGTGCTGTCTTGATAGGCCAGCGAGTCGAATGATGCTGACGCATTATCCGCGGTCAGCTTCTGCATGTATTTCCACGCGCCGTTGTTCGACTTGAACACATAGGCGCCGACATCGGCGGCAACGACGATCGTGTCATCGCGATATGCGATCACACGCCCGAACTCTGTCGTCGCCTCCGGCGCTGGGATCGATCCTGCGCGCGCCCACGCGACGTTCGACGCGCGTTTGAAGATCGCTACTTTGTTCAAACCCGGCATGCCGACGAGTGCGGTTTCATTGCGAATCGCGACTGACGCTCCGGCTCTGATATCTACGAACCAGTCATCGCCGACCTCCGCTGCCGATGGCTCGAACGTGTGCACTGCTGGATGAGTGGGTAGCGCTGCACCGACGGATTGAGCGGCAAGCGACAGAGCGAACGAGATAACAGACAAACGTCCGAGAGCGTGCATATGCATCTCCGTTGCGAGTGATGAGAATGACTGGGCTAGGACCAATCGCCCGCGAGAGCAGCGAGTTCCTTCTTCGCTACCACGCGAGATGAAGTTTGAGTCACCCACTCGGACTGCAAACCGCGTTGTATTTCTTCCGCGCGAGGCCTCGATGCGCTCATCAAACTGCTTTGGAATTTTTCCAATTGCCGGCCGCATTGCGTTGGGAGTCTTGCGCCGCTATCGGCGCGAGGGCGCCGTTTCAAACGGTTCGTGTCGACGTCTTTTTCTGGTGAGTCGTCTTACGCTTCGAGGCTTCACGGGACGAACGCGCCGATTGCGGAGTGATCGTTTCGCCTCGCGCGAGCATGGCGACGAGACCTGCGATCTTGCGTGCACGACCTTCCGCGGTCTTCATGTTGTTCGTCCGGAACGTCAGCGCGAACAGGTTCTGCCGATTCAAGGTTGCAAATGTTTTTAGCGCCTTGGGATTCGCAGCGATCGCCGCACGCAAGTCCTTCGGAACACTCGCCTCGTTCGAGGTCCGAATCGGCGCGTACGCGGCGTCCCAACGTCCGTCGGCTTTCGCTGCGTCGATGTGTTTTTGACCGTGTGGCGTCATACGGCCAGCCGCGGTTAAACGCGCGACGTTGTCTCGGTTGATCTGACTCCAGACGCTGCGCGCCTTGCGCGGCGTGAAGCGTTGCAGAAACGAATGCTCATCGAAGCCTTTACGCAACCCGTCGATCCAGCCCCAACACAACGCGACGTCGATCGCCTGTGCATTCGTGACCGAAGGCAATCCCGAATTCTTTTTGTGGATTTTCAACCAAAGCTCGGTCTCGCTAGCGTGATGCTTGGCGAGCCAGGCTTCGAACGCGCGCTCGTCGCGGAAGCTCCGGATCTTTTTCGGGTCGGGTGTGACCGTGGCCATCAGTTCACTGGGTCGTTCGCATTGAGCTGCGTACCTTTTGCACGTAGCGAGGCCACGATCAAACCGATACCGCCCGCGAGGAGTACCAGCATGACGAGCGTGTTGAACAGACTCGTCGAACGGAAGTAGATGCTCATGTTCATCAGAATCGCGGCAAAGATGATCACGAGGCCGATAAAGGTGAGTATCCAGCCGACCCACGATTTGCCGTTGAAGAACAGAAAGCCAATACCGACGATGAACGGCAGGAGCGACAAGCCGAACGCGTTGTATCCCCACAGGGACAGCGCGCCCGACGTGACGACGACTTGATTCAATAACAGATACGCTCCGGCGACAGCCATCGCGAGTCCGATGAAGAACTGCCCTACGCCGCCCGGCGTGCCACCCGCACCTGACTTCTCTTGCACGTCCGACTCCGCTTTCACGACCTCGCTGCAGTCTAGGTCAGGTTCGCGCGTGCATCCATCGGTGATCGGTCACATCACAGGTGTGGGTTCGATACTCCGCTCCGTGGGTGCCGAGGTCGCAGCGCTCAACAATTGCGGGATCTTCTGCACTGCTGCCGCTGCGCCCGCTCTGAATTGTTGCAGCAGTTCGCCCTCTTCCGGCGTGAATGGCGCGACACGTCCATAGTTCAGATCGAGCCGCGTTTGACTGATCCAGTTACGAATGTGTGGCGTATTCATCCACTGCCCTTGATTCATTAGGTTCATCGCGAACATCGTGAGCCAATCGACATCGCGAATCGGGAGCGGAATGGGTCGGCACAGTGCGTTCTTCTCCGCGTCGTCCGCGTAGGTAAGGTCGATGTGCGCGATCAGCCCTGAGCTGAAACATTGCTGGCAGGTGCGAATGGGTTGCAGCGTGATCGAATTGCCAACGAATACCGGCACGGGCGTGCGCGAACGAATGCCACTCGCCGTGCAATCGATGTGGAGCGTATGGGCGCTCGTTGCGACAGTTCCTCGTTCGAGAACGATGCGGTCGCGCTCGATCCCGACGACATGCCCCATTCGAATCACATTGTCTATGCGACGAAGCTGTTCGAGTTCATGCTGCGACACCGTTGCACAGCGATATCGCGTTGGCGTGACCTTCGCGTTGAGCCGCAGCAAGTGTCCGTCGCTCTCTAGCATTTCGAACAGGTGCGACAGTGAGCGCGCCTCTCGAATGATTTCAGTTTGCCGAATCAATCCATGCATGCGCAGGGTCCATGACGCACCTCTGGCGCCGGGCTCGTAGTACTTGCGATCGAGCAACCAGGAATCGCGCGGCATGATCCACGTGATTAGATCCGGCGAGACGCCGCGGTCCAGCAACCATTGGGAAACATCCATGCCGGTCTTGCCTGCGCCGAGGACGACGTAGCGATCCGCGCTCGCTGCATCCGGCAAGGCGTTCGGTGCAATGCACTGCACGCCTTCACCCACGTGGAATGGTCGCGTATGTCGCGAGGGAACCGCCGTGTCGGTGAAGGTGGCATCGACGATCTTGCGTGCGATCACGCGCCGTTCGACGCCGGACACCAACGACACGAATCGCCCTTGCCCTCGGTAATCGCTGTTTGGGAAGTAACTCACGCGTCCCGTCGGCAGAAAGCGTTCGCGCATGATGCGATCGAAGTACGCGCAAATTTCCGGGGCCGAGGCTCGTTCGTAAAAACCTTTGTTCGCTCCGAGCTGTTCGATCTGATTGCGACCAAGCGCCGTCGAGCTCACGCCGTAATACGCCGACGCCGAGTGCAGCCGCAGGAATGAATAGGCGTCGTTCCAATGTCCGCCTGGCCGATCACGCCGGTCGACGATCACGACCGACGCATTCGATTCGCTCACGAGCACGTCGACAAAGGCCATGCCCATCGCGCCGCTGCCGATCACCAAGTAGTCCGCTTCGAGAATCTCTGAGCTGCCCATGTGCATATCCAATGCTGATCACGAATGGGATCAGCCTGAAGGCTTGCCGTGGGAACGAGCGTGGGAATTCGGATGGGAAAACGATCGGGTATCGCGAACGCACTAACTCACGATGGTCTGGCCCCCGCCTACACGGGGTATTCCCGCTGGTCATTCGCAGGGATGACGGACCTCAACGCACATCACTCACCGTCGTCATCCCGATGAAAATCGGGCTCCAGCTGCGCGCAGGATTGTCTGGCCCCGCCTTCGCGGCGATGACGAACCACAGGGCACACCAATCATCTTCGTCTCCGGATGAAAATTGGGATCCAGCCGCGCGAGAGGATGGTCTGGGTCCCCGCCTTCGCGGGGATGACGATGTCAAAGCACGTCATCCCGATGAAAATCGGGATCCAGGCGCAAGCCCGCAAACATTAGAGTCGAAAGCTATCGAGCTTGGTCGGATTTACTCGAGTCGAGGGCGGCGGAGTTCTCCGCGAGGTTCGATGTTTGAATCTCGCTGAATGCATCACACAACACGCGTGCAGCGCGAAGATCGCCGCTCACCTGCGTGACGACGCTGGATTCGATCGCATCGAGCACATCGCGCAATGCATCTGCAACCTGCTGAAGATGCGTACCGGACTCGATCAGACGATGAGCGGCCTGCGAATCTTTCGCTTTCACCAGCGCTCGAAAGTGTTTGGCATCCTCGTCAGCACCCGAGAGTGCGCGCTCAGCGATCGCGGCAAGGGTCTGCGCCGCCTGCGATAACACACGGTCGTGTTCACGATGCTTCAAGCTGATCGCGACCGCTTTGCCGGCACACGCGGCCGCGAGTGCGAGGCCCACTGCTGCCGCGGAACCTGCCCCGGGCGCGATCTCATTGGACGCGATCTCTTTGATGAGAGCACCCAACGGATGTGTGACTAGGCTGTCTTGATGTGGCATTCGCTGCGGCTCCGGTTACGAAGGAACAAGCCACACGAATGACGTGAGTTCCGCATTCGATTCGCACCAACAAAAAAGGCCGCACATTCGCGGCCTTTTTCGCTTCGCAAACGAGCGTTCTTACCGCACGTTCGTCACTTTACCTTTGTCGTCGAATTGCACGGCGACGCGCGCGAAGCGATTGCGCCAATACATCCATTCCGGCACGTCCAAGCTCGGATTCGCATGGAACGGCGGGCGACCCATCGCCAGCATCACACCTTCGCGCGTCATTCCGACTTGTGCGCGACCGCTCGCGATTCCTTCTTGATCGACCTTGCTCATCGACTTCATCTTCGCTTCATCGCACTTCGGTCCGAAGTACGCCTGCGCCGCTTGCTGCAAGGAGATGTCGGCACCCTTCGTATGTTTGTCGAGGACGAACTGGTATTCGCTGCCCTCGTAGTCGAACACCATCGCGCCCTTGCTGACCTTCTTCACGGTGACGTTCGCACACACCGGAATCTTGCTCGGGAGCTGATAGTTGATCGATAGGATCTCTTGCTTGTCCGGGTGGAGATTGCTCAGCGTCTGCAACGTGTCTCCTTCCTTGATGTCGGCGGCATTCACTGCGCTTGCACTGCCCGCGATCAACAGCATGCTCACGAGACGAACCTTCATCTGCGACTCCTTGCTCCAATGAGAATTGAACGGCGCGAATTATCGAACCCGATCACTGGGCCGCCACTTGGCCCAAAGTGCAGGTACGAACACTTATATATGTGACGTCGCCGACCCGGGCGCCGAATAACTGGCGTTCTCGGCCTAAATGACGGGAGTGGAGCCGGCGACGAGGTTCAATTCGATCCACGCAGGCGCGTGATCGCTCGCCTTTTCCCAGCCGCGCACGTCCCGATCCACACCCGCCCGCGCGAGCAGCTTCGCTGCAGTCGGATTGAGCAGCAGATGATCGATGCGCAGCCCTGCGTCTCGTTTGTAAGCGTCGCGGAAGAAGTCCCAATACGTGTTGATCGTCGCATCTGGATGTAAATGACGGATCGCGTCCGTCCAGCCCTGGCTCACGAGCCGACCGAAGGCCTCCCGTGTCTCGATGCGAAACAGCGCGTCATCGATCCAACGCTCCGGCTTGTAGACATCCTTTTCGGTCGGAATGACGTTGTAGTCGCCCGCGAGTACGACCGGTGTTTCGCGCGTTGCAAACTGCGCAGCGTGGTCGGTGAGGCGTTGCATCCATCGCAACTTGTAGTCGTACTTAGGTCCCGGCGCCGGATTGCCATTCGGCAAGTACAAACAACCGATGTGCACGCCCCGGACGATCGCTTCGATGTAGCGACTGTGCGCGTCTTCCGGATCGCCCGGCAGCACGCGACAAACCTCTGTGGGATCTTCATTGCGCGCGAGGATCGCGACGCCGTTGTAACTCTTCTGTCCGTGCCAGATCACGCCATAGCCGGCATCGCGAATAGCCTGCTCCGGGAATTTTTCTTGCGGTGCCTTGAGCTCTTGCAAGCACACGACATCGGGCGAGGTTTCCGCAAGCCAGCGAAGCAAGTTCGGCAGTCGAGCGTTGATGCTATTGACGTTGTAAGTGACGATGCGCATGCCGCGCATTCTATGCGACGGACTCGAGTTGCTTCACTTCAAGTTTGAAGCGCTGCCGGAGGCACGGCGGGTCCGAGATGTTGCAACGTCATGTCGCAACACCTCGCTCGCGTTCAAGATCAACGCTTTGCTGCCTGCGCTTCTTCGGCGCGCGCACCGCCCAGGATTCCAGGCAGTGCGTAATTGCCTTCATGGCATGCGTATTCGTAGACGTTACCGTTCACGCGTGTGAACGGCAGCTCGCCCGTGAACTTCGCGGTGAATGCAGCCGGATCGTCGACCGTGAACTGATAATCGATTTGATCGTCGGCGACGCGAGTGAATCGTTCAGTGATGACCGCATTCTCAGTCGTGCCGCGGAAGCTTTGCTCCGGTCGGAAGTTCGTCGTCTTCACGACGAGCGTGTTGCCTTCCCAGTGACCGACCGAATCACCCATCCACTTCTTTACCGATTTCGGCAGCGGCTTGCCGTCGATGCGAATGATGCGAGCGTCGTGAACCATTTCGACGTGAATGACGACGATCCCAGGCGATTGCACGATCTGGTAGTAGCTGTTGTACATCGTCGGCAGCATCGGTGGGCCGGACGTCGAGCCGAAGCCGAGGATGCAGCGTTCGCCCAGTCCGCGCTGCTCAGGACCATCGGCGCGGCCAATCAATGCGGGATCGGACTCATCGCTGCGCGGTTCAGCGTTCGCGCTGCCTGCAACTGGAAACCCTTCCGGACCCGTGAAAGCCTCCCCCAGACCACCCGGCGTTCGTCCGGCACGTTCGGCAGGTCTTCCCAGTCGCGCTTGCGCTTGAGCTGTGAGTGGCGGAATGCGTCCGTTCGGTGGATCGATGATGACTGACGTGCGCTTCTCGCCGCGGATGTTCGCAACGCTCATGCCGCGATCAGTCCAAAACTGGTTGTAGTTGCCGACGGGAGGGAGCGAGGCGGCAGCACCGATCTTCACATTGGGATCGCTCGGTTTCGCGTCATTCTCGACACGCGCTCGTGCGGTGCCTTCAACCTTTGCAGCCTCCTCTTCCGTATAGGCGCGGCGGTTACCCAAGCTTGGCGCACGCTCCATCGGTGTCGCGGTCGAGTTCGTCCATACACCTTGCAAGTCTGGCGTGCCATCGGCGAGCCGCGGAATGCGGTACTCGGCTGCGATCGCAGTTGTCGAAGCGAAGGCAAGCGTGACACTCACGGCAGTGCTCAAAATTGGTGTTTTCATCATCGACCCCGAAATTTGAGGAAAGCACGACGCTCTGCATTCCAGCGAAATCTGACGCGGAGATCGACGAGTCATCACGCACGAACGCAGTCGTAATGAATCGGAACATATACCGGTCGGCTGGAAGTCGGCGAGCGTCGCGCGCCGCGTTGACGATACTTTTGATTGCGACAACGCACGCCCCACACAGCGCTTGCCGGCGACGACTACATCGGCGGCGCGCAGTTGCTCAAGCGTCAGTGATGTAGTTGATCGGCGCGTGATCCGCGAGTGCACGCGGCGGTGCCGCCCAAGAATTCCAAAGCGTCGTGCTCGCACGAACCGGCAATCCGCGCGAGCGACCGATCCGCTGCTCAATGCCGACATGACGAAAGCCGAAGATCTCGAGCGGCACCGTCGTCACGAGGTCGTCGCCATGCACAACGCGATGGATCGGAACGTCACGCAACTTCTCCACGAGCCGTTGATCGCCGATGCGCGGTGAGCCGAAGGTGAAAATCGCGCGCGGCACACGGCGTAGCGCCGCAAGCACCGCAAGCGCGGCACCGAGGCTATGACCTGTATAGAAGATCGGACAATCGAGCGGCTCGAGCGCAACGGCGATCTCCGTCCAGACACTGTTGAGTGCGCGTTTGAAGCCGCTATGCACGCGCACCGAATTCCCGAACGCCGGTACCAATCGAGTATCCGCGTCGTGCAGCAAGTCCTGGATCTTCTGTTCGGTCCCGCGAAACGCGAGCACTGCAAACGGAGTCGGCGAGCGCCTTAGGACAAGGAAGGCACCTGCGCCAGTGACGTCGGAATCGAAAAAGCCGAGCTCTTCGCAATTGACCCTCGCGAGCAACTCGCGGCGCGACGTAGGTCCGGCCGTGTCGCGCTTGTAGACAAGGCGGCTCAACTCAGCAAGCCAGTACGCATTCGCGACCGAGTATTCAGTGCGGTTGACGTCGAACTCTGGTAGCGACTCGCGGGCAAAGAACACGCGGTCCTCGCCGGGCTTCAAGACGTCATTCCAGGTGATCTGTCGCAATGTGTCGTCCCTGAGTTCAACAAAGGTTCGAGTGCATCGGCACCGTTGCCGAGGGATGCGCGCCTCGACGTATTCTTCGTCCTCGCGATACCTACATACCGCGCTGCTCGTCACATCGACGGACGCATTTGCAGGCATGTGTTACGAGGTGCGTTCGCAGGACGCATTGCTCTTCGAGTGCGACCTCCTTCACACACGAACACGATGAATGCATTGAGCAAGTCATCGTCACTCGAATGCGCGAAGAGAATGTGAGAGTCGTCACTTCGCCAACGATCGATGCAGATTATGTTTCGTCTCAATCCGCATTCGCCGACTGTCGTCTTTTCGAGCTTGCCACCGCAACCCCCGGATGCAGTCGTCCTTCATTGCTGTTCGAATCTGGAATTGTCGCCGTGCGTTCACTGTTAGTGTTGTTCTCTGCCACGTTGCTGTCGTTGGGTGCGTTGAGTCAGGCGCACGCGGACTATCTCGCTCGGGAAGAAGTTCGCTCGTTCATCGAAGCGATGGAGTCGGAACACGGCATCGATGCGGCGGAAATCGAGCGTGTACTCGGCAGCGCCCGCTTCCAACCGACCGTCTATCGATTGATTGGACCGGAGCGACCCGCGCCGACGAAACCGGTTGTTCGCAACTACCCGGCGTATCGCGCGAAATTCCTCACGAAGACACGCATCGCCGCGGGTACGCGCTACTGGGACTTGCATGAAAAACAGTTGCGCCGCGCTGAGATCGAATTCGGCGTTCCGGCCGAAGTCATCCTCGGGATTCTCGGTGTCGAAACAGCCTACGGGCAGAACACCGGTTCATTCCGCGTTGTCGATGCGCTCGCAACGATCGCGTTCGATGGTCCGCGCCGACAGGACTACTTTCGTGACGAGTTGAAGGAGTTGCTCCTGCTCGCACGCGACAGCGGTTTCGATCCGCTGTCGATCAAAGGTTCGTATGCCGGTGCAATGGGATTGCCGCAATTCATGCCGTCGAGCTATCGACGTTTTGCGGTCGACTTCGATCGCGACGGCAACATCGATCTCGCGAACAGTCCTGCGGATGCGATCGGCAGCGTTGCGAGCTATCTCAGCGCACACGGTTGGACAGACGGCGAACCGGCAACTGTCGCGATCAAGCTCCCCGCAGGCCGCGAGCTCGAGCTCGTCTCTGGCCTCGAGCGATCACACGATGTCGCCGGGCTACGTAAGGCGGGCGTGCACTTCAGCAAGAAAGACCTGCCAAGCGGTGCTTGTTCGGTGATCGAACTTCCCACACCCGGAAAGCCTGCGCGCTATGTCGCTGGCTTCGGCAACTTCGCAGCCATCACCGCATACAACCGCTCGACGTTCTACGCGACGGCCGTGCTCGATCTCGCGCAAGCCGTCCGTGCGGCGCGTGACGCAACTCTGATCGTCGATGACCGCGAGCCAACGAATACGACGGCGCCCCCGCGCGATCGCGCGTCGCAGCTCGACGTGCCCAACGCGAAACATACGGGCTGATTGCCTTACCTCAGTCTGTGCCTCTACGAGCACGCAGTCTTGCCAGCTAGCGCCGGTTCCGCAGAGCGCTTCGCCGCATTCGACTTAATCGAAACGCAGCGCATCAATTTCGCGTGGCCCGCGACAGCTTCATAGGATCGTGATGTCGGTCGCGCTTGCAGTTCGCACGAACGCGAAGCGACTCACAAAGGACGAATTCACGGCGGTCTTATGATGAAACCATCGTCTTAGGCAGAGAGCGAACATGAGCAACGTCTATCTCGTCGCGCTTCTCATCTCGAATGCTTCGGGTGACGTCGAGTCCATCCGCGCGGTGGATGCGGTCACCCAGGGCGGCTGCACGAACATGGCACGCATCGTCCATGTGTCGAGCGATCCAACCCCTCCAGGTTACGAGCTGAAATTCACGTGCGGCACGCGCGAAGCGCTCGATGCAGCAATTGCCGACCATCACTGTCGCGCAGTTAGCAGCGAAGACAACAAAGGCATCGTAACAACGAACTACAAGTGCGACCCGAGTATGAAGAACAAAGTGGTCGGCTGGGTGAAGTCGGTCTTTTGACGCTACGTCGGCTACGTTTGCGTTCAAACCGAAACAGATTCGTCGGGTCGTACTTCGTCTTGAGCGCCGCGAGCTTCGCGTAGTTGCCGCGGTAGTTCGCGTAGATCTCATTGGCCGTCGCCTCGCGCGCGATGTCGCTCACATAGAAGCCGCGCGTGAACGGCTCGAGCTGTTCCCAAAATGGCCGGGGCGTATCGATGTGCGTCGACGCATTCGGATCGCCGAGCGGTCACGCAGTCATCGTCAAGATGTTCGCCACGGCATCACGGTGCGCAAACGCGGTCGCAGACCCCGGCACACGCGAGCTTGCGCCGCCGCAATGCTGGAAGAACAACACGGTCGCGCGGCTTGGATCGCCTTCGATGCCCTCCACGACCGGTGACACCAACTCCTTCGTCATCTTCGGCACGAACCCACTCTTCAGATAAAAAGCGATTGTCCCCGGAAGGGCCAGGGGCTCACGCACCTCGTACGGTGACCTACTGCCTTTGTCATCGCGAGTGCGGTTCATTGCTTGCTTCGCTCGCAGAGATCAAGCCAGAGTCTGCGTCCGCGGTCGAGCGAATGCTCGCGAGCGACGATCATGAAAGATGAAGACGATGGGTACGCGCGTTCGCAAGGAAGACGCGGCGGCCCTACTGTTTCGCGATTCGTTTGTGTGTGTCGTTGACGGCCATTAGGGCCGCTGAACCGTAGAAGGCGTGAAACTCTGGGACCATCTCACCTCTCGTGACGACCGGGTCCGTCGCTACCCACTGCTTCGCTTCTTCGATCGAGCTCGTCGCGAGGATGAAGATTCCGCGCCAGCCATCGACGCCATCGGACGGTCCCGCGGCAACTAACTTACCTTCGGCCGCGAGCCGATTGATGTTGGCGAAATGTCCCTCGAACATCTTTTCGCGTTCGGGCCCGGCCGCGACTTTCGTCGACCCCGTCTTCAACACGACGAGTACGAAACTTCTCATGCCACGTTCGTCCGCGCCGAGGCGCTGAGCTAACGCTGCGTCGTAATTCGCAGGCGCGGTTTGCGCGTCGACAGTGGCAGCGGCACAGGCCACGAGCGCACAACACATCGATGCCATCGGTCGCATTTTCACTCCCCAATGACCAGGCCAGTGCTACTCGCGGATCGCCTCGAACTCAAACAGTAACTCGACCTCGTCGCCGACCATCTTCTCGGCGACGCCGTAGTCCATTCCCCATCTGCTGCGCTCGATCGTCGCAGTCGCGGAGAATCCCAGCGTGTGCTTGCGATGACCGAACGGATACGGCGCCGCTTTATTCAACTTGATCTCGAGCTCAACGGGATGCGTTCGATCGAGCATCGTCAGATCACCGCGTAGAACGCCTGATGCATCGCTTCGCGCATCGAACCGAGTCGCGACAAAGCGAATCAACGGATACGTCGCGGCATTGAGAAAGTCGGCGTTGCGAAGGTGCTCGTCACGCTTAGCGTGATGAGTCGCGATGCTCGCGGCACGCACTTCGACCGTGCCGGACTGCAGCTTTTGATTTTGCTCGTCGTAAACAAACTCGCCGCTTGCCTGCGTGAACTGGCCCATGATTCTCGCGTAGCCCACATGTTCGATCAGAAACGCGATCGAGAAATGTTCGGGGTCGATGCGGTATCGAGCGGGTTCTGCATGCAGAGCAGGCACCGCTAACAGAGCCACCAGCGCGAGCAAGGTGCGCATATGAATCCCCACCGCGAACGGGTTCACTCTTCCGTGCGAGCCTGCACCTGCCGCGTCAGCGCATCGCGCGCCTGCTGCTGATACCTGAGGGCAGCGAGGCGCAAACTCGGCTCGCGCACATCGAAAGGAGTCTGTGCAGCGTATGCCATCACGGGCATCACGCCGAACTGCGAAATCAGCGGTCGCATCAACATGATGCCGCCATAACGCTTGACGTGTTCGTATTCGGGATCGCCCATCCACACCTTGCGACGGAAACTCGCGAAGTCTTCGGGCCAGATGGTGTCGACCCTGTTTTCGTTGAACATCGGCGGATGTAGTGCCGTGATGTGTTCGACGATACCCGAGAGCACCATCTCACACGGCAGCCGCTTGCCGACATCGACGGACGTGCATGCCGCATGCGGCCACGACAAACCTTGAGCTTCTGCCGCTTCTTGCAGATGCGCAGTCCACAGTGCGTTATCGATCGCACCGATGATCTTGAACGTGTCGTGATACGAGCCGTCAGTGTAGAACGGCCAATAGGCTTGCGCGGCGCGCAACGGACGCGGGAACTCGCTAGCTCTCAATGCTCGCGAGACGAGCAGTACATGTCGCTTCGAATCGTAGGCAACGCGCCCGCGCAAACTGCCATAGCGCGGATCGTCGGCGGCAAAGAACTCAACGTCGATCTGATTCGGCAAGGCGAAGGGATCACCGAATGCGTATTCAATGGCCTCTGCGCGATAGGAGATGAGTTGGTGCCAGCGTTGGATGCACAGCTTGCGATCGTCCACACCGCACGCCGATGCGAGCAATGGCACGAGACAACTGCAGAGAATCAAGATTCGTCCGAACAACACAGTTCACCGCCACCACCACCAGCTCACCTCCCTGTTGTTCTTTGCAGGTGCATCTGATGCTACTTGCCACAGCGGCCGGCTCGTTCCGAGCTCTGACGTCGCCACAGATCTAGAGTACGGCGCAAGTTCTCGTCGTCGATTGCACAGAAGTCGCAGGAGAGCGATGAACGAAGATCTTGCTCCTCGCAAACGACCGCCACGCGTGGATGGTTCCTCATCCACTCACGAATGTGAAAGCGCACGGATCTTCCAGTTTCACGAACGGATCGCGCGCGGTGGCGCACGTCCATTGAAGTACGCTTTGTTGCCCTTTCAACAGTCCGTTTCTGCGGCGCCGATCGGTTGTAGCTTGCGCACACCTCTCATCATGAGTTGCGTACGCAAGGGAACGCCAAGTGCCCGATTAATCACGGTGATCTTGCAGGCTGTGCGGGAGAAAGAACCCGTGGCGAGTTCGCCAACCGTGCAAGCAGCGGTCGATTCAAACCGCACTCGTTTGAACGCTCCGTTATTCGCAAAGCTCGCTGCCGTGGTCCGGACTTCTACTAACGATGCAGAACTTCGCGCTCGCCTGCGCTGAGTGAGATAGAC
>Ga0190269_10001067_pt1 | contig 13332 bp, 15 predicted proteins | sample Popmic249IS_FD_133749 | JGI IMG/M metagenome (GOLD analysis project Ga0190269, IMG submission 133749) | Populus adjacent soil microbial communities from riparian zone of Blue River, Arizona, USA - 249 IS | ecosystem: Environmental > Terrestrial > Soil > Riparian zone | place: USA: Arizona...
CACCCAGATCGTCGAAGCCTCGACCTACAACAGTCTCTTCTCGACGCACGCGGTGCTGATGATCTTCGTCTTCGTGATCCCGGTCTTCGCCGGGCTCGCGAACTACGTGCTGCCGCTGATGATCGGCGCCCCGGACATGGCCTTCCCGCGCCTCAACGCGCTCAGCTTCTGGATGCTGCCGCTGGCGGGGGTCCTCTTCATCGGCAGCTTCCTCTGTCCGGGCGGCGCCTTCGACGCCGGCTGGACCGGTTACGCGCCGCTCTCGACTGGAGCGCCGCTCGGCCAGTCCTTCTTCAACCTCGGCGTTCAGTTCGCCGGCGCCTCCTCGATCGCGACCGCGCTCAACTTCCTGGTCACGATCATCACCATGCGGGCGCCGGGGATGACCTTCTGGCGGATGCCGCTGCTGGTCTGGGCAAACCTCTCGACCTCGCTGCTGGTCGTCGCCGCCACGCCCTTCATCGCCGGCGTCCAGTTCATGGTCCTCTTCGACCGCGCTCTCCACACCAACTTCTTCGACTTCGCCGCCGGCGGCGACGTCATCAGCTACCAGCACATCTTCTGGTTCTACTCCCACCCGGCCGTCTACATCATGATGTTGCCCGGTTTCGGGATCGTCTCCGAGGTGATCTCGACCCATGCTCGCAAGCCGATCTTCGGCTACCGCCTGATGGCGCTGGCGCTGATCGGGATCGTCGTCCTCAGCTACTCGGTCTGGGCCCACCACATGTTCGTCGCCGGGATGTTCTCCTGGCTGCGGGTGCCGATGATGCTCACCACCCTGCTGATCGCGGTGCCGACCGGGATCAAGATCTTCTCCTGGCTGGGCACGCTCTACTTCGGCAAGATCCACACCTACTCGACGGCGATGCTGTTCGCGCTCGCCTTCATCGTCACCTTCACGATCGGCGGCATCTCCGGCGTGATGCTGGGCATGGTCCCGATCGACATCCACGTCTCCGACACCTACTTCATCGTCGCCCACATCCACTTCGTGCTCTTCGGCGGCTCGGTCTTCACGATCTTCGCCGGCGTCTACCACTGGTTCCCGAAGATGACGGGGCGGATGTACGACGAGAAACTAGGCCGCGTCCACTTCTGGGGCACCCTGGTCGGTACCTGGGGAACGTTCATCCCGATGCATTGGGTGGGGATGGACGGGATGCCACGACGCGTCGCCGACTATGCGGAACAGTTCGGCAACTGGAACCTGCTGATCAGTTGCTTTGCCTTCATGCTCGGTGCTGTCCAGCTCGTCTTCGTCTACAACATGGTCGTCAGCTGGCGCTTCGGCCCCAAGGCCGACGGCAACCCGTGGCGCGCCAACTCGATCGAGTGGCAGGTCTCCTCGCCGCCACCGATCTTCAACTTCGACGAGATCCCGCGCGTCGTCGGAGGTCCTTACGAGTTCGGAATCCCCGGCGCCAAACACGCGATCATGGCCGGCGAAGGCGCCGAGGTGCCCGCTGGCGAGAAAAGCGTGGTGGGCAGCTCCTCATGAACGTCGAGCAGGCTGACGAGCGCAAGCCGCTGCTGGTCTTCCTCAATGAGGTAGCCGGCGGCCGCAAGCTACTCCAGGCGGTGCGCGAGCGCCAAGGCCAGATCTCCGGTGTCGTCGTCGCCGCACCGCAGAACCAGCCTTCGGTCGGACAGCTGATCGACACCAGCGAGGTCCGCGAAGCTGCCCGCGCCCGGGTCGAGGTGACGATGGCGGTGCTGAGCGAGTTCGGGATCCCCTCGGTCGGCGAGGTGATGGACCCGGAGTCCTCGCTGGCGCTGGACGACGCCGTCCGCGCCCACCGGCCCGGCGAGGTCCTGCTCTCCTGCCTGGCCGACACCCGCTTCGGCTTCATGCGCCGCGACCTCGTCGAGTGGGCGCGCGAGCAGGTCGAGCCCGAGGTCAAGCTGACCCACATCCCGGTCCGGATCGAGGACGACGCGATCCGCTGGGACCTCAACCACACCCTCGTTGTGGCGACCAAAACCGTTGCGGCGCCAGACGTCGTCAATCGGCTGAAGGAGCGCGCCAACATCCGCCCGCACCGGTTCACGATCATCTGCCCGCGGGCAGAGGACGTCAGCGAGGGTCAGGTCGTCCGCGACCTAGCCTCCACCCTCGCCGAGCTCTATCGCTCCGAGATCGACGCAACCGGCCAGCCGATGAGCCCGGATCCCTTCCACGCGGTCAAGAACGCGATCGAGCACTACCGGATCGACGACATCCTCATCTCCACCTTCGCCGGCGAGCGTTCGAAATGGCTGGAGGAGGACCTGATCGGCCGGGTGCGCGAGATCACCGAGAAGTCCGTCGAGCACATCGAGGTCGGCCGGCCTGCGACCGCCGTCGCCACCGCCGTTGCCGAAGGGGAGGCGTCGAGCTGATGGAGAGCGCGTCGGTAGCGGTCGGCCACGGCCACGCAGAGCACCACCACGGCCCCCCGGAGGCCAACCAGAGCTCGAGGATAGATCGCCAGACGCTCGGCATCCTCCTCTTCATCGTCTCCGAGGTGATGCTCTTCGGGGCGTTCTTCGCCTCCTACTTCTTCCTCCGGGTCGTCGTCGACCCTGCCAGCTGGCCGCCGGAACCGTACGAGCTTCCGAAGGCCGTGGCGGGGATGAACACGGCGATCCTCATCTCCTCGAGCTTCACGATCCACTACGCGCTGGAGTCGATCCGCCGCGGCCACCGCACCGGTCTCAAGCTCGGGCTCGTCGCCACCTGGCTGCTCGGCGCGACCTTCCTCTTCGTCCAGATCAACGAGTACGTGCACCTCGGCTTCAGTGCCCGCGATCTCAGCTTCGGCTCGATCTTCTACTCGCTGACCGGCCTCCACGGAGCCCACGTCTTCGTCGGCCTGATGCTGCTCTCGTTCGCGACGATCCGCGCCTTCCGCGGCCACTTCGGCCCCAAAGCGGAGGACCACCTCGGAGTCGAGGTGCCGGGGATCTACTGGCACTTCGTGGACGTCATGTGGATCATCGTTTACGTGACTGTGTACATCCTGTAGCGGCCGCTGCAAACCGGCGCATCTCGCGGTCCTCGGTCGGTTGGATCGGGTCACGCACCATTAGTGCGCTCCCCTCACCAACCTCCCTGCGTCCCACGACCTGCTTGGTTTTCGCGGCCGTTCGAACTTCGAAAAGGACATGGGATGAGACTGAACGAGGCGGCTGTCTTCAGATGGGTCGTGATCGTGGGGGTCGTGGCGGCGGTGATCGTAGCGGTGACTCTGCTGACGCGGCCGCTGGTGGGGGCATTGCTGGGGTTGGTGGCCGTGATGGCGGGGTGCGTGTACGCCTACCGGTGGGCGCGAGAGAGATGGCGCTGAACTGGCACAAAGGATGTTGCTTCTACGACAAAAAGTTGCATTTTTCTCTGTAGGCTGGCAACATGCACCTCATGGCAAGGGAAGAGTGGACGGACGGGAAGCTGGGCGAGTTCGAGAAGCGTGTCGACGAGCGATTCGACGCAACTGACCGTCAGCTAGAAGAGGTGATGGAACGCCTCGACAGGATGGAGGACAGGATGGAGCAAGTAGATGAGCGCTTGTTCTCGGTGGGGCGGACGATGGTTGCTGCCACGATTGGTATCTGCACGACCATGATCGCCGGCTTCGGGGCGATGGCTGCGGCTATCGTTGCGACCCTTTAGAGCGTCGCCGCAGAAACTCCAGAGCGGCAAGCGTCAGTGCTATCGGGACCGTGGCCGGGGTTTGGTCGACGAAGAAGAAGAGCAGGTCGAAGGCGGGGCAGATGAGGGCCGCTAGAGCGGCGCCCTGCAGTTGCAGGCGTCTATTCGAGGCCAGGAGGGCGCCGAGGGTGGCGGCGACGAAGAGGTCGCCGAAGCCCATCACCGCGGAGCCGAAGGAGGCGAACTGAAGACGGGGGAGGTCGGCGGCCGGGGCGGCGGCGTTGAGGACGCTGTTCGGCTCTTGGAGGAGGTTCGAGAAGACCAGCCAGGCGTCGACGGCCGCCATCACGTAGATCCCCAGCTTCAGCCAGCGCGGGGGCACCACGCAGGCGAGGAGCCAGCCGAGGGTGACGCAGGCGAGGGCGGAGAGGGCGAGGGCGGCGGCCTCGCCGCCGAGCGAACCCTCGGCGGCCCAGGCGAGGGCGAAGAGGGGGATCGCCAGCAGGGCGAGCGACCTTCGCGCCCCATGCAGCAGCCACCCGAGCGCCGCCGCGGCCAGCGGTGGCACCGCCACCAGAGCCAGGTAGGTGAGGAAGCGGGCGCTGGCCGATTCGAGCGCGATCGCCGAAATCACGACGACGATCGAGAGGGGCAGAACCAGGGCCCACCACCTGCTCTGCAGCCGGCGGAGGAGTTGGGTCGCCGGCGGCTTCGGAGCGGCGACGAGAGCGCCTTGGACAAGGCTGAGAACGCCGATCGAGAGCCAGAAGGGGAGCAAACTTCAGGCAGACCCGGCAGCGGCCGGTACCGGGCGCTCGGCATCCTGCGGCTGTGCCGGCAGGAGCTGGTCCCGAGGCTCGAGCCGACCCGCCGCCGCGACAGTCCACAGCATCGCCAGCCAGTTGCCGACTGCGAGCGTGATGTGGACCCAGACCAGTCCTGCCGGTAGCTCCAGAGCCCATTGCACTCCGCCGATGAGCCCCTGCAGGGCTAGCAGGCCGATCACGACCGTTAGGGGCGCCAGGGCGCGTCTCTCGCCGCCATCGCGGCGGAGCAGGAACCAGACCGCGATCGCGGCCACGCCATAGAGCGCGGCGATCGCCGCATGTCGCTGCACTACCCACTCCAGGGTGCCCGTGCCCTCGAAGTCGAAGCGCTGCACCAGCTCCCCTTCGTGGTCGCCGGCATGGGGCCCGGAGGCGGTGGCAATCGTTCCCGCCAGTATGGTCAGCTGTCCCAGCGGGATCAGCGCCCTCACCGCCCAAACCCCCAGCCGGTCCCGCGATCGCCGGCGCTCATGCGGTTCGTAGCGGGAGCACCAGGCGAGGGCGAAGGCAGCGTCGAGCAGGATCATCGAGAGGATGAAGTGGGACATCACCAGCTCGGGGGCTAGGTGGTGCTTGACGACGAGTGCCCCGAGGATCGCCTGACCCATTACGCCGATTGGCAGCAGAGCGCCGAACAGCGCCAGATGCCAACGAAACGGCTTGCGAAACCAGGCGAGGACGCTGGCGGCGATCACCGCGAAGCCGACGAAGCCGGTGAGGAGCCGGTTCCCGTACTCGATCACCGCGTGGTACTCGAGGGGCGGCGTCGTGCCGCCGTAGCATTTGGGCCAATCCGGGCACCCGAGCCCGGAGCCGGTCAGGCGCACCGCGGCGCCCGTGAGCACGATCAACGCAAGCGCCCCCAGGGCAACGAGGGTGACCTGCGCGTAGCGCTGCGGAGAGATCTCGAGGCGGCTCTTCAAGCGGTCTCGCATCTATCGACAATCATGGCAGCGGCCGTAGGGCCGCACTTGCCTCAGCCTTTGGATTCGCCGGAGCCGCCGCCGGCGTTTTCGAGCAGGTACTTGACCAGGTCTTCGAGTTCTTTGGCGCTGAGCATCTGCTCGTAGGTCTGCGGCATCACGTTGGGCGGATAGCCTTTGGCGATCTCGGCATTCGGGTCGACGATCATCTCTTTCACGGCGGCTTCGCTTTCACCCGGAAGTTCTTCGTCCAGGTTCGGCCCGGTGACGCCGCCCGCTTCCGCCGCGGCGAAGGTGTGGCAGGTGCCGCAGCCGTTGCTGGCGAAAACCTGGGCGCCGGGACCGCCGGGCACCTTGGGCGGGGCCGCGCCGGGCACGCCGGCCCATTCGCCGACGTAGGCGGCGACGTCGTCGAGATCCTGGCCGGTGACGAGGTCGGCCGGCATCGAGACCGCGGGATTGCCGTTGTTCTCGCGTGGGTACTCGACCTGCGCCTTGACGACGCCCTCGATCGTGTCCGAGTCGTTCCCTTCGGCGCGAGCCGCGGCGAAGGCACGGTCGAGGTTCGGCCCCACTGGTCCGGTGGATCCGGCCTGTGCCAGCGCGTGGCATTCGCCGCATCTCTGGATGAAGAGGGTGCGACCGCGCTGCGGGTCGGCGTCCGTCGTCCCGCAGCCGGAAGCGACCGCCGCGAGGGCGATCAGGGCCACGAGGGCGAGCAGCGGGGCGATGAGTTTCGAAGCGCGAGCCATGGGGCGGGATGCGGGCGCAAGTCTATATGTCGACGCCCCCGGGAAGCGTGCCGTCGAGCACGCCCGGTGGGCTAATCTTGAGGCGATTCGCACTAGCTGTAAAACACAAGCGACGGGAGGTCGCAGATGCAGGTGAAGGACGGGATGTCGGAGATCACGCTGACCGTGGGCCCGTCCCACACGCTGCGCGAGGCCGCCGCGAAGATGGTCGAGAAAGGGACCGGGGCGGCGCTGGTTATCGACGCCGAGCTGCCGGCGCCCTCGATCGTCACCGAGCGCGACCTGCTGATCTCCGTCGCCCGCGGCCAGGATCCGGCGAGCGAGCGGGTCTGCGACCACATGAGCGAAGGCGTGCTCTCCGCCGCTCCCGAATGGAGCCTCGAGCGCGCCGCCGCCGAGATGTCCCGCCGCGGAGTCCGCCACCTCGTCGTCTTCGACGGCGGCGACCCGGTCGGCGTCCTCTCGATGCGGGACATCGTCCGCTGCTGGACGAGCGACGGCGCAACCTCAGAAATGCCCCTGACGGGCTGAGACCGGCGCATATCGGCGTCCTCGGTCGGTCGTGTGCAGAGCACACTTCCCTCCCTGCGTCCTTGATCTGCTTGGTCTCAGCCCGTCAGGGCTGAGGAGGACTGGAAATGGTTTCCACTGGCAAAGCCGCGCCGCGGGTCTCTTGGCGACGGGGGAGGCGGTAGTAGTCGCGAACGGAGCCGCGGACGATGCTGCGGAAGGCGAAGAGCAGGAAGATCGCGCCGAGGATCGCCCAGATCACCGGCTTGAAGATGAAGCCGCCGGCGAAGGTGCCGCAGATCAGCCCGACGGCACCGATGGCGAAGAAGACGGGGCCCCAGGAAGGGCGCGGCAGGTAGATCGTCTCGCCCGGCTCGGGGATGTGTCGGTGCTCGGCCATCGTTCCTACTGGGCGATGTAGAGGAAGGCGGCTACGAAGCTGAGGGCGAAGATGCCGGCGGCGATGCCTCCGGCGACCAGCCCTGCGCGCATCTGGCGGCGTGCGGTCTCGCGGTCCATTGGCGGGATTTCTATCAGGGACGACGGTCTAGGCGTTGGCCGCGATGGCCATGGAGAGGAACAGCAGGGCCAGGTAGGAGAGGGAGAAGAGGTAGGTCTTCAGGGCCCAGCGGCGATCGCGGGCGCGGTAGAGGCGGGCGGCGAAGTAGATGAAGGTCGCGCCGAGCAGGATCGAGGGGACGACGTAGGCGACGCCGAGGCCGCCGGCGCAGAAGGGCAACTGGGTGACCGCGTAGAGGAGGACGGTGTAGAGGAGGATCTGGCGGCGGGTCTCCTCCTCTCCGCGGACGACCGGCAGCATCGGGATCCCGGCCTTCGCGTACTCGTCCTTCATCAGCAACGAGAGTGCCCAGAAGTGGGGCGGGGTCCAGAAGAAGACGATCGCGAACATGAAGAAGGCCATGCCGCTGAGCTCCCCGGTGACGGCCGCCCAGGCGACCAGGGGCGGCACCGCGCCGGCGGCACCGCCGATGACGATGTTCTGCGGGGTCCGCCGCTTCAGCCACAGCGTGTAGACGCCGACGTAGCCGAGGAAGCCGCTGAGCGAGAGCGTCGCTGCCAGCGGGTTCACGGTCAGCGACAGCAGCAGGAACGAAGCGGTTGCGAGCGCCAGTCCGAAGATCGTCGCCGCTCGCGCAGAGACCCGGCCGGAGGCCACCGGGCGGTCGGCGGTGCGGGCCATCGTGCGGTCGATGTCGCGATCGACGGCGTGGTTGATCGCGCCGGCGCCGCCGGCGGAAAGGGCGCCGCCGAGGCAGGTGAGGAGGATCAGACCGGCCGAGGGATCCCCGGCCACGTACATCGTCGTCACCGTGGTGAAGAGCAGCAGCGACTGCACCTTCGGCTTCGTCAGCGTCAGGTAGTCGCGGACGACGGTGGGGAGGAGCGTGTGGGTGGCCGTCGTCGGGTTGGGCGCGGTCTGCGCGCCGGCGCCGGATTGCATGGGGCTCAGGCTACCGGCTGCGATTCCCGCGCAGCCGCCTGCTCGGAGCGGCGGGTGCGATGGCCGATCGCGACGCGGATGTCGCGCAGCGGGCGGGGGCTGCGGACGTCGGGCAGGACGTCGAAATTGTGCGGCTCCGGCGGCGAGAGGGTGAACCACTCGAGCGTGTCGCCGCCCCACGGGTCGTGGCCGGCCTCGGGGCCGTTGGTGCGGCTGAAGATCGCGTTGAGGATCGTCAGCAGGATCCCGACGAAGAGGATGAAGACGCCGATAGAGGCGACCACGTTGTAGGCGGTGACGCCGGTCCCGGCGAAGTACTTGTAGGCATCGACGACCTGGCCCTGCTCGGCCCCGGCGAAGAAGAGCGGCACGAAGCCCAGTAGAAGCCCCGCCATGATCGTCCAGAAGGAGATCTTGGCCAGGCTCTCGCCCATGGTCCGGCCGGTCATCTTCGGGAACCAGTAGTGGAGGGCGGCGAAACCACCGAAGACCGAGCCGCCGATCAGTGCGAAGTGGGTCGCCGCGGTCGAGTCGGTGGTGTTCCTCAGGTGCCAGGAAGCGGCGACAAGTGAATGGCAGAGCTCAGAGGCGAGGCCGACGCCGATCGCCAAGATCGCGCCGATCGCGAACAGCAGCGGCGCCCGCATCCGCAGGGTGCCGCCGGCGAGGGTCGCGATCAGGTTGAAGAAGACGAGGCCGAAGGGGACGATCAGGGCCAGCGACATCAGCATCGCGAAGTACATCCAGCCGATCCCGATCGGCGCCGTCAGCATGTTCTGCATCCAGGCCAGGGTGCCGATCACCGCGATCGCCGCCAGGCAGGCCATGACGACGTTGCGGTTGAAGAGCGGTTTGCGCGAAAAGGCGGCGGCGATTTCGGCGATCGCGCCGAAGGCGAAGATCAGGACCAGCATGTAGGCGCCGGTGTAGAAGATCCAGCTCAGGTGCTGCCAGAGGAGCGGCGCGCCGCCGGAGCCGTCGGAGAAGAAGATGCCGTCGTAATTGCGGTCGATCATCAGCATCGTCAGCGCCGCCAGCAGCACCGACCCGACGACGATCATCAGCCAGGAGCCGACTGCGGCGGCCCAGGCGAAGACCGGGACCCGGCGCCAAGCCATCCCCGGCGCCCGCATCGTCTGCAGCGTGGCGATCAGGTTGATCGAGAGGAAGACGAAGCCGAGGGTCGCCAGCCCGGTCGCCGTCGCCCAGGCGTCGACGCCGTTGTTGGAGAGGAAGGCGACCTCGCTGAGAGGTGCCAGCGGGTTGACGCCGGCCTCCGACGGGGTGAAGAGGAAGGTCGCGTAGAGCACCGTGGCGCCGGCGACCCAGAGGGCGAGGCCGACTTGCCCGAGCCGCGGCAGCGCCGTCCCGCGGGCGCCGATCTGCAGCGGGGCCACGTAATAGAAGAGCCCGAAGACGAACGGCAGGGCGAAGAGGAAGATCGCGCTGGCCCCGTAAAGCGAGAGCATGCGGTTGAAGGCGACGGGGGAGAGGAAGGTGTTCTCCGGGACGATCAGCTGGATCCGCATCAGCACCAGCTCGACCAAGGCGAGGAAGAGGAAGCCGAGGGCCCCGGTGATGAGAATCTGGCCGATCTCCTTGTGGTCGGCGCTGGTCGCCAGCTGCGCCCAGCGGGGGCGGGTAGCGCTGTAGCCGTCGGCGACGAGCTCGGGGCGCGGGCTGGGGCTCATGGGGTTTCTCCGTTTTCGATCAGGCTGACGACTCGTTCCTCGGCCGCGTCGATTTCCTCGTTCTGCTTCTCGACGAACTCTTCGTATTCCTTAGCGGAGACGACTTCGATCTCGGTCCGCATCGCCGCGTAGGCCTGACCGGAGAGGGTGGCCGAGTCGCCGCCGTAGACGCCGGGCTCGTCGGCGGTGAAGAGGACCTTGTTGGTCTTGCCCGGCACGGCGTCGGCCTTGCGGGCGAGTTCTTCGACGCTCCAGGTGTGGACGACGTCGGTGGAGAGCACTTCAAGCTCGACCGCGGTGTCCTCGGGGACGACCAGCTTGTAGTAGGAGAAGGCGCCGTTGGGGTAGTCGTAGCGCCACAGCCACTGTTGGCCGGTCGCTTTGATCTTCAGCGGTTCGCCCTTCAACGAGGCGAGGCCGGCATCGCCGGTGCTGGGCCGTTCGCGGGCGTTGCCGGTGAAGACGACGCCGAGGATGAAGAGGACGGTGGCGAAGACCGTGAGGACGCCGGCGACCCGGAACTGGAGGCCGCGGCCGCTGAGCAGCTGGCGGGGCTCGGCGCCCCGCTCACCGCGGTAGCGGCGGACGACGTAGATCAGCGCGCCGAGGAGCGCGATGATCAGGATCGCGGCGGCGACGGTGCCAATCCAAAGCAGGGTGTCGATCTGGTCGGTGCCAGGGGAATGGGCGGCCAAAGCGCGGCCATTCTATTCAGGCGAGGCGGCGCCGCGGTTTCCCGCTCCGCCTCCCGGCCGCGGACCTATACTCGCCCACCTCATGCGGAGGCGCTCCCGGCCATCGAATGCGCTTCGCCTCGCGGTCCGCGCCGGTGGTGTCGGGGCGATCGCGGCCGCCGCCGCCGTCCCCCTCCTGCGCCGTCGGCTGCGGATCCCCACCCCTGTCACGGTCGCCAGCGTCGCCGCCGCGCCGCTGGCGCTGGCGGTCCTGCAGCCGCGCTCGAAAAGGCGCGACGTCGCCCTCTTCGCCCTGCAGATGTGGGCTTTCACGGTCGCCCATGAGCTCCCCTACGACGACCCCGAGCGCCTGCGGGACCGGCTCCGCACGCGCTACCCGATCCGCACCGACAAGGCGATCGGGGTCGGCCGCCTGCCCAACGCCCGCCTCCAGCGCGCATTCGCGGGGATGCCGGGCGTCGGCGCTCTGAACAGGGTCCTCACCTGGACCCACTGGCTCTGGTTCATCGAGCCCTATCTCTCGCTCGCCCTCATCCTCGTCCGCCACAACGAGCGCTTTCCCCGCTCCGCGCGCCAGATGGCGGCCGTCTTCGACCTAGGCTGCACCGTCTACTTCGCCGTTCCGACGGCGCCGCCGTGGTGGTCCTCCGAGCAGAATCTGACCGGGGAAGAGGTGCGGCGGATCATGGTCGAGGTCGGGGAACCCACCTGGGGCCGGGCCTGGGAGCGGATGTACGACGCCCTCGGCGGCAACCCCTGGGCGGCGATGCCCTCGCTGCACTTCGCCACCTCGCTGCAGGCGGCGTTCTCGCTCTCCGAAGCGGGCAGAGTCGAGGGCGCGCTGGGCTGGGGCTACGCCGGGACGCTCGGCTTCGCCCTTGTCTACCTCGGCGAGCACTACGTCACCGATCTCCTCGCCGGAGGGCTTCTTGTTCTCGCGGTGCGGAAGGGGGAGCCGCTGGCAGAACCCCTTATACGCAGGGTAAACGGAGGGCTGCAGCGCCTGGAGAGGATCGCCAACGGGTAATTTCCCTGGGGTGTCTCCGGAAGACCCGGCGAACGGCAGCGGCCGCTTCGCCGAAATGCCGATTTTCACGACGCGGCGGCTGGTCCAGACCATCGTCGCGGTTTTCCTGCTGCTCGGGGCGATCTATTTCCTCTTTCCGAAGCTGGTCGGCCTCGGCAATGCCCTGGACCGCCTCGACGAGGCCGATCCGGTCTGGATCGCCGTCGCGATCGGCTTCAACGTCCTCGCCTACGCGACCTACATCGCCCTCTTCAAAGCCGTGGTGGGGGGCGACGCGCTGCGCCTGACCTGGGGCGAGACCTACGAGATCAACATGGCCGGGGTTGCCGGCACCCTGCTTTTCTCGGCCGGCGGCGCCGGCGGCATTGCTGTCACCTACTGGGCACTGCGCAAAGCGGGGATGCGGCGGCGGGACGTCGCCCGGCGGATGGTCGCCTTCGTCTCCCTCCATTACATCTTCTACCCGATCGCCTTGATCGTCTTCGGAATCCTCCTGCGGACCGGGGTGATGAACGGGAAGAGCTCGGTCGAGCTGACGATCATCCCCGCCGCGGTGGCCGGGGCGCTGCTGGTGCTCGGCGTCCTGGTGACGCTGATCCCGCCCGACGCCGAGCGGCGGCTCGCTCGCTTCGCACACACCGAGCGTTCGCGCCACTTGCTCGAGAACCTGGGGAAGGTGCCGGCGACGCTGGGGGAGGGCTTCCGCTTCGCGTTCGGCCTCTTCGCCCATCCCAAGAAGGGCGGCCTCGCGGTGCTGGGGGCGGCTGGCTTCTGGGCCTTCAGCATCGGCGTCCTCTGGGCCTCCTTCCACGCCTTCGGCGTCCACGTCCCGCTCGCGGTCGTCGTCCAGGGCTTCTTCCTCGGCATGGTCGCCAACCTCTTCCCGCTGGCGCCGGCCGGGGTGGGGGCGGTCGACGCCGGCATGATCGGCGCCTTCGTCCTCTTCGGGATCCCGGAGGAGACCGTCTTCCCGGCTGTCCTGATCTTCCGTCTCGTCGCCTTCTGGATGCCGATCCCGCCCGGCATCTTCGCCTTCTTCCAGCTCCGCCACACGGTTCATCGCTGGGAAGAGGAGGGGCTGCCGATCGACCGCGGCGGCCACGCGACCTCGGATCTCGAGCCGGGGGCGGGGCCGCTGGAGGGCGACGGGCGGCTTGAATCCAGCCGCGGCGAGGCGTACTATAAAAAGTAAAGTATTAGACTTCAGGTGACAGACATGAGTGAGACCGAGAGCAACAAAGTCGAAAACGTGATCATCGTCGGCGGTGGGCCGGCCGGCTACACGGCGGCGCTCTACACCGCCCGTGCCAACCTCGAGCCGCTCGTCTTCGAGGGCTTCCAGTGGGGCGGCCAGCTGCAGAACACGACCGAGGTCGAGAACTACCCCGGCTACCCCGACGGGATCATGGGACCGGAGATGATGGCCCAGTTCCGGGCGCAGGCCGAGCGCTTCGGGACCCGCTTCGTCACCGACGACGTCGACCGGGTCGAGCTCTCCGACGGAGGCGTCCAGAAGGTCTTCCTCGGCGACGAGGAGCACCGGGCCAAGACCGTGATCTTGGCGATGGGGGCGGAGCCGAAACGGCTCGGCATCCCCGGCGAGATGGAGCTCGGCGGCCGCGGCGTCTCCACCTGCGGCGTCTGCGACGGCGCTTTCTTCAAAGGCCAGAAGGTGGTCGTGATCGGCGGCGGCGACTCGGCGATGGAGGACTCGATCTTCATCTCCAAGTTCGCCAGCAACCTGACGATCGTCAACCGCCGCGACGAGTTCCGCGCCTCGAAGATCATGTTCGAGCGGGCGAGCGAAAAGGACA
>Ga0190269_10001068_pt1 | contig 13330 bp, 18 predicted proteins | sample Popmic249IS_FD_133749 | JGI IMG/M metagenome (GOLD analysis project Ga0190269, IMG submission 133749) | Populus adjacent soil microbial communities from riparian zone of Blue River, Arizona, USA - 249 IS | ecosystem: Environmental > Terrestrial > Soil > Riparian zone | place: USA: Arizona...
AAGGCTAGAACAGGGCGCTCCAGTCGCCCTGTTCGGCCAGCACCCCGCGCAGCCGCAGCAGCGCGCGGCGGTGCACCTGCGAGATGCGGCCACGCGTCAGCTGCAGCGTCGTCGCGATCTCCTCGAAGGGGATCTCCTGGAGGTAGTGGCCGCGGATCACCGTCCTCTCCTGGGCCGGCAGTCCCTCGATCGCCAGCACGAGCCGCTCGCGCAGTTGCCGCAATTCCGTGCCCCGGTAGAAGGGCTGCGACACGCTGGCCCCGTCGTCCACCATGCCGCTGCCTTCCAGCATCCAGCACAGGGCCACCCCGATCCCGGCCTCCGACACGAACGCCAGCAGCTGTTGCCCATCCTGCGGCGTCGCAGCACCCGCGCCGCTGCGCTCGCCGGCGATCGCCTTCACGTCGTCCATGCGTTGCGCGCGCAGTCGCTGGCGCGCCGCGATCTGCTGCTGTTTCTCGGTGAAGCGCTCGAGGCCGTTGAGGATGGCGCCATGCATGCGGCGCGCGGCAAAGGTGCGGAACTGCACGCCGCGCCACGGATCGAAGCGCTCGAGCGCCTCCAGCAGCCCGATGGACGCGTACTGCAGGTAGTCGGCGTACTCGATCTCGTCGTGGAAGCGGCGGGCGTAGTAGGCGCCCGCGACCACCCGGGCGTAGTCCAGGTGCAGCCCCAGGAGCCGCTCACGAGCGCGGGCGTCGCCGCTCGCGCGCAGCTGCTCCCACAGCACGGCCTCGTCCCCCAGGTGCGACGCGAGGGCTTGCATGGCCGCCTCAGTGGAAGGACCCGATCAGGGCCTTGAGCACGAGCGCCCAGCCGTCCACCAGGACGAACATCAGCACCTTCAAGGGCAGCGCAATCGTGGTGGGCGGCATCATCATCATGCCCAGGGCCATCAACACCGAGGACACGACGAGGTCGATCAGCAGGAAGGGCAGGAACACCAGGAAGCCGATCTGGAACGCCGCCCGCAGCTCGGACAGCATGAAGGCGGGGATGAGCTGAACGTTGCCCACGTCCTCGATGCCCTGCGGCACCTTGGCCTTCGACAGCTCGATCATCAACGCCAGGTCCTGCTCGCGGGTCTGCCGCACCATGAACTCGCGCAGCGGTGCCGTGCCCTTGCTGTAGGCGGCTTCCATGCCCAGCGTGCCGTTCATGAAGGGCTGGAACGCCTGCTCGTTGAGGGTCTGCAGTACCGGCGACATGGTGAACAGCGTGAAGAACAGGGCCAGGCCGATCAGCACCGGGTTCGGTGGCGTCTCCGGCATCCCGATCGCCTGCCGCAGCATGGACAGCACGATCACGATGCGCAGGAAGGAGGTCACGCACACCAGCAGGGCCGGCAGCACCGCGAGCACGCTCAGCCCGAGGACGACCCGCAGCGCCTGCGCCGTGTCGTTCGATGCGGCACCGAGCACCCCGGCCGCGGGGACCAGCGCCTGGGCCGCGGCCAGCGCCTGCGGCGGCGCGGCCAGCGCCAGCAGCATGGCCGCACCGCAGGCGGCGGCCCTCCGGCAAGTACGGTTCATCACGATCCTCCCTCAGCCGCATCGAGCGGGCGCCTGGCCAGCAGCGTGACCTGTTGCGGGGTGCAGGCGAGCAGGAATTCCTCACCCTTCCATTGCACCGCGTGCACGCTCGCGTGCGGGGTCAGGGCCTGGCTGGAAAGGCGGGCGACGGCAGCTTCGCCGCGCCGCGCCGCGGCCTGCGCCTGCGCGCCGGCGCTGCGGCGCCACACCGCATAACCGCCGGCGGCGACGGCGAGTCCCACCAGCAGCACCGAAGGCATCCAGGCGCCGCCGTCGACGGAAGGCTCGGCGTCGCGGCGCAAGGGAAGCGTGCCCGGGAGGGACGCGGCGCCGGCAGTCCCGGCGGCGAGCACCAGAGCGCAGGCGACCAGCGTGGCCGCAGGACGGCGCGGGAGATGGGCCGCCATGTCAGAGCTTCAGGGGCAGCGGCAGTTCGCTGATGCGCACCGCGAATGCGCCATCCACCGCCACCAGCTGTCCGCGCGCAACGACCTTGCCTTCGAGGACCAGGTCCACCGGCTGTTCCAGGCCGCGCTGCAGGACCAGCACTTCGCTCTCGCGCGCACCGAGCAGCTCGCCGACGCTCATCTCGGCTTCGCCGACGCAGACCTGCAGGCGCACCCTCACCGCATGCAGCGGGTTCGCGTGCCGCAGCAGCGGCTCGGCGGCGGTCGCCGGCCCGCCCGGCTCCTCCAGCTCGATCGCCTGCGCGGCGGGGGACGGCCGCGTCGCGGCCTGCATGAAGGATTCGATCATCTGGCTCATGGCTGCACCTTTCAGTGGATCCGGGCGGCAGGGGTGACGGGGAGGACGAGTTCGAGAGCCTTGCGCTGGCCCCGGCGCGCGAGGTAGCCGGCGAAGACGAGTTCCTCGCGCGCGTCGCGCACGTGCAGCGGTGCATCGAGCCGATGCGGCAGGGGCACGATGTCGCCGATGCGCAGGTCCTGCAGGCTGGCGAGATCGAGCTCGCAGTCGGCCAGCCGCGCGCGCAGCGCAATGCGCAGATCGGAGATGGCATGGCTCACGGGGGCGAGCGGGCGGGCAGTGGCCGGGGCGCGGCGTGCCGGCTCGGGCGCACCCGCGCGCAGGTGCTCCACCGCGGCGGTATCGAGCAGCAGGCGCACGCCGGCGGCGAGCTGCACGTGCACCACCCCGGACCAGGCGCCGCAGGTGCGCGGAGGCTCCCCGCTCGGGGACGCGCCGCAGTCCATCTGCAGCGCCGCGCAGAGCCGCGCCTGCAGGTCCGCGCGGCAAGCCCGTGCGACACGCATGGCCACCGGCCCGGCGGAGCCGTCACCGCCCCACAGGCGGAGAGCGATCTCCGCGTCGAAGCTGCAGGGCAAGGCGATCCATGCCGTCGCCAGGCCTGCCGCAGCGGCGAACTGCCATGCCACGTCGAGGTGCTGCTCGCCAGCGTCGGTGCAAACCACCTGGGGCACGGACTGCGGCAGGCCCCAGGCGTCGCACCATGCCTGCTGCGCGCCCTGCAGCACGTGGGCGATCGCTGCCAGTTGCGCCGCGCTCCAGGCCCGCAGCGGCCGCGCCTCTTCGATGCGGCGCCACGGCGTCGTATGGTTGCCGGTGCTCACTTGTGCTTCATCCCGAAGAGTTCCTGCAGCATGTCGTTCGCGGTCGAGACGACCTGGGACGAGGCCTGGTAGCCGCGCTGCATGATCACGAGGTCGCTGAACTCGCGCGAGAGGTCGACGTTGGAGATCTCGAGCGAACGGGAGCGCACCGAGGCGAATCCGGCGTCGCTCGCCGCGCCCTGCTCCCACGCCACGCCACCCGCTTGTGCGTAGATGCCGCCGCCGAGGTCGCGCACGGCCTCGGGCGTGGAGAAGCGCCCCAGCACCAGCCGCGCACCGTTGCTGGTCTGGCCGTTGGAGTACGTCGCGACCAGCGTGCCGGTGGCATCGAAGGCGAGCTTCGTCACGGCCCCGGCGCCGAAACCGTCCTGCGAGGTCATGGCCAGGGTCGAGAGGCTGCCCGAGGCGAAGGAGGTGACGTCGCTGGAGAAGTCCAGCGTGAGCGGCTGCGCGGCGCCGCCCGGGGGCGTGTAGTTGATGGACAGCTTGCGCGTTTCCGACGCCGGCTGGCCGTCCACGAAGGCGAGCTCGGAACTCCCGACGGTGGTGCCGCCATCGAGCAGTTCCACCTTCCAACTGCCCGCCTTGTCGGGCGCCAGGCTGGTCAGGCGCACCTGCAGCGCGTGCTCGCCACCGGCGCCGTCGTGCACCTTCACGCCGCCGATGGTCTGCTCGGTCGCGGTGCTGGACAGGTTGCCCGTGAAGCGCGCCAGCTGCGTCGCCTTGCCGGCGCTCGTACGCAGGCCGGCCATCGAGATCTCGCCCAGCGCTCCGTCGGCGCCGCGTCCCAGCACCTTGCTGCCGTCCGCGCGATTCACCAGCGCGCCATCGGCGTCGAACTGGAACTGGCCCGCGCGCGTGTAGCGCGTCTGCCCCTGCGCATCCCGCAGCATGAACAGCCCCTGGCCGTCGAGCGCGAGGTCGAACTCGTTGCCGGTGTCGCGGAAGTCCCCCTGCCGCCAGTCGACGTGGCTGGCGAGCGCGTCGACGCCGTGCCCCGCGGCGGCCTCGCCGGCGACGCCGCTCGGGTCGCGCCCCCCCATCAGGTCGGAGAACTGCAGGTTGGACGCCTTGAAGCCAGGCGTGTTCAGGTTGGTGGTGTTGTTGGCGATCACGCGCAGGCCGCGCTGGAAGGCCTGCAGGCCGGTGAAGCCGACGTGGACGGAATCGAGCATGGGCGGGCCTTTCAGCGGACGGCAAGCAGTTGGGACAGGGAGACGTCGTTGAGCACGGCACCGCCGGCGAGCGTCACCGTCAGCAACGGGGCATCGCCCTGCAGTGCCATGGCACTGACGGTTCCGGCGCTGCGCACGCCGTTGGCCAGCACGTCCACGGAGCGACCGAGCAGGCCGACCGACTGCAGCGCCGCCTCGTTCTCGATCATCTGCTGCACGCGTTGATTGAGCTGCTGCGTCTGGTCGAGGGCGGTGAACTGCGCCATCTGCGCCATGAACGCCTGGTTGTCCATGGGCTTCAGCGGATCCTGGAAGGTGAGCTGCGTGAGCAGCACCTTCATGAAGTCCTGCAGGCCGAGCGCGTTGGAAGCCGCGCCCGTGGCCGAGGGGGGCGCAACGGAGCCGATCGTCATGGGGAGTCCTTCAGCAACGGGGAGCGGGTTGGCGCCGGTGGCGCGGTGGAGGAGGGAGGGCGCGGATCGACCGCAACGCCGTTGCAGACGATGGAGGCGATCCGCTCGCCGGTGGCGGACTGCAGGTTGCGACGCAGGCCCGCCAGCGCCACGCTGGCGCGCTGCGCGACCAGCGCGGCGTCGCCATCGATTCCGAGCCACACCGCCAGGCCCTGCGCCGGCAGCGACTGCACGTGCAGCCGCACGGGCGCGCGTTCGGCCTCGCGCTCACTGCGCTGGTGGGGCGGCAATGGCTCCTCCGCGGGGGCGGCCGGAGCGCCGCGGTCGGCGCGCGGTGCGGGCGCTTCCCCGGTCAGCATGGGCGCGCCGCACGACTCGAGTTCGTGCGCCTTCTCCGGACCGGGCGCACCCTGCGGGCCCTGGCCGTGCGCGACCTGCTCAAGGCCCGCTTGCGCGCGAAGCATCTGCAGTTTCCATTGCAGCGCCTGCGCGCCCGGTGCCGCGGCAGCCACGGTACCGGGACCCGCGGGCGCGGCGTGCACATCGAGCAGTGGCAGCTTCATTCCGCCTCCCCGGCCTGGCGCTGTTGCGCGGCGCGACGCAGCTCCACGAGGGCGAGCCAGGCGGCATCGGCATCTCTCGCATCGCGGCGCCGGCAGGCCTGGGTGTGCTCGCGCTCGGCTGCGCGACGCAGGGCCTGCACCGATTCCAGCTGGCGCTGGCGTTCGGCGCAGGCGTGGCGCGCGAGCTCCAGCCGCTGCTGCACACCGGCCCGGACCGCATCCGCCGTGATGCGCTCGGCGCCGAGTCGCGCGAGGTAGCGCATGGCCTGGGCGCCGGCAGCCACGTCCCGCTGCGCCTGCTGGAGCGCGAAGCCTTCCTGCTCTCTTTGCTGGGCGCTGCGGCGACGCTCCGCCTGCTCCAGCGCCTGCGACTGCTGGTACAGGCGCGCGAGCGCCAGGCGGGCGCCTTCGACCTGCGCATCGAGCCTGCGCTCGGCCGGCTGCAGCGTCCAGCGGAAGGCGCGCAGGTCCACGGATGGCGTTCCCTGCCCCGGCTTCATGCCGCGCTCCCTCGCGACAGGATGGCGCCGAGCTGCTGCAGCGCCTCTTCGCGCGCCGCGCCACCGGCTTCCTGCCGCAGCCAGGCGAACAGCGCGGCCTCCAGTGCCAGCGCCGCGTCGAGCGCGGGATTGGCCCCGGCGGTGTAGGCGCCCAGTTCCACCAGCTGGCGATTGCGTTCCAGCACCGCCAGGTGACGCACGGCCTCGCGCACGCGGTCCCGGTCCGGCCCCGAAGCCAGGTCCTTCATGAGGCGGCTGGCACTGCGCAGCAGGTCAATCGCGGGAAAGTGGGCTTGCTGCGCGAGCTCGCGCGAGAGCACCACGTGGCCGTCGAGGATGGAGCGCATGCAGTCCGCCACCGGCTCGTTGAGGTCGTCGCCCTCGACCAGCACGGTGAGCAGGGCGGTGACCGAACCGCCCGAAGGCAGCGTGCCGCAGCGCTCGCAAAGCTGGGGCAGTTCGGCGAACACGGAAGGCGTGTAGCCGCGGGCGGTCGCCGGCTCGCCGGCCGCCAGGCCGACTTCGCGCCGCGCCATCGCCAGGCGCGTGATCGAGTCCATGGTGAGCAGGACGGCGCGCCCCTCCTGCGCGAAGTGCCGGGCGACCGCCACCGCCGCATGGGCGGCCCGGATGCGGGCCAGCGCTGGCTGCTCCGAGGTCGCGACGACGACGATGGAGCGGCGCAGCCCTGCTTCGCCCAGTTGCTCCTCGATGAACTCCCGCACCTCGCGGCCGCGCTCGCCGATCAACGCAATGACGTTGAGGTCGGCGCGGGCGTGCCGGGTGATCATTCCGAGCAGGCTGCTCTTGCCCACGCCGCTGCCGGCGAAGATCCCCATGCGCTGGCCCTCCCCGAGCGTCAGGAAAGCGTCGATCGCGCGCACGCCGGTCTCCAGCACGCGCGAGATGCGTGGCCGCTCCATGGGATTGGTCGCGGGCGCGTGCAGCTCCGCCCACGCGCCGCATGCGGGCCGGGGCCGGCCATCGAGGGGCTCGCCAAAGCCGTCGATCACGCGGCCGACGAGCTGCGGCCCCACGGCGATGCGCGAGGCGTGACCGAGCGCCTCCACGCGGCAGCCCGCGGCCACCCCGCGCAGCGGCGCGTAGGGCATCAGTACGACACGCCCGTGTTCGAGCCCCACGACCTCCGCCAGCACCGGACTGGCGCCATCCGCATCGGCCGGCAACACGCGGCACATCTCGCCGAGCTCCGCCTGCGGACCCTCCGCCTCGATCGCGAGGCCCTGCAGGCGGCGCACCCAGCCGATGCGCCGCACGAGTTGCGCCGATTGCAGTGCCTGACGATAGACCGGGGCGAGGTTCATGCCGCCTCCCCGGTGGGTCGGCCATCCTGCACCGCGCCCGCCCGCGCCTGCAGCAGGGCCGCCTTGCAGGCCTCGAGCATGGCGTCGAGGCGCGCGTCCAGTGCCCCGGCCGGCGTGCGCAGGATGCAGCCCCCTACCGCCACGTCGGGATCGGCCACGACGGGAAGCTGCATGCCCGCGGCCGATCCGCCCTGGAGCAGCTCGGCGTCCCCGGGATGCACGTGCAGCACCACGCCGGGAGCCCCATGCTGCGCCATCAGCTGCGCGACTTGCGAGCGCACGGCCGCCGGTTGCAGCGCGTTCGCTCCGAGCATGCGGCAGAGCGTCTCGTAGCAGAGGGCGACCATCTCGTCCTGCGCGGCCCACAGGAGATCGGCGACCGCGGCGCGCGCGTGCTGGCCGATGCGCTGGAGCCGCTCGCGCTGCGCCTGCGCCTGCAGGCCGGCCTCCGCCACCGCCCGCTGCACGGCCTGCCGGACCTCGTCGGCGGCTTGCGCACGGCCTTCGCGCAGCCCCTCGGCACGGCCGGAGCTCAGGCCCTCCTCGTGCGCCTGCCGCAAGGCCTGCGCGCGGGCGTGGCGCAGTTCCTCCTCGGGGGAAGGCGCCTCGACGAGGGCCTGCGCCACGGGTGAGGCGGCCCCGTCCGACCTGGCACGTCCCAGGCGCAGGGGCGCGCCGTCCATGCGCACGCCGCGCAGCACTTCCGGTGCGCTCGGAGCTGCCGCGGTCATCGTCCTGCCCCGAGGCCGCCGAGCCGGCGGCGCAGGGAGAGCCACAAGGAGGCGGGCCGGGCCGCAGCGGCATGTTGCTCGCGCAGCAAGGGCTCCAGCTCCGCGAGGAGCGCGGCCTGCACGGCGCCTCCGGGGACAGTTGCCACCATCGCCCGTTCGATGTCCGCAGCCATGCCGGCGGGCAGCTCCGAGAGCAGCTGGTCCCGCCACGGCCAGGAGCGGCTCGCCAGCAGCGTGGCCGCCAGGCCGGGCGGCTCCGCGCGCAGGATCGCGGCCAGTGCACGCACGCCGCAGGAGTCCAGCGCGTGCAGTGCGCCTGCGCCCATGCGGCCTTCGCCGCCGGCTGGCGCGGCGAACGCCCCCGCCAGCTCCGGCTCCCGCGGGATCCCGAGCTCCTCGAGTTCCCGCAGCAAGGGCCGCAGCGCTGCCTGCTGCTCCTGGCCCAGGGCTTCCAGCACCCAGTGGCGGTCCGGCTCCGACAGCGAATGCAGGCTGAGGGCAGCGCGGTGCGCCGGCGTGGGCTGCGCTTGCGCGACCTTCATGCGGCCCTCCCGCGTGCGGTGGTCGAGGCCGCCGTGGTGCCGGCTGCGCTGGACTGCAGCATCCAGCCCCGCACCTGCTGCAGTGCCGCCTCGCGCTGCGCCTCGGTCAGGCGCGGCAGGTCGGCCGCGGCCCGGCGCCGCTTGCGGCCCCGCTCCCAGGCCAGCGCAAGGAGGCAGATCGCCAGCCATGCGAGCGCCAGCGGCATCGCCCAGGGGGGAATCTCCAGGGAGTCTGCGTGCTGCGTGGCCGGCCTGGCGGGCAGTGGCGCGGGGGTGGCCGGCGCGGCCAACGGGGTTTCGGCCGCCGGCGCGGGCTGCAGCGCCTGCAGCACCACCGTGTCGCCGCGCTCGGCCGAGGCGCCGACGGCGGCCGCCAGCAGCTTCTGCACCTGCTCGCGCTCCTGCGCACCGAGGGGCTGCCGCACGACGGCCACGACCTGGATGCGCCGCACCGCGCCCGGCTGGCCGACCACGTGTTCGACGCGGCGGCCGGCCTGGTACTCCACGTCGCGCTGCATGCTGCTGCCGCTGCCAGCGCGCGCGTCGGGGGCGCGCAGCTCCGGCGTCGGGCTGTCGCGCGCCGACTCCTTCTCCCGCACCAGCACGCCCGTGGCAGGGCCGCCGCGCGCATCCGGAGCGGCGATGACGTCCTCGGTCGTCACGCGCACCTGGTCCATGTCCAGCACGAGGTCCACGCTCGCCAGCGCCTGCCCCACGCCGAAGGCCTGCTCCAGGACGGCCGCGGCCTTGCGCGCGAGGTACGCCTCCATCTCGCGCTTGAGTTCCAGCCGTGCGGCGCCGGCTCCTGAAGCCGCATCCGCGTCGCCCTCGGCGATGCGTGTCAGCGCCACCCCGCGCTGGTCGACGATGGTGACTTCCTGCGGCTGCAGGCCCGGGACCGCCGCCGCCACCAGGCGCTGGATGCCGGCCACCTGCTCGCCGCGCAGGGACTGGCCCGCCTGCAGGGTCAGGGTGATCGCGGCCTTGGGCCGGGTGGTGTTCTGCCGGAACAGCGCCTGCTCCGGCAAGGCGAGGTGCACGCGGGCGTCACGCACTTCGGGGAACGACAGGATCGTGCGGGTGAGTTCGCCCTGCAGCGCGCGCTGGTAGTTGATCTTCTGCGCGAACTCGGTCATGCCGAAGTCGGCGGTGTTGAACACCTCGAACCCCACCGAGCCATGCAGCGGCAGCTCACGTCCCATCAGCTTCATGCGGGCCGCATGGACCTGCGAGCGGTCGACCAGCAGCGTGCGGCCCTCGTCGGCCACCGTGTACGGAACCTTCAGCTTGTCCAGCTCGCCCGCGAGCGTGGCGGCATCCTGCTCGCGCAGCTCGGAAAACAGCACCGCGGGCTCGCCGCGCAGCAACCACCAGCCCGCCAGCCCGGACAGCAGCAGCAAGGCCGCGCAAGCAGCCACCAACCCCGTCCTGGCACGCGGCGCCAGGGTCATCCACCAGCTCTTCATGCTTGTCTCCATCGGCTTGTCGCGCTTGCTACACCTGCATCCGCATCACGTCCTGGTAGGCCTCCAGGGCGCGATTGCGCACCTGCAGCGCCAGCTGCAGCGCGATGCGGCTTTCTTCCATCCGCACCATCACCTCGTGCAGGCTGGCCGTCTCGCCCGCGGCGAGTCGCTGCAGGTCCACCTGGCTTGCCAGCAGTTGCTGGTTGAGCTCCTGCAGACCCTGGGCCACCTGGCTGCCGAAGCCGGCGCCCGCGGGGACCGCTTGCGCGGCAGCCGCGGTGCCGGGCACCTCGTCATGCATGCCCATCGCCTGGATCGCCTCGATGTTCATGCGCCCCTCCCGATCTCCAGGGTCTTGAGTGCCAGCGTGCGCGTGGTGTTCATGGCGGCGACGTTCGCCTCGTAGGACCGCATCGCGCTCATGAGCGTCACCATCTCGGTGGCCGGGTCGACCGCTGCGTGGTGCACGAAGCCGCGCGCATCGGCCAGCGGGTGGCCCGGGTCGTGCACCATCCGCGGCGGGGCGGCGGTGGCCTGCACGCTGGCAGTGGGCAGCGCGCCGGGCTGCAGGCCCGAGGCCACCAGGGCATCGAAGGGCGCGGACGGCGTGACCATGACGCGCAACGGCTGGTACGCCGGCGCGCCGGGCGCCTGCACGCCGTGGGCGTTGGCGAGGTTCAGGGCGGCGACTTCCACGCGCATGCGCTGCACGGACATGCCCGCGGCGCTGATGGCGAAGGCCTGCGTGAAATCCATCGGCTACCTCCTTCCGTCGCCGGCGGCCAGCGCCAGCAGGCCGAGGTGGCGGGACAGCCCCTGCACCAGCGCCTGGTACTCCACGCCGTTGCGGGCCAGCTCGCTCATTTGCGCATCGAGCTGCACCGGCGCGGGCTGGCCGCCGGCGTCGAGCACGGGGCTCGCCTGCGCGCGCAGGCTCTCGGCGGCGGCCATGTCCAGCACGCCCTTGTCCCGCAGTGCATTGCGGGCCTCGGCGAGGTGTGCGTCGAAGGAGACCTGTTGCGGCACATAGCCGGGCGTGCTGGCGTTCGCGATGTTGGCCGCCACGGCGGACTGGCGCCGGCTGGCGGTCTCCAGCGCCGCCGACAGGGCCGCGGTGGTGATGGCTTCGATGGGGATGGGCATGCGACTGTTCCTCACTGGACGAGCAGCTCGCCGTGCAGCGCACCGGCTGCCTTCACGGCGCGCAGGATGGAAATGATGTCGCGCGTGCTGGTCTTCATGCGCGCGAGCGCCTGCACGAGGTCGGACACGGTGCCGGCACTGGCGAGAAAGCCGACGCCGACCGGCTCCTCCACATCGAGCTGGGTGTTCGTCACCAGGGCGCTCACCACGCCGGGGCCAGCGCGGCCGATGATCGACGGCTGCGACACGCTGTTCTGGCTGGCGATGGAAATCTTCAGGTCGCCATGCGAGATCGCGATGCGGGAGATGCGCACGTCGCCGCCCGCCACCACGGTGCCGGTGCGCTCGTTGATCACGACGCGGGCGCGCCGGTCCGGCTCCACCGCGACGTTCTCCACCCGGGCGAGGAAGCCGACCACCTCGTGGCGCAGGGCGTCGGGAATATCGATCTCGACACCGGATGCGTCCCGGGCGTGGGCGATCCCCGGGGCGACCTGGCTGTTGATCGCCGCGACCACGCGGCTGGCCGTCGTGTAGTCGGGCTCCGCGAGGACGAAGGTCACCTGGCTCGGAGGCGGCACGCGGCCCACCATGCCCACTTCGACCGTCGCGCCGTTGGGGACCGAGCCCGCGGTCGGATGGTTCTTCTGGACCACGTTGCCGTTGGCGTCGTAGCGGTGGCCGCCGATCGACAGCGGCCCCTGCGCCAGGGCGTAGATGCGGCCGTCCGGGCCGCGCAGCGCCGTCAGCAGCAGGTTGCCCCCGAGGAGGCTGCGCGCATCGCCGCTGGAACTCACGGTCACGTCGAGCGTGTCGCCTTCGCGCGCGAAGGCGGGCAGCGAGGCACTCACCATCACGACGGCGACGTTGCGGCTGTTGACCTGGTCCGGCGCCACGGTGAGGTTGAACTGCGACAGGACGTTGGAGAGCGACTGGCGCGTGGCCCGGTTGCCCGGCGAGTCGCCGGTGCCGGCCAGGCCCGTCACGATGCCGGTGCCCACCAGCACGTTGTCGCGCCAGCCCTGGACCTTGCCGAGGTCCTTCACCCGCAGCGGGAGATCCCTGGCGCCGCAGGCCGGCGCCAGCGCGCAAGCCAGCACGAAGAGGAGGAGGCGGGCGGCGCGCATGGCTACAGCCCCACCGCGTCCAGCAGCCGGCGCCACCACGCGCGCCGACTGCGGTCGCTCACGTCGCCTTCGCCGACGTAGGTGATGCGCGCCTGCGCGATGCGCGTGGACTGCACCACGTTGCCGTCGGTGATGTCCGCCGGCCGCAAGATGCCCTCCAGCGTGACGACCTGCAGTTCCTCGTTGACCGTCACCGACTGCGTGCCCGCGATGCGCAGCTGACCTTGCGGCAGCACTTCCTGCACCGTCACGGTGACGGTGGTGAGCAGGCGGCTGGCGCGCTGCGTGCGGCCGCCGCCGTCGAAATCGCCGGCGACGGCGAGCGAGGCCTGGGAGACCTTGTTGTTGCGGCCGTGGGCCAGCTCCGCCTGCAAATGGTTGCTGCGGCGCGTGCCGGTTTCTGCGCTGGTGGTGGCACTGGAGTTCTCGAACACCTGCACCGTCAGCACGTCGCCCGGGCGGAAGGCCTTGTTGTCGGCGACCAGGCCGCGGAAGGTCTCTTCCCGAAACAGGCTTTGCGCCTGCGCCGCGGACACGGCGAGGACCAGGGCGGCGGCGAGGATCGCGTGGCGCGGCATCATGGCGCGAGCTCCAGTTGCGCCGCGCCGATCACGCGCGCGAACACGATGCCGCCGCCACCCGGCGCGCGGACGCGGACGTGCTCGCCGGCGCGGCCGTCCTGCAGCACGGTGACCTTGCTCTCCAGCGAGACGACGCCGTCCGTGCTGCGCAGCGTGGCCCAGGCACCGCGTTCGACCAGGACGGGCAAGCGGGGCGACGACGCTTGCCCGGAGCTTCCCAGGACAGGGGTGGACGCCTCCGATGCGGGTGCGGCGCCGATCAGCGCGGCATCCAGCTCCACCGGCACCGGCACGGCGCGGGCGAAGGTCCCGTTGCTCCACACCTCGATCCAGACGAGCATGCGGCTGCGCAAGGCCATGCCGGCGAGCGGGCGCGGGCGCAACTCGAGCTCGCCCGCCGGCACGCCGACATCCCGCGGAACCCGGGCGACCCGGGGTTCGCCGGCGAACCCGCGCCGCGCCAGCCAGGGCCGCAGGGCGGCGGTCGCCGCCCGTGCCAGCTCGTCGCCGCTCACCTGGCGCGTCACCCGGTTCACGCGCACGACTTCGCTGCCTTGCCACGCGAGCTCGCCCGCGGCCAGGCCCGTTTCACGCTGCACCCATTGCGCGAGCGCCTCGCGCCGCACCAAGGCCGCTTGTCCGT
>Ga0190269_10001069_pt1 | contig 13325 bp, 15 predicted proteins | sample Popmic249IS_FD_133749 | JGI IMG/M metagenome (GOLD analysis project Ga0190269, IMG submission 133749) | Populus adjacent soil microbial communities from riparian zone of Blue River, Arizona, USA - 249 IS | ecosystem: Environmental > Terrestrial > Soil > Riparian zone | place: USA: Arizona...
ACGCCGCGCACGCCTGCCCGCTCCAGCAACGGTTGCAAGGCCGCACCGGGCGCGCGGTCGAGCTCCGAGCCGTCTTCCTCGGTGTCGAGCGACGCGACCGATCGACACATGATCGCAGCGACCAATGGGATCGTGCAGGTGACGAGGTGCGTGACGCGCACCGTGACCGGTCCCGCTTTCTCGACGCGCTCGTCGAGCAACGCCTCGGATCCTGGTGCGCTGGGGAAGGTGATCGCGGTCGTCACCGGCAGGTAAAGCGGCGCTTGCGCCAGCCGCACGACCGGGGAGCGGCCGAGAGCATCCAGCACGCTCGTGCCTGGCGCCCCTGCCAGCGCGGCCAGTGCGCGCGCCGGCACGATCGCGGCGAGCTTCGCGTACACGGCGTTGCGGATCGGAGCGATCCGAGGTCCGTAGCCGCGCATCCCGCCCGCAAGGCGCGGCAGCTCAGGCCGCTCAGGCAGCGGAGGCACGACGCCCAACCACGCCTCGCCGATGGCGAGGAGGTCGCCTGCGCTGCTCGCGTCGCTCGCCGCGCTGGCGTGGATCGTGAGTCGCTCCGCGCCGTCGTAGCGCGCGGGATCGTCATCGAGCACGACCGACGCCGAGCGCACACCGGCCACGGCGGCGTGCTGCACGACCAGCTGCGCGAGCGCCAACAGCACATACTGCACGACGCCGAGAAACAGCATGAATAGCGGCATGAACGCGAGCAGCGTCTCGACCATCACCGCTCCGCGCGCGTCGTTCCGCAGCGTCATCGCACCGCCTCGATCGCCAGCAGCGTGCAAGCCGACACCAAGATGGGCAGCCCAAGCCTGAACGTGGCCGCTGGTTCCTCCGCTCCGGAGGGTTGCGCGCCGCGCTGACGCGTGCGCGGCCACAGCAAGAGCGCCGCGCGCCACAAGACCGGCCACAGCTGGCGGCGGCACGCGAGCACCACGCACGCGAACAGCACGAGCACGTTGTACGCGAGCAATTGCAGCTCGAGACCGGCGAGCGGCCCGAGCAAGCCTCCGATGGCGCCCAGCAGCTTGACGTCCCCACCGCCCATCGCGCCCAGGCGAAACAAGACGAGCGGGATCACCGCGCACGCGGCGATCCCACACAGCGAATGCACGAGCGCGTCGCTGCCGCCGTGTGCGAGCTGAAGCGCCGGCGCGAGCGCCAGTGCGGGCAGCGTGAGCCAGTTCGGGATCAGCCCCGTTCGCGAGTCGGTGACGGCTGCGACTGCGGTCAGCGCGAGCAACACAGTGGTGGTGGGGTCGAGTGTCATGACGAAGGCCTTGCCCGCGCGGTGAGCTCCGAGGGGGTGAGGAGCCCACCGCGCGGGAGGCTGGGGTGGAGGGACGATGACAAGCGCGTGGCGAACGCGCAGACGAGTAGCTCGCGGGTGAACGAGCTACGGAAAGGGGAGGGCGATCAGCGCGCGCTGATACGCGAGGAGCTGTTGCAACAGTGGGCCCAGCGTCGCGATTGCGAGGCAGCCACCCAGCGAGAGCAGCACGAGCACGATGGCGTACTCGACCGTCACCATGCCGCGCTGATCGCTCATTTCTTGTCGTTCAGCTCGTCGGTGATCAGCTCGGTGTCAGTCTCGAGCTTTTTGGCGATGGCACCGCCGAACGTGTCCCACGTCCCGACCGAGACCGCGACGATCACGCACAGGATGATCGCGTACTCCACGGTGGTCAGCCCGCGTTGATCCCGCTCGAGGACCGCGAGGAAGCTGCGAATGCGCTGCATGACATGCTCTCTTTCTCGGCGTAGCGCCGGCTTTGAGAGGTCATCGGCAGGCCGCGCGCTCGGTTGCGCGCGCTCGCGAATTATTCTTCGTCGGGCGAAGGCGGCTCGGCGGATGGCGGCTCGGGTGGCGAGAGCTCTTCCGCTTCGGGCTCGTCCAGCCGCTCGGCCGCGCGCATCGCCGCTTCGAGGTCGCTCTCACCTTCGGGCGTGACCTTGAGCACGGGACCGCTCGCCTTGGCCGGCGGCTTCTTCGCCTTGCGCGCCTTGCGCTTGGTCGTCGCCTTGGCCTCTTGCTTCTCTTCGACCTCGCCACCCGCCTTGGCCGCCGGTACGGCTGGAGCAGGCGTGGGCGCCGGCGCGGTCACGGCCGGCGAGGTCGGCGTGGTGGGAGCCGCCGGCGTGGTCGGAGGCACGCCTTCCGCGCCCTGTACGGTCGGTGCGGCCGCGCTGGGCTGCGCCGGTTCGGTGGCCGGCACCGCCTCGACCCGCTCCGCCGCAGGCGCGTCGGCCTTCTCGCCGCCGCGCGTCATGAGCAACGCGGCGCCACCCAACACCACGAGCAGCACGAGCGCGATCCAGGGCAGCATGGACTTCGGCGCGGTCCCCGCCGGTCGCATGGACGCCTCGACGTGATCGCGCGCATCGAGCGACAGCTGGAGCGGCTGCGACTGACCAGTGAGATCGAACTTGGTCGCGGGCTCCTGAGCAGGGATCTTCTCGACGCCGAGCGCGAGCCTCGGAATGCTCGGCTCATCGCGCTTGGCTGCGGGCGCGGGCACTGGGCTCTGCGGCGCGGGCTTGCTCGCCGCCGGCATCGCGGGCGGAGCGCCGCTCGGCGGCGGCGCTGCGGGCATCGGGCTCTTGGCGGGAGGCCGCGCGCTTTGTGCAAGCGCAGTCGCGGCGGTCGTCGGCATCCGCACCGTCGGCTCGCCGCGCCCTCCGGATGGCGGCGTGCCGACCTTCGCCGCACCGTGCACCTGGACCGCGCCGCTATCTTGGCGCGCGCCCGCAAGCCCAGGCTTCGCAGCGATCATGCGATCCGAAGATCGATTGCCCGGAGCGACCGCGTCGGGCATCGGCAGCGTGGCGCCGGCCGCGACGTGCGCGCGCTTGTACGGCGCGGGCGCTGGCCGCTCGCTGGGATCGCGGAGCGGCTCCGCCGCGTCGCTGTTCGACCGGGGCACGTTCAGCTTTCCGGCCTCGGCCGGCGCAGGCAGTGCGGCGCTGCCGGGAATGCCCGCGATCGTGTGCGCGAAGACACTCTTCGGGACGCGGCCGCCCGTCTCGACGGGCGCGGACTCGGGCCGCTTGCCGGGACCGCTCAGAACGCCCGCGGGCGCGTTCGGCCGGGCGTTCGGATCGTCGCGCTCGGGATCGCCTGACATAGGCGCGGAGCATAGCCCGGTTCGCGGTCCGAGCCCGCGCTTTCGGCGCTCGTTCGTCGCCCGCGGCCCATGGAAGGCCCGGCCGTGCGGATGTGTTACACCGCGCGCATGCACAGGCTTTGGGCGCTCTCGGCGCTCGCCGTCCTTTCCTTGTTCGCGAGCGCGGTCGCTCCGCGCTTCGCCCACGCCGAGCGCGGCTCGACGCGCGATCTGTGGCGCGCCAGTCGGCCCGAGGATCTGAGCGTCCAGCTGGTGACCTTCGGAGCCGGGGACGCGATCCACCAATACTTCGGGCACAACGCCATGGTCGTGCTCGATCGCGGGCTCGGGATCGAGGCCATGTACAACTTCGGCATGTTCGGCTTCGGCCCGGACATGCTGCCCAAGTATCTGCAGGGCCGACTCGACTTCTGGGCCGCCGTGACGCCCGTCGAGGACACCTACGCGCGCTACATCGCGGCCAACCGCAGCGTGCGCGTCCTCGAGCTCAACCTCGAGCCGGAGCGGCGCATGCGCCTCGCGCAGCGGCTGTCGTTCTTCGTGCGGCCAGAAAACGCGGTCTATCGTTACGACCACTACCGCGACAATTGCTCGACGAAGCTGCGCGACCTGCTCGACGAAGCCCTTGACGGCCAGCTCAAGGCTCAGAACGAGGGCCCCGCGCGCTTCACCTATCGCGGCCACACCGCGCGGTACACGGAGCACGATCCGTTTACGAACCTGCTGCTCACGCTGTGGATGAACGACTCGATGGAGCGGCCCATCCGCGCGTACGACCAGGCGTTCCTGCCCGACGAGCTCGAGCGCCTCGTGAGCGCGGCGCACTACCGCGACGCCACCGGCCAAGACGTGAAGCTCGTGCGCACGGCCTACACGCTGTTCGCCGCGAAGCGGGTCCCCGTACCCGAGGCGCCTTCGCCGCTCTGGCCGGCTGCCCTCGGCGTCGGGCTCCTCGTGGGCGGCGTGGCGGTCGCGCTCGGTCGCTGGCTCGCGTCCGCGTACGCGAGCAACGGGCGGCCGGTCGTGCCGCGCGTGTTGTTCGGATCGCTGTGCTCGCTCGTGGGTCTCGCGCTCGGCGTTCCTGGCCTCGTCGCGGGGCTCTTCGTGGTTACCGAGTGGGAGGTGACCCACTACAACGAGAGCTTGTTCTTCGCGAACCCGCTCAGCGTGCTCGGCTTTTTCCTGGGTCCGGCGGTCGCGTTCGGGTCGCGCCGCGCGATGCGCGTGCTGGCCTACGCGGCGTTCGCGCTGGGCGCGACCAGCCTGCTGCTGATCGTGCTGAAGGCGCTGCCCGCCTTCGACCAGCACACGGGCTACCCGCTCGCGCTCTACGCCCCGATCAACGTCGGCTTTGCGGCGGCGCACGAGCTGATCTGGCGCGCGAGCGCGCGGCTCACGGCGAAGGCGCCCCAGGCGGCGGGCTCTGCGGCGGCGCCAACTTCGTAATCGGCTCGAGCGGGAGCTTCTCGGCCCATGGCAGCGCCGCGGCGGCGTCGTCCGCCGGCTCGACGCGCACGTTCAAGAACAAGCGATCGGTCACCGCAACGTTGGCGATCGCGGCGCTGTTCGACGGCAAGTGCTGGAGCACGGCGTCACGTCCTTGCACGCTCGCTGGCGTCCACGACGGCTTCGCGCTCTTCTCGGCCTGCTGCTTGGCCTCGAGCATCATCTGCCGCATCAGCGGCGCGTGCTGCATGTCCGTGAGCTGGACCGTGATGCGCGTGCTGTCTTTCACGTAGACACGCCGCGCGACCGGCAGGCGGCCTTCATTGGCGAGCGCCGTCGTCTCGGCTTGTGCCTCGCCTTCGGCCGCGGCGTCGCCCAACGTCGCGGGCAACAGCGTTGCGAGCGAAGCCGCTTCGAAGGGCGTCCCCTCGGGCCCCGGGATCTTGCTCAGCAGCTCTTCACCTTGGGGCGCACGCCGCTCTTCGGCCTTGCGGACCGGAGGCGGCGAGTCGTCGCAGCGGCATGCGGAGATGAGGAGAACCGCGAGCAGGAAGAGGCGCATAGGCGGGCGAGGAAAACGCAGCGCGGCGTATGCGTCAATCGCCCGTCATCGGATCATGGAGGCGGTGGCGCGAAGCGATTGCGCGGGAACGGGTCCGGAGTGGCATGCGCGATCGGCCGGCGCGGATGAACCTCGATGCCGCGTGCGGTGAGGCCGTCATGGTCGTCGTAGCGCACGGTCAGCACAGCGGCGGGGCTCCGCGGCTGCGCGCGCACGAAGGCCACCTCGCGCGCCGCACTACCGACCGACTCGCCGTACTCGGTTCCGAGGTTGTCGGTCGAAGGCTCGGGGGCGTAGCTGGCCGGCGGCTCGTAGTCGTAGCTGCTCTCGGCGCTCGCCGCGCCGCGACCGCGCGATGCCTTGGCTTCGGAGCGGGTAGACCCCGAGAGGCCGTCGCCCGAAGGCGGCGAGGCGCTCGATGCCGTGCTCTCGGGCGCCGGCGCGCTGCTCTTCATGCGGCGCGGGCCGTCGTCATACCAGCTATCGCGGGGCTGTACCGGCCGGGCCATCGGCCTCGGCTGCGGCCGGGGCCGCGGGCGCTCCGGGAAGATCGCGACGCCGATAACGCCCACGTTTTGAGGCGTGCCCATGCGTGACGAGTAGCTGTCGCCCGGGCTCGAAAACCGGAACGCAGCGACCTCTTGGAAGTTTTGCCGGAAGCCTTCGACCACCACCTCGCCGTAGGCTTCGATCAGATAGCCGCGCTCGCTCGCGTAGTCGCCCACCGAGCCGCTGATCACGTCGCGCCCGTCGACCGTAATCACCGCCTCCACCCGCCGCCCGGAGTGGTTGCGGACCCTAAGGTTGTACCGATCCCCCATGCCCCCGAGGACGTAGGTCTGTCCATTCTTGTGGAACGTAGGTAGCTGGTGCCCCCACTCGGTCTCGACCCGGATGGAGTACCCGCCGTCGTCCGCGGACGAGCCGCGCGGGTGGGCGCAAACCGTCGCAGGCACTGACAAAGCACCGATGAGCAACAGCCCCAGGTGGCCTCGAATCCGCATGGCGAAAACCTCCGTTCTCGCCTGCGACGCGCCACCTGCGCGGTCGGTTTAGGGCCACCCGGTTTAATTCAGTCCGCCCGGAGGCGATGGTCGCGGATCCGCTGCCGCAGCTTGTAGCGGACCTTGTCCTTCTGCTTGGGGCTCATGTCGCGGAAGCGGTCGAGCTTGGTCATGTAGGCCTGGCGCTCTGCGGGGCTGAGCTTGCTGAGCTTCGCGTAGACGGCGCGCATCCGCTCGCGATGCGCTTTGCTCATGTTGCGGTAGCGCTCGAAGTTGCGGCGGATGGCGTCGCGCTCGTTCGAGGGCAAGCGGCGAAACGCGCGGTACTGCTCGCGCAGCGCCGTGCGCTGATGCGACGACAGCGAGCGGAAGTGGCGGTACCGCTCGAGGATGCGCGCTTGCTCGGCCTTCGAGAGCTTGCTGAAGGAGCGGTAGGTCTCCCGCAGCCGCTGCTTCTGCGAGTCGCTCAAGCGCTCGAAGCGGGCGCGCGCGGCCGCGTTGCGGTCCGTGGTCTGCGCGCTCCCGCGCGCTACGCCGAGCGCGATGGCGATCACGGCGATCGCCGCGGCCAGCCACGTGCGGCGCGTCATGCGCTTCGTCATGGCGCGCCCTCTTCAGCCGCCAGCCGATCGAGCTCCGCAGGATCGATGTCGCTCAAGAGCTCGAAGGCCTCGAGCTCGTCGAGGCGCTGCACGACCTCGAGATCCTCGAGCAGCTCCAAGTCGGACGCCAGCTCGAGATCGTCGGGGTCACCTTCGCCGAGCGCCTCCATCAGCATCGGCGCACCCTGCGTCTCGATCGGCGCGACGGGCGCGTCATCGCGCTTGGGCCGGCCGACTAGCAGCGCGACGCCGGCGGCCACGGGCACGAGCGCCCAGAGCCACATGCGCATCGAAAACAGCGCGCGCTTCTTCGTGCCTGCGGCGCGCTCGGCCTCGAGCCGCGCGAAGAACCGGGTGTCGAAGCCCGGACCCGCTACATGGGGCTGGTCGTGCGCGAGCAAAGCGTCGAGCGCACGCTGGTCGCTGGCGACGGCAGCGCACCCTGCGCACTCGCGCACGTGCTGATCGAGCTCATCACTCGAGCCTGCCGCGCGGCCGGCCAGCAGCTCCTGTCGTGCGTCGTCACATCGCATGGCGCGCTCCCTTGCTACCACGGCCTGCGCCCGCGGCACCCTGCATGAACGGCGCGAGCTCGTGCATCATCGCCGCGCGCGCCCGGTGGATGAGCGACTTGAGGGCGCTCTCCGTCACGTCGATCGCCTCCGCGGCTTCTTCGTAGCTGAGGCCTTCGTAATGCACGAGCACGAGCGCAGCGCGCTGGCGATCCGGCAGCGTCGCCAGCGCGCGTGCGAGCTGATCGCGCAGCTCGCCTTGCTCGAGCGCGGCGTGGGGGGCAGGTGCGCGATCGGCCTGACCGGGCAGCGGCCGCGCGTCGACCTCGACGCCGCGCTGCACGACCTTGTGCTCGACGCGCGCCTGCAGGTTGAGGCAGTGGTTGGCGGCGATGCGGTAGAGGAACGTCGAGAACCGGCTGCGTGGCGCATAGCCCTCGCGCGCGCGGTACAGCTTGATGAACACGTCCTGCGCCGCTTCTTCGGCTTGGGCGTCGGTGCCCACGATGCGCCGGCAAAAGGCGACGATGCGGTCCCGATAGCGGCGATAGAGCTCCACGAAGGCGTCCTCTCGGCCCCGGCAGAAGGTCAACATCAGCTCGGCATCGGGGTCGTTCATGCGAGCGGCGCGCGCGCGAGGCCGGCCGCCTGCGGAGCCAACCGGGCAGCGCCCGAAAAGTTGCGGACGAGCGGCGGCGTGACGCTCCGGGTGCTCACCGATCCGTCTCCCGCAAGATCTCGTAGTCCTTCATCATTTCCATGAGCATGAAGAGCTCGAGCTGCTCGATGATGGCCTCGTCCTCAGGGTTCTTCGGAGGCGGCGGCTTGGGCGGCGCGGCTTTGGGCGGCGGCGCCGGAGCGGGTGGGGCAGGTGCGGCATTGGGGGACCGCGGCGGTGGGGCCTTCTTGGGGCCTTTGGCTGACGGCGGCGCGCCGCTCTTGGGCGGCGTTTGAGCGCGCGCTGCTGGCGTCGCGATCAAGCTCGCGACCAGCACCAGCGCGCCCAAACGATCAGTTCGCATGCAGCACCGTGACCCGCGTGAGGGCGAGGTAGGCCAGCTCGCTCGATGCGAAGAACGTACCTGGCACCAGCACATCGACCTCCGCGCCGAGCGACAGGAAGCGGAAGGGCTGCCATTCAACGAGAACATCCAGCTCGACCCCGTAGAGGCGCGAGCTACCTCCGAGCGGAGAGGGCGGCGGGTCGGCGGTGCTGGTCAGGACGATGACCCGCGACTCTGCGCTCAGCTCGTCGCCGGTCAGCTCGATGCCGGGGCCGAAGCCGAGCACGCCCCGGCCGTTGATGCCGGCGGCCGAGGCGCGGTTCGGATACAGGCCGGCGTTGAGCCCGCCCGAGAAGAAGAGGCCCGTCCACGTCCAATGCGGCGCGAGCCCGATGAAGCTGCGGTAGCGCGTGCCCTCCCGACCTGGCGGCGCGTCGCCGGACAACAGGAACGCGTACGCGGCGAGATCGATCCACGAGTCCACGCCGTAGTGGGCCTCCACGTCCGCCGCGACGCCGCCGACCTCGATCTCGATCGTCTCGCCGTCGAGGAAGTCCTCGGGCGTTACGATCTCCTCGGGTGGCACGCGCAGCTCGAGCTTGCCACCCGACAGCACGATGCGGCCCTTCATGGTCAGGCCCTCTGCCGCGATCACGTGCGCCGACACGCCGATGTAGCCTTGCCGGCCGCTGCCCTGGTCTTGCAGGAACAACGACGTCAACGCGTCTTGATCCGTGAGCAGGCTCTCAGCGTACGCGGAGCGCAGCACCTCGGAGATCTCGCCGTTGTCATCGTCGGAGCCTGCGATGAACGCCGACAGGTGCTCGAAGGGCGAGAGCTTCCAGTCGGCGCGCAGCGCGAACAGCTGGTTCGCTTCGATCTCCTCCACGCGCTGCCCGACGCTCGTGAGCAGGATCTCGGCTTCGACCGGCCCGACGTCCATCGCCTCGAAGTCGGCTCGCACGCGCAGGCCCGCGCCGTAGTCGCGGTACACGAGGCCTTCGCCGACCTCCGACTGGAAGCGGCCAGCCTCGACGCTGAGTTGCTCGTTGCCGAGCAGAAAAGAAAGCTCGCGCAGCGCGGCACCCGAGGCCAGCTCGTCGTCGGCGGGGTTGCCGTTCATCGCGACGCCGTCGAGCGGCGGGTCGAGCGTCGCGCCATCGCGGATCTCACGCGTGTCGAACAGCGCGCGGAACATCAACCAATCGAAGGCGACGACCTCGCCGTACGCGGCGACCGCGGTGGACGGGTACAGCTTCGCGGCGCGCGGGCGCAGCAGGTCCTCGGTGCGAAAGCCATCTTCGGCGAGCGTGAGCGACGTCTCGGGCTCGCCGCCGCTCGCGGTCACCATCGTCGTCCAGCGCAGCTCGAACACGTGCGGTGACGACGGCTGCTCCGGTACGGCCTCCGGATCGGAGGCGTCCATGATCTCCTCGGCCGCGTCGAGGTCCGCGGCCGTCTGGCGCTCCGGCGCGGGCGCTGCTGCGGTCTGAGCGTGCGCGCGCGCCTGCAAGCAGGAGAGCAGCACGAAGCCCAAGAGCGCAGACCGCACGGCTGCGCAACGTATCAGGTCACTGCCAGCGCGTCGCGTGCCACTGCCGCTTGCCGCGGCGCAAGAGGATGCGCGTGCCGTGCAAGAGGTCGGTCTCGCGCAGCCGGTGATCGGGCCCGACGCGCTCGCCATTTACCGCGATGGCGCCCGTCTGCAGGAATTGGCGCGCTTCGCGCTTACTCGTAGCCAGCGTGGTGGTGGCGAGCAGCGCGGCGAGATCGGCGCCTTCACCTGTCAGCTCGCCGCGCGCGTGATCGGTGCTCGGCACGTCCGCGAACACCTCGCCGAGCGTGCGCTCGTCGAGTCCGCGGACGTCACCGGAGAACAGGGCCTCGCTGGCACGCTCGGCGCGCTCACGCTCGGCGGCGCCGTGCACGACCTCGGTCATCGCCGCGGCGAGCGCGCGATGCGCGACGCGCTTTTGCGGCGCTTGCTCGTGCTCCGCCGCGAGCTCGGCGATCCGCCCCTCTTCGAGGAACGTGAACCACTTGAGGAAGCGCACCACGTCGGCATCGTCGACGTTCACGAAGTACTGGTAGAGCGCGTACGGGCTCGTGCGATCGGCGGACAAGAAGATCGCGCCGCGCTCGCTCTTGCCCATCTTCTTGCCGTCCGAACGCGTGACGAGCGGCGACGTGATGCCGTAGGCCTCCGTGTGCTCGCCTTCACGGCCGAGCGTGTAGTGGATGAGGTCGACGCCCGAGACGATGTTGCCGTACTGATCCGAGCCCGCGAGCTGCAAGCTGCAGCCGGCGGTACGTCGCAGGTGCAGGAAGTCGTAGGCCTGCAGCAGCATGTAGCTGAACTCGGTGTAGCTGATGCCTTGCTCGCGCGCCTCGAGCCTCTGCTTCACGGAATCGCGCTGGATCATCGCGTTGACCGAGAAGTGCTTGCCGACGTCCCGCAGCACCTCGATGAAGCCGAGCTGCGTGAGCCAGTCCGCGTTGTTCACGATCACGGCGCGGTTCGAGACCCTCGGCGAGAAGTCCAAGAGCTTCTCGAGGATGCGGCGCTGGCCGGCGACGTTCGCCTCGATCTCATCGCGCGTCATGAGCGTGCGCTCGGCGTCCTTGCCCGACGGGTCGCCGATCATCCCGGTGCCTCCGCCCATCAGCACGATCGGGGTGTGACCGGCGCGCTGCAGGTGCATGAGCAGCTTGATCGCGATGAAGCCGCCGATGGTCAGGCTGTCCTTCGTCGGGTCGAAGCCGCAGTAGCCCGTGCGTGACGCGCTGCCGAGGTGTTTGATCGTGGCCGCCTCGCCCGCGGTCGTCTGGTGGAGCAGCCCGCGCCACTTCAGCTCTTCGACTAAGCCCATGGTCATCCCTCTGTCGGCGCGCTATCGGGCCAAGAGCTTCGCGATGGCCTCGCTCGCGACGCCGTGTTGAGTCTCACCGCTCGTCCGCAGCCACACACTCTGGCCGCGCGCCGGATCTTCTTCGACCCAGATCGCGGCGCGAACGCCCTCGTCGTCGGCTTGCTTACGCAGCTTTCCGGGCGCGAGCTCGCGCGGGATCAAGTCGATCTTGAGCCCGGCCTCACGCAGCGTCTGCGCGAGCGAGAGCGCCGCGTCGAAGCGCGCAGCCGACGTCGCCGCGAGCAGGGCGTCTGCGCCTCCGAGCGTCTCCGGATACATGTTGCGCTCGGCCATCACGACGAGGATGCGCTCGAGCCCGAGCGACAGCCCGCACGCCGGCACCTCGCGCCCCAGGAACATCCCGATCAGGCCGTCGTAGCGGCCGCCGCCGCCCATGGACGAGCCCAGGTCCGGCACCGCGATCTCGAAGATGCAGCCGGTGTAGTAGCCAAGGCCCCGGGCGAGCGACAGGTCGAACCGGAGGTACTTGCCCGCGGCCGTGAGCTGCGAGAGCCGGAACACCTCGCGCAGCTCGGCGACCGCGCGCGAGCCGTGCGCGTGCGAGGTCATCGCCTCGGCGATGCGGTCCAGGCTCACTCGGCCGACCGTGCCTTGCTCATCGCTCAGCAGCGCCAGCAAGCGCTGCGTGGCGGCGGGCGCAACGCCCCGCGCTTCGAGCTCCCGGATGACACCCTCGGCGCCCACCTTGTCGAGCTTGTCGACGGCGGTGATGGCCTCGGCTTCTTTAGCCACGTCGATGCCCGCGTGCTCGACGAGCGCCCGCAGCAAGGCGCGGTGGTTGATCCGCAGCTCGAAGTTGTCGAAGCCGAGCGAGACCAGCGCTTCGGCGGCGGCCGCGAGCACGTCGGCCTCGACAAGCAAGGAGCTCGAGCCGCAAACATCGACGTCGCATTGATAGAACTCGCGGAAGCGCCCTTTGCCCGGCGTATCGGCGCGCCAGACCGGCTGGATCTGGTAGCGCTTGAAGATGGCGGGCAGCTTTCCTTGGTGAGCCGCGTACACGCGGGCGAGCGGAACCGTGAGGTCGTAACGCAGGCCGACGTCGGCCAGCATCGGCTCAGCGCGCGGCGCCGTCGTGCCGCTGCGACCTTCGACGAGGTTGGTCGCGTCGCCAACGTGAGCAGCGGCTTCGCGGATGCCTTCGACGAGCGGCTGGCCGCGCAGCAGCACCTTGAAGAGCAGCTGATCCCCCTCCTCGCCGTACTTGCCCAGCAGCGTGTCGAGGCGCTCGAGCGCCGGCGTCTCGAGCGGAGCAAAGCCATGGCTCTCGTAGACCGCGCGGATCTTGGCGGTCACGAACGCGCGGCGGCGCACGTCGATGGGGAGGAAGTCGCGAGTGCCCTTGTAGGGCTGAGCAGAAGTCTTGGCCATGCAGCGTCCCGGACGAAGGCGGGCCGCATGGGTAGCACGGCGATCGGCTCTTTTCAGCCGCCTGCGAGCAGCTCGCCACCCGGGCCAAGGCGCACGGACAGGCCGGTGCCGCGCGACAGGTCGGCGATGGCCCAGCCCAGCGCGCGCATCAAGTGCAGCGACCGCTGCCCGGTGCGGGTTGCAGCGTCCAGATAGAGGCGCGCCTTGCGGCCTTGGATCGCGAGCAGCGACGAGAGCCGGCGCAGGATGGCCGAGCGTTGTGCTCGCGCGAGGCTGTCGGCACGTTCGCCGCCGACGAAGGCAGCGTGCTCGACCACGGTCCCCTTGGTCTCGAGGCGGCGCAGGCGGTCGCTCACACGCTGCGCGAACGTTTCATCATCTTCCGTGGCCGATTGCGCGAGCACGATGGTGGAGTTGCCACCTCGCAGCGTCCGCGCCCACGACAACCACTCAGCCCCTCGCTCCGCGACGATGATCGATACCGTGTACATAATGGTGTTGCCTTCGTACGACGGGTCGCGTGCCTTGCACGTTACGGGCCAGCGACGTTTCTCGTAATCGAAGGGCCAACCCCTCGCGGGCGAGGGGTATTCCTGGCGTCCACCGTGATGAAACCCGGGTTTGCTGCGCCACGCTGTGTCACCACAGCACGGTGAGCGGGATGACCGCGAAGCCGTTCGCCCGGAGATCGATGGTCTGTCGCTTCTCGAGACCTCGGGCGCGGATGCGGATCGTGTGCCGGCCGGGGGGGAGCCGCACCCGCCCG
>Ga0190269_10001070_pt1 | contig 13320 bp, 16 predicted proteins | sample Popmic249IS_FD_133749 | JGI IMG/M metagenome (GOLD analysis project Ga0190269, IMG submission 133749) | Populus adjacent soil microbial communities from riparian zone of Blue River, Arizona, USA - 249 IS | ecosystem: Environmental > Terrestrial > Soil > Riparian zone | place: USA: Arizona...
GATCCCGGCCGCCGCGCACTGCGCGCTGGAGTGGTACCGCTGGGCCTTCCGGTCGCAGGCGCGACCCAGCGGCCGCCGCTACCTGCGGCTCATGGCGCAGGGCACCCACGCCCCGGTGCTGCACGTCACCGGGCAGGACGACGGCTGCATCCTGCCCTCGTCGGTCCAGGGCTCGGCGCGGTACGCGCACGGCGGCTACGAGCTGCACGTCCTGGAGGGCGTCGGGCACTTCGCGCCACAGGAGGCCCCCGAGCAGGTCACCGAGCTCCTGCTGCAGCACGCCAAGGGCTGACCCGCCCGCCGGTCAGGCGGCGCGGTTGCGGCTCTCCGCAGCGTGGGCGAGGTTGGCCAGGAAGCCCTCGGCCATCGCGGTCAGCGTCGGCTCGTCGAGCACCGTGCCGCTGAAGCCGGACCCGGTGAGCAGCAGCTCGGCGAGGGTGCCCGAGGCGCCGTCAGCGGCCGCCTCGAAGGAGAGCGTGAGCTCGGCGCTCGTCGCGGGCAGGCCGGGTCCGGCCCACTCGAAGCGGGTGACGTACGCCGTGGGGGTCCGCTGCGGCGGGAGCGCCCGCACGCTCGCAGCCGCCGGGCGCTCGGGGAGGTCGGTCTCGACGACGACCCGGCCGCTGACCTCGGCGACCCGGCGCAGGCCCGGCCACAGGTCGATGGCCGTGGGCCCCGTGAGCAGGAGGGCGGTGCTCGTGGGATCCGCCTCGATGTGGCGGCTCACGCGGGTGCGCGTCGCGGCGGGCTGCGGTGCCTGCGCGTTCGCGGTGGGCTCCGTGACGGGCTGCAGCACGGGGCACCTCCTTCAAAGTCCGGGTCCTGCTTGCAACTGTAAGCACCGTGCTAGCACCGGTCCAGCGCAGGCGCTGTGAGCAGGTCCACGTGCGGGGCCAGGTGTGGGGACCCTGTCGGCGGGAACCGGGATCTGCTGAGCCCCGCCGGCCCGCGAGTGCGGCCGGTCGCCGCAGCCCTACTGGGCCGACTCGAGCTGGCTCCCGAAGACCGCCGCGTCGTTCTGCAGGGCGATCGTGCTCCCGGTCCGGATGTACGTCACGGGCGTCCCCTCCCGGGCCCAGCGCCGGAGCAGATCCGCCATGGTCCGGCGCCGCTTGGCGTTCTCGAAGGTGAACCGGACGCTGCCACAGACGTGCGACGTGCTGCCGTAGACGTCCACGAGCACGTCGGCGCCCTCCACGGCGACGTCGAGCACGAGCACGCCCTGGAGCACCTCGACACCCTCGCTGTGGTCGCTGAAGTCGTTGCTGGCCACCGCTGCCCCCCCTGCCGAGACGTGGCACCAACCTAGGTGCGGCCTCGGCAGGGGCGGGCGCGATTCCCGGAAGAGGGGACGTTCGGCCCACGTGACCCAGCCCGGTCGGGGGGTCAGCGGACGGCGCGGCGCCCCATCAGCTCCGAGCGCTCGAGCGTGTCGGTGCTGCCGCCGTGCACCGCCGCGGCCTCGGGTCCGCCGACGATCACGGCGTCGGCCCGACGGTGGTAGCGAGCACCGACCGCGCCGCCCAGGGTGGCCGCCAGGACCATCGCGAGGATGCCCAGGACGGCGCTGGCGATCGCCGCCCCGTCGCTGGTCCCGGTGAACCACTGCGGCAGGTTGACCTCGTCGAGGAAGTCGTAACGGTTGTCCAGCCAGGCACCCACCGCGCTCAGGCCGGCGGCCAGCAGGACGAACAGCACCGCGGTGCTGGCGCCGTTGAGCACGCCGTCGTAGCGCGCCATCCGGCCGGCCACCCAGCCGCCGACGAAGAAGGCGACGAGCAGCACGGCGATGCCGGTGACGAGGCCGCCGTTCGAGAGGTCCTCGGCTTCGGCGCCCCGCGAGTAGCCCACCGAGCCGGCGGCGGCAGCGAGCCCGGCCAGCAGGACGGCGGCGCCAAGGGCGGCGAGCATGCCCGCCAGCGCGGCGAGGAGGTCGAAGCCCCCGAAGCGACGGCGCGCCTCGCCGAGGCCGGAGACCGGCCCCGCGCCGAGGTCCGGGTCGCCCGTCACGCTGCGGCGCTCGACCGCGTCGGTCTCGACCCGCACCGCGGCGGTGCGCCGCTCGTCGAGGCCCTCGCCACCAGTGCCTTCGTGTTCGTGGTCCGGATGGTCGTGCTTGTCGTGCTTGCCGATCACTGCTCTCACTCCTCCCCGAAGGGACGGGAACCCGACGGTCGTCGGCCCGTGCTGTCTGTCGTGCTGCTCGGAGCCGCTGCCTCCAGGAGGCGCTCAGCGGGTTCACGGCCTCCCCCACGGAGTACCCGGGCCCCTGTGCAGGAAACGGACGCCCGGCCCCGCCCTGTCCGGAAGGTCACGTTTGAGGTACGCCGGCTGCGTGCCGAGAACCCAAGGAGGCCGTGCTGGACGGCCCCGTCGGAGATCGGAACCGCTGTGCCCACCAAGTCGACCGCGACGTCAGCCACGACGAGCGCGAGGAAGCCCGCCCGGAAGCCGGCGCAGAAGGCCTCGGCGAGCGGGGCGACCGGGACGGCGCAGGAGCGCGCGCGGAAGCCGGCCGCGCGCCGCGCCCCCGGCGGTGGCGCGGCCAGGGCGGTCCCCCTGCGCCCGCGGCTGGTCGAGGACGACGTGCAGGTCGACCACGCGGAGCACGCCGCTCGCGACGCGCACCTGCTCGACCTGCTGGACCGCATCAGCGCCTGAAAGATGCCGCGCCGTGCCGGACACTGTCTTGCCGTGACCCCCGCGCCGGATCCCCGCCGTCAGCGCTTCGAGCGGCTCGCCACCGAGGTGCTCGGCCCCCTGCAGCGCTACCTGCGGCGCCGGACGGACGAGGCCGACGACGTCCTGGCCGACGTGCTGCTCGTGCTCTGGCGCCGGCTGGACGAGGTGCCTGAGCCCGCCCTCCCCTGGTGCTACGGCGTCGCTCGGGGGTGCCTGTCCAACCACCGCCGCGCCGAGCAGCGCCGGTTGCGCCTGGTGCGCCGGCTGGCCGCCGAGCCCGTGCCCATCGTCGACGACGACCCGGACCTGACCGAGGCGCTCGAGGCGCTCCGACCCCACGACCGCGAGGTGCTCCGGCTGTGGGCCTGGGAGCAGCTCGCCCCACGTGAGATCGCCGTCGTGCTCGGCATCTCCCCGAACGCCGCGAGCATCAGGCTGCACCGCGCCACCAAGCGGCTCCGCGCCCAGCTCGTGGCGGCGGACGCCCCCGCCGGAAAGGATCAGGTGCCCTCCGGACACGAAGCAGGTCGACAGGGGACGGAGGCGGGGACATGAACGACGACGCGCTGCGAGAGCGGCTCGCCCGGCTCGACCCCGCTGCTGCCCCTGTCGACCCTGTCACGAGCCCACGGGCTCAGGAGCTGCTGGAGCGGACCATGGACACCGACCTCGACACGCCCGCCACCGCGGGAGCGACCCGAGCCCCCGCCCACCGTCGTACCGCGCGCGTAGCGCTCGCCGCCGCGGCGGCTGCCGCCCTCGGGCTGGGCGGCACGGTGCTGCTGGCGGGGGGCGACGAGAAGGGCGCGGCCGAGCCGACGCAGCTCGCGCTGGCGCTCCCCGACCCGACCACGATGTCGTCGTGCCTCGTCTTCAGCACCGACGTGCTGCGCGACATGCCGCTCGCTTTCGCGGCGACCGTGAGCGCCGTCGAGGGCGACACCGTCACGCTCGACGTGACGCGCTGGTACAAGGGCGGCTCGGCCGACGTGGTCGTGCTCGACACGCCCGGCGAGCACACGTCGGCCTCGCTCGACAGCGTGGCGTTCGAGGACGGCAAGGCCTACCTCGTGACGGCCACCGAGGGCAAGGTCAACGGCTGCGGGTTCAGCGGGCCGGCGACGGCCGAGCTCTCACGCTCCTTCGACGAGGCCTTCGCGGGCTGAGCCGGCCGCGGCTCAGTCGCAGCGACCGGTGCCGACCTCGGCCGTCGCTCTGCGGCCGCGGTCGGCGTCGGTCGCCACCTCCTTGGCGGTGAGGGCGTACCCGGTCTGCGGGTCGTCCGCCGCCGCGGCGAAGATCACGCCGTACACCGTGCCGCGCGGGGACACGAGGGGGCCACCGGAGTTGCCCGGCCTGACCCGGGACCGGAGCGCGTAGATCTCCCGCACCACCGTGCGGTTCTCGTAGATGTTGGGTCCCTTGGCGTCCTGGATGCCGCGGATGCGTGCCGCGTCGGCGCGGTACGGGCCGTCCTGCGGGTAGCCGATGACGATGGCGCTGTCGCCCGTCCGGGCGCGGCCCGAGAACTTCAGCGGCGTCACCCGGCCCAGGCCGGGGACGTCGAGCACCGCGATGTCGCGATCGGGGTCGTAGAGGACGGTCCTGGCCTCGAGCTCGCGGTCACCGACGTGCACCTTGGGACGGCGGACACCGGCGATCACGTGGGCGTTCGTCATGACCCGGTTGGGGGCGTAGAGGAAGCCCGTGCCCTCGATGCGCTTCGAGCAGGACGACGCCACCCCGGTGATCTTGAAGATCCGGTTGCGGACGGCCGTCACGACGGCCGACCGGGCCAGCGCCGGGTCCGGCGGGTCCACCGGACGGACCTGCGTCGGCACGAGGTCGCCGAACACCTCGGGAAAGCCACGGTCGTCGATGATCCGCCGGAAGGAGGCGAACATCCCCCTCGCCTCGCCCGGTACGACGTCGTCCACGACCGCCAGGACCTGCGAGCGGCGCACCTGCGAGGCCAGGCCGGTGAACGGCGAGGAGGCGACCGCGGTGCCGACCAGCCAGGCGACGAGCAGCAGCGACACCACCGAGACGACCGAGCCGGCCACCGCGTCCACGACCCGGGCCGGGTGCCAGACCAGGTGCTTGCGCACCCACGACCCGACCACCGTGGCCAGCAGCTGCCCGATCGAGGCCAGGAAGAACACCAGCCCGATCGCGACGGGCACGCGGGGCAGGTCGGACAGTGGGCCGGTGTCGACGACGGTGGGAGCGAGCACCGCGCCCAGCACGCCGCCGCCCAGGAAGCCCACGAACGACAGGACGCCGACGACGAAGCCCTGGCGGTAGCCGGAGACTCCGAAGAGGACGGCAGCGGCGATGAGGATGAGGTCGAGCAGGTCTCCGCGCACGGGCTACTGCCCAGCCGGGGCGACGACGACCTGGCCGTCCATGCCCGGGTGGAAGGTGCAGACGAAGCGGAAGGTGCCGGGCTCGGCGAAGGTCAGCCGCAGCGTCTCGGATCGGCCGCCCGCGACCCGGTCGACGCCGGGCAGGGCCTTGTCGTCGAAGGCCAGGTCGTGCGGCACCTTCCCGACGTTCCTCAGCGTGAGGGCGAGGGAGCCGACCTGGGCCGTGACGACGTTGGGCACGAACTCCAGCTCGTCGTTCAGGTCGAGCGCCACCGTCTGCGCCGACGGGGGGCCGGAGGCCGCGACCCGCCCGGTCTCCTCGACCTCGCCGGACGACCCGTCCGAGCCCGAGCCGCACGCGGCCAGCAGGAGGACCGCCACGAGGGCGAGCGGGCGGCGGGTCATGAGGTGCTCCTGTTCTGCCAGGTCCGCAGCGCCAGGCGCAGCGTCTCGGGGTCGAGCGGCCGGACGTCGCTGGTGTCCCAGGGACGTTCCCAGCCGGCGAGGGTGAGGATGCCCGCGATCAGGCCGGCCGTGAAGCCCCACACCACCAGGCCGCGCACCTCGAAGGCCGGTCCCCTGTGCCCGCCCGGGTGGGAGATGACGAACCGGTTGGCGGGGTCGACCAGCTCGGACAGCGGCACGCGCACCACTGCGGCGACCTCCGCCTCGTCCACCACGTCGACGTGGTGCGGCTCGTGCCAGTAGCCGACGACGGGGTGCACGACGAAGCCTGACGGGGGGAGCCACAGCGCCGGCAGCACGCCGAGCACCTCGACCGTGGCCGGGTCGAGCCCCACCTCCTCGTGGGCCTCCCGCAGCGCCGCGGCCACCGGGCCGTCGTCCTCGGGGTCCTGCGCGCCGCCCGGGAACGCGGGCTGGCCGGCGTGCGAGCGCATCGTGTGCGCGCGCTCGATGAGCAGGAGGTCCGGCCCCTCGGTGCCCTCGCCGAAGAGCACCAGCACCGCGCTGTCGCGACCGCCCTCCGCGGGCGGGAGGAAACGGGTGAAGTGCTCGCCCTTGACCCGCGGGATCTCCTCCGCGAGCGGCTGCAGCCAGGCGGGGATGCTCACACCCGCACCCCGAGGTGCTCGGCGACCGCGGCCTGCAGGTCGCGCAGCGACCGGAAGGGTCCACGGTGCACGAAGCGCACCTCACCCTCAGCGTCGACAAAGAGCGTCACCGGCGGACCGGCGGCATACCGGCGGAAGAAGACCCCGTCGGCGTCCACGACTGCGGGCCAGCGCTGCCCGAAGTCGCGGGCGAAGAGCAGGCCCGTCCGCGGCTCGTCCTGCGTGTCCACGCCGAGCAGGGCGACCTTGCCGGCCGCCTTGTCGCGGAACGCCACGAGGACGGGCATCTCCTCCTGGCACGGCGGGCACCACGAGCCGTAGACGTTGACCAGCGTCGGCGTACCGGTCCCGGGGCCCTTGAGCTGCACGTCGGGCCCGCCGCCGAGGCAGGGAAAGGTGAGGTCCGGCAGGTCGCCGACGCTCGAAGGGCAGGGGTCGAGCGCCACCTCGCTGCGCAGCGCGGTGAGGCGCTCGTCCGCGCCCCCGCCGGACGGCTCGTCGGCCGAGCCGCAGCCGGCGACGAGGAGCGCGGCCGCGAGCACCGGCCCGAGCACGGCCACGGCCCGCCTCACGCCGACGCCTTGCCGAAGAACTCCTCCGGCCGCACCAGCACCGCCGCCTTGGCGGGGTCCGTCTCACCCTCGCCGTAGGCCGGGCACAGCACCGCGATCGCACACGCGCCGCACGCCGGCTTGCGGGCGTGGCAGACGCGACGCCCGTGGAAGATCACCCGGTGGCTGAACATCGTCCACTCCGCCTTCGGCAGCAGCGCCGCCACGGCGTGCTCCACCTTGACCGGGTCGGTCTCGTCGGTCCAGCCGAAGCGGCGCACGAGCCGCCCGAAGTGGGTGTCGACGGTGAGGCCAGGTACGCCGAACGCGTTGCCCAGGACGACGTTGGCCGTCTTCCGCCCGATCCCGGGCAGCCCGACGAGGTCCTCCATCCGAGGGGGCACGTCGCCGTCGTACCGCTCCACGAGCGCGGCGCCGAGACCCATGAGCGACGTGGCCTTGTTGCGGTAGAAGCCGGTGGGCCGGATCAGCTCCTCGAGCTCGGCCCGGTCCGCGCCGGCGTAGTCCGCAGCCGTCCGGTAGCGCCGGAAGAGTGCCGGCGTGACCTCGTTGACCCGCTTGTCCGTGCACTGGGCGGAGAGGATGGTCGCGACGGCCAGCTCGAGCGGGCTGGTGAAGTCCAGCTCGCAGTGCGCGTGGGGGTAGAGCTCGGCGAGCTCCCGGTTGGTCCGGCGGGCCCGGCGGGTGAGGGCGAGCGGCGATTCCTCACGACGCGGGCCCATGCGCCCAAGGGTACGTGGATCCCCCTTTCCGGTGACGCTCCTCAAGGACGCGCAAGATCGTGACGACGAGTCAGGAGCAACCACCCGTCAAGGAGAGACCCGCGCATGGACGTGCCCAGCACCTCGGCTGCCGCTGCCGCGCGCCCCGCGCGCCGCACCCCGCAGCGGGTCACCCCGGTCCGGACCCACGAACACGCCCACCTCTCGCTCGACGAGCTGCGCGCCTACCGGACGACGCTGTCGCAGGAGGAGAGCCGCGTCTCCTACTGGCGGCGCATCATCCAGGCACGGCTCGACCTCCTCCGGGCGGGGGCCGACGCCGACAGCGACACGCTCCGTCCCGTCCTCACCGACGAGCGGGTCGGCGCCGGCCGCCGGGCGCTGGTGGAGATCATGCCGGTCGACGACATCCCCCCGTTGCCCGACCTCGCCGGTCTCTGGGACCGCCTGGTGGACCTCTCCGACGACCAGGCGGTCGCGGCGCTCGACCACGACCTGTCCCAGGCGGAGGGCCAGCTCAGCGAGTACCGCTCCGTGCTGCACGAGCGGATCGCCGCGGCCACGGGCGAGCTGATCGCCCGCTACCGGGACGAGCCCTCGCTGTGCCTGAGCGCGCTCCCCTCCGAGCCGGTACGCCGACGCGCCTCCGCCTGAGCCGGTCCGGGCCCTGCAAGACTCGACCCGTGCCCGTCCTGCTCCTCGGCCTGCTGCTGCCACTGGTCCTGCTGCTGCTCGTCCTGGCCATGGAACGGGTGGAGCGGGGGCTCGACGACGAGGAGAAGCGCCCTCGTACCCACGGCTAAACCCTTGATCTGACAGACTGGGCCTCGAAGGTGTCGATCAGCCGGCAGGAGGCAGGCAGCGTGGACGAGGTCCTGGCGAAGGCCGGTCTGTTCCAGGGGATCGCCACCGAGGCGGCCGAGGCGGTCGCCTCGTCGCTCGAGTACGGCGACTACTCCCGTGGCGAAACGGTCTTCTCGGAGGGCGAGCAGGGCGACAGCCTCTACATCGTCGTCGAGGGCAAGGTGAAGATCGGCCGCCGTGCCGCGGACGGACGGGAGAACATGCTCTCGGTCATGGGGCCGTCCGACATGTTCGGCGAGCTCTCGCTCTTCGACCCCGGCCCGCGCACCGCCACGGCCACGGTCGTCACCGACGCCCGGCTGGCCTCGCTGGCCCAGACGGCCCTTCGCCCGTGGATCACCGACCGGCCGGAGATCGCAGAGCAGCTGCTGCGCGTCCTGGCCCGTCGGCTGCGCCGCACCAACGACGCCCTCGCCGACCTCATCTTCACCGACGTCCCTGGCCGGGTGGCCAAGCAGCTGCTGGCGCTGTCGGAGCGCTTCGGCTCGGCCGAGCCCGAGGGCCTGCGCGTGCACCACGACCTGACCCAGGAGGAGCTCGCGCAGCTCGTCGGGGCCTCCCGCGAGACGGTCAACAAGGCCCTCGCCGACTTCGCCTCCCGCGGCTGGGTCCGGGTGGACTCCCGCGCCCTCACGATCCTCGACGCCGAGCGGCTGGCGCGCCGCGCCCGCTAGCCGTCAGCCCTTCAGCAGGGCCTCGGTCGCAGGGAGCTCCGCGACCTGCCCCGTGGAGCGGGCCACTTGCAGCGCCCGCAGCAGGGTCTCCCGAGCGGCCGGTTCGTCCCCTGCTGCCCGCAGCGCGCTGCCGAGCGCCCTGAGGGACAGCACCTCGGAGCGGACGTCCTCCGCCGGCGTGGCCACCGCCAGCTCCGCGGTCGCCAGCGCCTCCTCCACGCGGCCCAGCTCGCCGAGGATGCCGGCGCGGTGCGCCAGTGCCTGACGGCGCGGGAACAGCACGCCGGGCTCGTCGCCCGCGGCCTGCAGCGCGCCGTCGAGCTCGGCGAGCGCCTGCTCGACCTGGCCCCGCCGGCGGAGCACCTGCGCGAGCAGGACGCGGGCACCGAGCGCCGCCGGCGGCTCGAGGTCGATGCCACGAAGGGTCTCGACGGTGCGCCAGACGCAGGCCTCCGCGCTGTCGAGGTCGCCGCGGTCGAGGTGGGCGTAGCCGAGGCTGACGAGCGCCAGGGCGGCCGTCACAGGGTGGTGACCCTTCTCGGAGAGCTCCACGGCCTGCGTCAGGAAGGCCACCGCGCGGTCCGGCAGACCGGCACCCCTGGCGTTCGCCCCTGCCGCGACGAGCGCCAGCGACTGGCCCCACGCGTCGCCCGTCTCGGCGAACCTGGCCCGGGCGCGCTCGGCCTCGGCAGCTCCGACGACGACGTCGCCGAGCTCCGCCGCAGCCATGGCGTCGATCGTGAGCATGGCGGCGACGCCCCAGCGCTCTCCCTTCATCTCACCGAGCGGGAGCACCGACGCCGTCATGGCGCGGGCCTCGTTGAACCGGCCCTGCAGCATCCGGACGAACGCCTCCGTGCCGGCCACCCAGGTGAGGCCGCCGGTGTCCTCCAGCTCGTCGAAGAGCTCGGCCGACTCCTCCAGCGCTGCTGTCGCACGCTCGTAGTCGCCGCGGGTGGTGGCGCTCCACGCCAGGTGCTGCAGCGCCCAGCCGACGCCCCGGACGTCGCCCACGCCCGCCGCCGTGCGGCGGGCCTCCTCGAAGCAGCGCTCGGCGTCCTGCAGCCGGCCTTCGAGGTAGTCGAGCAGGCCGAGGTGACGCACCACCTCGCCGGTCACCTGGTCGTCGCCGCGGTGGCGCGCCGACGACAGGGCCGCGCCGAACGCCGCCCGTGCACCGGGCAGGTCTCCGCACTTGCGCCGGACCGCACCCAGCACGACCTGGGCCCGTTCCCTGAGCTGCGGCGCGTCCGCCCCCAGCACGGGGCCCAGTTCGACCTCCGCCTCGTCCAGCCGGTGGAGGGCGGACAGCGCCTGCGCCCGGCCCAGGTGCACCGTCAGGAGGGCCTCCGCGGCAGGCGGATCGCCGTACCGTGCGTCGGCCAGGGTCAGCGCCCGGCTGAGCAGGTGCTCGGCCTCGGCGCTGTCCTCCCGCGCCACCGCGCGCTGGCCCAACCGGACGAGCGCCTCGAACGCCGGGTCGCGCGCCTCCCACGCCGGGTCGTCCAGCGGAAGGCCCATCTCCAGGGCGAGCCGGACGGCGCGCTCGCCCTGGGCGGCGCTGACCAGGTCAGCCTCCGCGCCGCGGGCCCCGTCCTGCCGGGCCCAGCGCGCGGCCGCGGCGTGCCGGCGGGCCCGGTCGACCTTGGCGAGCCCCGCGTAGGCCACGTCACGGACGAGCGTGTGGGCGAACTCGTAGCTCCCGTCCTCGCACGGCTCGAGCAACCGGCGCTCCGCCAGGTCGCGTACGGCGGCCTGCACCACATCGGGGTCGCCGTGCCCGCTGGCACGTCCGACCACCACGAGGCCGTCGAGCGTGATGCGCGTGCCGACCACCGAAGCGTCGCGCAGCACGCCCTTCGACGGGCCGACCAGGTCGTCGATGCGGGCGGCCAGCACGGCCTGGACACCGGCCGGCAGCACGTCCTCGGGGAGCTCGCCCTCCAGGACCCAGCCGTCGCCGTCGCGCTTGAGCACCCCGCGGTCAATGAGGAGGTGCAGCAGCTCGGCGAGGAAGAACGGGTTGCCCTGCGCCCGGTCGAGGACGACGCGGCGGGCCGTGGGATCGATGGCGTCGCTGCGCAGGTAGGCCCGGAGCAGCCGCTCGGTCGCGTGCTCCTCCAGCGGCCCCAGCGGCAGCAGCTCCGTGCTGACGTCGAGCCACCACTGCGGCCGGCCGCTGACGTCGAGCATGTCCGAGCGCCCCAGGCCGAGCAGCAGCACCGGGCCGTCCACGGCGCCCGCGACGTGCAGCAGCCCGTCGACCAGGTTGGGGGTCGCCCAGTGCAGGTCGTCGAGGACGAGCAGGAGCGGACCCTCGCAGGCCAGCGCGGTGAACAGCGCTGCCACCGCGTCGCGCACCTTGTCACCGCCGACAGGGGGTCCCGGAGCCGCCGTCTCGAGGCGGCCCCCGACCGGGGCGCTGTCGTCGAGCCCGAGCAGCAGCAGGAGCTGCCCGACGGTGCCGGGTGGCACCTGCTCGTGGTGGCTCTCGAGCCGGGCAACCGTGCGCTGCACCCGTGCCCGCGCCGCGGCGGCATCGTCCGACTCCTCGATGCCGCACGCAGTCCGCACCATCTCGGCGACTGCCGCGAGGTCGCGACCCTCGCCGTAGGGGGCGCACCGACCCCACAGCACGCGGGTGTCGGCCAGCGCGCCGACGCGACGGCTCACCTCCTGCGCGATCCGCGTCTTGCCGACCCCGGCTTCGCCCGAGACCAGGACGGCCCGCTGCTCGCGCGCGTGCACGACGTCCTGGAAGCGACCCATGAGCAGTCCGAGCTCCGCCTCGCGACCGAGCAGTGGAGCGTCGTCGCCCAGGCCGAGCCGACCGGCCCCGGCAGGGCGCAGGCCCCCGAGCTCGAACGCCTCGACCGGCTCACGCTTCCCCTTCAGCCGCAGCGGTTCCAGCGGTCGCCAGCTCGCGATGGCGAGGGTGGCGAGCACCGTGTCGCGACCCGCCACCACCGCTCCCACGCCGGCCGCGTCGGAGAGCCGGCTTGCGGTGTTCACGGTGTCGCCGACGACCGTGTAGGACAGCTGCGCCTGCACCCCGGCCAGCACCTCGCCGGTGTTGAGGCCCACCCGCAAGCCCAGCCGTCGGCCACCGCCGGACTCCTGGGCCACCAGCCGCCTTACCTCCGACTGCATCTTGGCTGCGGCGCGCACGGCCCGCTCGGCGTCGTCCTCGTGGGCGGTGGGCGCCCCGAACACCGCCATGATGCCGTCGCCCACCAGCTTGTCGACGTGGCCGCCGTGCTCGGTCACGATGGCGGCCAGCGTCGCCAGCACCTTGTCCGTCACCGCGCCGACCTGCTCGGGGTCGAGGTCCTCGGCCCAGCTCGTGAAGTCGGAGAGGTCACCGAACAGCACCGTCACGACGCGGCGCTCGGTCTCGACGTCGGCCGGTGCGGCAGCCGGCAGCGCCGCCCCGCAGGAGTAGCAGAACCGCGCGCCCGGGACGGTCGGGGAGCCGCAGACGGAGCAGGTCATCGCAGCGCCGTCATCCTCGTAGGTAGTCCAGCTGGGCGCGCACCGACATCTCGGCGGCAGGCCAGAGCACCCGGTCGACGTCGGCGTAGACGACCTCGACCACCTCGCGGGCGGTGACTGCGCCCTTCGCCACCGCGTCGCGCACCTGCTCCAGCCGCTGCTCGCGGTGGTCGAGGTAGCGCTGCGCGGCCTGGCCGGCGTGCGGCAGCTCGGGCCCGTGGCCCGGGAGCACCGTCAGGTCGCCGAGGTCGCGCAGCCGCTTCAGGGACTCGAGGTAGTCGTGCAGCACGCCGTCCGGGTGGGCCACCACGGTCGTGCCACGGCCCAGGATGGTGTCTCCGGTCAGCACCGCGTCGTCCAGCACGAAGGACAGGCTGTCGCTCGAGTGCCCCGGGGTGTGCGCGACCCGGACCTCGAGGCCCGCAGCGGCGATGACGTCACCCTCGCCCAGCCCCTCCTCGCCGAGCCGGTGCCGCGGGTCGAGCGCCCGGACCGGCGCTCCGGTGAGGTCGGCGAAGCGCGCCGCTCCGGCGCTGTGGTCGTGATGCCCGTGGGTGAGCAGCACCACCGCGACCGGCCCGTGCGCTGCGACGGCCGCGAGGTGCTCGTGGTGCAGCGGTCCGGGGTCGACCACCACGCAGTCCTCGGCGCCGGGAGCGCGGAGGACCCAGGTGTTGGTGCCCTCCAGCGTCATCGGGCCGGGGTTCGGGGCGAGCACCACGGCCGCGCTGGGCGTCACCTGGCGCACGTCAGACCTGCAGGTCGACGCCGCCGTCGTCCCGGAGCACGAGGCGGGGGGCGACGGGGACGATCGTGCGCTCGGCCGCGAGCGCGGAGGCGACGTCGTCGTACCTGCTCAGCTCGTCGAGCACCGC